>JGI12627J18819_10000136_pt1 | contig 24998 bp, 25 predicted proteins | sample TexAe_OM1H0_M2_FD_18819 | JGI IMG/M metagenome (IMG submission 18819)
GGGGCAGGTCGCGATCGTCACAGGCGGTGCTTCGGGAATCGGTGAGGCAACCTGTCGCCGTCTGATCGCCGAGGGTGCGACGACGGTGATTGCGGACGTGAATGGCGACCGAGCGAACGCCTTGGCTTCTGAACTTGGCCAGCGGGCGATCGGCTATCAATTCGATGCTGCAGATGTTGGATCCGTCGAGAAGCTCATCGTCAGCACGGCGCAGCGTTTCGGGCGTCTGGATGTGCTGCACAACAACGCCGCCATTTCATCGCCGGAAGTGCATGGCCGGGATCGGAATCCCATCGACATCACCTTTGCCACTTGGGATGAGGTCATGGCTGTCAACGTGCGCGGCTATATGGCAGGGTGCAAGTACGCATTGCCCATCATGCTGTCGCAAGGAGCTGGCGCGATCGTCAACACGGCATCGACCGGCGGTTTCGCGGGTGACATCACTCGCATGGCGTACTCGGTATCCAAGGCTGCAATCATCGGCCTGACCCGGCAGATTGCGACGCACTATGGCCAACGAGGTATTCGTTGCAATGCCGTCGCGCCCGGGCTGGTGCTGACGCCCGGCACACGCGGCGCGGCACCGCAAGTCATCGGCGTCATGAAGCGGCACCTGTTGGTGCCCGAGATCGGCAAGCCCGAGGATATCGCTGCGCTGGTGTGCTTCCTCGCCTCGAAAGAATCCCGCTATATCAACGGCCAGACGTACATTGCGGATGGCGGCATGCTCGCGCACAACCCATCAATGGCGGATCTTATCGACTTCGCATCGCCCCGTTCGTAAGCTACTTCGAAGCGGAATCCTTCTGTAACTGAGCGAACTGCGGCATGGTCGGAATGTGGGCAAAAAACCCTCCGTCGATCGACCAGAGCTGCCCGGTTATCCACGCCGAGCGATCCGAGGCGAGAAAAGCGACCACCTCGGCGATGTCTTGCGGCTGACCTAAGCGACCGGCCAATTTGTGTGCGCGCAGGATTTCACGCATTGCGTCAGGCAATACGCGTTGCATGGCCGGCGTCACGACGGAGCCTACGATCAGGCCGTTGCAGCGGATGCCCTGCGATCCGTGCTGAGCGGCCACATAATACGTGAGCGTGTTGATGGCGCCCTTGGAGACCGCATAGGCCGTGGCGTATTGATCCCCCGCAACGGACGTGCCTGAGCTGATGTTGATGATCGACCCGCCTCCCCCCGCGATCATCACGGGCAGGGCATATTTGCACATGAGCATGGTGCCGCGCGCATTCACCGTCATGACGCGGTCCCAGAGTTCCGTCGACATCCCCAAGACGCCGCGATCCTCCTTGAGCCCCTTGAGCGCGGCGTTGTTGTCCAGTATGTCGATCCGTCCAAAGTTTCGGGCGATCGACTCGATGGCCGCGCGAATGCTCCCTTCCTGCTCGATATCCAATTCCTGTGAGACGACATCAAGACCTTCGCCCTGAAATGCACGCGCGACATCATGCACATTCGATTGTGGCAAATCGCCGATCACCACCCGAACCCCGTCCGCGGCCAGGCGCCGCGCGGTTGCCGAACCGATGGCTCCCGCGCCGCCGCTGATGAACGCGACTTTGCCTTTGAGCGCGTCCTGGATCTCACTCATTTTTCCTCCGTGAGCGGGGGCTTGCGCCCGTGCCCGGTTTATCCCAGAGCAGTTTCTATGTCGGATACGAGCGCAGCATCATGGGGGGCAACGTCCGGCGCGAATCGCGACCTGACCTGACCGTCGCGACCGATGAGGAACTTTTCGAAATTCCAGAGCACATCGCTGGGCTGCTTGGGCAGCAAGCCGTGCTTGGCCAGCGTTTCCTTGAGTGCACCGCTGAAATTAGCACGCGCCTCCGGCTGAGCCGCGATGAGCTGCTCATAGAGCGGGTGTCGCGGCGCGCTGTTGATGTTGACCTTGCTGAACAGCGGAAATGTCACGCCGAAGCTCGTATCACAGAACTTGGCGATTTCACCTTCCGTACCAGGCTCTTGGGCCGCAAAGTCGTTGCAGGGAAATCCCAGAACAACGAGCCCGCGCTCCAAATATTTGCTGTGCAGCGCCTGCAGCCCCGCATATTGAGGAGTCAGTCCGCACTTCGACGCCACATTGACAATCAGCATAACCCGGCCGCGGTACTCGGCCAGCGTGCCGCCGGTGCCGTCGATCCGGCGCACCGGAATGCCGTAAATTGTCTGGCTCATGTGCGCCGTGCGGTCGGCATGCGGTCAGTGCGGTGTCTTTCGGCCGACGACGTTGCGCAAGGTCCCGATGCCTTCGATGGTCGCTTCGACCACATCGCCGCTTACCAAGAATCGGCCTGTAGCATGTGCGGTGCCGGCGGGCGTGCCGGTGAACAGAACATCGCCACATTCAAAGCTGGAGCGCTCATCCACGAAGCGCACCAGCTCGGCCACATCCCAGGTCATCTCGTCGGTCGATCCATCCTGCCGCGTTTCACCATTGACCTTCAAAGTCATGCGTATTTTTGGACTTCCGGCAGGAAATTCGTCGCGCGTGACAATCCACGGCCCCAATCCCGTGGTCTTGTCTTGGCTCTTGGCGGCGAACAAATCCATGCCGACGCCCGGCGGGCCGCTGCGCTGCAGATCGCGCGCACTCACATCGTTGCCGACCGTGTACCCTAAAACACTCCGCAGGGGGTCCTTCCTATCGACCGCAGGGGCGCCGACGACCGCCACCAGCTCGACCTCGTAGTCCAGCTCGCTCGTGAGCGGCGGGTACCTAAGCTCATCGTTGGCACCGATCAATGCCCCGTAAGCCTTGAGAAAGGCGATCGGTTGATGATGCGACTTCAGGCCGAAATCCCCCGCCAGGTGCTTGGCGTAATTCGCGCCGGCAACGACCACGCGCTTCGATTTCTCGATGGGTGGCAGCAGCCTGAGTGCCGACAAGGGCGTCGGCTTCGCGTTGAGCTTCAGCGCGGACAATCCCTCGCCCGCGGTGATTCGCGGCGCCCACGCATCGAACGGACTCTCAATCCGGCTTACCAGGTTCGCGGGCGTATCAACCACGCCCCAAAATACCGCCCCACCCTGCTCGCAACGAGCGAGCTTCACGCAATTGCCGCCTTGGGAATGACGTTCGGAACACCGAGCTTCGCCGGATCCAGATGCAACAAACTGCAAGCGTTCTTCCAGCGAATCTTCTGCAAATCCTCATCGGACAACTTCAGTCCGTCGGTCAGGTCGTGCCGGACCGCGTCGCTGCCGCCGAAATTGCTGCCGTATACCATGTGGTCGGCTCCGATGATATCGACCAACGCCTGACGCATTCTCGGCTCGTGCAATTCAACATCGAACCAGAAATTGCCGAGGTATTCGAGCAGAGGCTTCTTGTTGTGAACCACGTCGAGATTCTTGTTTGTCTGCGCGAGCCGCCCCAACTGATATGGCACGTATCCGCCGCCGTGGGTGATGTAGATCTTGAGCGTTGGAAACCGATCGAGAACGCCTCCGCAAACCAGATTCCAGAAACAGCGCGTTTCATCGTACTGCATGCCGACGATGGCAGTAGTTTCGTAGCGATCGTCGTTGGCCTTTTGGCCCCAAGTTACGGATTGGTTGTAGCCGTGAATGAACATCGGCAGATCCAGATCGCACAACGCCTCCCATACGGGATACATCTCGGGCGAATCGAACTCGTAACCACCAAAATTCGCGCCGCCGGCCACCAACCCTTTCGCGCCCAGTTCTCCGCAGGCGCGACGCAGTTCCTTGGCAGCCTCAACAGGCACGTTCATCGGCGCGTGCGCCCAGAACATCAGCCGGTCGGGTGCCCCGGCACAATATCCGGCAAGAACATCGTTCACTTTGCGAGCATACGGCACGGCATATTCGGGTTCGGTCCAGTACATGTAGCAATGCGAAGGCACGGACACGACCTGCGCGTTCTGGCCTGCAGCGTCCATTCCGGCCAAGCGAACCTTGGGATCGGCCCATCTCGCCAGATATTCTTCGAGTTTGAGACCCTTGCCGGATCGCACGGCGGCTTTTCGTTCGGGAGAGCCCAAACCCAGTATCCAATGGCCGACGCGCAGACGAATATCGCCGTCGCTTCCCTGTTCGAAAAAAGGTCCCCAGTGAGGATGTTGGTTGTAGTAGCCCGGGTGAGGGGCGTGGGCATGAAGATCGATCAGCATAGTTGGAACCTCGAATGTTCGGCTCGCCGCCTTAGCCGCTGGCCTTTTCCCCCAAAAGTCCGTCGAATCATCGCAAAATGAAGCAGTATTTTCAATTGTGTTCAATATATGGCCCAAAAACGGGATTCCGGCATCAATATTCCTTGCTCGGCACGCCCGGCGGCCGCGAGTTATAGCCGGGCAAATGCAGGCCACCGTCGACATGGATCTGCTCGCCGGTCATGTAGCGCGACATCTCGCTCGCTAGGAATACCACCGCAGGTCCGATGTCATCCTCCGGCTCGCCGCACCGGCCCAAGGGGCGCATGGAGGCAGCCCGCTCGGCGAACCCGGGATTTTCCGCGCACAGCTTATGGAAGGTCGCGCCCATCGCAGTCGGGGCAATTGCATTGACTCGAATGTTGAAACGGCCCCACTCTGCCGCCGCACTGCGGGTCATGCCCAGAATTGCTGCCTTCGCCGTGTTGTAATCAGCGTGCAGCCAAGCGCCGATGTCGACGTCGATGGAGTAGAAGTTGACGATGGCGCCGCCTCCGCGCTTGATCATGTGGGGTTGCGCGGCCTTCATTCCCCACCATGTCGCCCAGATCACCGATTTGAGCGTGCTTTCGAGCATCGCATCGGTCTTTTCCTCCAGGCGTACGTTGGGTGTTGGAACGAACGCATTGTTCACCAGAATATCGAGACCGCCAAAGCGCTCCACCGCTCCTTGGACCGCTGATTCAAGGCTGGCCTTGTCGGTGACATCGGTCTTCAGGAAAAGCGACTCAGCGCCGAGCTGCGTGCATTCCGCGGCCACCGCGGCGCCGGATTCGGGGTCGATTTCCGCAATGACTACGCTTGCCCCCTCACGGGCGAAGCGGCGCGCCACGCCCCGGCCGATCCCGCCGCCGGCGCCCGTGATAAGGCCAATTTTGTCCTGCAAAAGTCCCATAGATCTCCCCGATTGGCCTTTATTTGAACAGTTGTCGCTGTATTGTAGACTTTCCTGAGCCTCTAACCAGTGGGCATCGCCTATGCTCTCATTCCGCCGCCGGGTCGGCATCGCCTCGACGGGCGACCGCGAACGCGGCGAAGTGCGCGCGTCCCTCGAGGATGATTTTCATCACTTTCGCGTGCGGCTCATGCACGCGGGACAACGAATTCAAGCAATCGAGGGTCTTGCCGTTCGCCATCCCTACACCACTTGCCCTCTCGCTGCCGGCCAGCTCTCGCGACTATGCAATGCGGAGCTCAACGGCCTTGCTCATTCCGTGATGCGCATGACCGATGCTTCCCAACAATGCACGCACTTGATGGAACTTTCAGGCTTGGCAATCGCTGCGGCAGCCCACTCGATCGCTCAGCGTTGGTTCGACATTGAAGTACCACGGCGTGTCGAAGGACGCACTGTGGCCACCCTTGATCGGGATGGCAGGCGGTTGCTTTCCTGGGAGTTGCGCGACACTACTATCGTCGGCCCGCGCCCCTTTGGCGGCGTCTCGTTGCGCGAAGGCATGGCGGCTTGGGCTTTATCGAATCTAGAGCCGGACGAAGCCGAAGCAGCCCTGATATTGCGCCGCTGTGCGCTGATCTCCCTCGGCCGCGCTAAAAACCTCGATGCGCAAGTGCACGCCGAACCGACCGGACGTTGCTTCGTGCAACAACCTGAAAGAGCCGCGCAAGGACGCCGCATCATCGGCTCAATTGTTGATTTCACCGCGGCGGCAGATGAACTGTGCGCCGCTGATCGCCCATGGCTCTCCTTTTGCGGAGAAGCTCAAGGAGCCAACCTATAAAAATATGGCGAAATTAGGTGTCCCGATGACTGCCTGGTCGACGATGATTTCGCGCCTCGCCAGCTTGAACGACTCCCCGTCCTGTCGCAGCAGATCTCGGCGTTCCGCGCTGATGAGATCGTACTCCGGCGAATTGAAGCGGCTGCGCGTCACCAGAAGATAGCTCGTAACTGCGAACTCATCGGGCTTGGCAGTTTTGGCAACCATCACGTTGGTGATGAGGCGGCGGGTGCGCGACGGAGGATCTTCGGCCCACGCGCTCTTCGTGCCCGTTAAACGCATGATGCGGCCCATTACCGAACGCCAGTCGTCATGGAAGTGCTGGACCGTGCGCACGAAGCTCGAGTTCTGCTGATCCATCGGCCGCGTTTCGCGCAGCGGTGCGGTGTAAACGAGATCCGGCGCGAGTCGCGCACCCCACTCTTGCAGCTTGAGCTGATCAAGCAGTGCGGCCTCTTCGTACAAGAACTCCACGACACGGTTGTAGAGCGCTGACCCGACGGGAACCCGTTCGCTCTTCGGTTCCGGCGTCAGCGCCTTTGCAGGACCGACCGGCGCTATCGCTTTAGCTTCCATATGAACTTCCCCCACCGATCCATTGAACTTCAGCCTTCGGCGGTCATGAGCTCACGCCAGTAAAGCCACCAGTGCCACTGTGTATCGTCCTTGGTGAACCCTTCGTTCACGATCCCGGGACCTGGCCAACCCTTGGGCGCCTGAGTTTCGAAAACCGCCTGATACTTCATGGTCATTCTGCGGCCCATCGCGCCCTTGGCCGACAGCGTCATGTGCGGCCAGGTATCCGAATCGTCCTGTTCGATCATGCCCGAGGTGCCAAAAAGCTGGATCGTCTGTTTGAGCATCTTTTCGCGCAACTCCGGCGGCGCATCTTTCTCGGCGAAAATCCAATTCACGAACTCTAGTTTGTCCGGACCCCGCGGGACATAGGCATGCAATGTCATGGAGCCGACGATCGAGCCGTCGCTCTGTGGAATGTAGACGAAACCAAAAAGCACGTTCGGGAACATGCCGCCCACCTGAGGAGGCATCCAGGCCATGACCTTCAGCTGATCAGGGGTGAGGTTCTTGGCCAGTTGCCCCACCATGTCCTTGGTCATCCCTGCCGGCGGCAACGCGTTCAGTTTCTGATCGACGCTGAGCTGGTCGGGGTCCATGCCGGCCAACCGACGGATTTTGCGTCCAAGGTCGATGCAACGCAGTGCATGACCATGAGGCGAGCTGACTTCGACACCGTACATTTCCGGACTGAGATCCGCCCCAGCCTCACCCTCGGCTTTTTTGGCATACCCGCCCACTTCACCCAACCAGCGATGCAGGGTCAGGGTGTGAAATCCGTCGGCGGCGGACTGCTCTCCAGCCGTTTTCCAGTTGGCTCTGACGATGAAGCGCTGCGGCGGTCCAAGGACTTCCATGCCGCGGTCCGTACGGCAAAACAGCATGTCGTAGTACCACTTGGCATCCCCCAGGAACTCGTCAAACGAAGGGCCATTGATATTCCAGGTCGCGAAAATCAGGCCGCCGTACAGAGTCACACGGGCCTTCTTTAGGCCTAGCTCCTCCTTCGACATGATCTTGCCGTGCATGCACTCGTGAGCGACAGGAGATCCGATGAAATCTCCGTTCGGGCGAAACGCCCATCCGTGATAGGGACATTTGTGAATCTGCGTGCGCCCGCAATCGAGGGTGCTGACCCGCATGCCGCGATGAGGACATACATTGAGCAAAACATTGACCGCCCCCTCCGCGTCCCTGGAGACGATCACCGAATCGGAACCCATATCCCGAACAACGAAATCACCCGGCTGCGGAATCTCCGACTCATGGCCGAGCAGCAGCCAAACCTTGCCGAAGATGCGCTCCATCTCCAACTCGTAGATCTCCGGATCTGAGAGCGCCCGCATCTGTACTTCGCGGGTGTTTGGGGAGATGAGATCCGCAACCTTGGTGTTGTCCGACAACACCGGACTTCTTTGCGTCAACATCGGTTGTGCTCCTAGGGATAGCCAGCCAGACTAACCGCAATGTTAGACAGTTCTGCGATAGATGTACAAATTCATTTTCAATTGTCCAGCCCCCCGGTCCGGTCATCAGCCGGCAACTGTTAAACTCGCGAAATATGCAACGGCAGCGACAAACAACCTTGGGGGTGCGGCCCTTTACGGTCGATAGAACATGACCCGGAAACTCCCAGCCCTGACGCCCGAAACGTCCCCGTTCTGGCAAGGCGGAGCCCGCGGACTGCTGCAAATATACTTCTGCAGCCCGTGCAGGCGCTTCTTTCACCCGCCCAACCCCTTATGTCCGAAGTGCGGTAGTTTTGATGTGGCGCCCCGCCCTGTCTCCGGCCAAGGCCGAGTGTTGACCTTCACCATCAACTATCAGCCGTGGAACGCGGAATTGACGCAGCCCTATGTCGTGGCGATCATCGAATTGGAAGAACAGACCGATCTGCGGCTGCTTTCCAACATCGTTGGCTGTGATCCCGGCGAGGTTCAGATCGACATGCCGGTGTCGGTGACTTTTACTCAAAGCGAAGATGTCTGGATCCCGATGTTCGAGCGATCGCTCCGTGTTTGATCGGCTCTTCGAAAAGGATGTCGCGGTTACGGGCATCGGCCAATCAGAAGTCGGCCGTCCATCACTGAAATCAGCGATGCGGTTGAGCTTGGATGCAAGCCTCGAGGCAATTGCCGATGCCGGCTTGAGGCGCGAGGACATTGACGGCATCGCCTGTTGGCCTGGCGACAATAACAATGGCAACAGCTTTTCGCCCGTAGGTCCAAATGCCCTCTTGAGCGCGCTAGGGCTCAAGGTCAACTGGTACGGGGGCGGTTACGAGGGCCCCGGCCCCCTCGCCGGAGTGATCAATGGCGCGATGGCTATCGCCGCCGGATTGTGTCGCCATGTCCTCGTGTTTCGCACCATCACAGAGTCGAGCGCGCGCGCGCGCGATAAAAGCGCAAGCGCTCTCACGGCAAAAACCGTGGGACGCGACAGCAGCTACTTCTGGCAGTGGTACACGCCTTACAATGTAATTTCCGCAGTCAGCTTCATGGCGATGTACGCACAACGGCATTTCCACGAGTATGGAACTCGCCCCGAGCAACTCGCACAGATCGCACTCACTTGCCGGCGCAATGCCGAGATCAATCCCAAAGCCCTGTACCGTTCGCCCATGACGATGGACGATTACTTCGCCTCGAAAATGATCTCCACCCCATTACGCCTTTTCGACTGTGATGTGCACTGTGATGCTTCGACCGCGCTGATACTCTCCCGCGTCGATGCCGCACGCGATTGTCGTCAAGCGCCCATCCGTCTTGAGGCGGTGGGCGCTGCATTGCATCAACCCTGGTCCTGGGACCAGATCTCGCTGACGGAGAATGCAGCTTTCGACGTTGGACGTATGATGTGGTCACGCACTGATTTGAAACCGAGCGACGTAGGCAGCGCTCAGCTTTATGACGGCTTCTCGATTCTCACGATGTTTTGGTTGGAAGGATTGGGCCTGTGCCCGCGCGGGCAAAGCGGGCCCTTTGTCGAGGGTGGCACGCGCATTGCGCGCGACGGGCGCTTGCCTCTGAATACCAACGGCGGTCAGTTATCCGGCGGCCGCACTCACGGTCTCGGCTACGTGCATGAGGCCTGTCTACAGCTTTGGGGACGAGCAGGAGAGCGCCAGATAGCGTCTCACTCGATCTCGGTGGCAGCGGCAGGCGGCGGTCCGTTGGGCGGAAGTCTCTTGCTCGTGCGCAGTTGAATCGCCCTGCAGGGCGATGTCATTGCGCTCCTCCTAGCGCCAGGCGCGTATGTTCCCGCACCATTTCCTTGATCAGGGTCAGCTTGACTGCATCGAGCTTGGACCACCGCATCACCTTGAGCGCCTCCGTCCGGCTCGCGTTCATCCAGTGAATCTGACCGAGAATCAGCAACGTTCTCAGTCGCGCGACCTCGCGCGATTTCTCGCCGGCGATTTTCTCGACCAGGCCCGCGGCAGCTTCGAGGATCGGATAACTCAGAGTCTTCCTGATCAACTCTACTCCAGGACCTGCGCCATCGTGCTTGCTCCGAGCAACGAAACGGATCCAACTTTCCGTACTTGGATCGCCAAGGCTATTCGTTAGCGAATCAAGCACATCCTCGAGCGCGGAACGAGCGCTTTCGTCACTGCCATTCTGCGCCGCCTCTATCGCACGCTCCAGGCTCGGTTTCAATTTCGGCAGAGCCTTGTCGAGGATGTATTGCGCGCACGCGAGATGCAGACCTTCTTTGCCATCGAAGTAGTATTGCAGTGCGGGGGTTTTGACACCGGCCTTGGCCGCTATATCGCGGGTCGATGCCAGATCGAAGCCTCTCTCGCCGAACACCTTCAATGCGACGGTGACGATGTGCGCGCGCGTCTCGTCACCGCGCGGATAGCCGCCAGTCTTGGGTCTGCGCCTTGAAACACGTTTCATGAGAATCCAAGCCCGCTTCAGTTGCCGCCCTGCGACTTCTCGCGCGCAATTCCAAGTTCCTGAAGCTCGCGTTTCAAAGTCGGGTAGTAAGCGATCTGGCCCTGCAGACCGCCAGAGATGTCAATCGACGCCGCTGTTATGAAACTTGCGAACTCGCTGCACAGAAAAAGCACCATTCCCGCGACATCGTCCGGTTTGCCGAACCGACCCAGCGGCACGACCTTGGTCGCCATGTGCAGGAATTCGTCCCGTGAAATCGTCGGACTCATTTCCCGATAGTGCCGATCCCATTGACCGGTATCGATCCATCCCATATTGAGCGAGTTGACGAGAATGTTGTCCTTCGCCAATGCCATGCCGAGCGAGCGCGACATCGCGATTCCGGCAGCGCGATTGCTCACGGATGGAATGCCGTCCGGCGTCGGAATCACGCCGGCCAGCGCATTGATATTGATGATTCGTCCCCAGCGCTGCCGGCGCATGTGCGGGACAGCAGCTTGCGCGCAGCGAAAGTGGGCGACCTGCAAACCATTCGCATGCTCGAGGATTTCCTCCGGCTTGAGGGTATCGATGTTTCCGCCTCTCCCCTGGCCGGCATTGTTCACGAGGACATCCACGCCGCCCCATTCCTCGGCGATTTTATCGATCCACGCGCGCACCTCCACGGTGTCTCGCACATCGACGGTAGAACTGATCACCGATTCGGCCCCGAGGAGCTTTGCTTCCTTGCCTACCGCGCCGATTGCTTCGGGGTTGCGCGCGCAAATGGCAAGCCGCACGCCCTCGCGCGCGAAGGCCCTGGCAATTGCGGCGCCAATGCCGCGCGACGCCCCGGTAACAATGACGCGCTTGGCGCTAAGATCGATGTGCATCTAGTACGCGTCCGTGGCTGCAAACATGGCTAAGCGCGCGATATTGGCGTGCGCCGGCTGCTCGACCATGAAGAGCACCGCGGCGGCTATATCCTCGGGCTCCAAGGGTGTTCCGGGGGGCAACGAAGAACCCGCTCCGGAGGCCGGCGAATGATCGAAAATTTCTGTGCGTGTCGTTCCCGGCGCAACAGTGCCTACCTTCACGCCGGCCCCCGCAAGCTCGATTCGAAGAGAAGAGGTGAACGCTTCGAGAGCATGCTTCAAGGCTCCGTAGACGCCCATGCGCCTAGAGATCAAGTAGGCGCCGATGCTCGACACATTGACGATCGTTCCAGATCCTTGCGCCTTGAACGCGCGCGCGAATACATAAGAAGCGCGCACGACCGCATCAAAATTGACGCGGGTCATCTGTCCTAAGGCCTCAAGGTCGACCGTGTCGATGCTGCCGGCCGCGATGATACCGGCATTATTTACCAAAATATCTGCGCGGCCGAACCTCTCTTGCGCCAGTGCCAGCAATTTGGCCGGAGTGTCTGTCGCCGAAATGTCGGCATTCAGAATGGCAGACGGACGCGGCAGGCTGGCCGCGAGTTCTTCCAGCCGCCCGCGACGGCGGGCGGTCATTACGATGCTTACGCCGGCGTTGCTCAACGTTCGGACGATTGCCGCGCCGATGCCTGACGACGCGCCTGTTACTACAGCGACCTGACCGACAATTTCTGACATGCGCTATCTGCTCGTTTTCCTGCGGTTTTCCTGATTTGCCGCACCATAGCCCAAAATCACGTTAAACTGAACACGAATCGATAAAATGTTATCTATAACAGCCCAATCCCGCGCAGCCGATGGCTGGACATGAACCATAAACTACTGGCAGGATTTCAGCGGGAGACATGGCGAACCGAAGGCACGGAAATAGGGATTCGATGAAAGCACCCATTACGAAGAAGCGAGCCAAAGCCAAATCCATGGCGGAGACCTCCAAAGCGACGACGGTCGCTCGTGAGTCGCGTCAGCGAGCGACGGCGCCGGCTCCGGCGCCGACCTCCCAACCGTCCCGCCGGCGCAGAAGAAGTCGCCGTTCCGAAGCCACGATCGCCGCAATACTCACCGCCGCAGAGAATGTAGTCCTGCGCTCGGGCGTGCATCGCGTGGCCATCCTGGCGGTGTGCAAGGCCGCCGGCATCTCCCGCGGCACGTTTTATCGCTACTTTTCAGCACAAGATGAGCTGCTTGATGCGCTCGTCCGTCACAAGCGTGAGGGCTTTCACCGTGGATTGGTCCAAGCAACCCGAGCTTTTGCCGACCCAGACGACCGTTTCGATGCTTTCGTCGAGCATCTGGAGAACTACCTCGAGCACACTCAGGCGCGGCAACTGCTCGTCGTATCGCCGGACTTCGCACTTGGCTTTTTTCACCGCTTCTTTCACGACGCCGTGGTCAGATTCCAAGATGTTCTGCAAACCGTGTTTGACGCGTGGGATGAGCGATTGGATGCCAAGCTCGACCGGGAACTCATTTGTGAATTGCTGATTCGCTATGTCCTTAGCGAACACCTGGCACCGAGCGGCAAGACCGGCCGCGCCCTGCCCGCTCGGATTCGGCGTTTGATCGCCACCTTGACCGGTGGCGCCAGAGCGGCGGCACCGCGAGCCTAGGATTCTCCGAGCCTAGGATTCTCCAAGTATTCGGCGCCCAGAGGCGCCGCTACTTTCTTAACTGTTATCGCCCGAATTCATAGCGCACTTCCACACCGTAGAAGGGCGGCGGCGCATACACGGCTGATCTGATACCGAATGTATTGAGCTGGTTGTCCGTACCCGTGATGTATCTTCGGTCCAACACGTTATAAGCATACACACCGGCGCTGACCGGGCTCGACATGATGTGTTGCCATTGCAGTCGCAAATCGACCCGCGTATAGCCCGGGGCGTTGGCGCCTGGCACATCCAAGTCCACGCTCGGGTTGCCGTTCGGTACGTTGAACGCGTCCGTGGCAAAGTGGCTCTGCGCGTATACCGTGCCCTGGGCGGTTACTGTTCCCCAATTCTGTGGGAATGGCAGCGTCACGATCGGAGTCAGGGAAAACTGGCTCGTCGGGGTATTTGGGAATTTGCTCTGAGACACGTCGCCGACGCCCGGACCTCCGTTGAAACTCGTGTATTTCGCATACAGGTAGGTGTACGCGGCGCTCACTTGGAAGTATTGGCTTGGTTCGATCGCGACCTGAAATTCGGCGCCCGTGATGTAGCCCGCAGCTGCGTTCTGGATGATCGTCGCCACGGCTCCGCCCGGCAGAGTGACGTTCTCGTCGCGTTGGATGTTCGTGTAGTGATCGTAGAACGCATCGGCGTTGTAGCGAATCTTCCAACCGTTGCCGAAATCGTTGTGGCCCTTCGCTCCCAATTCGTAGTCGATCACAAATTCAGGCGCATAGGCTTGCAAGGCCGGCGGGGCGGTTCCATTGAAGCCGCCCTGCTTATAGCCCTTGGACACGTGGCCATAAAGATTGAGGTCCGGATCCACGGCGTAGTCCGCGGCGGCATTCCAGGTCACCGCATTGAAGGAGTGTTCCTGCCCCGGCGTGAAAGCGAAAGGCAGAGCGCCCATTGCCGGCAGAGGCGGAAAATTAATGAATGCACTGCCCGTCGGCACCGCGGAAATATCGTCCGTCGAATAGCGTACCCCGCCGGTCAATGTCAATTGTGGCAGTATTTTGTAATCGAACTGCGCGTAAGGTGCGCGGCTCTTGCTGGTGCTGCCCTCCCCGACGACCTCAGCCGTCACGCCGCCCGGTATCGGCACCGAGGCAAACAGGATCGGAGAAACTTCGACGAAACCGATTTGGAATGGCGAGGATACATGCTCGAAATAGTAGCCGACCGTGCCCGTGAGTGGTCCTACGTTCACGCGGGCCTGCAACTCTTCCGTCCATTGCTCGTTGGTCGCTGTGGGATTGAGCACGCCGAGCAGCGGCAGATTTGTCGCATCCAGATCCCATGCTCGCTCGCTCGTCGTGTGCAGATAACTGACTATGTTCTTCAATGCGAACATGTCGTTGATCTTCAGGTTGGCCGTGTCGATCGCGCCATAAGTCTTCAGGAAGGCGGTCGCATAGGGGAACTCGCCGAGGACATCGCGGATGCCCAAGGCCTGCTGCATCGCGAGTTGCGGCGCCAGAAGCGGCGCAAGAGGTCCTGGCGCGATCGTCGTGAGCGGCGCGCTATTGCCATTTTCGTCCTGCTGCGACCATTGTACGAGAAGGGTATTGTCGAAGCTGTCGTTGGGCTTGAATTTCAGGATGCCACGAATGTTTTGTTCGTTTTGACCATCCAGCTTTATTCCGTTGCCGACGTCGGTTGTGTAGCCGGCGCGATTGAGGCTTTGTCCCGCGAGCCGGAAGGTCAGCTGGTCGCCGATGATGGGACCGCCCACCCCGAACTCGACGTCCGCGCGACCGAAATTGCCCGCCCGAACATCTGCATAGCCATTGAAGGTATCGGTCGGCATCTGCGGCGTGAACAGCACCGCCCCGCCGGATGTGTTTCTGCCGAACAGAGTGCCTTGGGGTCCTTTCAAAACCTGCACATCCGCCACATCGAAGATCGCCTGGCTGAAGTTTGCGACCTCATCAAAATAGGGAATCACGCCGGGTCCTGAGCCGAATGTCGAACCCTGTCCACGGATCGAATAGGTCACAGCTCCGGTATTGGCCGCCGTGTTCATAATGCTCAAACCGGGTGCAACGCGAGCGAGATCATTGGCGGTATTGACGCCTTGATAATTCAGTTGCGTGCTATTGAGAGCGACGATGGAGATGGGCACATCTTGGGCACTTTCCGAGACCCGGCGCGCGGTGACGACTACTTCGTCCAATCCGCCGGCGGAAGGTGTCTGACTCGTTTCCGCAAGCTGTGCAAATGCCAGTGCGGGAGTGGCTAGACAAATTGCGGCCAACGGGCCCGCGAGATTTGTCCGGTTCTTCAAACGCCCAGCGGCGAGAAATTTTGGTTGCTGCATGCGACCTCTCCCCCTTTTTTCGGTAGTCACAGCTGAATCATCGTGCGCATCGAGTGCGCTTGTTGTCGGCCAATGTTATACACATTCCCTTAAACTGTGCAATAGTGATTTGAGGAACACTCATGCTGACTTTGTTCCATGCCCCTCTCTCGCCTTCTTCGCGAATCATTTGGCTGCTTGAGGAGCTTCACGCGGAATATCGGCTGGAAATCGTGAACTTCCCGAACCACGACGGATCAAACGCCGATCCGAAGAACCCGCATCCGCACGGCTACACGCCGGCGCTCGTCCACGACGGCGCCGTGATCACTGAGACCGGCGCGATCACGCTGTATCTAACCGATCTTCATCCAAATTCCACGATCGGAGTACCGCTGCGCGACCCTTTGCGGGCGCGTTATGTGACTTGGCTTTTCTACCAGGTGGGCCTGACTGAGCCGCTTTTCTACATGAAAGGAACGGGCGTTTTGTGCCGAGACCTAGCAATGTCACGACTGTATGAATCGATGATGCGAAACATCGAAGAAACGTTGACGCACGGTCCTTTCGTGCTCGGCGATCGTTTCACCGCCGTCGATATTTTGTATATGAGCTTGTTTGAGCTGTCTGGGGCACTTCTGGGCAAATGCGCCTGGATTGAGGCTTACTGCGGGCGCGGAATGGCGAGGCCCGCTCGCCAACGGGCACTGTCCAAGGATGGCTGAGCGTTTGCCCGCAAAGCTGTTATGTCACCACCACGCGCGCGGATGCGACGTTAACCAACCGCCGGTGCTGAGCGTTGATATCACCGTCACGATGCGAGGTGACCCGCGCGGTTGCGAAATACACCCCGGGTTGGCTGTATTGATGGGTCTTCGACAACTTCAGGCTCTTCGCATCGCCGCTAATTCCCGGCTCGGCGGCGAAAATACCGTCACCGTCCAGACTCCATTCGACCGCGATAAAGGTCCCGCCGGCAGGCGGTGCTGTCGCTTCGAGCTCCAGTGTAATCGGAGCGTTGACCTTGACGTCAGCTCGCTGCGAGCCATTGATTGCCACCCTCACAAGGGGTTGGATGCCGCCGCGCTCGGCGGCGGTTGACGGCAAAGTGACTCCGCCGTCAGCGAATTTATAATTCGTGCCGGCGGGGACGATTCCTTTCTCAGCCCAGTCGCACAGATCCAGCAAACTCTGTTCAATTATGGGCATGTAATCGATGAGCCAGGTCGCGGTTGCCCGCTTAGCCGAGGCCGGCAGAAATGACGGACTGATATGTTCGGCGTTTTCGGTCCATCTCAGGCAAAAGCGCTCTTTCGCTCGCTGCGGACCTTGAGCACGAATGGTCGCTTCCTCGTAGATCACGCCTTGCGGGGGCCACAATGACGAGTCGTGGGTGTGGTGCACCCACAACAGCTTGCCCTCGAACTGCCCGCAATACGGAACTCCCATCAGCGGCGATTGCAGCGGCAATCCATGTTGCGGGTAGATCGGCGCGCCATTGAGGCGCAAAAAATCGAACACCGGATCGGATGAGATGTGATGTCGATAGGAATAGCAGAACGCCAGGAAGTCGCGATTGTTGATGTGTACTTGGTCGCCAATTGCGACATCTTTAAAACGCAGAATATTTGACTCGCGCCGACCATCGCAGAAGAAAAGATCGCCGCACGTGTTCATGGCGTATAACTGCCTGCCGGCAGCTTTGCCTGAGGCAATGCGGACACCAGCCCCCTGCCGATATCCTTCGCCTACGCCTTTTACCTCAATTGCAACCGGCAAGTCGTAGCGATTGCTGGCCGCGGCCATGAGTCCCGCCAGCGTGCGTATCGCGGCGTATTCCGGGCCTGAGAAAGCAGGGTCTTGCAGCAGGTCGCTCGCGCGCACCACCCGGCTAACCGGCAAAGTGACGTCAATAAGATCACCACGGACGTGTTCCGGCGAGTCATGCCCAACATATCCGGCACGCGTCCAGAAATTTTTGAAATAGTCGCCATCCTCCTCCAGCAACATATCTGCGATCGATGTCCACAGCCAGATCTGCCCCATCGGGTTCGCGATCATGAATTCATCGCCGCGCGGATACCCCAAGCGGTACAGATTGGCGAGTTCCTCGCGCTCATGATTGGTCAGTCCCTCGAAGGGGTTTCCGCTGCCGCCGGGCTGGGTTGCGTCGATGACGCTCTCGAGTTTCCCGCCGCTTCGTAAAAGGCGCTGCACATTGAACATGGCACCAAAACACACGGGCTGCTCACTTCGCACACGTGACTTTGTGCCATGCGGCTCAACATTTCCGCCGCCCATGAAGGGCAGCGCGCCCGCATACACATCGGCACCGTATTCGAGGCATCCCGGTGAGCGCCGTCCGCCGCCGCTGCCGCCCCACACATAGGAATATTTTGGGGCTTTGCCGTAAACCTGGGCGGCCACGTGCTTCGAGAACCGTGCCGCTTCGATGCTCGCGCGATAGCCGTACAAAGTCGGGTCGTCGCCGGCGCGCTTATCGATGTCATCGCCGATGTGTCCGGAATTCGACTCCACCATGTACCCGCCAAGCCGCTGGCCGATCATCTGCAAGCCCCCCAGCAGCTGCCCCATGGCGCCGGCGAACGCGTCTTCATGCCCGGCGTGTGCACCCTCGAGTGGCTGGAACATGCGCCCTTTATAGTTCTCTTTCGACGGAAAATAGAAGGAAAAGCGGGTGTCTGTTCCCTCGAATCCACCATGGATGTGCCGATGAGGAATGGGTTGCTCTCGAGGCTCATCACGGTCGATGTACGGCTTGCCGAAATACTTATCCGTAACGGCGTAGGAAGCCACCTCGATCGACGATCCGCCCGCCACAGTCTTGGCATCACTCATCGCAAGTCTCCTTGAACTTAACCAGCCCGCCGCCGGGTAATGGGTTGCGATGATGAGGCGTCGGCGTAGGGGAAAATAGCCGCCTCATTTGAATACTGAGGGACTGCTTGATGCGTTCTTGCGGACCGCAACGCTGCGGAGAAGCCTTGGAGCGATTCTACGCTCGAGCCGCAGAGACCTGTAAGCCGGAAGGCTCTAGCCCGCGCAGCGCCGAGACCTGACGGCAAAGCCGCTCGACGGTGTTATCGGCCTCAATGAGCCGGCCGCGCGCGATGGCCTCCATGTAGGCGAGTTGCTGCTTGAGCCCATGCAGCTCAGCGCCGTCGAAGCTCGTCCAGACCGACGAGCTTGCACGCGCATAGTAAGCCGTCGAGCACTTTTCCATGAAAATCAAAATCGGATTTGCGAGGCAGGACCATTCCGCCTGCAGCTGCGCCGTGACCAGCGTCGGCGCATCGCGCCAGCTCGCTGCGGAGTCGAGACGCCGGAGCAAGTCCTGGCGCTGCACTCTGGTCGATTCAGCTGCCACTACCATTCTCACGACACGGGAGACAATGCTCGCAATCGGCAGGAAATCCCTTAGCTTCAAACGCGCCGCGGAAAAATATGCCACCACCAACTCAACACACGCCGCTGCGTCGGGGGGCCTCGTTTGCACGCCGTGAGTTCGCCCACGCCTGCAATCGATCAGACCGCGGCTTTCAAGCACACGGATGGCCTGTCGCACCACCTCCTTGCCAACTCCATAGCGCTCGCACAACTGGTCCTCAGTGCTCACCCGCAGCGACCCATCGCTTTCCGCGCGCGGAAGTTGTTGCGCCAACTCGCGTGCAAGTGCATGAGCTCGACTGGCGCCGATGACGCTGACATGCCCGTCCTCTGTATCATCCCGGGTCGTTCCACTCTCAAACGCACTCAATGCATCCGCGAACAGCTCTGTAACGCTGTCGGCAGCCACACGCCGAACCGGGGACTGAAAGCCGGTTACCCCGTCGCTCAGCAGACCCGCGCCCGGCCCGTCAGTGAGCTTGCCGCGAAATTCTCGCGTGAATGCGGCGAGGGCGGCCGCACCATCGGCAACAGATTGACGATAAGCGGCCACAATATTCAGAGCGGCCCGGGCTTGCTGGACTTGCAGCGCAGTTACGCCGATGTCGCGAAAATAATCCGCCACCGCGGCAGCCACTGAATCGCCTGAGATTGGCATAATGACCAGGCCGCCGCCGGGTCCGCGCCGCATTCGCGCGATCTGGCGATCCTCGAGCAGTCTGACGGCTTCGCGAAGGGTCGCGCGGCTGAATCCGTAGCGGTCGATCAATGCGGCCTGATCGCCAAATACCGCTCCTGCCGGCGTGCCTTCGTAGAATATGTCGTTCTCGAGCTGCCACGCAGCAGCGAAAGCGTTTTTTCGTGGACGCGTACTCTGAGAGACCAGATCGTCGTAGATCTTCGACCAGTCGAAACGGACCTGCATATCCGAAGACTCCGCGGCGCTCATCGTCGCCGCTTTTTGGAAACTCCAACTCCCGCCCGAAAGGATTAAACCCGCCGAGGTCCCCACTACCTTACTTGATTACGCCTTCCGGCGCGATTCTGTTGTCCGGTCGCCAATTGAGGCGACTATTTTCCGCAGCGCATCAGCAGTAGCATGCCGCCGAATCAATTGGCGGCGTTAGGGAGTTACCATGAGCGACAAAACGTTTAAAGGTTGTTACGCAGGCGGGTTGCTGACCGCCGCTGCTTTGCTGTTATGCGGCTCACCTTCGATGGCAGCGCCACCGTCGCCATGCAGCGTCGCGGCCATTCAAGCTCTCGCGCCCAAAGGTACAACGATCAAGTCCGCGGATCCTACCGCCACACCCGTGCCTCATTGCAAGATCGACGGCTCGATCGTTACGACTAATCCTGGACCCAACACGGTCAACTTTCGTCTACAGTTGCCGGACTCCGGCTGGAAGGGCCGTTATTACTTCATCGGCATGGGCGGTGCGGCAGGCTACGTTCCCAGTGATTCGCAAATACCTGCGGGAAATCCGCTCGTTAAAGGCTTTGCGGTAGCCGGTACCGACACGGGCCACCAAGGAGACATGCTGAATTGGGGCTTTCTGGTGGATCCCGCAAAGGCGGAAGACCACATCGATCGCGGCGCCCATGTCACCGCGGTCGCAACGCAAAAAATCACGAAGGGTTATTACAAGGCAGCCGCGCTGCATCGCTATTTCTCGGGCTGTTCGGGCGGCGGCCGCATGGCGACCATGTCCATTGAGCGGCATCCGGAAGACTTCGACGGCGTGTTGCTGGGCGCGCCCGGCGGCCGAAGCGATGCGACCATGCTGGCCTTCATTTACAACGCTCAGCAGGCAAATAGAGAGCCCGGCGCGTGGGTGTCGCCGGCGAAGTTGCAGATGCTCGATCGCAAGGTGACCGAGCAGTGCGACGCAATCGACGGCGCCAAAGATGGAATCATTTGGGACCATACCGCCTGTCACGTCGATTTCAAGCAATTCAAGTGTCCCGCCGCGGACGGCCCCGAGTGCTTGACCGGAGCAGAACTCAAGACAGTGGAGGCGATCGTCGGCGGACCGATCGGACCCGACGGGAAGCCAATCAAGCCCGGCTATCCCGTATCGAATATCTCAGTCTGGGCCACGTTCCTTGGCCCGACCGCTCCCCCCTGGTCGGATGACACGTCCATGGCGAACATGCAGAAGGCTTCTTCCGGATATGTCATTGCCAGTTCCTTGGCCAAGGTGTTTTTCGGCCCCAATTACAATGTCCTCACGGAGTTCAATTTCAACGATCAAAAGCAGCTCGATGCATGGTGGAAGGCGACGGATCGCATCGGCTTTGGCGCTCCGTATAGCGCGAACCTACAAGGGTTGAGCAAGAGCGGCGGCAAGGTGATCATGTGGAATGGCGTCAGTGACCCCTGCTGCATCGATACTGAACTGAGGGGCTACTACAGCGACGCCGCAAAGTCGGTCGGCGGCGTTGACCGGCTCGACAAGTTCGCCAAGCTGTACTTCTTGCCGGGCACCGCGCATTGCGGCGGCGGCACAGGTCCTGAAGATGCCCCGGATCAATTGCTCGACGCGATGATCAACTGGGTCGAAAAGGCGCAGCCGCCGGCCGCGGTCGTGGCACATCGAGGTGATCGCACGCGCAAATTGTTCGCTGATCCAAAGACCGGAACCGTGTCAGGAGTGCTTGTCCCCCCCGCTACGGGCAGCCCGCGCGATTTCCTACTGTGCCCATTTCCGCAGGTTGCCAAGTTCAATTCATCGCTCGCTGCTAAGGATGGAGCAGTAAACGACGCGGCCAATTGGTCGTGCCAAACTCCCGCCTCGTAGATGAATCGGCTGCAGGAGAAAGTCTGCATCATAACCGGCGCGGGTAGCGGCATTGGCCGCGCCAGCGCCGAGATGTTTGGCAGAGAAGGCGCCGTGGTTGTCGTGACCGATATCAAATCAGCGTCCGCTGAAGAAGTGGCGCACGGAATCGTGGGGGCCGGCGGACAAGCCATCGCGCTGACCGTCGACGTCGGTGAAGAAGATCAGCTGCGTCGCATGATCGATACGACCATCCAGACATTTGGGCGCATCGATGCGCTCTTCAACAACGCGCTGATGACCAACCCCGACCCGTCCATGCGCGATCGGGACCTGTTGAATTACGATCCGAAGGTGCTCTATGCAACGCTTCGGGTCAATGTAGTTGGCGGAGTGCTCGCAAGCAAACATGCGATTCCGCACATGTTGGAGAGAGGCGGCGGCTCCATTATTTTTACATCGTCAGGAAGTTCGTTGGGCGGGGACGTCACCTCTTATAGCTATGGCGCATCCAAGGCAGCTCTCAATTGGTTCGTTCAGGCGTTCGCAGCGACCTTCGGGAAGCGCGGCATCCGCAGCAACGCGATCCTGCCCGGCCCTACTCAAACACCCTCCAAAATGGCCTGGTCGACTCCTGAGATGGACGAGGGTTTCATGGAGGTACTGAACTCGCCTCGTCTCGGCCTTCCCGACGATATGGCATCGTTGGCCGTATTTCTCGCCTCCGATGAATCGCGCTTTGTCAACGGCGCTCTCTATCGTGTCGATGGCGGTATGAGCTGCACGGTTCCCTTCATCAGCGTTACGCGCAAAATGCTGGCCGCAAGAGCCAAAATTCAGGGTTGATTCGGGAGACACCGGATGGGACTGGCACAGGAGAAGTACCTCGAAGAATTTTGCGCGGCATGGGGCGACGGCACGTCCGAGAAGAAGCCGGATGTGGAAAAGATTTTGTCGATGATGACCGAAGACGCCGAATGGCAGCTTTGGATGCCTGGCGGTCCCACCATTCGAGGCCGTGATTCACTGCGACGCGAGATTCATCGTCAAATGCGCTTCGCCAGCAACAACAAGTGCAACATCGTCAATGTTTTGTCGAGCGACACCATGGTGATGCAAGAACGGTCCGACTTTGCCATCATTCGCGGCAGGCCTTGCCCTCACGATCTAGTCGCAATCTTCGAGCTGGACTCAAAGGGCCTTATCAAGCGATGGCGAGAATATCTCGACATGGCCGATCTGCTTCGCAAGCAAGGGACAGACGAAACCTTTGCCGCTACCGGCGGCTAAAGACTTCCAATCGGTAGATGTTTAAGCGGGTACTACTTTGTTATGACGGCACATCCGCCGGCCGACGCGCGTTACGCCGCGGCGCTGAGTTGGCGATCCTGCTGAACTCCGAGGTTCACGTACTTTCGATAAAGCAGGCTGAAACGCCAAGCGCAGCAGTCATGGCTGGAGCCTCCGGCCATGCGTGTTTGGTCGATGAGGCCGAAGAAGATCGCAGATTGCTTGAAGAGTCGCTGGTCTGGCTGCGCGCGCGAGGCGTCTCCGCCACTGGCTCTTTGGCGTCTGGGGATACCAGCGATCTGATCGTAGCTTCCGCTGAGCAGCTGGAAATCGACCTGATCGTATTGGGCCATTATCCCAGGGCGACCGGAGGCTTTTGGTGGTCGAGCCGCAATCGCGTGTCACTCGCCGACCGGGTTCGCAGCTGCATTTTTGTCGCAGTAGCAGGCCCCGCCGATTCAGACGGCGCTTAGGATCAAGAGCGAGCCGGAAGTCCCGGTTATCCAATTCGTTACTACGATTGCTTTCATGGGATTTATGCCGCTCCGCTGTTGTGCCGGCCCTCAACCGAGCTCTTGCGCGAGTCCAATGAGAAGCCCTTCGGGACTTCGGATGTAGCAGAGCCGATAGGCGTCCTTATACTGAACAACTTCACCCACGATCTGCGCGCCGCACTCGCGGAGCCTCTCGAGCGTCTCGTCGATGTCATCCACCGCGAACATGACGCGCAGATAGCCCAGCGCGTTCACCGGGCCGTTGCGGTGATCCGCGACGGCAGGCGGCGAGAGATACCGGGAGAGCTCGAGCCGGCCGTGACCGTCCGGCGTGCGCATCATGGCAATCTCAACGCGCTGATCACTCAGCCCGGTGACGCGTCCCGCCCATTCTCCTTCGATCGTGGTCTGCCCTTCGAGATCGAGGCCGAGTTTGCGGAAGAAAGCGATCGACGCTTGAAGGTCATCGACGACGATTCCCACATTGTCCATTCGTTTTAGCGCCACGTCGCCAATCTACAAGGCGGGCGTTATTCTGACAACGGGGGAGAATTGTCTCACTGAATGCGGCCAAGCCGAACTGCAAAACGTTTAGAATGAATTCATCCAAGTTGTCGGAAAACATGACGACGCAAGCCAACAATCTATCCATGAGGGAGCTTGCCGCGCTGGGCGCTTTGCTGGCACTACTCGCTGCAGTCGGCGGCTGTTCAGCGGAACGGAAGGAGTCGCGCCGTCTGGTTTCGCCCAATCAGAAGTTGGTCGCGGTTTTAATGGAGTCGCTGAGCGGAGATGCGGTGCAAGAGGACATTTATGTCAATGAGCGGACTCTGCCGCTCAATCTCGACAGGCCCGTATTCAGCGCTGTGGGCTGTGATCACTTGTCCCTTGAGTGGGCGAACGATTACACGCTGCAGATTCACTACGAGACGACTTGCATCATCAATCAATTCACGAATCGGTGGTCGCGGCCCTCGGATGTGGCCGTGGGGCGGCCAAATCCGATCGAGGTCGTATTGATTCGCAACTAATGTAATTCCTGGGCGAGGGCGTGCCGTGCGATCAATACTCAAGGCCTTGGGCCTGACGATTTGGGGTGCTATCGCTATCTTGTTGTCGATCGTCTTCATCATTGTCGCCTTCCAGGTTGCGATGAAGTCTCGCGCTTCGAGGAGTGCCTTCGACTTTGATAAGTCGTTGAACGATGAAAGCACTCAGTCTCAACCTGATACCTCTTTCGGGTCGGTTGCGCTACCGGATCGAGCGCCGGACCTGCACGTTCCACAAGTTGTTCCTCGCCAGATTGCTCCTCGCACGCCGGAGGAAACCGATTGTGCCCGCAAAATTCCACGCGTTGCGTTGGATTCGCCGGAAAGAGCGCGCCTCTTGCGCCTCTTGGACAACTCGGAAGCGGCCAAAGCCGAGTCGGGAGATGCGTTTGTTCGCCTTGGAGAACTGTATTTCGGCTTTGGTGAATACGAACTCGCGATCGCCTCCTTGGAACGCGGCTTGGAAAAGAGGCAGGTTGGGCACCTCGAAGAGGCCTACGTTTACCTGGGCCGGTCCGAGGTGGCCGTAGGCAATCTCGAGGCTGCGCAAGAAGCGTTCGCGAAGCTGAAGGATGTGCCAGACATCAGTCCGCGAGTNGTGGCACTTTGGACGCTCTATGCAGAGATGCTTTCGTCAAAATCCAACCCGGCGCCCACCATTACGGAATGCACTCACTCCGTACCGTAGATCGTCG
>JGI12627J18819_10000137_pt1 | contig 24926 bp, 17 predicted proteins | sample TexAe_OM1H0_M2_FD_18819 | JGI IMG/M metagenome (IMG submission 18819)
GTACGAGCCGCCGCTTCCGCGATGCGCAGTTTTTCCTGGCGGTGGAGTTTTTCCTTTTCCCGGAGTGTTGGATCCTCCAGCGCTCGTTCATGCGCGGGAAGCGCTCCGCCATGAGTGCGGTGAATCAGTCCATGCGCGTGCAGCGTCTCCAGATCCTTGCGAATCGTGACCTGCGAAGTTTCGAAACGCCTCGCCAGGTCCAGCACAAGTACGCGGCTCTCCCGGTTGAGAATGTCCAGAATCGCCCGGCGACGCTCTTCGTTCAGCAAACAAGCTCCTGCGGTCCACAATGCGAGCGCACGCGCGTTGCGGATGTCATCTTTCCTTCGACTTTCTTTTTATATCGTTTCCTTTCGTTTGTCCAGCGCGCGTTTCTGCGCTTGCCTGCCAGCGCATGGTGGCATTGCATAGAAAGGATCTGGGGACCAGCTTGGCCAGCGTCAGGCGGAGTCGCCGCGAAGAACTTCGCGCACTTTCCGTGCCAGTACTTGGAGTGTGAACGGCTTCTGCAGGAATGCGGTACCCGGTTCCAGAGCACCCTCGTGAATGATCGCGTCTTCGGTGTAGCCGGAAAGATAAAGCACTTTGATGTCGGGGCGCGCCGCCGTAATGCGCTTCGCTAATTCGCGGCCGCTCATTCCGGGCATCACGACATCGGTGATCAGGATTTCGATCTTGCCGGGATACTCCTCTGCCACGCGCATGCCCGAGATTCCATCACTCGCTTCAATCACGGTATAACCCCGCGCCTTCAATGTTTCCCGAACCAGTTCGCGCACGGATTCTTCATCTTCCACCAGCAGCACCGTTTCCGACCCGCCCGTGGGGCCTTGGGGATGCTTGTCCATGCCCGGAACAGCCGCCGGATCGGGGACACGTGGCAGGTAGATGCGGAAGTTCGTGCCACAACCCGGATCGCTTTGCGCGAAGATGTAGCCTCCGCTCTGCTTCACGATTCCGTAGACCGTTGAAAGCCCCAGGCCGGTGCCTTTTCCCTTTTCCTTGGTCGTGAAGAATGGTTCGAAGATCCGCGACTGCGTTTCCTTGTCCATTCCCGTGCCAGTATCGGAGACTGAAAGCAGGATGTAGCTGCCGGGCTCGATCAGCGAGTGCTCGCGGGGCGCGCTATCCAGGTCTGCTTCGCTGGTCTGGATCAGAATCCGGCCGCCATCCGGCATGGCATCCTTCGCATTGACCACCAGATTCATGATGACCTGTTCCAGTTGCCCCGCGTCCGCTCGCGTATGCCCCACGTTGGGCACCAGCTTGGTGGTGAGATCGATGTTTTCGCCGATCAAGGGCCGCAACAGGCGCTCCATGTCGGCGACGATCGAATTCACGTCCACCACTTTGAGTTCCAACAACTGCTTTCGGCTGAACGCGAGCAGTTGCCGGGTCAGCGTGGTTGCCCGATCGGCAGCCTGCTGGATGGCCTGAATCTTTGGCAGCAAAGGATCATTCAGACCCAATTCTTCCATGAGAACTTCCGTGTATCCGCTGACCACCATCAGCAGATTGTTAAAGTCGTGGGCTACGCCACCGGCGAGACGGCCCACTGCCTCCATCTTCTGTGCCTGACGGAATTGATCTTCTAGCGCTCGCCGCTCGGTAACATCCTCGGCGATAATTTCCAGCGCCTGGTCGGCTTCATCGAGTTCGGTTGCGGCTCGCCCGCTCAGCCGAACCGTAATGGCGCTACCGTCCTTCCGTTTCCAACGAACTTCCGCGCTGTCGAGGCGTCCAGTTCGGTGAAATTCCTCGAGCAGCCGCTCGTGCTCCGCCGGTTCGACAAAAACTTCGCGCTGCGGATCGAGTTTCACTACTTCGTCCGGGGAATCGTAGCCCAGCATGTGGATCAGCGCAGGGTTCACATCCAGAAAGCGCCCGTCGACGCTGGAGCGATAGATCCCATACACCGCGCTCTGTACCAGGGAACGGTAGCGAGCCTCGGATTGGCGGAGCGCCTCTTCATGGCGCTTGTGGTCGATTGCGCTGGCCAGTTGTTGCGAAACGAAGGTCAGCACTTCCTTGTCCCGTTCCCCAAAACGCACATCCTCGCGATAGCTCTGCACCACGAGCACGCCAAACGTCTGATTTCCCGCGCGAAGCGGCACTCCCATCCAGTCGAGCGAAGGCGCTCCAATCAGCTCGACTTCGCCCTTGGCCACGAGTTCTTCAAATACCTTGGGGGTCGCCAGGAGCGGTTCGCCCGTGCGCAAAACATATTCCGTCAGTCCTCGCCCCAGCCGCTTAGGCGCAGGCGCCGGATCCTGTTCATCCACAAAATGCGGGAAGGTGAGCAACTCCGTGGCGGGATCATAGAGAGCGATATAAAAGTTCCGCGCGTTCATCAGCTCGCCCACGATGTTGTGAATCGATGCGTAGAATCCCTGCAAGTGAGACGCGGAACTCGTCCGTTCAGCGATGCGGTAAAGTGCGGAACTCAGAGTCTGCGCGCGCTTGTGCTCTTCGATATCCCGGTAGAGCACACAGATCCCTACCCGTTTCGCGCCTACCATGACCGGAGCGCACGAAACCGAGACGTCCACGAGCGTGCCGTCTTTCCGCCGACGCTTCGTCTCGAGCGTGACTTTCTGTCCCTTTTCGACCGCTTCCTGAATCCAGTCGCTTTCGGCGGTGCGATCTGAAGGGACAACTAGCTCATCCAGAGGCCTGCCCAAAGTTTCTTCCAAGGTGAACCCGAACATGCGCACGAATTCGGAATTGATGCGCGTGACCTGGTGACACGAATCCAGAATCGTGATCGCTTCCGGAGCGCACTCGACCAACTGGTCCAGATACGCTTTTTGAATAATGGGATCGTCTGCGTCCGCCGGTGTGTACTCCGGCATCAGCTCCGCCGGGTTGCTCATGGCAGGCGGAGATCCGCGACGCAGCGCGTCTTTCAAGTACTGGGCGCGCACGAATGCAGCGGGCTGAGTGGGTTGGGTGATGTCCTCACCCATTCAGGTTTTCCTCACGAGTGGACTGCCCAAATCTTAGAATCCACTCGTTGCACCAGAAAGTTACGGAGGTAATTCGCGAACATGCGCATCGAACCGAGCGAGGAAAGAACTGTGGGGGCTGGGAGCTCAGACCTAATCTGGCTTTGGGCGATTTCGCGAACTCTTCAGTGGAATACCTGAGGGCTAACCGCCGGCCGCCAGCAATTGGCACACGCGATCGAGAGCCGTACGTTGTTCGGGTGTTGGCGTCAGAAACTCGAACCCGTAATGCAAGCCAATGCGGTAACGCACGATCGCTCGCAGCTTGAGTGGGTACGGACTTAGTGGCAGCGGGAACTCCATCGACACCACTTCACCCGGCTCGAGATCTCCGGTCAACGTGCCGCCGATTCCGTCCTGTCCCACCTCGGTGGACCGTCCCCACAGGTAGATGACTTCGCCTGCCCGGAAAACCTGCACGTTCATGCGCACATCCATGGGATGACGCGGATATCGTCGTGTGTACGGCGCAGTCTTTTTTCGTCCTGGCGCGCTGCTGCTCATTGATCTGTCGCGAATGAAAACGAAGTGTCTCGGTGCTCGCTGATCGCTTCCCGCCCCAACCTGTTAGTTCCCGTGCAGTGGATAACCCGGCTCAAGGGGAAGCTTGCCGCCCACCTTTATCACGTCGACGGAACTGTTGATGGCATACACATCCACCAACCCTACAGCGCCCGGAGTGGATGCCACCCTGTGCACCAGGTCGTCGTCGCTCGCCACGACCATAATCGCCGGATGCCCCACACGCCCGTGATTCGCGGTCGAGATCAACTCGTTCAAGGCCTGCGGCGTCATGCTGTAGATTTTTTCCAGCACCATCTTCATTTCCGGCGAGGCCGGGTCCCGCACCACCAGCGTCACCGATTTGCCATCCGGCCAATGCCCGACCTGTGCCTTGCAGAGCTTCACAAGATCCGGCATGGCCACCGACGCGACCGCGCTCCCCTTATTCGCAATCAAGGCGAGGTCCTTGGCCATCGCCAGCTGTGTTCCACCCAGCAACGCGGCAATGATTAGTACACGTCGAAGCAACAGGCACGCTCCAGCGGAGGTCCGCAGTAATCTCCGCTTGATTCTCTTCGAACTCCGCTTCTCGCTCAACCGCAGAAAGGTCATGTACCTCCAGAGCCAACAACGAGCCGTCTCCTCAATTTGGTGAGGAGGGACTTGTCATTCGTGGGCGATGCTGGTCGGAGATAGTCGACATCTGGCCGGGCCTGGAATGCGTGCTCTCCCAGGCCGACCGCCTTGGCCAGGATCACCGGACTAAAATGTCCCCATGCGCGCTCTGCTGCTCGAATCCCCGCAGTCCGCCGACAACTCTCCGCTCCGGCTTGCGGATATTCCTTTGCCCGAGCCTGGCAGCGGCGAGGTCCGAGTGCGCATTCGCTGCTGTGCGGTTTGTCATACCGATTTGCACATCGTTGAGGGTGACCTGCCCCTCCCGAAAATTCCCATTGTGCCTGGACATCAGATTGTCGGCACTGTGGATGCCCTTGGCTCGGGAGTCGACAAGTTAAAGGCCGGAGACCGCGTTGGCATTCCGTGGCTGTATTCGACCGACGACACCTGCCCGTACTGCCGCCGTCAGACGGAAAATCTTTGTGACCAAGCCCGCTTCACCGGATATCACGAGCACGGCGGCTACGCGGAGTATTGCGTGGTGCGCGAAGATTTTGCGCACCCCATCCCCGCCGCCTTTTCCGACGAGCATGCCGCGCCCCTGCTCTGTGCCGGCGTGATCGGCTACCGGGCGTACCGACTGAGCGGAGCGCAGCCAGGCCAGCGCCTGGGACTCTACGGGTTCGGAGCCTCGGCGCACCTGGTTCTTCAGTTAGCACGTCATCAAGGATGTGAAGGGTATGTATTTACGCGCAGCCGCGCCCATCGTGAAGTTGCGGAACAACTCGGAGCCGCCTGGATCGGCGCCGCTGAGGACACTCCGCCCCACCCGCTCGATGCCGCGATTATCTTTGCTCCCGCTGGATCCCTGGTGCCGCAAGCCTTGCGCGTGCTGCGCAAGGCGGGTACGCTGGCCCTCGCCGGAATCACCATGACGGAGATCCCTGCGCTGGATTACTCCCTCCTCTATCACGAACGCGTCCTGCGCAGCGTCGCCAATAGCACCCGCGAAGATTGCCGGGAATTCCTGCGCTTGGCCGCCGAAATTCCCATCCAGCCGCGCATTCAGCTTTACACACTCGCGGAAGCCAACCGTGCCCTTCAGGATTTGAAGCACAGCCGCCTCGAAGCCGCAGGTGTCCTCCAGGTTTCGTAACTGTTACCAAATGGGAAGGCCTCCACAACAGGCCATCCGTTGAAACGGTCCGGCATTGGACTTCCCCGTGCTCAATACCATGCCAGAGCTGCAACGGCAGGATTCTCCGAAACCTGCCGCCGGGGTGAGAAGTGATTCTTGGCGTCCTCGATTTGCTGTCTTTCCAACGAGCCGAGCCGCTCATCGGCTCAAAAATTGAGCCCTCTCGGGTACCCACAACCTGGCCTAAATGTGAAAGGACTTTCACAGCTCTCCCTGGTGCAATAGCGGTGGCAATTGAACCGAAGCTGTTATATAGTTCGCCACCAACCCAGGGGTCCCGGATGAAACGCGTTTCTTCTCCCGTTCGTCCATGCGCACAGCTTATTCTCTGCACCGGCTTGCTGTTGTGCGCCGAGCACGTGTTGGCATCCGATACAAAAGCGCCCGAACCGGGCAAGGCTCAGGCGGAAGTCTCGAATTCCGCCCCTCCAACCGCGCCCAACCCGCCCATCGCCGAAGAAAAGCCCGTCAAACCCGATAAGTACGACGTGAACCGCATCGGACAGAGGAGCGTTGGCCACGGAGTTAATCTGTACTCTCTGCAAAAAGAGCGTGCCTTGGGAGAATCGATGGCGGCGCAGGTGGATCGCGGCTCGAAGTTTGTTGCCGATCCGGAGGTTCGTGACTACATCGAGCGGCTTGCGCAGAAAATCGCTCGTTACTCCGATGCCGAGGTGCCCTTTACCGTGAAGGTCATCGATTCGCCGGACCGCACGGTTTTCGCCCTGCCCGGCGGCTTCCTGTATGTCTACAAGGGATTGATCATGGACCTCGACAGCGAAGCCGAACTGGCAGCCCTCATGGCGCACGAGATTGCCCATGTCGCGGCGCGGCACGCGACCCGGTTCGCAACGCGGCAGTACGCCTGGAACCTGCTCTCGATTCCGCTTACGTTTTTCGCCGGCCCTGCTTCTCTGGGGACGAGACAGATCGGTCCGCTTTCCTTGAAGAAATTCAGTCGGCATTCCGAACTGGAAGCCGATTTGCTTGGAATCGAGTACCAGTACGCCGCCGGTTACGATCCCCAGGTATTTGTGGAGGCCTTAGAAAAACTGCACGGTAAAGAGGTTCAGATGGGAGCGCGCGTCGCCAAAGCTGTTCCCGTCGTGGCCAAAGTCCCGTTCCATACTCAGATTGGCCACGCCTTCTCGAGTTACCCGGCGATTGAAGACCGCATTCAAAAGCTGCAAACTGAAATCCCGGAGTTCCTCCCGAACCGCACCGATTACATCATCGATACCAGCGAATTCCAGGAAGTCAAAGCCAGGCTGACATGGGCGGATCGTCCGATTCTGCGGCGTCACCGGGGCGATGAACCCAGCAACGGTCCCGTCCTTCGCCGCCATCCTTCCGAAGAACCGGAACAAACCCATGTTGCGGACACTTTGCCTCTGGTTACTAAAGGCCGAGTCTTCAGTTACTTGCCCGTCCTGCCCTAGCTGAATTCCACTATAGCGAAGCATTCGAACGCCTCCGATGGACTGGTCCCCCGCAGCCTTGGGGGAGGCCGGCCCCTCGGTGTGAGTGCAAATTCAGTCGGGAGGGGCTAAGTAAAATGCGTAAGTTCATAACGGTTGGCTTGTTGCTCGGGTTGTTCTCGGTGGCTGCCTTTGCCCAGGAAATGGGCGGCACGCCAAAAGCTGAAATCTTCGGCGGCTATCAGTACACGCGATTTGATGGCGGGTTGAACGCCAATGGCTGGAATACCTCGGTCGCTGGAAACCTGAATAACTGGTTCGGCATTGCTGGAGACTTCAGCGGCGCCTATAAGACTCAGAATGGCGTCAGCTTCAACAACTACACCTACACCTTTGGGCCGGTGGTCTCTTATCGTCACAACGAGACCTTCACTCCCTTCGCGCACTTTCTGGCAGGTGGCTCCCGTGCTTCCGCTTCCTTGAACGGTGTTTCCGGCTCCACCAGTGGATTCGCCATGATGTTCGGCGGCGGATTGGATGTGAAAGCGACCCGCCACGTTGGCGTGCGCGCGATCCAGTTTGACTGGCTATCGTTGCATTCCAATGGAACTTCCGACAACAACAACATGCGAATCTCCACGGGTCTGCTCCTGCGGTACTAGCGCGTCAGACTTGTTAGACCGCTCAAGGGTGACCCAAAGGGTCACCCTATTTCTTTTTTGGTGGGCGTCGCCTCCCTTACGCCAAATTCCCCAATTTCCCAATTANTCAATCTTCCTTGAGCCCATAAAGCTTGATCGCGTTTTCCCGCAGTACCATTCGTGCGAGTTCCAAGGCCCGCGTCCGCGTGATTTCCTTGTCGTTGATCATGCCGGTCAGGGCGATGGCCAGAGCTTGGCGCGCGGTCCGGTTCGTCGAGTATCCGATGACATCCCAATCCTGCTGGGGAGGCCCCGGCGCCAGGTCCGTCCCATAAAGCACCTTCTCCGGGTACCACTCCAACCACTCCCGGATCACGGCACTCAATGGGCGCGCCGGAATCAACGCGTCCTGTTCAGAAAAGTCCGCGTACACGTTTGGCTTTCCCAGCAACACGGACACCTCATGCGTGTAAGGACCGGCGCCCCCATGCAGAAGCACAAAATTCGTGTTCCGCAGCGATGGATCGTCCAGAACCGATTCCAATTCGGTTGGCCGCGACCCCGCCAAGTCAAAATAATTTCCGCACCCCTGGCCGGTGTGAATGTGGACTGCCATGTCGAGGCGACCGGCCTCATGTGCAATCGTCCGAAAAAGAAAATTCTGGAGTTGCAGCACCTCGGCCCGAGACGGCAGGTCTCCTTTCGCATAGCGCTCGTAAGTTTTTCGAGCTTCCGCCTGTTCTCCGGCTCCGGGCGCGCGCCCAAAGTTCAACGGTCGCAGATAGGCCGCCTCAAACTTGATTGCCGGTGCGCCTGCTTTCTTTTGCGCTTCCAGCGTAGGTGTGACGACCTTGGCAACGTAGTCGTCAAGCGTGTCCGGAAGTCCCGCCAATCTGGCCTGGGACATGTAGGACTTCAGGATCTTCGCTTCCTGACCGTAGAAGATCTTTTTATCGGGCGTGTCGGCGACCGAATCGGCCGCGAGCGGCGAGATCAACGCATCGTCGAACGGCACCCACAGGAAGCGCGGAGGGTTCAGGCCTCGGCCCATCGCGACGCGGTTCGCAAACATAGCTTGGATGCCTAGCCGGTCCAGCACCCAGGATGGAAAATGATCGCCCTGCTCGCGCATGACCTTCTCACGGGCCGCGATCAATTCTTGAACATGGGCAGGTTCGCGATCGTTGTACTTGTATCCGTACAATGCGCGCCAGGCCTCCAGAAACTGCGGATTGTCGGCGCGGGTCGCCAGGGTATCCGCACCGCCTTCGATGATGTCGCAAGGCAGCGCGTCAAACTCGCGATCCTGTTCTCCCGGGCCGACGACCTTCACCACGTGCGTGTGATTGTCGATCGCCTGGATCTTGTCAATCTCCGCGAGCAGTGACGGGTCGGCTGCGACCTGCGCCTGCGATTGAACCATGGCCGCAACGATCCACCCCAGAAGCAATGTCTTGCTCACGCCGTATCTCCTCTTGGTCGTTAGTTCATGGATAGCTGTTTTTCCCTTGACACCAAACATGGAGCGCGTTCACACTCGGCAAAGTTTGAGTTCTACGCTCCAGGGTGCATGTGTTTCCCCTTCACCTTCGGCTCCGCATCAGCCTGACGCCGGAGCCTGCCCCAGCATTGCTCCAAAAAAGAGAACATTTCGCCGGGTCCTGTATTCGTTTGGACTACTGCTGATTGCGCTCATTGTTACCGTATGCCTCGATGGGCTCCTCACGCGTCTCCCCAGCCTCACGGGCACTCCGGCGAGAGGGGAACGCGTCGGCGTGATCCACGTGCACACCAATGCATCTTGCGGGAGCGGCACTCTTCCGCAAGTGATTTCAGCGGCCAAAGACGCCGACCTGTCGTTTCTTGCCATCACCGACCACAACCTCACTCTTTCCGACACCGAAGTCGCAATTGCGGATCCGCCCGAGTTTGCCGTCATCGATGGCGAAGAAGTTTCGACTGCCGCCGGACACTACCTCGCGCTGGGCACTTCCGACAGCCGGTGGACTCGCGGTCCCGGTTACGATACTCGCGCGCTGATGGCTTCCTCACGCGCGCATGGCGCGGTGAACTTCATCGCTCATCCTTACGGACTCCGCGACCGCTGGTCCGACTGGGGCGCCAAGGACTATGACGGCATCGAAATATTCAACGATGACGCCATCTGGCGCAAGAACAAGGTTGTCGACATCGCCATCGCCGCGCTTCTCTACCCGGTGAACTCGCGTCTCGCCCTGCTTCGGCTCGCGCGCACACCGACCGAGAACTTCGCCAAGTGGGACGAACTGCTGGCGGAGCGTCCCGTGGCCGGAATATGCGGCTCCGACGCGCATGCGAACGTCCTGGTCGATCGCTTCAGCCTCGCCCACTTCCCCAGCTACGTTTCCGTTTTCAGCCTCGCCCGGCAACACGTGCTGCTGCCCGATGTCGCCGGCCAGGATCCCGATAAGGCGGGCGCCGATGCCATTCTGGCCGCAATCAAGTCAGGCAATTCGTTTTGCGCGATCGACGCTCTCACGCCAGCCGACGGCTTCACGCAGACGATTTCCTCAGGCGCTACATCTGCCGGACCCGGCAACGCCATTCCCTGGAACGATCGCGAAGTCTTGCACATCAAAGTCCCATCATCCCCAAGTGCCGCGTTGATCCGCGTCCTGCGCGACGGCCATGAAATCGCCCGGCAGGAAGGACCAGCTGTCGACATACCCGTCCCGGGCCCGGGACGCTATCGCACGGAAGCTTACCTTCGCCAGCCCGGCCTCACTGGCTGGCATCGGTGGACCCTGTGGATTTTCTCGAACCCCGTTTACGTGACACCTTCACTTGCGGGTGAGTCTGCGAACAACGCACGTTAGAGCAGTTTCGATCGCTCTGTAGCCACTGTCCTCGACGGACGATCTTCGTTCTTCGACGAACCAGCCAGCCTGTGGGAAGACGCTCGCACCCTCAGTAATTGGATATAATGATTACCACCCTGAATCCCCGTTCTGATTCTAATCATCTGGAATTTCTGGAGGAAAAATCATGGCGCATGAACTACCCCCCCTGCCGTACGATTACACGGCCCTTGAGCCCATCATCGATGAGAAAACGATGCACCTGCATCACGACGGCCACCATGGGACCTACGTAAAGAACCTGAATGCCGCGCTGGAGAAATATCCAAACCTGCAATCGAAGAGCGCGGAAGATCTGATTCGCGATCTCAACGCCATCCCGGAAGACATTCGCGGCGCGGTGCGCAACAACGGAGGCGGCCACGTCAATCACACCATGTACTGGAAGATCATGAAGCCCAAAGGTGGCGGTGATCCCAGCGGGCCGATTGCAGAAGCCATCACCAAGGCGTTCGGCAACTTTAAAGACTTTCAAGCCAAGTTCAACGATGCCGGGGCGAAGCAGTTCGGCAGCGGATGGGTCTGGCTGGCGGGCAACGCCAAAGGCGAAGTCCAGATCGCCACCACTCCGAACCAGGACAATCCGCTTACGCAAGGCCTGCATCCCATTTTCGGCAACGATGTTTGGGAGCACGCCTACTATCTCAAGTACAACAATCGCCGTCCCGAATACCTGCAAGCTTGGTGGAACGTGGTCAATTGGGACGAGGTCAACAAGCGTTACCAGGCCTTCAAGAGCGCCAAAGAACCGGCGATGGCCCACCGCTAAGCGCGCACCCGGCCACGCCTGGTCGGACTTTCAATGACACGTTGGAACAGCCCCGGTTCAAAGCCGGGGCTTTTTTTGTGATTCAAGCTGGGGGGATGCTCGATCCGGCTAACGGCTCATTGCTATCAATCTGTGCCGCGCCGTCGTGGAGAACCCGACCTCGACGCAACCATTTCTCTTAACCGCCGTATGTGTTCATTCAGTGCCGACCTGAGTTCAACGATAACGGTTTCGAGTTCTTCCGGATCGCTGGTACCGACAGCCGTCGTGAGTAGTGCGCGAATTCGATCTTCAAGGCGCTTGTGGTGCAACGGTGAGAACCTGTCCTGGAATAAGTGACCCTAAAGTCGGCTCTGTAGAAGGGTCGATACGGGCAAGACTGTATTTCCCTCTCAGGACTTCCTGAGGTGCGTTCGTCCAAGTGCAAGAGTTGGTCACCCGATTCCCCCGTGAGGGACTCCCTGACGACTCCCGATTGTGCCCTGTATCAGTGCGCAAACTACACGCCTTCCTGTTGACACCTTTCCCGGCGCAATCACTTAGGACTTTGGTACCCGGCATGCTTTTTTAAGCCGCGACTCGCAAGAGGAGGGCTTCATTTCATGGGGACAAATAATCACAGAGACTGGCGCGAAATTTGTAAAGAGGTAATTCGCGAGAAAGACAACACCCGTTTCAATGCCCTGCTGGAAGAGCTTCTGGAGGCTTTGGAGGAGCGGGAGCGCAAGCGGAAAAGAGTGCGTCCAATAATACGAGATTCTTGATTTTCCGACAGCGGCGAACGCCAGGGTTATCGCTCGTCCCATCTGATCGTCGGGCCGAGGCACACCATCACGGCTTTTTGTAAATCTTCCCGCCTTTCATCACGAAGTCCACTTTTTCCAGCACTGATACGTCGCCTAGAGGATCACCGGATACCGCGACGATATCCGCAAATTTCCCCGCCTCGATCGATCCAACCTGATCGGACCATCCCAGTAATTCCGCTGCGGAAGTGGTTGCGGACCGCAAGGCTTGCGCGGGCGTCATGCCCCACTTCACCATGTAGGCAAATTCTTTCGCGGGATTCACTGTCCAGGCGAACCCGCCGGCATCCGTACCGAAGGCGATCTTTACACCGGCCTTCAGCGCGCGCCGAAATGTGTCCTCGTGGATACTCAACATCTTCACCCAGACGGGAGCTCCGGCCGCGGCCCGCCCTTCCGCAACATAGGCGCCCACGTAGATCGTCGGCACATAAAAAGTTCCGTGCGCGACCATTGCCTTCATATCGTCGTCCGCGATGTAGTTGCCGTGCTCGATCGAATCGACTCCCGCTTCGATCGAATTGTGCACCCCATAGAGAGCCATCGCATGAGAAGCCACTCTATGGCGTTCCCGGTGCGTCTCGTCGACGATGGCCTTCAGTTCCTCCAGCGTGAATGTCGGGACATCGTCCAGCACGCCATCTTCACGCACCCGATAGCTGCGATCACTGTAAACCTTGATCCAATCCGCCCCGTGAGAAATCTGCTCCCGGACGGCTTTGCGGGCTGCGTCCGCGCCATCCACAACTTGAACGCCGTGAGGCACACTCACGTTGGGTGCGTAGCCCAATAACGGGTAGGCACCGGTTACATCCAGTGCGCGGGTTGCGACCTGCATGCGCGGGCCCGGAATCACTCCGCTGTTGATGGCCTTCTTCACATCGACATCGGCGTACCCAGCGCCCTCGGTTTCCACGTCGCGAATCGTCGTGAAGCCGTATTCCAGGGCGCGCCGCGCATTCACCGTTGCGAGAATGGCTCGGTACTCGGGCGATTGCTTCAGCAATTGCTCGTCATAATCCGCTGCCGTGATATCCCCCTGTAGCAGCACATGGGTGTGCGTGTCGATCAATCCGGGCAGGCAGGTTTCACGCGATAAATCGACGATTTCAGCGCCGGCCGGCTCTTTGGCGCCGACTTCCGTGATCTTCTCGCCGCGAATCGCGATGACAACATTTTTCCGCGCATTGTCTGACTTGCCGTCGAGCAGCGCTCCACAGCGCACAAACACGAGTTGATCCACGGATGCTTTCTCTTGCTGGGCCCAAGTCGATTGCGTGATCGCGAACATCATGAAGAATGCTGTCATCAGTTGCCTGAAAATCATCTCCACCCTCCTTCGCAAACTCGGGAAAGACTGTAACCGGTCGAAGGCAGACCGCCACCAGCCAACGACCAATTGCCAATGACCAACGACCGCTTTTCTGCATTTCCTGTGCTTGCCCTGTGGAAATCCGGCGCGCGAGTGTAACAGATATGGGTGCCGAGTTGTCGGCATCCGCGATCACGCTGCTATAGTGCACTTTTCAGCACTCCTGCTGAACTCTTCCTTCATCCCCGCTCTTCCACAAATTCCTCCGCCATTTTTTGCCCACTGCACCAACAATATGGAATTGACCCTGCCTTGACCCGCGAGTACATTCGCCACACTTAACACAAGATTTTCAGCAGCCGCGTGAGCCGCCCAGCCAGGCAACTCGAGTCCCCAGACCCGCACTCGGCCCATCACCAACCAACAAACTGTAAGCGCACGCGGCCCAATCCGATTAATCACAATCCGCAGCCCCATCCTCCTCCCCCGGAAGGATGCAGATCCAGTGAACCAAATGGTCAGTGAATGGACAACCTATCGCACTCGCTTCTTAATCAAAGCTCGGCAACTTGATGCGCCCCTCACCTTCGTCGACTGCCTGGGCCGCGAGCACTCAGGACAGAAAGGGGACTATCTTGTCTTTTCCTCCGACGGGTCCCAGCGCATCGCACCCCGTGAAATTTTTGAGGACATTTATGTTCCAATGAGGGACGCTGGCGACTGTCCCGCCTCTGCCCCGATTGCAACTTCCGAGCGATCACAATTAGAGCAACAAAATTCTCGTACGCGACCATCGGAGCAAACCGGGTCGCAATCTGTTCTCGCGCAGCCCGCCTTAGCGAGATCGCCACAATCATCACAGCTGAGCTCACAACGTGTCGTGGGTCGCCGCAGCGCAGCGCAAGTTTGCCTAGCTTGACCCGTTGTCGAACCGAATCCCAAGCGAAAGGAGGAACAGAACCGGGCCTGAGGCCGTCCGCCTGCGGCTTGAATCCCTGATCCTAGGGCCTTCGCCTAGGTGCGGTGGGATGTGGGCCGGCAGTCGGTGCGACCGCTGTGGAAATAGGGTGCATCCGTGCGGTTAATTGCTAGTGCTACAATAGGTAGTATTAGGCTCTTGACAGCCCCAACATACGGGCGTACTGTTGCACTCCCATGAGCATTGATTCGCCACCGGAAACGGTGGCAAGTCAGGGAAGAACCAGGAGCGGCTCGTGGCCGAGGTGACCCCGCGTCGCTCCTCTTAGCCGGTTCCCCATTTCGATGTTGCAATCAGCCGGGGAGCCTTCAACGGGTACCCACCCGCAGTGGTGGGTGAGCTTGTGCGGTGGCCGTTCCCTCGTTCGGTCCACGCCGGACATCCCCTGGGGGAACGCACAGCTTGAAAACTGAATGTTCGTTGTTCCCCGGTTCAGGGTTATCAGCAGCAAAGGAGCCGAGGCGGGATCGTTGTCTAACGATCACAGACGGCCACTTGGTCATTGCCGTGTTATGGAGGGGGTCCCCTCTTCGTGTCCCTGCGCAAGCGGGCAAGAACTGCCGACCCCCCAACGTGTTCACCCGTTAACAAAGCGAATGGCTAAAACCAGAAATTAGCAGTTGGTTTGCAGAGATCTGCCGTCCGGAGCCCAAATATGGAAGGTTTGACCCGTCTGGTCGATGACTCGATGGCTCGTCATGGGTTTGACGCGCCCGTAGACCACCGCCGCCTGCAGTGGTCGCGCTGGTTACGTTGTGAGTCCAGTTTCAGTCTTTTGCTTGCGCCTAGCGCCGCAGGCATCTACACCCTGGGCGAAGAAATCGTAAGCGAACTCCCGGGCGGGAAGCGCATGTTGGCCGTATTTCGAGTGTCCGAGAGCGACGATCTTTGCCTTGCGCTGCGCCGGGAACTTCTGGCTCCGCCGCTCAGGGAGCGCCTTTCTTCGGGCTGCTGCTTTATCCGGTTCGCGCAGGTTTCCGACACAGCGTATCGTCAGGCCGCGTGCAAGGCTCTGAAGCAATGGCTTGCCACCTCCGCCGAGGCGGCCTCGGGCATCGTCAACGATTTTGCCTCGCAGCCTGACTCAATTATGGCGCCCATTCCTAAGCAAACGCGATCCTCGGTCTCCGCGTCTGACAGTAGCCCGCCGCCCCTACCTGCCGGTTTCTAGCTCGGCAGGAAAGCGGAGATGGGCGCTGCTGTTGCGGACTGATTCGCGGTCTGCGTATGAGGCCGCCCCGCTAGGAATTCGTCGTTTCGCAAGCTGTTCAGGCGTGCCGTAGAGGAAGCATATGGATGTGAGCCTTTAGGCCATGGGCTCCCCAGAACCGCCCGTTCAGGATGGCTCTGGATTTGAAACGCGCAAGATCGATCCTGGTTCCAACGAATCTAATGTAGGAGAGAATGAGAATGCCCGAAGTCACTGAAAAAATAAAAAGGGCCCCCGAATTCGCGGCCCCGCCAACCACACCTGCGAACGCAAGAAAGGCTGCCGGCCTCCAATTCCGCCGTCTTTTCACCAAGCCGGGTGTCTCTCCCTACGACGAAATCGAGTGGGAACTCCGTCTTGCTCAGATCACCGATGCCCAGGGCAATGTGATCTTCGAGCAAAAAGATGTCGAGGTCCCGAAAGATTGGTCCATGACCGCCACCAACATCGTGGCCTCGAAATATCTGCACGGCACGATCGGCACGCCTGAACGTGAAACCGGTGTGCGCCAGCTCGTGAAACGCGTTGCCGAAACCATCCGCGACTGGGGCAAGGCCGACGGCTATTTCCGCAGCGACGAAGATGCCGCCATCTTCCACGATGAACTCGCGCACATCCTGCTGCGCCAGTATGCCGCTTTTAACTCGCCCGTCTGGTTCAACGTTGGCTGCGACCGCATCGAGCCGAACTCCGACGCTCAGAACTGGCACTGGAATCACGAAACCGGCCGCGTTGAATTCAGCGTTACCGGCTACAAGACGCCGCAGTGCTCAGCCTGTTTCATCAACTCGGTGAAAGACTCGCTCGATTCCATTCTCACGCTCGCCAAGACGGAAGGCATGCTCTTCAAGTGGGGAAGCGGCACCGGTACAAATCTTTCCCCGCTGCGTTCTTCCACCGAAGGCCTCAGCGGCGGCGGCACGGCCAGCGGTCCGCTCAGCTTCATGAAGGGTTTCGACGCCTTCGCCGGCGTGATCAAGTCGGGCGGCAAGACCCGGCGCGCCGCCAAGATGGTCATCCTGAACATCGACCATCCCGATATCGTCGACTTCATCGAGTGCAAGGCGAAAGAAGAAGCCAAGGCATGGTCACTGGTCCAGGCCGGATACGATGGCTCTTCGCCGGACTCCGAAGCGTACAGCTCCATCTTTTTCCAGAACGCCAACAACAGCGTGCGTGTGACGGATGACTTCATGTACTCAGTCGTTCGCGATACGGATTTCTCAACCAAGGCGATCCGCGACGGCTCCGTAGTGAAGACCCACAAGGCGAAAGAGCTCCTGAAGAAGATCAGCGAAGCCACCTGGCATTGCGGCGATCCCGGTATGCAGTTCGATACCACCATCAATCGCTGGCACACCTCGAAAAATACGGCTCGCATCAACGCCAGCAATCCGTGCAGCGAGTACATGTTTCTCGACGACTCGGCCTGCAATCTGGCCAGTCTGAATCTGCTCAAGTTCGCACCCAACGGCACTTTTGACGTCGAGGCTTACCGGCACGCCGTCGACATTCTGATCACAGCGCAGGAAATTCTGGTCGACAACGCAGGCTATCCCACGGAAATGATTGGCAAGAATTCGCACGATTATCGCCCGCTTGGCTTGGGCTATGCGAATCTGGGTGCGTTGCTGATGGCTGCAGGACTTCCGTACGACTCCGACGCCGGACGCGACTACGCCGCCTGCGTGACGGCCATCATGTGCGGCGAAGCCTACCTGCAGTCTTCGCGCGTCGCGGAGCTCTGCGAGCCTCTGGCTCCGGCTACGGAAGCCACGAAGAAAAATCTCTCGGAAACGAATCTGGGGTCGAACGTGATGCCGGGCGCAGCCTGCCCCGGTTGGTACATCAATCGCGAACCGTTCCTCGACGTGATCCGCATGCATCGCGCCTCCGTGAACAACATCAACAAGGCGAACGTCCCGGCGGCGATTTACGAAGCCAGCAAACAATGCTGGGATGAAGCTCTGGCTCATGGCGAGAAGTACGGCTATCGCAACAGCCAGGTCACGGTGCTCGCCCCAACGGGAACCATCGGCTTCATGATGGATTGCGACACGACCGGCATTGAGCCCGATCTCGCGCTGGTGAAATACAAAAAGCTGGTGGGCGGCGGCATGATCAAGATCGTCAACAACACTGTGCCGACGGCTTTGTTCAAGCTGGGCTATACCCATGAGCAGGCGGATGCGATCGTTTCCTACATCGACGCCACCGGCACAATCGAAGGCGCGCCGCTGATCAGGGACGAGCACCTGGCGGTGTTCGATTGCTCCTTCAAGCCGGCGAAGGGTACGCGTTCGATTTCTTATATGGGCCATCTGCGGATGATGGCCGCGACACAGCCGTTCATTTCGGGCGCCATATCGAAGACCGTCAATCTTCCCAACAACGCTTCCGTCGAAGACATCATGGAAGCCTATCTTCAGGCCTGGAAGCTGGGCCTCAAGGCAGTGGCCATCTACCGCGATGGTTGCAAGCAGTCCCAGCCGCTGTCGGCCGCAGGTACGGCGACGGCGCTCTCAAAGAAGGAAGAACGCGCCGTTCCTCAGGAAGAAGAGAACCTGAATGCGCCGCCTCGCGCGGTGCGGCACAAGCTTCAGGAAGAGCGCGCGTCCATTACCCACAAGTTCAACGTGGGCGGCCATGAAGGCTACATTACTGTCGGCCTGTATCCCAATGGCAGCCCGGGTGAGCTGTTCATCACCATGGCGAAAGAAGGCTCGACCGTCAGTGGCCTGATGGACAGCTTCGCGCTGGCGGTCTCGATCGCTCTCCAACACGGTGTGCCCTTGCGCTTGTTCTGCGAGAAGTTCTCACATACGCGTTTCGAACCCAGTGGCTGGACCAACAATCCCGAGATCGGCTTTGCGAAGTCCATCATGGATTACATCTTCCGCTGGCTACAGTTGCGTTTCCTTACCGGCCAGCAGCAGATGCTGTTCGAGAACCTCCGCCTGAAGGCCGGAGGCGCCCCGCATCCGGCGCCATCGTCCGAGGCTGTAGGCGATCTGCACGGCTCGTCCGAAACTGGGCCGCGCAATCCAGAATCGCGTTCGGGCTCGGTCCACGCTTCCGACGCGCTCTCCTCTATCGTGGACTTGGGCGATGCCCCCAGCTGCCACTACTGCGGAGCCATCATGACCCGCAACGGTTCCTGCTACCGCTGCATGTCGTGCGGCTCGACGAGCGGGTGCAGTTAATCCGCATCCGCGTCTCGCCTGCTGCTGATGGCGATGAAAGGTGATCGCCCTATCGGTTCAAAACCAAAAGGCTCTTCCGACTGGAAGAGCCTTTTTGCTTGACGCGCAGTGTGAACTCCGAACGCAAGTACGCCAGGCCTCCGCGCATGAACTCCTCCGAAAGTATCAGCACTATCGGGTACCTCGTAGGCTCATAGCGAAGCCCCGCTCCGGAGTATGATGACGGCCAGGGAAGGTCATTGCCTGCGGATCGTCTTGTGAATCTTCAAGCGCTCTTGCCGGCAAGCTCGGGTTGCTTCATGTTTTCAACTCACCCTGGTGAGCGCGTGACTCCGCGTTCGTCCGAGCTTTCAGAAACGGCCCCCTCTCAGGAGATTCGTATGCGTGCTTGGAAAAGCCTGAACTTCTGTCTTGGACTGGCGCTGTTTGCCCTCTCCTCCATGATCGCCGCAGCTCAGCAGTATGACATCCAACGCGCCGATTATGGTGCGGGCAATCGTCGTATTGACGTTACACAGCGCCTTCGTGAAGTCGTCTGCAGTCGAACCAGATTCCGCATGGGCAACAGCACGTTCGGCACCGACCCGGCGCCGGATACCCATAAGTCGCTCCGGATCTACGCCCGCGGCCCCAACGGCCGCGAACAGATGCTGGAGTTCCCCGAGAGCAGCACCATCGATGGCTCGCAGTTTTATTGTCCAAATGCCGGCAACTGGAACGGCGGGGGTGGGGATTCGGGTCAGTACCAGATTCTTCATGCCGAATATGGCACCGAGCGCAACCACGTCGACGTAACGGATCGCCTGCGGGACCTCGCCCGCGCCGACCGCATCTTCCGGATGGGCAATAGCACCTTCGGCATCGACCCGGATCCCGGTCAGATCAAGCTGCTCCGCATCTACACCCGTGGCCCGGACGGCCGCACGCGCACGTTTGATTACCGCGAGGGCAGCACTGTCGACGGAGCACAATTTACGGGCTGGGGCCGAGGCGACTGGGGCGGCGGCGGCTGGAATGGCGGCTGGAATGGCAATCGCGACCGCGATCGCGACGACGCCGGTCAGTACGTGATTCTCCATGCCGAATACGGCACCGAGCGCAACCACATCGATGTGACCGACCGCTTGCGCGAGTTGGCCCGGAGCGATCAGAGTTTCCGCATGGGCAACAGCACCTTTGGCATTGATCCCGACCACGGACGCATCAAGACCTTGCGCATTTATGCTCGGGGACCCGATGGACGCCGTCGCATGTTCGAATACCGTGAGGGCAGCGCCATCGATGGTGCGCAATTCGCCGGCTGGGGCCGAGGCGACTGGGGCCGCGAGGGCTGGAACGGCCGCTGGAATGACCGCGACGACGACCGTGACCGCGACCACGACCGCGATCGGTAAACTCATTTGATCCGAAAAGGCCCTCTCGCGTCCGAGGGCCTTTCGCTTTGAGACCGTCTTAATCTTTCGGGGAATGTCACTCTAGACGAGCAGCGCCGACCTATCGGCCAAGCGCCAAGCCGAAGATCCGTCCGTTCTCCCTTACCCCAAGAAAAGAAAAGCGTATGATCCTCCCGCCGTTCAAACTTCGCTTGGGAGAGAATCGATATGAAAAGAGTCGTTGGATTGCTTACACTGCTCATCCTGCTGACTGCGGCATTATTGGCGCAGGAGCACTACACCGAGGGGCCGGTGTGGCGCGTCCAGTTGATCCGGGTGAAGCCGACCAAGATGGATGCCTATCTGACCAGCCTGCGTCAGGCCACCAAGCCTCTCATTGAAGAGCAGAAGAAGCAGGGCCTGGTGACGGATTACAAGATTTTTCTGAAGCAAACCAAAAATAATCCAGAAGACTGGGACATTTGTGTCGCGATTCAGTATAAGAATTGGGCCGCGCTGGATGGGCAAACCGCCAAGGGCGAGGCCATCCGCGACAAGATTCTGGGCGGCAAGACTCAGGCGATTGATCTTGGCGAAAAGCGCGCCGAGATACGCGAGATCATCAGCTCGGAACTCCTGCAGGAAATTGTCTTGAAGTAGGCCTGGCTCCCGGCGGCGACTCCGACGGAGTTTGCGCAGGTGTTCTCATACGCGTGTACCCTCCGACTCGAACAAGGAAAGAGTTGCCGCCACCAATTCCGTCCTGATCTTCAAGCGGATTTACAGAGCCGTTTTTATTGCGGCTTCGTGATAGCGCCTTCCGAAGCCGAGCGGACCAGGGCGGCGTACTTGGCGAAGACGCCATTGGGATATTTCGGCTTCGGCGCCTTCCATTCCGCCAGTCGATGTCTCAGAGTGGCGTCGTTGATTTCGACTTCCAGCTTCCGTTGATTGATGTCGATGTGAACAGTGTCGCCTTCGTGGAGTGCGGCAATCGGACCACCCAGTGCAGCCTCGGGTGACACGTGGCCGATCATGAGCCCGCGCGTTGCGCCGCTGAAGCGCCCATCCGTGAGCAGGGCAACCGCGTCGCCCAGTCCCTCACCCACGATCGCAGCTGTTACGCCCAGCATCTCGCGCATCCCGGGACCGCCCTTCGGGCCCTCGTTACGGATCACCACCACATCGCCCGCTTTGATCTGCTTGCCGGTGACGGCCGTCATGGCGGCTTCTTCCGACTCGAAAATGCGTGCCGGCCCGCGATGCGTAAGGCGCTCGTGGCCGCTGATCTTTACCACGCAACCCTCCGGCGCGATGTTTCCGTGCAGGATGACTAATCCACCCGTCTTCTTCAGCGGCTGATCGAGGGGGGCAATCACGGCTTGTCCGGGAGTCTCATTTGCGGCACTAGCCTCCTCTGAGAATGATCTTCCAGTGACGGTGAGAGCCGCTCCATGAGCGAGCTTTGCATCGAGCAGACGCTTGGCGATTACGGGAATGCCGCCCGCTTTGTCGACGTCGGCGGCCACGTATTTTCCCGCGGGCTTCAAGTTTGCGAGCAAGGGCGTGCGCTCACTGATCTTCTGGAAATCTTCGATCATCAGCGAAACCCCCATCTCGCGCGCGATCGCGAGCAAGTGCAGCACGGCATTCGTGGAGCCACCCGTGCAGGCTACGCCGGCAATCGCGTTCTCAAAAGCGGAATGGGTCAGGATATCCTTGGGCAGAATGCCCTTCGCCAGCAGATTCATGACGACTTCGCCACAACGAAAGGCGACATCATCTTTGCGTGGCTCCATCGCCGGGATGCCATTGAAACCCATGGGCGAGAGCCCGATGAGCTCCATCACTGTCGACATGGTATTCGCCGTATATTGGCCGCCGCACGCTCCAGCGTTAGGACAGGCAACGTTTTCGAGCTCCAGCAGTTCGGCATCTGTCATCTTGCCCGCAGCATTCGCGCCAACGGCTTCAAAGACATCCTGGATGGTTACGTCTTTCCCGCGATAAACGCCGGGTGCGATGGTGCCGCCATAGAGCACCAGGCCCGGAAGATTCATGCGGGCCAGCGCCATGGCGGCTGCCGGGATCGTCTTATCGCAGCCGACCACGCACACGACCGCGTCGAAAAGTTGTCCGCGGCACACCAGTTCGATCGAGTCGGCAATGACTTCGCGGCTCACCAGCGAAGCCTTCATGCCTTCGGTGCCCATCGTCTCACCGTCGCTGATGGCGATGGTGTTGAACTCCATGGGCGTGCCGCCCGCTGCGCGTATGCCTTCCTTCACCTTGGCCGACAAGCGGCGCAGGTGAAAGTTGCAAGGCATGGTTTCAATCCAGGTGTTGGCCACACCAATAATGGGCTTGCGGAGATCGTTATCCGAAAACCCAATCGCCTTGAACATGGCGCGCGCCGGGGCACGGTCGCGCCCCTCAGTGATACCGCGGCTGCGATGCTTGGGATCCATAGGGTTAGAAGATTACGACAAAGGAGGGAAAAAGGAGAAATCGGGGAAGACTGATTTCAGATTGCAGATCCCAGATTTCAGATTGCCGGATGGTACTGCTNCGCCAGTGTGCGATCCGGAAACAATCTGAAATCTGAAGTCATCAATCTGAAATTGTGTTTGTCAGTTACGAAAAAGCAACCTAGATTTGACGATTCGCGACACCTANGCATTGACGACCTTGGCCTCTTCCTGCTGTGCCGGCGCCGCCTTCTTCGCGTCCTTCTGCAGCCACGACATCATGGCGCGCAGCTTCGCACCCACTTCCTCGATGGGATGCTTCTTTTCCGCCTCACGCAGAGCGGCAAACTTCTTGCCGCCAGTCTTGTTCTCCTCGATCCATTCGCGGGCGAAGGTCCCGTCCTGGATGCGCGCCAGGATCTCTTTCATCTTTGCGCGCGTGTCATCGCCTACCACCTGGTTCCCGCGAGTGAGATCGCCGTACTCGGCGGTGTTCGAGATCGAGTAGCGCATGCGCGCCAGGCCGCCTTCATAAATCAGGTCAACAATCAGCTTCATTTCGTGCAGGCATTCGAAATACGCGACTTCCGGCTGATACCCAGCTTCGACCAGGGTCTCGAATCCCTTCTTGATGAGTGAGGTGAGCCCGCCGCACAGAACCGCCTGCTCCCCAAACAGGTCGCTCTCGGTTTCTTCCTTGAACGTGGTCTGCAACACACCGGCGCGCGTCGAACCGATGCCATAGGCATAGCAGAGCGCGTACTCGCGTGCCCGGCCGGTTGCATCCTGATGGATCGCCAGCAATGCTGGTACTCCTCGGCCTTCCGTGTAGACGCGCCGGACAAGGTGTCCGGGACTCTTGGGCGCGATCATGAGCACGTCAACATCGTTCGGAGGCTGGATGGTCTTGAAATGAATGCTGAAACCATGCGAGACCCCGAGCACCTTGCCGGGATGCAGGTAGGGCTTGATCTGCGAATCATAGAGATCGCCCTGGGTCTCGTCGGGCGTGAGAATCTGAATCCAGTCGGCGCGTTTCGCGGCTTCCGCGGGAGCGACGACAACCATGCCGTCGGCGCGGGCCTGCTGGGCCGAGGGCCGCTCCGGGTCCAAGCCGACGATAACTTTGTATCCGCTGTCGCGCAGGTTCTGAGCCTGCGCATGGCCCTGGCTCCCGTAGCCCAGGATGGCGATAGTCTTCCCCTTCAATGCGTTGGGATTTGCGTCTTTTTCGTAGAAAACGGTAGCCACGGGAACTCCTCGGTTCAAGACAGGGCAGAAATCGCCCCTGTGAAATGTCGAATCAGAATAACAGAAGGGTGAAACAGATCGAAAACCGACCGATCGGTCGGTGAATGTATGGTAAGTGGCGACTGGAGGGGCTGTCAAGAGCGGCTCTAGGCTGTAGGCTCTGGGCTCTAGGTAAAGATCGAGAGCGCAAGGGTTCGCGCCCAGGAAGCAAGATGAGTAGGAAGATCTTTCGAGGACAGTCCCAAGGTGAGTTCGCTAGAGCCTGGCAAGGCTCTAGGGTTCTAGGAACAGGGACGGGAGCATGGATGCGATCGCGTTTGTGCAGGGCGTGGCTCGAAGCTCGTAGCGCGTGGCTCGAAGCTCTTATGCTACGGCTGCCGAGGTGAGATTTGGAGCCAACGAGACCACGCTTCCCGCGCTCCTCGTGTTGGCATCGTGCAAGGCCTGCTCGGCGCGGTTAATCACCTCGGTGACGATGTCGACAGGGTCGTAGGTGGTTCGCATGACGGCTTCCGCCAGCCCCGCGGTGAAGGAGATGGACTGCTCTTTTCCAGGCAGCCGTACGTCCGCGACCAGCTTGCGCAGCTTTTCGACGGCCTGAAGCGCTTCCTTTTCCGCCGTGTCTCCTAGAATGATGGCAACCGTGGTGGTGTCGTAGCGGAAGGCGAGGTCATTGGAGCGAATGTTGGCGGTGAAGAGCTGACCGATTTGTTCCATGACGGCTTCGACCGCGGGCTCGCCGAATTCCTTGATCATGGCGGAGCTTTTGCCGAAATGCATCAGCAGAATCGTGAAAGGAGTGGCTTGTTGGGTGGCGCGCTGCGCCTCCGCCAACACCAGATCGAGGTAGGAGGCGCGCTTCAGTAATCCAGATTTTTCGTCCGTAACGGAGAGATTCCGCACGAGGCGGCGCAAGCCCGCGTTATTGAGGGCGATGACGACCTGTTCGGCGAGCGTCTTCAGCACCACGATTTCGGAGGCATGCCAGTTGCGCTCGGAATTTTGCATGAAGACCAGGATGCCGATGTGGTCTTCGCCGTCGAGGAGTGGCAAGGCCAGCAGAGAAGTCACGCCCAGTTCGGCGAGCGCGCGCCGCACGGGCTGGGCCTCGGGAGCACTGAGGGTATCAGGCAGGTTCACCGTACCCCGGCTGACCNCCAGATCCTGACATGCGGTGACGACAGCGGCAAGGGCTGCTGCTTCGCCGCCAGTGGTTTCGTCGGCATGATATTCCTGCAACGCGGTTGGCGGCAGGCCCGGCTTGCGCATGGCGG
>JGI12627J18819_10000139_pt1 | contig 24707 bp, 23 predicted proteins | sample TexAe_OM1H0_M2_FD_18819 | JGI IMG/M metagenome (IMG submission 18819)
AGACCGGCGAGCCCCTCCCGGCCCCGCCGCAGCCGCCGGCTCCCCCACGCCCGGTAGAGCGACCGTCGTGGAGCGACCGCGACTTCGCGCCGCAGCGGCCCCCTCCCCCACGCCCCGCCGGCCCGTCTGAGCCGCGGTCGTGGAGCGAACTCGATTTCGCGCCCCGGGGTGACCGGGAACGCCGCCAGGCCGGCCCGCCCGGTCCCAGCTACGGCTGGCGCCGCATCGTCTACAAGGCCACCTTCGGTCTGGTGAACCCCGGCCCGTCGGCCCGTGAAAAGCAGGACGCCGCCCACGAAGCCACCATCGGGGCGACACTGCGGGGCAACTACAAGGTGGGGGTGCTGGGCAAAGGTGGTGTCGGCAAGACCACCGTCGCCGCCAGCGTGGGCTCGATCTTCGCCGAGCTTCGCCGCCAGGACCGTGTCGTCGCGATCGACGCCGACACCGCGTTCGGTCGGCTCGGCAGCAGAATCGACCCGCGGACCAACGGCTCGTACTGGGAGATCGCCGCCGACAAAGACCTTCGGTCCTTCGCCGACGTCAGCACCCGCGTCGGCAGCAATGCAGCCGGNCTGTACGTGCTGGCCGGCGAGCCGACGGCCGGGCCGCGGCGGGTACTTGATCCCGCGCTGTACCGCGAGGCCACCTCGCGGCTGGACCGCCATTTCACCATCGCGATCGTCGACTGCGGCTCCACGATGGACGCGCCGGTGACCCAGGAGGCGCTCAGCGACCTGGATGCGCTGATCGTGGTGTCGTCGCCGTGGGCGGACGGCGCCGGGGCCGCGGCGCAGACGATGGAATGGTTGGCGTCGCACGGCCGTAGCGGCCTGCTGAACCGCACGGTGGTGGTGCTCAACGACTCCGACGGTCATTCGGACAAGCGCCACCGATCGCTACTGGCGAACCAGTTTGTCGAACGCGGCCAGAAGGTGGTGCAGGTGCCCTTCGACCCGCACCTGCGCCCCGGCGGGGTAATCGACGTCAGAAGCGAGCTGGCTCGCACGACGCGGAGCAGATTCCTGGAGATCTCCGCGACGATCGCCGGGTTCTTCGCCGCGCGGCCGGCAAGCCCGCGCGAAGCGCGCTAGGCACGCGCTGACGGGTCCGCGGTGGCCTCGATCTTGGTCACCCGATGATCGCGGATCGTCAGCACGATGACGGCGAACAGCCGTCGCTCGGCGAACGCCANNAGCACGGGCTGGCCGGCCGGACCGCTGACCACCGTGGCGCCGGGTCCCAGGTAGCGCAGCAGGTTGACGGCGACGTTGTGCGGTCCGTGGTTGATCTGCGGTGGCGGGGCGGGGTCGGCGAGCACGGTGCCGATTCCCCACACCGTCGGGTCGAGCACCGCGGCCAGCGCCTGCAGATCGCCGTTGGCGCACGCGGTGATGAACTGCTCGGCGACGAGCTGGTGTTCGGTCGTCGACACCTCGCCCGGCTTCGGTTGTCCGAGAGCGAATTTCGTCCGGGCCCGTCGTGCGAGCTGACGGCAGGTGCCCACCGGGCGGCCGACCGTCTCGGCGATGGCATCGAAGGGAACACCGAAGACGTCGTGCAACACGAACGAGACCCGTTCGCCGGGGCTCAGTCGGCGCAGCACCTCCCATAGCGCCGTACGGACCTCGTCGTCCAGGGTCACCCGGTCGGCCGGATCGACGCGACCGGACTGATTGACGGCGGCCACCTCGGTACCGATGTCTTCGGGCCGCTCGTAACGTGAGCGCGCTGAGCGCACCTGATCGAGGCAGAGCCTGCCGGCAACCACGGTCAGCCAGGCGCGGACGTCGTCGATCGCGGTGATGTCGGCGCGCGAGAGCCGCAGAAATGCCTCCTGCGCAACGTCTTCGGCCTCACCCACGTCACCCAGCATCTGGTACGCCAGGTTGACCAGGTACGGGCGATGCTGCCGCCAGGCCTGGGTGACCTGGTCCTCGGACTGCGGTCGGCTCATGTGTTCACGACGATCTGGGTGGGCGAAAAGTTACAACGTGCGGTTGTAACTTTCCCATCTCCCGGTCCGTCCTTGAAGAAAAGAACGCTGACCAGGAGGCCATCATGACCATCGTTGTAACCGGAGCGACCGGCAATGTCGGGCGTCCACTGGTGTCGCTGCTCGCCGCCGCGGGTGCGCGGGTGCGAGCCGTCACCCGCACGCCGAAGGTCGCCGCGTTCCCCGACGGGGTCGAAGCGGTGAGTGCAACCATCGATGCCCTGCCCGGGGCGTCGGCCGTGTTCCTCAATTCGCGAGCCCTCGGCGATCACCTCGCCGACGTCGTCGCCGTCGCGCGACACAGCGGGGTGCGGAAGCTGGTGGCGCTGTCGGCGATCAACGCCGACGACGACTTCTCGCGGCAGCCCTCGCGAGTGCGCGGCGACCGCAACCTCGAAGTCGAGCAGTTGGCCGTCGACTCCGGCCTGGACTGGGTGAGCTTGCGTCCCTCGGTCTTCGCAACCAACTTCGCCGGCATGTGGGGCGCGCAGATTCAAGCCGGCGACGTCGTCGGTGGGCCCTACGCCCAGGCGTCCAGCGCTCCGATCGTCGAGGCCGATATCGCCGCGGTGGGCGCACACGCGCTGCTGACCGATGAGCTTGTCGGCCAGCGGATCCCGCTGACCGGGCCGCAGGCGCTCACCAACGCGGAGCTGGTCGACGTCATCGGTACCGTGCTCGGTCGTCCGCTGCGGTATCTCGAGGCCCCGCCCGATGCGGTGCGACAGCGCTTCATCGCCATCGGCCTGGGCGCCGAATTCGCCGATGCGTACACCTCGATGCTGGCTGACGCCGTCGACAAGCCGGCGTTGGTCACCCGCGAAATCGAAAAGATCACCGGCCAGCCGGCGACCCCGTTCGCCCGGTGGGTTTCCGATCACCGCCACCTGTTCACGAAATAGCAAAGGAGCCAGGCCATGTCCGATCCACGTCCACCGCGGTACCTCAAACCGATGAACAAGATGATGATCGCGGTGCAGAAACTCGGCGTACCGACTGGGCCCGCCATGGTGCTGACGGTGCCCGGCCGCAAGTCGGGTAAGCCGCGCAGCACGCCGATGACGCCGTTCCACGTCGACGGTGCCCTCTATGTCGTGGCGGGCTATCCCGGTGCGGACTGGGCTGCCAACGCACGGGCGGCCGGCACCGGCACGCTCAGCAGAGGCCGCCGGTCGCGATCGGTCAGGATCGTGGAACTGACTGCGGCACAAGCTCGCCCGATACTTCGGATTTTCCCGGTCGAGGTCCCGGTCGGCGTCGCCTTCGCCAAGAGTTCGGGGATGGTGACCGACGGAACGCCCGATGAGTTCGAAGCGCTGGCCGGCCGCATCGCAGTGTTTCGGTTCGACCCGGTGACGACGTGAAGGCTCCAGTTCGATCTCGCTGAAGCGGGCCGGATGCCGCGTCGCCGACCTATGCTCCGATAGTGGTGACCGACCTGCTCAACGCCGTGATCGCGGCGCACGGAGGCCTGGAGCGGTGGCGCACATTCGGGATCATCGAGGCGACCATCATCAGCGGCGGCAAGCTGTGGGAGATCAAGGGTCAGCCGCAAGATCCGACACCGCGACGGATGACTGTTGCGCTGCACCGAGAGTGGGCATCGGTGCAGCCATTCGGTGCGGCGGATCAAAAAACCGACTTCACACCGCAACGCGTTGCCATCGAGAAGCTGGACGGCCGCGTGGTAGCCGAACGCGTCAATCCGCGACAATCATTCGCGGGGCATGAATTGACGACACCGTGGGACCCACTGCAGCGCGCCTACTTCAACGGCTATGCGCTGTGGACCTACTTGACCACCCCGTTCTTCATGGCACTGCCGGGCTTGACGGTCACCGAGTTGGATCCGATCGAGGACAATGGGGAACGCTGGTTCGGTCTACAGGCGCAGTTTCCGGATCGGTTTGCGACTCACAGCCAGACGCAGGAATTCTATTTCGGCAGCGACTTCCTGCTGCGCCGTCACGACTACCGGGTGGACGTCGCCGGCGGATTCGCCGCAATCCAATACGTTTACGACATCGTGGAAGCCGACGGGATCAAGCTGCCGTCCAGGCGACGGGCGTACCGCTGCGACGCCGACGGCCGGATCATTGCCGAGGATCTCATGGTGTCCATTGACGTCAGCGACGTCAATCTGACATGAAGAGTTCTCGATCCGTCCGTGTCGGCTGGCCGGAATCGGTGCGCCGCCATCGATAGCCGTCTTCGTCTTCGTACTCGAGCGTGATACACAGCTCATAACTCGGGTCGGTTGTCGTGTAGGCCATCACCGCGTACTGATTCGGCGACAGCATCCGCGGCCACCGCTTGACGAGGTGACCTGCGAGAGTGTCTCGAATCGCTTGCTTGAGCACCGGCACCAGGTCACTGCCGTGTTGATGGGATCCATCTCGCAGCGATTCGAGTTGTACCGCACGTGCGGCCCGGTCGAAGGCCTCATCGAACGGAACGTTTCGGCTGGCTGGCCGGCAGCCGCCCGGTACTTCAAACCCGTTGGCGTCCAATGCTTTGACATCGACCGCAACAATGCTGGCCATAGTGTTGCTTGCGTTGTCGACTCTGACGGTCCACCACAAGTCGCCGAAGATCGGTATTCGGCCGCGGGACGGCACGACTTTTCGCGCCTGAGCCTCGACACGGTCCATATGTACCCGGTGGAGCGCGTCCATCCGCTCTAGATGGTGTCGGTGTTCTTGAGAGGCTTTCCGGGGATCACGAATAACGGCGATGTACAGCGCGGTGAGCACGCCGATAGTGGTTGCCATCGCGCCAATAGCTTGAATTTCCTGAAGCAACAGCACCATTGATTCACGCCCCCGGGCGTGGATAGTCGTCGTAGAACCCGGCTCCGGATTTGACTCCCAACCGGCCTTGCTGAATGTAGTCGCGTAACAGCCGGCGTGGTCCTTCCGGATACTCGGGGTGTTCGGCGCAGTAGTGCTCTTCGATGTCCAGCACGACGTCCAGGCCGACCTGATCCATCATTCGGAAGGGCCCGGCCGACCCGGTGTTGATGTGGAACATCTGGTCGACGTCCTGCGGTGTGGACACGCCTTCGGCGACGACCTCGAGGCTTTCCCGCTTCACCGCTGCCCATACCCGGTTGAAGATGAAACCGGTGCTCTCCCTCCGCGCTTCGAATGGGTGGAGCCCAAACTGTGGCAGTGTCGCCTTCACGAACTCGATCACCTTGCGGTCGGTCTGCCCGCAGGACATGACATCGACCGCGGTCTGTTTGGGCGGCATGTAGAAGTGGATGTTCAGCACCCGCTCGGGATGATGCACGTTGTCCAAGAACATCCGGCTGGCATAGGACGACGAGTTGCTGGCCAGGATCGCGTCAGGGGCCGACAGCTCGTCGAGTTGCCCGAACATCTGTTTCTTCAGNTCGAGCCGTTCGGGAATCGCCTCGATGACCAGCCACGCTTTGCCGACCGCCTCGCCGAGATTGGCCTCGGTGCAGACCTGACCGGGGCTCACGCCCGGAAGTCGGTCGGCGAGCGCCGGAAGCTCCTGCGTCACATAGTCGATCGCAGCGTCGCGTTGGGCTTCGGCAAGATCGTAGATCGTCACCTGGGCGCCGTGCGCGGCGAAGACGAGAGCGATACGCCGTCCGAGTGTGCCGGCGCCGATGACGGCTACCGGGCGGCTGGCGTAGTCCGCGGGTACGGTGAAACTCATTGGTCGCTCCTTGTCGTGTTATGCGGCGTTGGCCGCTGATTGGGATGGGGTCGACGGGGCGGTGCCACCCGGTGGCAATGCCTGACGACCGGTGATAGTGAGCTGGCCCCGGTTCATCGTCAGGAAGGTTGTTGTCCACGAAATGATCGTGGTGACCTTGCTTTTGAAGCCGACCAGATAGGCCAGATGCAGAAGCAGCCACGCCACCCAGGCCGGGAAGCCGCTGACTTCCAGTCGGCCCATTTTGACGACCGCTGAAAACCGCGAAACGGTGGCCATGGAGCCCTTGTCGAAATAGTGGAATGGTTCGCGTGCGGCACGGTGGAACGGTTCGCGGATGGCTGGGGCGTCCACTTTGAGCTCGGCCCTGATGGCGCGCGCGGCGTACCTTGCGCCCTGGATCGCACCCTGGGCCATGCCGGGAACGCCTGGGACCGAGGCCATGTCACCGATGACAAACACGTTCGGATGTCCAGGAACGGTCAAATCGGGTAACACATTCACGCGGCCCGACCGATCGACTTCGGCACCGGCTTGTTCGGCGATCTGCCGACCGAGCGGGCTGGCGGCCACCCCGGCCGACCACACCTTGCAGACCGATTCGATGCGACGGGTGGTGCCATCGTGGTCCTGGACTGTCAATCCGTCGCGGTCGACATCGACGACCCTTGCGCCGAGCTGTATCTCGACACCCATCTTCTGTAGTCGCGCCTGGGCCTTGCTGCCCAGGTGTGCGCCCATGGGCTGCAGAACCGCAGGACCCGCGTCGAGCAGAATCACCCGCGCCTGGGTCGAGTCGATATGGCGGAATGCACCTTTCATGGTTTGGGCCGCCAGTTCGGCTATCTGCCCGGCCAGCTCAACCCCGGTAGGGCCCCCGCCGATGACGGTGAACGTCAGCAGTTTCTCGCGGAGCGCCGGGTCGCTGGTCCGGTCCGCCAGCTCGAACGCGCCGAGGATGCGCCCGCGCACCTCCAGCGCATCGTCGATGGTTTTCATGCCAGGCGCGAATTCCGCGAAATGGTCATTACCGAAATAGGATTGGTCGGCGCCGGCCGCTACGATCAGGCTGTCGTAGGCGGTCTGGTAGCGCTGCCCGAGCAGTTCGGCAACCACGTAGCGCCCGGCCAGATTGATCTCTACGACGTCACCGAGCATTACGTCGGCGTTGCGTTGGTTGCCGAGAACCTTCCTGGTGGCAGGGGCGATCTCGCCCTCGGACAGTATTCCCGTCGCAACTTGATAAAGCAGCGGCTGGAACAGGTGGTGCTGGGTCCGGGCGATCATCGTCACGTCGACCGGCGCACTTTTGAGCGCTTTGGCCGCGGTCAGCCCGCCGAATCCGGAGCCGATGACGACGACACGATGACGCTGGTCAGCGCTCATGGTGTGCTCCCGCTTGGTAGTTCGGCGTAGGCGATGCCCGTGAGGTTCCCTTGCACTGCGCGGATTGGTCGCTGACCGGATCCGTCGAGGCCCGCTGCCCAGACGTTGCCACCGAGATCGGTGACGAACATCCGGTCGTGCGCTGGATCCAGGGCGATGCCAATGCCCTCCATCAAGTGGTGCGCCACGATCTCGGGTTCGCTGACGCCGAGGTCGTCCAGCGTGGCCCGGTTGACGGTGTTGCCGTATGGCGGGTCGCCACGGTCGGTCCAGTAGAGCGTCCGGGTGGTGTGCTCGATTTCGAGGTCGATCGGCTCGGGCAGGTCTTTGAACACGACCTCGATGTCGCCGCGGTGTGCCGCGGATTCGCCGGCGGGAACATCGATCCCAGCTCGCAGGATCTTGCCGAGTCCGGCATCGCTGGGACCCTTCTGCGTCCAGTAGAGATGTCCGCCGACATGGTCGACGGCGACGCCCACGCACCACTTCGTCTCATCGCGGCGGTCCTCATCACCCTGTCCGGTCTGCACCAAGGTCTCCACATTGGAGCCGTCGAGCTCGCAGCGCATCACTCGCATGCCTTCCCGGTCACCCCAGTAGAGCTTGCGGCCGACGGAATCGAAGTGAAGCTGCTTCGGGGTGTAGGTGCCCCCGCTCGGCACAATCGTGGTGCGGTTGCGTCCATCGAGATCCACCCGCTCGATCGAGCCGTCGTTGGCCGGCGGCACGCCCATATTCGTCCAATAGATATGTCCGGCATCGACATCGACTGCCACGCCATCCGGGACGGTGCATCCGGTCACGATGGTCGTCCTTTCAGAGCCGTCCGGATTGATGGAGAACAGCTGTCCACCACCGCTGGCTTCGAGGACGAACAGTTTTTCGGTTGACTGCGTCATCGCTATGGTCCTTTCATTCTGATAGGTCAGCGCGTCAACAGGTTTGGCACGCTCTGGGGTTAACTGCTTTGCGGTTAGTTGTCTCCGCACGATGCCCCGTATTGGGCGCGCACCGCCATCAAGCCGAACAGCATCTCGTCACGTTCGGCGGCGAGCTCCTCGACCGAACGGCCGTCGGCCTCTTCGAGTACGCCCTTGACGATCTGTTGCTCGAGTTCGGGCGTTAGTTCCGGATTACCCAGTCCGGGCCAGCCGGCAGCCATGCGCGGCATCAAGGTGTCCATGAAGTGCTCGATGCCGCCCTGGCCGCCGCCGAGGTGCCACAGCAGGTTGGGACCCATGACGCCCCAACGCAATCCGGGACCCCACGACACCGCGTCGTCGGCATCGGAGACGTCGAGCACTCCTTGACCGATCAGGTAGACGATCTCCCGATAAAGCGCGGACTGCAGCCGGTTCGCGACGTGGCCGGGCAGTTCCTTTTTCAAATGGATGGGTTTCTTGCCGATCGCGGCGTAGAACACCATCGCGTCCTGAATCGTTTGCGCGGCGGTCTTCGTCCCACCGACCACCTCTACCAGTGGGATCACGTGCGGCGGATTGAAGGGATGGCCGATGACGGTGCGTTCCGGATGCCGGCATTCGGCCTGCATGACGCTCATCGTGATGCCCGACGAGCTCGAGGCGATGATCGCTTCAGGCGGGGTGGCGTCGTCGATGTCTGCGAAAAGCTTGATCTTCAGTTCCGGTCGCTCCGGTGCGTTCTCTTGGACGAAATCGGCGTCCGCGAGGGCGGCACGCATGTCGGAGGTGAATTTCAGACGGTCCGGTGAGGCGCCGGGCGCCAGTCCGAGGGTCTTGGCTCCCTCCCACGCACCCGACACGTACTGCCGCAGCGCCGCCTCGGCGCCCGGCGCAGGGTCGGTGGCTGTGACGTCGAAGCCGCGGGCGAGATAATGCGTCGCCCAGCTCGCGCCGATGGTGCCGGTACCGACGATTGCAATGCGGCGCAAGGCTTTCGGTGAAAACATGATTGTTGCTCCTTTTTCGGTTGGTCGTTTAGCGCCCGCGCCAGACGGGGGCACGTTTTTCGGCGAAGGCGAGCGCGCCTTCGTGGGCGTCCTCGGTGTTCAGCAGACTCGACGCGTCCGCCGCTTGGCGGGCGAACGCGTCGGAGTCGTTGAGGCCCTGGGTGTCTCGTAGGACCTGCTTGACGCGCGCCAAGGCAAGCGGTGCGTTGACGGCGATGCGCTTTGCAAGCTGTTGCGCCCCGGCCAATGCGGCCCCGGATTCGGTCAGCTCGCTGACCAGTCCGTACTGCTGTGCGTCGGGGGCCGACAGCGGCTCTCCGGTGAGCAGAACCTTGACGGCGATGTGGTACGGGATTCGTCGCGGGAGGCGGATCACTCCGCCCTCGCCGGCGATAAGTCCCCGTTTTACCTCGGGTAGACCGAATTTGGCGTCCTGGGCCGCGACGATCAGGTCGCAGGCCAACGCCATTTCGAAGCCACCCCCAAGGGCCCATCCCTCGACGGCCGCGATCAGCGGCTTGCGGATGTCGGCTTGGGTCAGCCCACCGAATCCACGCCCGGGGAGGATCGGGGTCTGCCCGTTGGCGAACGCCTTGAGATCCATGCCGGCGCTGAACGTCCCGCCGGCGCCGGTGAGCACGCCCACCGAGAACGCCGGGTCGGCATCGAGCCGGTCCAGCGCGGCCACCAGTTGGACAGCCACCTCACGGCTGATTGCGTTGCGTTGCCGTGGGCGGTTGATGATGATGGTCAAGACACCATCGCGAGCCTCGGTCCGAACCAACTCCGTCGCCACTTCAGTTGTGGTCATTTCGCTGTCTCCTGTTCTGGTGCAGTGGGAATCACTTTCTGTTCCCTTAGCTGGGCGATGTCGTCGACGCTGAATCCCAGCTGCGCGAGGATGTCGTCGTTGTGCTCTCCGAGCTCGGGCGCACGCCGGGACGGCACCCGGGCCTGTCCGCGGAGAGTGATCGGGTTGTTGACGGTGTACTCCAGGTCCCGCGCACCTTCGATCGGCACGACGATGCCGGCGGCGCGCAGCTGCGGATCCTCCGCGGCCTCTTCGGGCGTTTGGATAACGCCGTAGGGAATGCGGGCCTTGTCGAGGACCTCTTCCCAATGCGCCAGGGGTTGGGCGCGGAACTCAGCGTCTAACACTCCGGCCAACTCACCCGCGTNCTCGCTGACTGCCTCGACGTCGCTGAAGCGCGGATCGGACAATANGTCCGGGCGCCCGATGGCGTTGGCCAACANCGGAAATGCTGATCGCCTGGCGGCCAGCATGATCCAGCGGCCATCGCCGGACTGGTAGGGATTGGTCAGCGCATTCACCGGTGCAGTGCGGTCATTCAGTTCGTACGGCTTGGCGCCGGCCAACGCGGCCGACACCAAGGTTCCGGTCGCCCACACCCCGGTGGCCAGTAGCGATGTGCCCACATTGGCACCGCGCCCCGTGCGCTCCCGGTGATACAACGCCGTCGTGATCGCCGCGTAGATCGCCACCGCGGTGGTGTAATCGCCACTGCCCCAGGGCGGAGACGTTGGCGGTGCACCAGCGTCGCGGGTCGAGGCAAGCAAACCGCTGCGGGACCAGAAGGCGGTCAGATCAAACCCGGGCAGCCGCGCGTCCGGGCCGGCATCGCCGAAACCGGTGATGTCGGCATAGATGATCCGCGGGTTCCAGGACGACACCTCTTCGTAGCCCAGATGCAGTCCCTCGCGGGTGCCGCGCGGGAAGTTGGTGATCACGACATCGGCCCACTCGACAAGACGCTTGAGGATCTCCGTCCCGGCTTCCGACTTCAGGTCGATCGCCATGCCGCGCTTGTTGCGGTTGGCCAAGTGCCAGCTGTAATTACCTGCCGCCGGTGGGCTCGGCGGGACCGAGCTCAGCAGCCGCTGCGGGTCACCCATCCCCGGCGCCTCGACCTTGATGACATCGGCACCGAAGTCCGACAGCATCGTTGCCGCCGCGGGTGCGGCGATAAAGCTGGCGATTTCAACCACTTTGAGTCCGGCGAACACGGGCTGCGTTGCTTGCGTTGTCATGGTCATCTCCTTAAACGAATGCGCTCAGGCCGGTGACGGACTTGCCGACGATCAGCGTCTGCATCTCGCGGGTGCCCTCGTAGGAGTAGAGGGCTTCGGAGTCGGCAACGAAGCGACCGATGTTGTAATCGAGAACAATCCCGTTGCCGCCGAACAGCTCCCGGGCCCAGTGCACGGATTCGCGCATCCGCGAGCAGCAGAAGGCCTTCGCCAGCGCGGACTGCTCGTCGCGGTAGACACCTTCGTGCTGCAGCTGGGCCAGGCGGACCATCATCCCGGCGGACGCCGTGGCATTACCGAGCATCTTGACCAGCAGGTCCTGAACCATCTGGAACTTTCCGATCGGCCTGCCGAACTGCGTGCGTTCCTTGGCGTACTGCAGCGCAAGCTCATAGGCGGCGAACTGGACGCCTACTGCCTGCCACGCCACACCGCTTCGGGTCCGGCGCAGGATTTCGGCCGTGTCACGGAACGAGTTCGCGTTCTGCAGCCGGTTGGCCTCCGGAACCCGGCACTCGTCGAGCACGATGTCGGCGTTTTGGACGATGCGCAGCGCGAACTTGTTCTCGATTTTGGTCGCGGTGAAACCCGGTGTGCCCTTCTCGACGACGAAGCCAAGCACGCGGTTGGTCTCGACATCGCGAGCCCACACCACGACCACGTCGGCGAAGGTTGCGTTGCCGATCCAACGCTTCGCGCCGTTGATGACCCACTCGTCACCATCGCGACGGGCGGTGGTCTCCATGCCACCGGCCACATCGGAGCCGCCGTGCGGCTCGGTCAACGCGAATGCGCCGATCTTCTCGAACCGGCTCATGGCCGGCAGCCAGCGGCGCTTCTGCTCTTCTGACCCGCAAGTGAGAATGGAGCCCATCGCCAGCCCCGAGTGCACCCCGAAGAACACCGAGAGCGACGGGTCTGCGTGCGCCATCTCCATCGCGGTGATACCCGTCATGAGGTTGCTCGGCGCGGGCTCCGACGAATCAGGGTCGGTCCAATCCAGCAGACCCAGCTTCGCGAAACCCTTGACGAGCTGATGCGGGAATTCGGCCCGCGCCCAATAATCGTCGACGATGAGCGCAGCTTCCGTGCGGAAAAAGTCACGGATGCGGGCGACCTTCTCGCGCTCCGAGTCTGACAGCAACTCCTCGTAGTTGTAGAAATCGGCCGGCAACTGACCCGGCTCCAGATATGGCTGGTGCGTTGGCGGCAACGTCACTGTGGCGGTCATGGCTTCCTCTCTGTTCAGTGGTTGGTGAGTTCTCACCTTTGGGCCGGTGGCTGATTCGCCGGTCGGTCTATCGGCCAGGCCATGCATCCACCCTCGGGGCACTGCAGATGAGTTCGGGATACCGCGTTTATCCCCGGTACTGGCAGGGACAGGCTGAGAGCCGCGACATCCCCACCCGAGCGACGGTGCAGTTGCCTGGCAAGTCGCGTAGTAAAGCCGCGCGAGACCGACGTTTTAAGGCGCGGTCGATTACCGAGGTTCGCAAATACGTTGTGCCCGTGTGTGTTAACCAGGCCCAGCGATACACGCAGCTTCGCTAGAGGTGCGCTTAATCGCACCCTCGGTGAGGCGTTCGCATCGGTTACTTCTGCATTAGCTGGAGTCAGAATCCTGACGTCCCAGGAGCGCTCCAACCGCTAGCTCCGCCATCGCGATGTCAGGTTCCTCGCCGGTGATGTACTCGGCGTAGAGGAAGGACTCGACAATCCGGACGATGAGGTAGGCCAAGTCACGCAACGGAAGTCGTGAACGTAGGTTGCCTTGTGCGGCCTCGTCGTTCAGCAGCTTCTCGATGGCGGCGACGAGGCGAACCTGTACCGTGCCGGCGCGGGTGGTGAGAATTCTCAACGCACGTTCCGGCTCGCGCCGCAGAAACTCCCGGAGGAAGTCGGCTTGGTCGAGGCTGGCGGCAAAGTGGCCGATCGCCGCGGTGATGCGCCCGGCCCCGTTGCCGTCGGAGGCCTCGATCGCGGCAGCGAGCGTCGGCTCTGCCAGCGACCACAGAATCTCCCCGAGCAGGTCATCGCGTCCGCCGACCCAGCGGAAGAGAGTGGCGCGGTTTACTCCGAGCTCAGCGGCCAGTTCCTGCATCTCGATGCGGCGCCCAGCCATGAACCACCGCCGGGCGACCCGGAATGCGTCCAACGCGTCGGCCTTACGGTCCTTTGCCAACATGCGGGATAGCGGTGTTTCACCGGCCATATGCAGCAGATTATCAAACGTTGCAACTGTCGCCCAGTCAGGAGCAGGATCTGTGCCTGCCGTCATCTACACCATACTTCAAATACGCTGTCAAAAAACGAGTTATCACGCTCTATGCTCCGGCGCTCATTAAAGCGAAGATGCNGGTCCGTGTGACTAATCTCCTATTAGATGCATAAGTGCAACATATTGATGTACGTTGCATATGGTTAGGGAGCGGGCGTACAAACCCGATCTGACATCACCGAAGGAGCGTTGCTGTGCCCGTGCTCGATCGTTTTCGTATCGACGACCGCGTGGCGGTCGTCACCGGCGCGTCCAGTGGGCTTGGAGTCGCGTTCGCACAGGCTCTGGCCGAAGCTGGCGCCGACGTGGTGCTCGGTGCCCGTCGCGCCGACCGCTTGGAAGACACCCGCGCGCTGGTCGAGGCCGTGGGGCGAAGGGCCGTTGCGGTGCCAACCGATGTGACCGACCCCAACGACTGCCGCGCTCTGGTGCGCGCCGCCATGGACAAATTCGGGCGGGTGGACATCCTGGTGAACAACGCCGGGGTCGGAACGGCGGTGCCGGCCACCCGCGAGACCCCCGAGCAGTTTCGGTCAGTCGTCGACCTGAACCTGAACGGCTGCTACTGGATGGCGCAGGAATGTGGGCGCGTGATGCAGCCCGGCAGCTCGATCATTAATGTCAGCAGCGTGCTGGGCTTAACCACCGCAGGTCTGCCGCAGGCCGCCTACGCCTCGTCCAAGGCTGGTTTGATCGGCCTGACGCGGGACCTCGCCCAGCAATGGACCGGGCGCCGCGGCATCCGCGTCAACGCAATCGCGCCAGGCTACTTCGCATCCGAGATGACCGACCAGTTCGATCAGGAGTACTTCGATTCCACGGTCGTGCCTCGCACACTGTGCGGACGGCTCGGTGAGCCCGAAGAACTCAGCGCCGCACTGTTATTCCTCGCCAGCGACGCCAGCAGTTACGTCACCGGGATCACGCTGCCCGTCGAGGGCGGCATGCTGACCACCTAGGGAGCCATTCGTGAAGCAACTCAGCGGCCTGGACGCGACGTTTCTGTACATGGAGACGCCGACAACCTTCGGACACGTCACGGGCCTGATGATTTTCGAACGTCCCAGCGCGGACTACGACCCATTCGCCGCTGTCTACGCCAAGTTCGCCTCCATGGTCGGCGAGCTCGAACCGTTGCGCCGCCGCCTCGTCCAGGTGCCGTTCGGACTCGACCATCCCTACTGGGTGGCCGACCCAAACCTGGATCTCGACTTTCATATCAGGGAAATCCATTTGGCCAAACCGGGCATGGTCGATCAACTGGCCGATCAGATTTCCCGGATCGTCGGTCGCCCCATGGATCGGACCCGGCCGCTGTGGGAGGTCTACGTCATCGATGGCCTGCACAGCGGGCGGTGGGCGCTGCTCACCAAGTACCACCACGCCACCATCGACGGCGCCGCCGGTCAGCTCATGCTGCAGATCATGACCGATCCCGACGCCGCCGCTCCGCCGCCGGGTGAAAGCCCCGCGTGGGAGGCCGAAGCGCTTCCGAGCAGCATGGACCTGTTGCGGCGCACAGCAGCCCGGCTGGCGCTGAACCCCGTCAGAGCATTGCGGGTTCAAGCGCGGCTGGTCCGCAGTATCGCCGACACAGCGGGTATCAACAGTGTCAGCAGTGCGGCCGGCCAAGCCGGGGCGGCGGTCAAGGCGATTGCCCGGCTCGGCCGGTCCGACGGGCCGCGGATCAATCTGCCGACAACCCAGGCGCCGCCCACCCCGTGGAACAAGTCGATCACGGGTCACCGCCGATTCGCCATGCGCACAACGTCTTTAGAGAATGTCAAGGCGCTCAAGAATGCCACTGGGGGCACGGTGAATGACATCGTGATGGCGATCTGCGCGGGCGGGCTTCGCCAGTACCTGCTATCCCATGATGCGCTGCCCGATCGCCCGCTGCGGGCCATGGTGCCGGTGTCCATCCGTACCGGCCAGGAGGAGGACCCGTGGACCAACCGTGTCTCGGCTCTCGTCGCTGAGTTGCCCACCGATTGCGCCGACCCGCTGGAACGTGTAGCCCGCTGCAGCCAAGCGATGCAGGATGCCAAGCACACCCTCGACATGGTGCCGGCCGACGAGCTCGTCGACCTCACGCAGTTCTCCACCCCGGTGCTGGCGACCTCGGCCGTGCGACTCGCGTCGCGGCTGCGGTTGGCCGATCGCATCGCCCAGCCGTTCAATCTGGTGATCTCCAACGTGCCCGGCCCGCGCCAGCCGGTGTACTTCGCGGGCGCGCAACTGTGCCATCAGTTTCCAGTGTCGATCGTCACCGACGGACAAGGACTCAACATCACGGTGGTGAGCTATCTCGACCGACTCGACTTCGGCTTCATCGTCGACCGCGACCTGGTACCCGACGTGTGGGATCTCGCCGACATGCACGTCGACGAGATCGGCCGGCTGTTCGAAGCCAGCGGAGCGGAATGGGCGCAACCCCCGCAACCGCCACACCCTCGGCGCGGACGCGTCAGAGGCTATGCGGCCGATGACATCTGCTGAATAGCAGTGCCCGGTCCCATTGATGCGATCGGCGCAAAATCAGCCGACAACGTCATTGGCAGGGTGACTCACCACTTAACCAGCGCTTTGAGGATCCGGCGCGGTCTCGCGTTTAACCCTCAGACGAAAGGGGACGGGCTTAGGCTCGAAGAATGGCTGCCGAAGCCAATGCGCTGGGTGAATACCTGCGAGCCCGGCGACAGCAGGTGCGGCCCGAGGACGTCGGGCTGGTGCCCGGCGCGCGTCGTCGCGTTGCGGGTTTACGCCGCGAGGAGTTGGCAATGCTGGCCGGCATCAGTGCCGAGTACTACCTACGCCTTGAGGTGGGCCGCGACAAACATCCGTCACCTCAGGTTCTCGATGCGCTGGCGCGAGCCCTGCAACTAGACCCCAAAGCCAAGCAATATCTCCATGCGCTGGCCGCTGGCCATGGATGGGACGCATCCGATCCGGAGGCGGCTGCCTACTGTGTGGCCGACCTAATCAGTGAGTTGCCGATGCCGGCCGTCATGGCGAACCGCTACCTAGATGTGTTGGCGGCTAATCCCATTGCCCGTGCCCTGTCACCCGAGTTCACACCGGGACAAAACTTCCTCCGCTGGCGCCTACTCGACCCGGCNGCCCGCGATCTCTACGTTCGTTGGGACGAGGCGACCGAGAGTGCGGTCGGGGGGTTGCGGGACCTCGGTGGCCGCTATCCAGAGGACGCCCGAATGCGGGCGTTGATTGATGAATTGTCCGCGGCCAGTCCACGTTTCCGCGAACTATGGTCCAACGCGGATGTGGGCTATCTGTTGGGAGTCCACCACCTCTGCCATCCCCAAGTCGGGGAGCTGTATTTGCGCCGGACCCGGCTCAACGCTGCATACCCCGGCGGGGACCACGTGATCGTCTACCGCGCAGAGCCGGACACCGGCTCGGCTAGGGNGCTCGAGGCGTTGCGATCCATCTCGATTGCCCCAACCATTCGTACTGGCAGGGGATAGAAGATGGCCACAGACGCCAATGCGCTGGGTGAATACCTGCGCGCACGGCGCCAGCAGGTGCGGCCCGAGGACGTCGGGCTGATTCCCGGCGGGCGCCGCCGGGTTTCGGGTTTGCGCCGCGAGGAGCTGGCAATGCTGGCGGGCATCAGCGCCGAGTACTACCTGCGGCTGGAGGTGGGCCGCGACAAGAATCCATCGACCCAGGTTGTTCAGGCGCTCGCCCGGGCCCTCCGGCTCGACGTCCTGGCCACGCAACATCTGCAATACCTCGCCGGTCCGACCGGATCGGATCTCTGCCATGTGGAGGCAACGCCGGCCTACGCATTCGGCGAAGTAATCGAACAGTTTTTGATACCAGCCGCGTTGGCCAACAGGTACCTAGATGTGTTGGCGGCGAATCCGATGGCCCGGGCCCTGTCCCCCGAGTTCACACCCGGACAAAATTTCCTGCGTTGGCGCCTGTTAGACCCCGCCGCACGGGAGCTCTACGTGAATTGGGAGGACGCGACGGCTAGCGCGGTGGCTGGTTTGCGCGACCTCGGCGGTCGCTGGCCCGAAGATGCTCACATGCAGGCGCTGATAGCTGAATTATCCAGCGCCAGTGAGCGTTTCCGGGAGCTGTGGGTGCGTGCGGACGTGGGTTACCGCTTGGGCGCTCACCACATGCACCATCCTCGGGTCGGCGAACTTCATCTGCACCGAAGCCGGCTCAACGCACCGTATCCGGGTGGCGAGCACGTGGTGATGTACCGCGCGATTCCGGGCAGCGACTCGGCCAGAGCGCTCGATGAACTGCGGTCCCTGACTGCAGCTTCGAACGTTGACTCACCAGTTGAGGAGACCCGTTGACCGCGGACACTGGCGGGGTGGCGCCAAAAGCCAACGCGCTCGGTGAATACCTGCGCGCACGGCGCCAGCAGGTGCGGCCCGAGGACGTCGGCCTGGTTCCCGGGCCGCGGCGACGCGTTGCGGGTTTGCGCCGCGAAGAACTGGCGATGCTGGCGGGCATCAGCGCCGAGTACTACCTGAGGCTGGAGGTGGGCCGCGACAAGCATCCCTCGCCTCAGGTGGTTGAAGCGCTCGCGCGGGCCCTGAGGCTCGACGACAAGGCCGCGGAGTATCTGCGCCAGCTGGTAGCCCCACCAGGGGGCGATGCCTCCGAGCTGGAAGTGGAGGCCTACGCGCTAGCCGAGATCATCGAGCAGATTTCGATGCCGGCCGTCCTGGTCAATAGGTATCAAGATGTCCTGGCCGCAAATCCGATTGCTCAGGCGTTGTCACCGGGATTCGCGCCGGGACAAAACGTTGTGCGGTGGCGTCTACTGGACCCCGTTGCCCGAGAGCTCTATGTCAACTGGGAGGACGCGACCGAGCTCGTCGTGAATGGGCTACGGGAATTCAGCAGCGGCTGTCCCAACGATCCGCGCATGCAGGCGCTGATAGCTGAATTGTCCACCGCCAGTGAACGTTTCCGCGAGTTGTGGTCGCGTGCAGACGTAGGTTACTACTTAGGGGTCCACCACCTACGTCATCCCGTAGTCGGCGAGCTTTTTCTTTCCCGGCACCGGCTCAACGCACCGTATCCCGGCGGGGACCATGTGGTGATGTATCGCGCCCACCCGGGCAGCGACTCCGCACGAGCGCTCGAGCAACTGCGGTCGCTGTCTGCGCCAGACGCCGGCTACGGGACCAACTGAGTTCGTGACGCCGATCGCCGGCTCATCGGGCCAGGCTGGGCTCCCGCTGGATCCGCTGGGGCCACCAGAACCACGGGCCGAGCAGCCGGGCGAGCGGCATCACCAAGAACAATCGGACGATCAGCATGTCGAAGATCAATCCGAGACAGATGGTTGAGCCTGCTTGGCCAATGTTGATGACATCGCTGGAAAGCAGCGCGAGCATTGTGCCCGCAAGGACGAAAGCTGCTGTGATGACCACGTTTCCGGAGCCGGCCATCGCCCGAATCAGCCCTGTCTTGACGCCGGCGCCAAGCTCCTCGCGGTAGCGTGAAAGCAGCAGCAGGTTGTAGTCGCAACCCACCCCGACAAGAACGATGAACGAAATCGGAATGGTCAGCCAGTGCAGCTTTATGCCGAGGAATGTTTCCCAGACCAAAGTCGACAGTCCCAAGCTTCCGGCAAAAGACAGCACCACGGTGATGAGCACGATGATTGAGCCAATCAGGGCCCTCGTGATGACCAACACGATCAGGAATACGAGTCCAAACGTCGCAAGCATCATGATGATCAAGTCGTTGCGCGAGAAGTCCTCGATATCACGGTAATTCGCGGAGGCACCCGCCACCAACAGCTTCGCGTCCGACAGCGATGTGCCCTTGAGGGATTCCTGTGCGGCCGTAGAGACATTTCGTATCTGGTTGATGCCTTCGGGGCTCATCGCCTCGCCCTGGTGGTAGACGATCGTGCGTGCACCCTTGCCGTCGGGTGTCATGAAGAACCCGAGCCCGACCTTGAAGTCGGGCGTATTCAGCGCGTCCGGCGGTAGGAAGAAGAAGTCATCATTCTTCGCGTTGTCGAATGCCTGACCCAGATCGATCAACGGGTGAATGACGACGTCCAGCTGCGGGATGAGCGCGTGCAGCGTGCTTTGCAGCGTGTAGGTCAAGGATTGGATGGTCGCAAGGTTGTCCGCTATTGCATGCGTCTGGGTGGCGATCTGCGGGGTGACGGTATCGATAATCTCCAGGCCACGTACCTCGTTCGCGAACTCATCGGTGAGTTCGTCGACGTCGTCGACTGTCTCGATGAGGGAACGAAAACCAAAGCATAATGGGATGTCGAAGCAGTGTTTTTCCCAGTAGAAATAGGTACGCATGGGTCTGAAGACGTCGTCGTAATCCGCCAGGTGGTCGCGGGCTTCCTGGCTGATGGCGTTCAGCTTCTCCGCGGATTCCCGCGATATGTGGGTGCCAACGCTCAGCTGATTGGTGATGTCTTCCAGGCGCTTCGTAGATTCGACCACGCTCCCCGTCTTGGCGGCCAACGTGTCGATGTCGGCTACGCGGTCACGTAGGAAGCCGATGTTCTCGCCGATCGTGGTACCGAGGGAGCTCGTGGCGAACGGCAGTGAGGCGTGTTCGAGCGGCCGACCGTTGGGCCTGGTGATGCCTTGCACCATCGCGATACCCGGTACGCGGACAACGCTTTTGTTGATCCGGTCCAAGGAAATCATGTCAGTGGTGTTGCGCATGTCGTGATCCGACTGCACGTAGAGAACGTCGGTGGATAGCTCACTTTTGGGGAAGTGTCTATCGGCGGCCGCGTACCCCTTGCTGGACTCGACGTCGGCGGGCGCGAAGTCTCGGTCGTTGTAACTCACCTTGTAGGTGGTCAGATTCAAGATGGCCAGCGGGATGACCAGGGCAGCCACCGCAATAATCGGCGCCGGCCACCGGGCGATCGCAGTACCCATCTTCCGCCACATCGGGCTCGTCGGCCGCGGTTCCTCCAGGTATCTGATCTTGCTGCCCAGGGTGAGAAGAGCAGGACCCAGGGTAAGGGCGGCCAGGACGGCGACGACCATCGCCACAAAGCACGGCGGGCCAAGTGTGCGGAAGTAATTCAGCTCGGTGAGGCTCAGGCATAGCGTCGCGCCAGAGATCGCCAGGCCCGAGCCCATGATCACGTGCGCTGTGTTGGCGACCGCCTCGTAGTAGGCACTTTCTTTGTCGAGGCCTGCTCGACGCGCTTCGTGATATCGACCGAGGTAAAAGATGCCGTAGTCGGTACTGACACCCAGCACCAACGCGACGACCATATTGGTAGCGAACGACGAGATACCGAGCACATGTAGCCCGACGAAGAATGAGACGACGCCGCGCGCCGTCGCCAACGCGACGAGCACCCCCGCCAGTGGTATCAGTGCTCTCGTAATCGATCGGTAGGCGAGCAGAAGCATGATGATGATCAGGATGATCGTGACGATCGTCAGCGTGGTCAGGCTCTCGTCCGCGGCGTGCAGCGTATCGGTGGCGAGCGGGGATGGCCCGCTCACATAGACATTGAGGCCGCTGGGCTTCGGAACCTTAGCCACGATGTCTCGAATGGCCCCAATTGAGTGGTTGGACGTCGCGTCGCCCAAATCCCCAGTGGGGCGGACGGTCAACGTCGCAGCCTCGGCGTCGGCGCTCTGCTGACCCGACATCGTCACCGGCTTGCCCCAAAGATCCAGCAGCGACTGCACGTGCTGCTTGTCTTGCTGTAGCCGACGCACCAACTCGTTGTAGTACTGGTGGTCCTGCTCACCGAGCTTGCGGCCGTGAGTTTCCAACAGAACGACGGCGGCGCTGGTGAAGTCGGATTCGTTGAATGCCTGGCCTTGCAGAATTGCCGCTTGCGACGACGGCGCGTCTCGAGGGACCTCAGCCTCCGCATTGGCCGCCGTGTTCTTCTCGATCGACGGCACGAATACGTTCGTGACGACCGCGGCCAGTAGCCAGAACACCAGGATCGGAACCGCCAGCACCCGCAGCAGTCGTACGACGCGCGGGCGCTTCACCTCGTCGGCGTCCTTGCGGGGTCTGCCCGGTTCGTCGGCGTTCATGCTGCAGTCACCGTGCACGCGACCGCGGCGCCCTCATGCGCGACGTATTTCTCATCGCGGACCACACCGTCGACCAGAATCCGGCATCCCAGCGAGCTACCGTCGACCTGTGAGACCAGGCTCAATGTGGCCGAAGCCGACATCGTCGTCGCCGAAAAAGACCAGGGCAGCGAGGTCAGTCGGACCTCGACCGGGTTGCTCTTGAGATCCGCATAAACGACTTTGCCGCCACCGCCGAGGTCCCCGAAAACCTCGTAAGTGATGTTCTTCGGATTGATTTGAACGACGGTGGCCGGAATGGAACTCGTAGACGGCGGATGGCTGATGGCGTCCGAGGCGTGCCGAACCTTATTGACCCCGTAACTGATGATCGCGATCATCACCAGCGCCACTACGGGCAGCCANAGCTTGCTGAACAGTCGCCCGGTTTTTCGACGCTTCAGCCTCGCGCTCACCAAAATCCACCTTTGATCTGGTGGGAGNNNGCTCGCCCGGGTACGAGCTTAAGCTCCGCAACATTTCTCGGCGTTTGCTGGCCGNAGAGTACACCGCCTCCCGCACGGCCAGAACGAAAATGGCGAAAACTGCGGTCGGCCTGCGCCGTCACATCGGCCTGATCCTGTCCCTGCCAATACCGGGGATAAGTGCGGCATATCAAGTCCGCCCGGGGCGCCCTGATGGTTCTTATATGGCCCGGCCGAAAAGCCTTTCGGCGAACCACAGAAGAGGGAGGATGCCATGACCGCTATCGCTACGTTGTCTGCGTCGCGCGGCGTCGCCGGGCACCGACATGCCCTCCTGGCCATCGGTTCCGGTTTCACGGGGCTGACCGCGACCAAGGCGCTCAAGTTTTCTCAGATGAACGTCACCGACGCCCTGGTGTTTGTGACACGCATTGCCGCGCAGAGCATCTCGCACTTGGCAAGTCAGGCATCGCAGTGGACTCCGTTCGTCCCGGCCGTCGTCACTGCGAGCGTACTTATCGCGCTGGCCGTCGCTGCTGTCGCAAACATCGTTGAACTGATTGCAGCTCCGCCGAGTTCCGGATGGACGGTCCGGATCGTTGAGACAGCAGATTCCTTCTATGCGCCAACGCTTTACAGCGTTCGCGACCGATAGCGAAAGGTTGGTTCCGATCATGATATTTACCGCTCTGCGAGACATGCAGTGGCGCAAGTGGCGCTTTGTGATCGCGATTGTGGTCACCGGACTGGTGTTCGCCATGACGCTGGTCCTCACCGGGCTGGCGAACGGATTCCGGGTGGAGGATGAACACACGGTCGAGTCCTTCGGCGTCGACTTGTTCGTGATCAAATCCGGTGCTACCGGCCCATTCCTGGGGTCGGCGCCGCTGCCGGAGGCCGAGGTGCAAGTAATCGCCGCGACCCCGGGGGTGGTGGCCGCCGCTCCCCTGTTGTACAAGGGCGCGACGTTCAAAGATGGCAACTCGACGCGCGACGCCGCTGTGTTCGGCGCTCCCGCAGGCGGTCCCGGCATGCCGGCCATGTCTCAGGGCAGGGCACCGGCCAGCCCCGACGAGATAGCCGTATCGAGCACGATCGGTCGCCGGATTGGCGAAGACCTCGAGATCGGCTCGCGCAAGCTCCGGATTGTCGGCATCGCCAACAACTCCACCTCGCTGGCAAAAACGCCCAACCTTTTCGTGACAACCCCGGGAATCCAACAACTCGCCTACAGCGGGCAGCGGTTGATCGGATCGATCGGAATCCGCGGCACACTCTCGCAGGTGCCTGACGGCTACCGGGTTGTCGACAACTCAGTTGCGGTCGACGACCTCATGCGGCCCACCCGAATTGCGGTCGAGGCAATCACGATTGTGGCGATTCTGCTGTGGATCGTCGCGGCGTTGATCGTGGGCGGCGTCGTCTACCTGTCCGCGTTGGAGCGAATGCGCGACTTCGCGGTATTCAAGGCGATCGGCGTCTCGACGCGATCGGTCCTGGCCGGTCTGGTGCTGCAGGCCATCGTCGTCGCAATCGTCGCCGCTGCCTTCGGCGCAGGCCTCGCGCGCCTGCTCGCCCCGTTGTTCCCGATGAACGTCATCGAACCAGCTTCGGCCTATCCGCTCCTGGCGGTCATCGCGGTCGGGGTTGGTCTGCTGGCCAGTGCCACGGCAGTCCAACGGGCTGCCGCCGTTGATCCCGCAATCGCATTTGGAGGTCCTTAATCATGAACGGTCTACGCATTGACGACCTGGTCGTCGAATACTCGAGCGGCAGCAGCGCCATTCGGCCCATCGACGGCCTGGACCTTGAACTCAAGGCCGGCTCGTTGAACATCTTGCTCGGCCCGAGCGGGTGTGGGAAAACGACATTGCTGTCGTGCCTCGGCGGACTCCTGACACCAACGTCCGGGCGGATCACCGTCGGTGACGTGGATGTGACCGCGCTCAATCACGGCAAGATGTCGCAATACCGACGTCACCAGGTCGGCATCGTGTTCCAGGCGTTCAACCTGGTGCCAAGTCTGACGGCGCTCGAGAACGTCCTGGTGCCGCTGCGCGCGGCCGGGCTGTCGCGCCGCGCCGCGCGTGAACGCGCCGAGGAGCTGCTGACCCGAGTTGGGTTGCAGGACAGGATGACCCATCATCCCGGTGATCTCAGCGGCGGCCAGCAGCAACGGGTAGCCGTCGCGCGTGCGATAGCCCTCGACCCGCCGCTGATCCTGGCCGACGAGCCGACCGCGCATCTCGACTACCTCCAGGTCGAGGAGATTCTGAAATTGATCCGCGAGCTTGCCGACGGCGAGCGCATCGTCGTGGTCGCAACCCACGACTCCCGATTGCTACCGCTGGCCGATCGCGTCATCGAGATGGTGCCGACAACGACCTTGGTCAACCGCGCGCACGAAACGATTCGTCTCGACGCAGGAACGGTTTTGTTCAACCAAGGCGCGCTCTCCGACCTCATCTACGTCGTCTCCGAAGGAGAACTGGAGGTGCTCCGTCAACGACCGGGCTCAGGGCAGGCATTACTCAGGGTCGCCAGAGCCGGCGACCACTTCGGCGAGATCGGTCCACTGTTCGGTCTGCCGCGCTCGGCAACGGTGCGTGCCCGCACCGACGCAGCGGTAATCGGCTACAGCGTCCCGGATTTTCGGCAACGCCTCAGCGGGGATGTCGCACCCGGTCCGGTCGAGGGCCGCGAACCGGCCATGGATTAGGCCCACACGAAATAACGCAACCACCAGAAAAGGACACTGAAATGATCGACAAATCACTGATAGCTGCGGCCGATTCGGCGCCGCACACTACGGCGGGATGGTTCTCTGCTTACGGCCCTTCGCATTTGACGGTACTCGTCATCTTCGTCA
>JGI12627J18819_10000140_pt1 | contig 24228 bp, 15 predicted proteins | sample TexAe_OM1H0_M2_FD_18819 | JGI IMG/M metagenome (IMG submission 18819)
AGGAACTATACTGTCTCACGACGTATTAAACCCAACTCACGTAACCTTTTAATCGGCGAACAGCCGAACCCTTCCGAGATTTTTCACCCGGAGGAAAGGTTGAGTCGACATCGAGGTGTCAACCCCCGCTCGCAATATGAACTCTCAAGCGGGATTAACCTGTTATCCCTAGCGTAACTTTAATCTCATAATCGATGCCTCGTCCATACGATAACACCTGGTCACTATGCCCCACTTACGTGTCTGCTTGACTTATAGGTCTAACAGTTAGTCAATCTATTGCCATTGCGCATATATTAGCTATGACAGCCTATTGTTCTCCATACAATGTAATAATTAACTTTTAAATTTGGAGATACTTTGATACTATTTCAAAGATGTCCGCCCCAGACAAACTACCGGCTAGTTAGTGTTCTCTTTATATTAAAAAAGTAATCCCTTTTCAATACTTTGCTAAGGTTTTTCAGCTTTGTCTATCGACATGACCTTTTTGCTACGAGCTAGTATTAAAAAAAGAAGTAACTAGTTATAGTAAAGCTGCATAGGGTCTTCCCGTCTACCTGAAGGCAACCCGCATCTTCACGGGTATTTCAATTTCGCTGAGTAACTTGTAGAGACAGTGAAACTATCATTATATTATTCGTGCAGGACCACATTTAATGGCCAAGGAATTTCGCTACCTGAGGACCCTCATGGTTAAGGCCGCTGTTTAACAGACTTTCAAGATATAACGAAATCATTACATTCTTTTAGGTTACTGTCACGGAGCAAATCTCATCCAGTATACTAATAAATTATTATTTGCACTGAATTGTGTTTTTCATGGTGATCAAATTTATCTTGTATAATAATAAATTAAATATAAATACGTAAGGTTGGTTATGGGTTTTTACGTAAAAATTATAAATTAAATTATTAATTATATTTAGAAGGGATTTTGACTTGATAGCTGCTTTCACAGCCCATTAGAGTACACCTTATATTATTTTTCAATAATAAACTACCGTCTACTCGTTGCTCTTTTACAATTAAATTCTCAGGTGTTTTTTAAATAAAATAAGCTCTTGCCATATGACAGTAGCACACCGAATTTCTTTTTGCATAATTATTAATAATTTAAATAAGGAAGTAATAATAGTTAATAATTGGTAGTTAATCATTAAGTTTAGTAATAATATATCTACCTTTAAAAGGTGATTGTATATTTCGACTTAAATAACTTCGAATTGTACTTGAAAGAACACCTAAAGCTTTAGCTGCATTAGTTATTGAAGAATATTCTGTTTGAATACCTGTTTCATTGTCTAATACTAATACAGGAACAGTTGTTCTTTTTCCACCTACCGCTCTTTTATTACCTAATAGACTATCACTTATTTTTTTAATAGTAGCTTCAGAATGTTTAGAACCATATTTAGAACCAGCAATTTTTAATATATTAAATTCTGGATTCAATGTATTTAAATAATATTGTTCTCTTTCTAAACAAATAGTAGGATCACAATACTCAAGAATTTCTAATCTAAAATTAGAATAACCATATTTTAATAAAGCTCTTGCAATTATAGAAATTGCCATACTTTTAAGCATAACTTTTAAATTATAATAAGTATAAAATCTATTAGTTAAATTAACTGAACTTCCAATATAACTTCGATCTGTATCTATATGAACTCATCTATAAACTCCTGCTTTACCATAATTATCTTTAAGAATTTTTGCTTTTTCTAAATCAGCATTAAGATACACTACAGCAGGAATTACAGAGTTTAAAATAGAACTTTGATCTATATTCATTGAGTGTAATAAAAAATAAATAATAATTATACAAAATACTATTTTAATTAAAAATAGAATTGATTTAGATCCGCGATATTCCATTTTATTTTCATCTATCTTTTGGCTTGTTACCATACCTGAGTAATTAGTTCAGCCACATATATTATTTCTAATATAGCTTGGTACCAAAAGCTTTAGGAGGTCCCCGGAGTTTGGCAGTTTTACCCATAATAGTATATTCCCAATATACAGAACAGGAAACAGTTGGAGCTTCCGATTTTGTGCCCCCCAAAATTATAATTTTAAATTAGAATAAAAAGCAAAAAATCATTTATTCTATAACTTTTATTTATAATTACATTTTTGAGGTTACTCTTGTTGTCTAACGTTTGAGCACATTTTGCCGAGTTCCTTTACAAGCCTTCTCTCATCGCCTTAGTATTCTCTACCAACGAACCAGTGTCGGTTTGAGGTACGGTAGTTAATAATCTTTTTTCTTGTTTTATTTTATAATAGATTCAATGTTTATAATACTTAAAGTTAAAATACTAAAAGTACTGAAAAGTTCACATAAGTCTATTTATAATTTAAAATTTGTTATATTTACTTGCTGTTTAAAATAACCTTTTAAAAAGTTTCTAATAAAGACGCAAAAATATAGATTAATACTCATCAGATTGTGCTTTAGCACCTAATTTATAATCCTTAGAGACCGCTTTAAAAAAATCGCTTTGAAAATTCTTCGATTTAAAAACCTTTCGTTTTTGGCGAGAAGGATTATTTTCCTTCTTTAACGCTACTCATGTCAGCATTCTCTCTTCATATACTTTTATCCATAATAAAATACTATTTTTCTTTAAGTATAGAATGATATGTTACCCTACTAAATACTTTTAATTAATTTAACTATTTTTAGGCTTGGCCTGCCTTACGGCTAGGTATGCTATAAAATAATAAAGAATAAATGTAAACAAAATATTAAAAATAAATTAAAAAATAATAAAAATATTAGTGGCACGATTTCGGTAGATTATTTAAGACCCGGTAAATTTTCGGTGCATTATTCAATAATATCTATTATAATATAATAAATAATTATTTAAATTGGGCTAGCGCGTTTTTACACGATCATTATTGGATATCGACTACCAAGATCACCATCCTAGCTGTATATCAAAATAATACATCCTTATTTTCACTTAATAATCATTTTGGGAACCTTAAATACGTGCTCTCGACTGTTTTCGTTTTGACTACCCACCTTATCACGAGTAGTCTGAATATCTTTATTTAATTATTGTAATTCCGAGATTAGATACCAATGATAGGAATTTCACCTCCCCCATTTATAATCAAATTAAAAATTTGATCGCTGGTATCAGCTTGATGTACCTACAATAATCTATAATTAAAGACTCAATACTCAAATATTTTTCACATATAACCAGCTATTAAAGTCAGATTTGTCTTTCACTAACTTACCACATTTCATCGGAGACTAATGCAACAGCCAACCGTTCGATCCTATTATAATCTGAACATGGTAAGATCACTTTATTTCGGGTCTGTTATAAGAAACTAATTTGCAACCCAAATTAACAATTTAAAATATTATTAATTTGTTTCATATATTATGATACTTTAAAAAATAAAGTTAGAGCAATCGCTTTCGCTAGGGCTATTAACCTTGCTTCTTAATAACAACTTGCTGACCCATTATACAAAAGGTACTTTCTTTTTGTTTGATTTAAATTACGTCATTAGCCTTACAGATAGTAAGGTATATAAACTAACGTTTTTACTTAAGAAATGCTTATAGAACCACTAATTCATTTTATTCTTTCCTTTGCAGTACTAGTTCACTACCGCTAGAATAATAATACTTAGCCTTCGAGGATGGTGCCCCGTTTTTAATAATATATTTTTTATAAATTATTAAATTTTCCAACAAATTAAAATTCATTGTACTTTTTTTTATTTATTTTTTTAAATTTACACAGAGCATTCTGCGGTTCGCTTAAATTACTGATTTCATGATTAATAACCTTTGCAATGCCAGAATTCTTTTTTAGCTATGTGTGCAAAACACAGGGATTTAATATAAAATTAAATCTTTCTAATTAAAGAAAGATTGAATAAATATGTATTTCCTGAAATTAAAATTCATAAATTTTATGTAAAATAATTTTTAAATTAAATTTATAATTACAAAATTATTATTATTATTATAAAATTTAAAAAATAAATATTAGGCTAGTCCAATTTCACTCACCGTTACTTTTGGAGTCTCGGTTGATTTTCTTTCCTTTCCCTACCACAATGATTTGATTCGGGAAGTAATATATTTTTTATAAACAACATTTAATTTAAAAATGAAGTTATTAAGAAGGTTTCCCTTAGGATTGTTTTAATTATTGTAATAAACTAACTATTTAATATTAATAGTTAACAATCTATTTATTTTTAGTTTTATGCTTTTAATATTAATAAAAATAAAAAATAGACAAAGTAAAAAATAAATGATCCTAAACATTAAGCACTAAATTATGCTTCCTTTTTTATTATTCTGCTCAAAATTCTTAATGGTTCTTAAAATTAGTTTTGGTGTTAAATTCTATATCATTCACCGTTACTTTTATAAAAAACTCTAGCACTAATTTTAATAAAATATTATTATTTATTATTTATTATTTAATAATTTTAATAATCATCAAATAAATTTAAAATAATAGGAGTATCACAAACTCACGAACACCCTATATTATTTAAAATAATTTACTATTCTCATACAGGCGAATTTTGTATTTTTATTAAAACAGAGGAATGATGATTTGAATTTTTATGGTGCTCCTTATGAGGTATTAGTTCATTTATATAGTTGTTTAAGATTGATTCCTTTTCAGAAAAGGGAAAATCTTTAATTAAATATTAAATAAATATAAAATATAAATTTAGTAATTAATTATTTGATTGGTTTAGGGGGGGATACCAACAATTAATAAAAGCTTAATAAAAATAAATAATTATTAGTATAAATTTAGTTAATATAAGGGGAGGATAAAATAAACAACACCTTAAATAGTATGTAAATAGAATAAATTCTAACAAAATATCATATTTTAAAATATGATATCTCACAGAGAGGAGTGATTATGTGTGAAAGGATATATTAATAAAAATGAGTAAAAAATACACCAGGGATGTGTATTGTAAGGCACAACTTATTTTCTGCAATGAAAAACATATTATTAATAACATTATTTAAAAAATTAATAGAATATTTAGGATCATTTAACTATGGTCAATATCTATTAACAATTAAATATAAAAATACTTAAAATGATTAAAATATTTAATATAATAATGAAATAAACATAAATCATAATAGTATTTTATTATAGATTATAAATAACCTTTTTCAAAATTTTAGATTATTTAATTATTATATTTTACAAAATAAAATCATCCACAGAAAAATTAAAAAACATTTAGTAATGAGGGAAAATGCTCGAAAAAGAGAGAGAGGTCCTTAAAAAGTTAAAAAATTAAAATTATTATAATTAAGAGGCAAATAATAATACAATATAAAACAATCTAAAACAAAAACCTCTTCTATTTAAAAAAAAAACTTAAAATAATAATGAATAAAAATAATAACAATTCATATAATATCCATCCAATGGATATAGCCAACAATTACAATAATGATTTAGAATATCCTAATCTTTTAAAAATAGCTCAATTAATAAATATAGAACATGTAACAGATCATATAATAAAATTTACTTATGATGTATTTAATATTCCTGAGGAAGATGGTCAAGAAACAAATAATAAAGCTCCCTATCAATATGATACTGATGCTTATGGAGGTAGAAGTATTTGGTTAGAATATTATTGATATTCTAAAATCTGATCATCTGAAGAAGAAGAAGAAGAAGAATATAAAATTACTAATGCAAATGTAGAAATATCTGGATTAATAGAAGAAGTTCTGCAGCATATAGAAAATAATAAAGAATTTGAAAAATTTACTGAAAAATGAGGTAAAAATAATATAGACGAAGAAACTGATGAATATAATGATGAGGGAATAGAATGATTTGATGGTGTTAAAAAACCTGTATGTGTATTAACTAATGAAAATGGTCATATTAAACATGAAGCAAATTTAATAGAAGGTAAAGCATATATGCAATTAACTTTATCTAAATATTCATCTAATAGCGAAGGTAAAAATGGAACCCAATTAAAAAATGGTGATACATTAATTAAATTTGTTCATGGACCAGGTGATTCTTGAACATATATTCCAATAGATAGATTCATTGATGGTTATTTAGATATTGAAGATGTTTGAGAAAATGGATATAAAGATATAGAATATGGTTTAATTGGTGAAGAGTTGGAATCATATTGATTAAATAAAACTCCAATTTCCTATAAAGATATTGAACAAATATATAAAAATAAATTTGAATATGAAGAATCTATAAATAATTGAGATAGAATTACAGTGACAATTAGATATAAAAATACTAATAATAAATAAGGCCCGACGTCATAAAATAAATCATAATAAATAATAGATAATAAAAAATAAATTTAACTTATATTATATAATTAGAGGAATATAATATAATTAAGGCTAACTATACGGTCAGAAAAACACAACCTCTTCTTAATAAATAATATACATGAAAAAGAATGAAAATTATAATAAAAACAATAAATAGTTTATTTGAAAACATTAAAAAATTATATAAAAATATAGTAAATCAATTATTAAATGTAGTAAATTATATTAAAAACTTACTCCTACAAATATTAAATAAAATAAAGACATTTATTAATAATGTAAAATTAGTAATTTGAATAATTATAAGATCAATAAAAACAATAATTAAAAATATATTATCAATAATTAAACATATTTTATCAATTTTTCCTTTATCTAAATTTGTATTACAATTATGAAATTTGTTAGTATTAAAAAAAAGATGAGATTCACGATTTTATATAGCGTGAATACCTTTATTATATTCTAATCCTTGAAGTAGTGAATTAAATCTTCTTGAATATAAAATAGAATGTACTATTTCAAGAAAGCACTCCGCTAAAGAAGGGTATAAAAGACTTTGAGAAACTATTCTACAAAATAAGAAAAGTTTTAACCTTTCACCAAAAGAAATGAAAATGCATAAAGAAGTTATAACTGAATATGAAAGATTTCTTTTAACATATAATAAAGAAAAACGATTATTAAAAGAATTAAATGGTAAAAAAGTTCAAATAAACTTATATGCCTCTTCTATTAATGAAAAAATTACAAATTACTTCACAAATAAATAATTAAAACTAAAATACTTACATGCCATAGGGCTATACATTAATTACCCCTCCCCTACTAAAGAATATAGCATATATGGTTAATGCAACTAGCTCATAAAGAGTTAAAATTAGGTTCAAATCCTTATGTTCTTATTAAGACTTATTAATTTAAAAACAGTCTTCGTGTGTTTAAAGCACCAGGTAAAGAGGCCATTATTTCACCTCTTCTTTATTAAAATATTTCTTAATAAAATGATAAATTCAAATATTAAATTAATTAATACAACGATTGATAATAAACAATATTCAACAAATGAAAATAATGCTTTTGAAGCAAATAAACATATATTAGCAGTTTTTTCCAAATCAAGAGTAATAAATAATGGGCTACATCATTTAATATGTTCAATATATTATTTAAATAGACCTTTCTCAACATTAAATATGAAGCTTATAGCAAATAGATTAACTGGATTAGGGGTTGAAAAATTATTAATATTAAATGCAGTAAAGTCTAAAGAACCTGAATCATCAATAGATTTAGGCAAAGGTGAATATTTATCTTGTGACATAATAATGAATAGACAAAATATAGATGATTTAATAAAACATCCTTTTTTTGTTAAAAATTATTTAGAATCTGAATCATTGTATAATACATTAAATAATGTATTTTACTTTGAGGGTATGACGTGATCTGAGATTGTATTGAAATTTAGATCCCACAATATAATAGTCAGTGGTGGATCACACACTAAAAGACATATAATTACACCTACTCAATATAAATTAAGTACTTTAATTTCATGTATAGAAGGATATAGATTATATGGTATAATTAACTCTTTTTATATGAAAGATCCTAACGTTATTTGATATGATTGAGATTTAACTTCTTGTTATTCAACTATTATGTATTTTTTACATGATCTTGATTACTCCCGAACTGTAGTATTAAGAAGAGATTTAATTCAACGTTTAAATGAAGGTAAAAACTTAGAAGCATCTGATTGTAATACATTTGGTAATAGAGGTTTCTTTTTAGATAAGTTATATCACTCTATTATAAAAGATAATGATTTAGGTTTAAATAGTAAATTTGATACTATAACTCTAACTGAGTTGTTATTTAATTATTGAGCATTCTACGTTAATTTTTCATTTCCTCAAAACGTTAAATACCCATCAATTCCTGTTTTAGCAACGAAAGATGATACTATCTATCCTTTATCAGGAGAAGGTATTTTCATAAATGGTTTAGAATATATTACAGCAAGACATCAGGGATGTCAAATAACTATCTTAGAAGGAATTAAAAATACCTTTAAAATTAAGATTTCAAGACATTAGAATGGAAGATAAGGTAAGTTCTTTAATAAAACAAAAATCATTGTATAAAAAGGAAATAAAAAGATTAGAAAGTGAGAAAAACTCAAATTTAATTTCTAAAGCTGAAAAGGACTTACATACTCAAGAAATAGATGACTTAGGTAAGAAAATAGAATTAATTAATAATAAATTTGTTATAACATCTGAAAATGCAAATGATAAAGATAAAATTCTAATAGATTATTCGAAGTTCTTTAGACCTTTTGGTTTTATGTATGATTTACAAGTTGAAAGAAGAAAACATCCTAAGAAATCATTTTTAAATTTACTACAGAAGATGTATGGTAATGGAGCATATGGAAAAGTAGCTCAGGGTATAGGAAATAATGATAAATTTTCTATTAAAGAAGATGCAACAACTAGAATGCCTGGTACTGAATACTCAAATCCTATATTAGCTAGTTATATTACTGGTTTTGCTAGATGTGCTTTAGGAGAAATGATGCATAATATGAATTTCATTCCAAATGCAAAAATAGTAAGTTGTACTACGGATGGATTTATTACAAATGTTGAAAATTTAGAAGATAAATTATTAGAACTAGCTAAAACCAATAAGAAAGTAAAAATAACTTTCTTAAAGTTATATAGATTTTTAAGAAATTTATTAACAGATGGATCTGATCCTAGAGCTTTAGAATTAAAAACTTCAAATTCTACTATGTATAGTTGAAGTGTAAGAGGTCAATTAAGTCCTCATGTAGAAAATCAAAAAGGTATTGTAGCTATGACTGGAATTCAAAGAAAACATCCATTAATGAAAAATTTATTTTATATAGCAGATATGCTGGAAGAGTCTTTTAATTCTGTAGATAAGAAACTTATTTACGTTCAAAGTTCATTAAGAAGTGCAATTGATATTTACAAAAAAGGAGGTCATGTTACAGGTAAATTCGCCGATAGAACCTTTAGTGTATTATTTAATAATAAAAGATTAATTATAGACAAGAACTCTAAAGGCGAATTGATCAAATCTCAGGGAACTTTATTAGATAGTAAACCTTTAAACAGACTTGAAGATTTTCTATTATTAGATCAGAAAAAAGATTTAGTACGAGTTGAAAAGCATGTTAATGATAAAGCTTACAATAGAGAAATAGAAAAAATGAGATCTAAATACACTAAATACGTTGATTTAGGTGTAAGAAGATTTATTTCTGTTTTGTGTGATAAAGGATTAGATAAGAAATTCTTCAAAAATAATCAAGAAATTGTTGATTTTATAGAATCTTATAATGAATCTATGACTGGTTTTGATTTTGATTCTTCTAAAAATGAAGTTGTTAAAAAGCAACTTATTGTAAAACCTAGATTGATTTCTGATATTAGAAATAGAGGTAAAACAAGTAAATTATTACCAGATAACGTTAAGGAATTAAATGATTTTATTGATTTTATAGTTAAAAAGTCTTCAGAAGAAGGTTTAGATATAACAAAAAATGATTTTAAATAAATAATTCAATTGATATGAACAATGATTAATTTGAATAATTAATTGAAAACCTTAGACTTATTTTTAGTTTAAGATCACATGTAATATTTATGTTAGTGTAATAGGGAGAAGAATTTTGTAAATTATAAATTTAAAGCCTTATAAGAGAAAAGAATTAAATAATAATAATAATAATAATAATAATAATAAAAAAACGTAGATTGTAAGTAGGTTTTATTTTGTTTAACGTATAATGTACATAAGAATAGTATTTTACATTATTTTACATTGAAGTGTTGAAAAACCGGAATTTTATAACCCTAACTGAGTTAATTTGATTTGTCGAGTAAAAAAATTATGAGGTGGGAAAGGATAAAAATAAATTATTGTAAAAACAATAATAAAATAAATCTATTATAATGTTTTAAAACATTATAATAGATTATTTAATAAATTAAATGAAAAACTACTTGCTCCCAGCCTAAGGTGAACCTACGGTAGTACTGGCGTAGAGAATGCTCTATTCTAACAAATATTTAAAGAGTATTATTAAACAATAAAATTCTTAATATAAATAATGTATTAAGCATTATAATTAGTATTATTCATAAAGTACACTCTATAAAATTAAAATTATTTAATTATTTTAAAATTAAATATGTATTAACTAAATAAATTAACTAGCTCAATAGTAAACAAAAATATATAAAAACAATCAAACAACATCAACGAAGTGTCAGTATAAAATACCAGCTTCAAATCCATTATGGTGAGATTCTGTTAAATGATAATTTACTATTCTTATAAGGCCAACAGCTATAAAAATTGTTCCTACAATAACATGAAGACCGTGTAGCCCTGTTGCAGCATAAAATGTTGTACCAAATATAGAGTCGGCAAATGAGAATGGGGCTTCAAGATATTCAAACGCTTGTAAACCTGTGAAAACTAAAGCTAAAATAACCGTAATAAATGTACCTATTATAGCTTGTGATCTATTTCCTTGAATTAAAGCATGATGACCTCAAGTAATAAAAGCACCACTAGATAGTAGTAAGATAGTATTTAATAATGGAATAGCAAAAGGGTTAACTGTTTCAATACCTAATGGAGGTCAAGAACCTCCAATTTCAATTGTAGGTGCTAAAGCTGAGTGGAAAAAACTTCAAAAAACACTTGCGAAGGCCATAACTTCAGAAATAACAAACAGAATGAATCCCATAGATAAACCTGATTGAACTTGACTAGTGTGGTCTCCAAGATAAGTAGCTTCTACAATAATGTCTTTGAATCATAAGATCATAGCACTAGCTGTTAAAATAAACCCTAATAATAATAGTTCTCCACCAAATGGATAACCATGGAAGTACATTACTCCTGAAATTGCCATAGTGAATAAAGTAAAGCTAGTAACTAATGGTCAAGGTGATTGTTCAACTAAATGAAAAGCAAAAGATTGAAATTTGCTTCTTTGTGTAGAAATTGGATTATTAAAATTAGTCATTTAATAATAAATAAATATTGCTATAATTATTTATTTTATTTGTTTTGCTATGATTGTTATGAAGCTACATCATTAATTTAATGAAGAACCACTAAAATTATAATTATATGGCCAGACGGTATAAACATTTATTTTATAATAATAACTTATCGCCGTAGGCAGGCAATTACCTGATAACTGTATTAAACTATAATTTAGAAAATCTAGACAAAACTACCTTTATCTCGCTAATTAATTATTAATGCAGTATTATTGCCAAAATTTAAGATGGATCATTTGGTTTGAAAAGGTTTATAAAATAATATAATTTAAAGCAAAAAATTAGTAAATAATATAAAAATATAGTTAAAACATTTAATTTAAATTAAATATAAACTTCTAGTAAGGCTCTATTCCCTAACCTTACATTAAAAGGGAATTTAAAAATTAAAATAATTACATAAGCTTCCGCAGCGCGATAAGTTTATAATTTAAAATAAACAAAATAAACAATTTAATATAAAATATTAAAACAAACTTCAATCAATTATTAAAGAATAATAAAGGATTTAAGTTCTAGTATAAATTATGCTGAGTTAAACAGAGAAATATAATGAAGTAGGGAAAAAATAATAATAATAATAATAATTTATTGGGTGTATTATTTTTATACAATCAATAAATTTATAATAAGAATATAATAATATATAAACATTATTTTTAAATTACTTATTCTCAATCTAAAAAAGTATAAGAGGTAAATAATTCAAAATGTTGTTTATTATTATATAGATTAATTTTGTTTAAGATATGTTACTGCCGTGTTTTACGGCAGGCAGACAAAATACACATTAAAATAAACCTTCTAACTTAATTTTTATGTAATGCTACATCAAATAGACTGTTTTCAATTATACCAATTATAGGCACAAATATTATAAATCAAGCGAAGTATAAAGCTGTACTTACTTGCCCAATTGTTACAAAGGGTTCAACAGGATGTTGAGAACCTATTCACAATAACATAATAAATACAACTATTTGAACTCAGAAGAAAAACTTAGAAAGAGGTCTAAATTGATTTCCTCTAATTCTAGAAGTATCAGCAATAGGCATTATTAAAAATATAAATAAAGCTGCAAACATTGCAATAACTCCTAATAGTTTATTAGGAATACTTCTTAGAATTGCATAAAAGGGTAAAAGGTATCATTCAGGAACTATTGAGGCTGGCGTACTCATAGGATTAGCTTTAATATAATTATCTGAATGACCCATTAAGTTAGGATATTCAGTAACAATAATAGATAATACTAATAAGAATACAAAAATTGTAACTAAATCTTTGAAAATAAAGTAAGGATGCATTGGAACTTTATCTAAATTACTTGAAATTCCTAAAGGATTACTTGCAAAATAAAGACATAGAATAAAAACTAGGAATAATTTTATTATGTCTTTTTGACTGTACATTAAAAATAAATAAATATTATAATTGTGTGCCTGCAGTATGCAGGCAGTGAATGCTATAATCAAACTATTATTTTAATAATAGCAAAATTTAATTAATATATATTTACTCCTATGAATGACCCAGTCTATAGCAGTTTTAAAATTAACTGACGGTCTTAGATAATTAAAATAAATAAACTTTAACCGTTTTCATTCATATTGCCAAACTAGATAATATTTCTAATTTAAAAATCTTGTCAGATTTTTAGAGCTAAAGAATTTTAGCTCACGACTATTTAATAATCTGATTATTTAATACCTAATTTATAGTGCATAGATTTATCAAAATAAGGTAAAACTAAATTTCTCAATGAAGCCTTAGATTCATTTTTAATATATAGCTGAAGTTGTTTACCATTTTTATGAATAGAACTTTTTATATCAAAATTAGTTAATAAAGCTTTTATTAATAATTCGATTTCTGCTTTAGTAAAGCAATTAGTAGCTATTCTAACCCCATAATTAGTTCAAGTTCCGTCATCTTGAATTCAAATAGCTAAGGCTAAAGGTGTTAAATAATCAGCAATATTTAAAGGAATCATTTTTTTACCATTATGATAAAATAAATTATAAAGTCATAATAAACTTGTAAAACTATATGTTCTAAATACATAATATCCAAACTCTTGTTCATTTAAAGTTTGTGTTTTAATGGCAGGTATATTATTATTGCAATACCCTCTAATTAAAAAGAAATTATATAAAAAGAAAAAATAAGACTCATGAATACTTCCTTGTTTAAAAATAAATCTAATTCCCCCATTTCCTAATCTTTCTGCAGTACAATCTCCTAACAATGAACCAACCAAAGCTGAAATTATATCTTCATTATGGGGGCCAATTCTTTTAATAGCTCTAATATTAGGTATTATAAACGCTAAAACAGAACTATTAAATAATATAATATTATTAAGATTAGGAGTTTGTATAAATACGTCAAAAAGATTAAAATCTAAAAATAAATATAAAAATAAGTGTATAAATAAAAAGATGTATAAATTTAGGACCAAATTACTAGATCAAGATCCATTAGTATGTAATGTTAACATATGAACAACTGCTAAAGCTGCTAAAATGAAGGGTAATAAATAGTGTAATGAGAAGAATCTATTTAATGTAGCATTTCCAACTGAGAAACCACCTCATATAAATTCTACAAAATCTTTACCTATTCAAGGAATAGCTGATAGTAAATTAGTAATAACAGTAGCACCTCACAATGACATTTGACCATAAACTAAACAATAACCTAAGAAAGCAGTCAGATCCTATAATTATTAAATTTGTAATTATGAATAATTTAGTCTTTGTATGATTAAAATAATTAAATAAAATCTAATATATGGACCTCGACTGTGCATTAAGCATAAATTGTAAATTAAATACCCAACTATGAACCAGTCTGTCGCGATTTAAATTGTAACCGACGATCTTAAGAATTAATTTTTGATCGTTTTCATAGTCATTGCTAAAAAATCATTTAAAATTAAAATAATTAATAATTTTTTTATATCTCTACCCCTATTAGTTTAAAGAAATATACTACATGATTTTAATTGGAAGTAAAATAGGAATTATTGCTAATTAACAATATAATCTATTCTATTTTACATAAAATTATTAAACATATCATTAAATTTAATATGTTTAAACTAAAAATTACCATGTATAACTTTATATTAAATATACTGAATTGGTTTGCCTAATGAAGGAATTTTAAGCAAAAATGATAATTATAATTAAATACTATATATTAAACATAACCTTCTAATTTATAAAGCATAGAAGGGTGCATATGAGGTCTAACTAAGCTAACAAATTGAGGCATGGATCTTTTCCAAATACTAATACGTCATTGATTTTCAGTTCCTGTTTTAATTACAGAAGTTTTTAATCCATACTTTGAAGAAAGTAAATTTGCCAAACGAAGAGTATCATCGTAGGTAAAAGAATTAGTAGCTAAAAATACTCCTTGACCATGTTGTCTTGAGCCATCTTGCATAAACCAATGAGCAATAGCCAAAGGTGATAAATATAAATCAATTCATACAGGAACAGACTTAATGTATTTACCATCTACATAAGTGTAAAATCCTTCAAAAACTCATAATAAACTAGTAAAAGTATATAAATAAAATCTAATATTGAAATTACCATTAGCTTTTGGTGTAGTGATAGGTTCAACGTCAGAACAATAACCATAAAGTTTAAGTTCTTTTCAAACACTCATTAAATATTCAATATTTTTAATTGATTGTTCTAAACCAAAACGAACACTATTTAAGATTTGACCTGGAATTAATGTTCCTCACATATCACCTAATAAACCCCCGATTATAATACACAAAACATTATAATTATGAGGACCAATACGTTTTATAGCTCTAAGTCTATTATTTGCTGAAAAACAAACTAAAGAAGCCATAAATGCTTGACTAATTTCATTATCAAAATTAATTCAGTAAAAATATTCAATACAATTTAGCCCTGCTATTAATATTTGAGCTATCATAAGAATTAAAATAATTACTCCTATTGATCAAGGAGCAACTCTAGGGGATTTATAAGAATTATAGTAAAGACCTCTAGCCATGTGAGCATACACAAAAATAAAGAAAAATGAGGCTACATTAGCATGAATATATCTTAATATTCATCCAAATTCAACATCTCTCATAATATGTTCTACAGAATCGAATGCAAAATCTACGTTGGGGCAGTAATGCATTACAAGGAAAACCCCTGTAATAATCTGAAATCCTAAACATAGTGCTAGCAATGAACCAAAATTTCATAAATATGAAATATTAATTGGTTGCGGTGAATCTACCAAGTATGAGTTCACCAATCTAAGTATGGGGTTTTGTTTTAAAACTCTCATTTAAATTAAAATAAATTTGAATTTATCGTAATAGTCTGTATTACAATAAAGGTTTGTTTTATACAAAATTATATAAAACTTATAAATTAAATTAATAACCTCGCCGCTCCTATTATTTTGTATGTTAGGAGCTTACTACCAAATTGTTACACTTAAATAGTAGGTTAAGATAAATATTTACCTTAAAGCCGTATTAATTTAATATATAATAATATTTGAAATCATTATTTTATTACTTCTACTAAGCATAAAGCAGGTCAGCGAAGTTGTAAATTAAAGTTTACTTAAAATAAATAATTTATTAAATGGTTAAGGTTTGCTCCTTAATTGTAAAAAGAAATTATAAAATAGTAGAAAACTGCTAAACAGTTGTATGGGTTTTTAATATTTGAAATATTAAATAGTTTAAGATATTTATTCAATAAAGCTAAAATTTTGTTTTTAAAATTTGCTCTAATTAGTTATGAAGTAGGGAAAGAATAAAAGTAATTATTATATTATAGTAAAAACAACTATAACATAATTATTTATTATTTATATTAAGTAAAAGTATAAATAAAAATGAATAATTTTAAAGGCTAGCCGAGTTAGTAATATTTATTATTACCGTGTTATTAGTTTTCAATAAATTATTTTTTTAAACTAAGTTTAGAAATATTATTAAAAATGTTTACCATTTCTGCTTTTCTATTTTCTATAATAAATTTATTATTAGGATTAGTTTTTGATAAATGACTTAAAGTTGTTTTAATTTTTACAGCTTCTAATCACATAGTATATTGATTAAATTTATAACAAGTGCTAGGGAAAGGGTATAAAATTAAAAAGGGAATTAAAATATGCATTAATATATTAATATTAGTAATTCTTACTTTAGATATTCCTCTTTTTTCATGGATTAAAAACCCAATATTTAATCCTAAATATACTACTATAGCTCTTAAAATAAAAAAATCTCAACTACTTTGACTTATTTCAAACACCATAGTAAAACTTCGTGCAAAAAAAGTAAATGAGCCTTCTCCTGCAATAAACCCTATAATTCATCACGGACTATTAATATTAGGTCAATCATTAATAATAACAGGAGGTAAATTAATAACTGGTAATTCACCTATTTGATTTTTTATTTCAGCCAGTCTTGCTGTATTTATTGGATTGTTTAATAAATTAATATAAGCAACAATTAATCTAAAACCTTCAATAGTTAAATTAGTTTGATTGGCCATTAAATTGTATATAATTGAAAATATAATAAACATGTTATGTTTAAAAGTTAACAAAGGGTAATTTATAAAATGATTTATAATAACACTTAAGTCTTCAACACCATTAACATTATAATGAACTAAGTTTCCTTTAGTAACTAAGTTACCTACTCTAAAATAATTCATAATTTGTTTAAGTAAATCAGCTTCTCTTATATGCAAACAAATAGTAAATCTCATCATTATTCTATATAAAAATTTACAAGTTTGACAACGTACAACTGAAACTGTAAATGAGCCCTCAGCGTCCACAAGACCTGTAATAAATCAAGGACTAATTTTAGTTAATAAAGATAAACTGCAATAAGGGTCAATCAAATTTTCATTGTTTTCAAAAGGGGAAATTGTAATAATATTATTACTTATTAATGTAGAAATATCACTCATTCATGTTCAAAAATAATAAATATTATCCAAAATTAACGTATAATGCATAACTAAGAATACTCCAGTAATTATTTGAAAACCTAAACATAAAGCTAATAAAGAACCAAAATTTCATAAATATGAAATATTAATTGGTTGTGGAGAATCAACTAAATAAGAATTAACCAATCTTAATACAGGGTTTTGTTTTAAAACTCTCATTTAAAAAAATAAAAATAAAAATAGATTTATCACAATAGTATTTATTGCAATAAAGGTTTGTTTCATACAAAATTATATATGAAACTTATAAATTAATTTAATAACCTCGCCACTCCTATCTTAAGTATATGTTAGGAGCTTGCTAAAATTAGAGCCTAAGCTTTAATAATAAATTAAGGCCGGACGGCAGCAAATTTTGTGCCTACGGTACTGCGCTTAAAGCCGTATTAAATTTAAAATATAATAAAAAATTCAAATCACTTTGCTTAAATAAATTATACAAAAATTGTTAAATTACTTTTTAAACTAGTGATTTATTAAATGGTTAAGGTTTTAATCTTAATAATTAAAAAGATTAGAAATAAAAATAGTAGAAAACTGCTAAACAGTCGGGTGATTTTTTTAATATATAAAATACTAAAAAGAATAGGATATTTATTCAATAAAAATTAGTGCCGTCCGGCACAATAATTTAATTAATGAGTAGATTGTAGGTTTATAAAGAAATATTATTATAATATATTTTCTTTTCATATTATTATTATAAAAGGTATTTGGTCTACACATAAATTAATTAACCTTAATTTTTATATAAGTTAATATATTGTTTTGGGGCCTATAAAATATATGATATATTATATTAAATGAGACCTCAATATTTGCATTTAAAATAAGGCCTGCTGTACGCCGTAGGCAGGCAGGTAAAACCATTCTTTAAAATAGTAATATTCTCCTGAATGGTATTAAAAATTAATTGATAAACAATTTCGATAATAAAAAAAAAATGAGATACCTATTATATTAATTAATTAGCATAGAATTTTCATTATTTAATTGCTGTGTCTACGTCTCCCTCGCCTGCGGCAGGGAGGCAGGCAAAATTTAAATAAGAATAAGAAGAATTTAAAGCCTGAAACAAAATTATTAATTTAATTATAATTGAATTAATAATTTTTAAGTGTTTAATTATTAGTAAATTAAGGCTAATTATTAAATAATAATAGGGTTTAAATATTAAGCTTTTAAAATTTAAATAATGTTTTAATACTTTATTTTTAAATTTAAGGCATGTTAACCTGAGACTGACGAAGGTAGGTATAATACAATTATTATTTAATAATTAGCAGGCTCTATTAGTTAGATCGCTCTAATTTAAAGCCTGGTAACACAAAATATATATTTTACCTTAAATTATAGTATTATTATTATTTATTTTATTAGATTAATTATTAATATTATTTTAAATATAATACTAATTTAGAAAGCTTAAATATATTTGCTATTTAATTAAAATTATAAATTAAGGTTTAAATAATATATTTTTAAGGTAAAATTACTAGGGAATATTACTGCCTTGCCGTGCCGTATGGTAGGCAGGCATTGGAATGTTTTATTAATATTATAATAATTATGTATTATTATTAGTAAAATTAATAACTTTTTGACCTAATTCAAATATGAAACCAATTGTTAATATGATAAAAAATAATAAAAATATTATAAAACCATAATAAGAGATATAATACATTGAAACTGTAAGTGGTACTAAGTAAAAGATTTCTAAATCAAAAATTAAGAATAAGATCGCAATTAAATAAAATTGAATATTAAATGGAATTCTTGTTTGACCATGTATAACAGTCATTCCACATTCATAAGATGAAACTTTTTCTAGGTCAGGGTTATGAGGGGCTAATAATAAATTTAAAACTAATAAAATTAAAACTAAAACAGGTATGAAAATAAAAAAAATAATTAAAGTATTCATTTTTCAAAAATTATTAAAAGAAATATATTAAAGGTAAGAACTATAATTTTGCTCAATAATAATAACAAAATATTATTGAGCAAAGAGCTAGAATATAATTCTTATTTTGAATATTATTTCTTATATTATTAGCTTAAATATATTTGCTATTTAATTAATTATAATAATTATATTAATTATATTTCAGGTCTCCCTTCCTGCCATAAGGCTCGTATGACCATTAAAAATAATTATAAATATTATAAAATAAAGTTATAAGGAGTAAGTGATGAGCGCTATGCAGAAAAATAAGTTATAAAATATAAGAATAAGATGATAAAATGTAAGTTAAATTTAATAATAATGTTGGTTTTAATGTATACAATAAGATAATCAATGTTAAAATTGAAATTAAATAAGTATGAATATTTGAAAATTTAAATGTTAAATTTAAGTTTGTATAAGCTCCTACAGGCGTATAAGAAAAAGAATTTATAATATTAGAATTATTAGCTTTTTGAATTTCATTATTTAATTGTAATTCTTGTTTTTTATTTGCAATTGATAACATATTTTTTAAAGTAGAAGGTATATTATAATTAATAAAACTAGAAACTTGTATTAATTTTAAATAATATACAGCTGATACTACACTCATATTAATAGCTATTATTGAAACAAAAATAAATCCTACAGATAAAGCTGATAATAATACTTGCTGTTTAGCAAAGAAACCTAGTAAAGGAGGAGTTCCTGCTATAGAAAATAGACAAATTACAAAAGATAATGTTAACATAGGATTATTATTAAATAAATTAGTTAATTGTTCAATATAATTTAAGTCTAAGTTTTGGTTTTGTAATTCTAATATTTCTGTGCTGTGACCCTTACTATTTGTATGCCGGAAGGTAGAACTATTATTTGTGTAGGCTTTACCATAAGCAGGATAAATATATGTTAAATATCCAAAAGCAATTAGTATTAAGAATATATTTAAAGTAGTTAATGAGTATTGTGTTAGGTAGAAAATAAATGATTCTAAACTTACTTTATTATTAATACATAATGCAATTATTAAAAATCCTATGTGATTTATAGCACTGAAAGCTAATAATCTTTTTATTTTAATTTGATATAGTCCTCCTATAGCTCCTATTATTAAAGATAATATTGCAATAAATATTAAGAAATTCTTAATAGAAATAGCACTCATAGGAGTAATTAAATGTGGATAAATAGATGAAGAATTAGCTCAACCTGATCCTACAAGGAAAGTAGGATAACTAAAATATTTGAATCAAGTATATCAATTAAAATCTACAATACCAGGCACTGTTAAACCATCACCAACTAAAGTATTAAAATAACCATACCAACCATAAGGATAAGAATAAGGAGCAGCAGAAGCACTTCAATCAATACTATTAATATATTTTCCTATATTTGTGAATGTATAATAATCTATTCCATCTAAAGGAGAATTAAAATAATTAGTTCATTCCATTTGGAAATAATTAGGGAAATAAAGTAGTGCTTCCCCATATAATAAATTAAATTTATATATTAAATTATATGTGTGAATATAATCAAAATATAATCTAGGTAATCAATAATATTGCACTGGTTCATAACGGAAATAATAAAATAATTGATTAGTAAAATCTAAGAAAGTTCCTGAACCTTTAGCATTACCTGTTCCTATTACTAATTCTATAATAGATAATAATAAAATAAATAAAGATATTTTAGGTATAATTACAAGTCAAGTTGTTACAGCAGTAGGAACTAAAGAATAAACATCAGGAGTTCATTGATGGAAAGGAGCTGCTCCTAATTTAATTAAAAGCCCAACCATAATAGTAATTATAGCAAATATTGTTGCAAAATAGAATTGATTATATTCTGCAAAATTTCAAGAAACAATAAAATGTTGAGGTTGAGTTGGCAAACTTCTATAATAACTTTGTGAATTATTTAATCAATCTGGAATTTCAAAAAAAGCATATAAATTTTCAAAATTAGTTAAACCTACACAATAGTATAATAAAGCAATTCCTAATAAAATAAATGCTGAGGCTAAACTACCTATAAGAAAATATTTTAATCCTGCGCTAGCACTATTAACTGAGGTTTTTCGAAGTGTACTCAAAATATACAATGAGAAACTTTGTGTTTCTATTGCAATATATAAAGTTAATAAGTCACCTGCACTCATTAGAAAAATTGCTCCAATTAAATTAAATAAAATAATTAAATTATAATTATTTAAATACCCTTCAGTTGATGATGTTAAAACAGAATTATTATTAAAAGCAAATTTAAAAGATGATGGTAAGATGAAGTATTTTTCTGAAGTAACTATAGCTAAAATTATACCACCTAATAATAATAAAAGAATTTGAAATGATAGATTAATAACATTTAATCTTACAAAACCTGAATAAATAGAAAGACTATCACTAAGAATAGAGGAATAAAAAATGTTCATTATTAAAAATGAACTAAAAATAATAGCAATACTACTTAATCTTGTTATAGACAAGTTTGAAATAGCATTTTTGAACGAAGGAATTGACATTCCTAAAACTACAATAATCAATGTAAATGCGATCATGTTGATAAACAATTTTATATTAAGTGGGTGGCGGATAAATATAGGACTATCATATTAAGGCCTGCTGTACGCCGTAGGTAGGCAGGCAAAAACTGAATATTGTTTTATATAATTATAATAATAATTAAGCAATAAAGAAAATGAATTTAAATAATAAAGTTAATTAAGAATGAAATGTAGTAGTATCAACAAAGAAATAATTATATTTTGAAAATTCATTAGTTCCAAAATCAACTAGTAATTGAGAAACAGGATAATGTAATGTATCTAAAATTAAATTAGGGAAAAATCCGAAAGCTACTGTACCAATTAATAAAGGTAAAATTAAGAATAATTCTCTTCGGTCTAAATCTGCATTTGATAATTTTAAGTCTCCTAATTTAACTATTGATTGTTTTAAATAAGGACTATAACTTAAAAATGCTATTCTATTAAATAACCAAATTGAATATACAGCACTGAAGAAAATACCTGCAGACCCTATTATACCTACCAGAGGTGATGATTGAAATGTACCTGCTATTGCTAAGAATTCTCCAACAAAATTTAAACTTCCTGGTACACCAGCATTAAATATAGTGAATAAAAAGAACATAATCCCTAAAATAGGCATTCTTAAAGATAAACCTCTATAATAATTAATAATTCTAGAATGATATCGTGAGTAAATAAACCCACCTACTATTAAAAACAGAGCAGGTGAAACAAATCCGTGACCAATACTTAAAAGTATTCCCCCTTCAATTCCATTTAAAGTATTAGAAAATAAACCTAATGTCATAACCCCTACGTGACTAACAGATGAATAAGCAACTATGGCTTTAATATCTATTTGTCTTAATATTACTAAAGAAGAATAAACTAATGTAATTAAAGCGATACTTTGTATTAAATATTGATTATACATACAAGCTTCGGGAAATATGTTTAATAATACTCTTATAAAACCATATGTGGCCAATTTAAGTATTACACCGGCTAATATAATAGAACCTGAAACTGGGGCTTCACTATGTGCTCTAAATAATCATAAATGCATAGGTGCTAATGGTGACTTAATGGCAAAAGCTAAGAAGAATGCAAAAAATGCTAAACCTTGAGATTCTATTGATAAATCAAAAAGAGATAAGTAAGTAAAATCGGTCGTTCCTAAATTAAAACTTATTCATAATATAGCTAATAACATAAATAAACTTCCTGCTAAAGTATAAAGAAATAATAAGAATGCAGCTCTAACTCTAGCAGCACTACTTCCTCAACAACCAATTATCATAAATAAAGGAATTAAAACACTTTCAAAATAAATATAAAATAAAAATAAATCAGTAACTAAGAAGAATGTTATTTGTAAAGTTTCTAATAATAAAAATGAAAAGACAAAATATTTGATTTTAACTGTTATATCAGTTCAATTTGATAGTAAACAAACAGGAGTAATAAAAGTTGTTAATAAAACATAATAAATAGAAATACCATCAATTGCTATATAACCTGTGGGTGTAAAAAAATCATTAAATTGGTAACCTATAGCACTAAAATTCATTTGACTGAAAATTATTAAAGAATATATTAGTGTAATTAATGAAGTAGCTAAACCTATTTGTTTAATTATAGAATTATTTCTACTTTTAAGAAATGAATTTCCATTGTCTTCATTAATACCAAAAAAAAATAAAGAACCTATAATAGGTAAAATTATTATTAAAGTAAGCATTTAAAAATAATAAAAAATGAACTATTTTAAATATATTAGTTCTAAATTAGTATTATACTAATTTAATACTTGTTTAAATATTAAAAATTAACAAGTATTACTGTTATTGCTAATTTGAATTAAAATGATAACAGTTAAATCCTATATTTTAATGAACCAGTTTAATTAATAAATCAGTAAATTAAATAAAATAATTAAGTAAATAAGCTGATTTATAATTTACTTTTTAATATAATAGTAGGATTTATAAAATAAATAAATAAAATAATAACGTTAATCTATGAGTTTAGTGAAACGTATTAATTAAAAAAAAGCCTCTAAATTATTTATATGTTATTAATTAAAAATAAAGATATAAATAATAAAATGTAATATTTTAAATTATAAAAATGAATGGTTTTATGTAGACAAATTAAAGAATATTTTATTGTTAAAAATAAAAATATAAAACATAAAACTAATTAAAATTATAAAAATTGAAAAAAAACAA
>JGI12627J18819_10000141_pt1 | contig 24223 bp, 15 predicted proteins | sample TexAe_OM1H0_M2_FD_18819 | JGI IMG/M metagenome (IMG submission 18819)
GGCGCGCCTTCGCCTGATTGCCGACGACGAGAACGTAGCCTCCGTCGGGGTTCTGAAAAGCCACGTGATCGATGCCGGGCAGTGTCCCCCGGGTAGCGAGTACGTATGCGCCGCGGTCAACCACTTTTGAAAAATGAGCAAAGGCCCAGTATTGCCCGCTTTGCGTAATTGCTCCGCTCCTGGAGTTGAGTGTGACGACACCGCCGCACTGGAAGGGACCGATATTCGGCCGGCCGTTCTCGTCGAGGACAAGATTCCAGGAGACGATGCAGCGCGCCCAATTTTTAAGGACGCCCGCGAAGGTGACGGCCCATTTTGCCCAATCGGTGGAGTAGTTTGGGTCGGAGATGTCGGGACCACCTTCAGTCCAGTAGGCATGCTTTGAGGGGAAGGCATCATGTACGCGAGTCATGGCTGAGACGTCACCGTAGTATCCGTGCCATGCGACCCCGTCNACAAATCGGAAGAGGTCGGGATCGCTCAGCTCGTCCATGACGCGGCCCGACAGATTGTAGTTGTGGTCGAGGATCCAGATCTTGGTATCGAGTGACGCCTGTTGGAGCGCAGGCCCGAGAAAGCCTTTCACGAAATTGATTTCGTATTCCTGGCCCCAAAGGGCGGCCGGCATCCTGCCGTCCTGGTCGGTGTCGACCTCGTTCTGCGAGGTGACCGCACTGATCTTCACGCCTTCGTCGCGATACCCTTCGAGGAACTTTACGAAATACTGCGCATACGAGGCGAAGTAGTGATTCCGCATAGAGCCGCCGAGAAGGGACTTGCCCGCCTTCATCCAGCCGGGAGGGCTCCATGGCGCAGAAAACAGGAAGAGATCGGGATTGGTTTGCTGAGCGGCACGCAGCATCGGTAGGATGTAGGCCTTGTCATGATCGATGCTGAAATGGGTGAGGTCGGGATCTGGTTCAGGGGTGTCATCGAAGCTGTAGGCGCTGAGCGAGTAGTCGCTGGAGCCGATACATGTGCGGCAGACAGACATTCTGAGGCCGTCGCGACCGACGAGGTCGTTGAGGAGCTTTTGGCGGCTGGCGGAATCCATGCGGCTGAGGAGATAGCAGGAGGCGTCAGTGAACGCCGCGCCAAAACCGAGAATGCTTTGAAAACGCTGGGCGGGGTCAATTTCGATTGTTGGTCCGGAGATCTCGGATGCTGGCTGCCAGGGTGCGACAGAGGTTTCGCGGAAACGGTCTTCTCCCGCCGTGATCCACGCGCGCAGGCGAGACGCGGGACTCCCAGACAGACTCCACAGACGGTCGACAGGCAATGTAATGGAGGCCGCGGCGACGGCGGATTGTTTCAAGAACGTGCGGCGATTTGCTGATTCCATAATTTGTTCCAAAGAAGATAGAAGCGTTCATCATCATAGTAGGCACACGATCAGCAAAATCCCATCTATCGATGATTGCCAGTTAGAACGATGTCGCCTGGCTGAATTCATGTCATGGATTCAAGCGTGTGCTTAACTAGGCCTGGGAGAACGCCCAGGCCGCTTCCATCTGAATTTAACTTCAAGGATTCTATTTGCTTTTGCGCTGGTTCCATCATCGCTCGAGTTGAGCCGGTTGATATGCCGCCGTCCACGAGCAAGGTTTGTCCGGTAATGTAACCGCTTCACCCGAACGAGAACTTCGTTCGATTTCACCGAGGGAACGGGCAGATCAACAACTTCGAGCTGGTGGTATTCGGAAAGCAGTAAAGACTTCATTGATCTAATTATCTTCGTACAAGTCTTGCCTGCGGCACGTCTTTTTGCCTTCCTTCGGCCTGCCCAAACTGCCCTTTTGTAAGCACCCGTTGGTCGATTCAGAGGGGAACTGTTTCTCTCAGTTCTACGTACTTTGAAGACGATGGGACGAAGCTATGACTGGTCATGGGTGGAGACGCAGGTTGCACGGACTATTGACATTTGGAAAGACTCTAGTGCTCCTTCGGAACTAAGCGGTCCGTATTTCAGCTCGGCAGAGCAGTTGGCGAGGGAAAAAGCCTACGACCAAGAGATGCACGTGGTTGAGCGAGAGGCGAAGAGGTCTCCTCGAGGCAGGGCAGAACGTCTCGCGGTACAGGATCACGTTCTAGCTTCATTCGCTCGATTCTCAGCTACTGCGCTGGGTCTACAAAATGAAGCTGTTCACCTTCTCACCAATGATTTCTTGCCGGTTGGGGTCAAGCTGGCGCGATGGGCGAGACGGTTCGACCCCTGTTTGAGCAGGGCCGATATCGTTCAGGCCTGCCGGAATGCTTGGACTGCGTGCGGGCTGCAGCCGTTGCTAGGCGAGAGTATGGCGATCACGCCATCGATTCTAGGTTACAGTCTTCTCTATCCATATAGTGATAACTATCTAGACTGCGCTGATGTATCTGCTGAGGCGAAGCGCAGCTTTAGTGAGCGGTTTCGAAGGCGGTTGCGCGGCGACAAGATTCTCGCCAGAAACGATCGAGAGGCTGCGACATGGGCTTTGGTCTCCTTGATTGAAGAACAATATCCGTCTGCGCTTTTTCCCGGGGTCATTGATTGTTTGCTGGCGATCCATCGGGCACAGGAGGAAAGCATTGCGCAGGTCGGCGGTTTCAGCTCTTGTGAGTTTGACAGAGTGCTACAAATAAGCTGCGCAAAGGGAGGAACCTCTGTGCTAACGAATGCTTGCTTAGTTCGGGGCACCCTCGAAGCGGAAGAGAGCCGATTCTCCTTTGAGTGGGGAGCGCTGCTTCAACTGGGCGACGATCTGCAGGATGTGTGCGAGGATCTGCAACGAGGTTCGGTCACCCTGTTCTCTCTCGCAGCGACATTGGGTAGCCCGCTTGACGACCTCGTGATACAGCTTCTCAATTTCAGCGAGCGAGTAGGATCCCGAATGGATGCCTTACCGAATGGAAGTCGGACACTTAAAGAGCTGTTGAAAATGAGTTGGCGGTCGCTCATCTTCGGCGCGGTGGCGGATTCGTNCGAGTATTTCACCCCGCGATTCCTGGAGGAAGCGGAGCGTTGCTCTCCGTTTCGATTTTCGTTTCTTCGAAGAAAGCGCAAGAGATTAATCCACCAGCAAGGACTCTACGCTGTCCTCTTCGACGCGTTTCTTGAGGCACCTGAACGCGACGATAATGAATTGCCTCTACCAAATGACCAACTACCATCCTGTTGCGCGCCAATGGCCCGGCTATGAAGCATCGGCAAAAGGGACTGTAGGCTGGACCGGAAATTTCCTTCGGAAAGTGGCCGCCACAGCCGGCTATCGAATCCGCCGACGGGGGGTTCAAGGCCTAAACGATTAACGCTTACAACAACTTAAACAACGTTGATGACACTGTAAGTCATTGAAAAGCCCTATGATCGGGCCACCCCGTTTTTAAAATGCCTTTAAGTCATTCAGAACTAGTAACTTACTCGATCTCCAAAACTGGCCGCTGATTTTTTCTCTCAGCAGCCATGTATAAGATTTTGTTATGATGTTGGGCGTTGTTGTACCACTCTGCCCCGGATGACGGATTAAGAGCTTTCACTCAAACCCTAACCNGGCGCCGTGCTGACATAAAAACAAGATTCCGATGGCATCGGCACCTATCTTTTTTGGAGAGGCCGTATGAATCGCGTTAGATGTTTATTGTCTAGAACGTTCGTCGTGTCGTTCCTCGTATTGCTGTTTGCGGCGATTGCCGGAGCCCAGGAAAACGCCGCTATTACAGGAACAGTAACCGACCAATCGGGCGCCACCGTACCCAACGCCACCGTTGTGGTCACGCACGTTGCGACAGGGATCTCTCATTCTACTGTCAGCGGTGGTGACGGTCTCTTTAACTTCTCGGCTTTGCAGATCGGTGTCTATGACCTGAAGGTCACCGCGCAAGGTTTTGCAACCTACACCCAGCAAGGACTTGTTCTTAACGAAGCGCAGACACTGCGTGCGGATGCCAAGCTCCAGGTTGGATCGGCCTCGCAGACTGTTACCGTGCAGGCCAACGTACTGCAGGTGCAGTCAGAAACCAGCGAAGTAAGTTCACTCATTTCCGGACAGCAGGTTCTGCAGCTTGCCACCAATGGCCGCAATGTGATGTCGCTGACCACGCTGGGCACTGGGGTGACTAACACTCTGCCCTCGTTCAATGGTGTCACCGCGCAGGGCAGCAGCGCAGAGATCAATTTCAACGGCTCGCGGTACGACCACAACAATTGGATGATTGACGGAGGCGAAATCTACGACCGCGGCAGTGGCGGCAAACTGGGAGTTGCAGTGAGCCCGGATGCACTAGGCGAATTCCAGGTACTCAGCAGCAATTACATGCCCGACTACGGTATTGCTTCGGGTGGCACTGTGGCGATGGTGCTCAAGTCGGGAACCCGGAGTTTTCACGGCGGCCTCTGGGAATTCAATCGTAACGACGCATTCGACGCCGGCTATTACTTCTTCAAGCAGCATGATCAGCCCACCCCTGAGCTTCGCCTGAACATCTTCGGCGGAAACGTCGGCGGTCCGGTCTGGATCCCCCACGTCTATAACAACGACCGGAACAAAACCTTTTTCTTCGTGAACGAGGAGTGGCGCAAGTTCATTCAGGGAGCCAACCCATCCGTTACGAATACGATCCCGGCCGCATTCTTTCCCACAGCTGGACAACCGCTGGCGTACACGCCTCTCAGCGGAAATCCCTTGATCGTCCCAGCTACCAACGACCCGGCCAAACTCGCGCAGTACAGTCAGGATGGACTGGTGGCGGGGCAGCCGTTTACCCAATCTGCTCCTGGCGTCTACACCATCCCGGCGAATCTGATCGATCCGAACGCAGTGCTCTTCATGGGCACAGGAGCCATTCCTAAGCCCAACACCGCTAATGGCACCCAGTACATCGCATCACCAAAGCAGCCCACCTATGTCCGTGAGGATGTAGTGCGCATCGATCATCACTTCAATGACAAGTACACGTTGATGGGTCACTGGATTCACGATCAGATGTCACAGACGATCTTTCCCGATATGTGGAGCAATAACAGCTACGTTACGACTGGAGACGTATTCGCGAATCCGTCGTGGGGTACAGTGGTTAAACTTACTCAAACGCTGTCCCCAACCTTGCTGAATGAAACCGGTATCTTTGTCAACGGAAACACCATCGATATCACGCCGGCCGGCATCTATGCACAGCCCTCGGGATGGAGCCAAACAGGCTTCTTCAACCCCGCAAGCAACGCCCTTAATAGAATGCCCTCGATTGACTTCTCGGGCGCCCCAAATACCAACTGGACGATCAATTACTGGCCCTGGCACAACTCTTATCTGAACTATCAGCCCCGCGATGACGTCTCATGGAGCAAAGGGGAGCACCAATTCAAGTTTGGTTTCGCCTACATGCGTTCGGACAAAAACCAACAGCAGCAGGCCGATACACAGGGCGACTATACCTTCAATCAGTCGTCCTACTCGCAGGATGCCTATGCGAACTTCCTGCTGGGATTCGCCAGTAGTTTTACGCAACTTCAAAGTCTGGCCACTGCCCACTGGGTGAATAACACCTACTCCATGTATGGCAACGATAACTGGCACGTGCTTCCCCGGCTCACGCTCAACCTCGGCTTACGCTGGGATATATTGCCGCATGTCTATGAAAAGAACAATCGAACTTCCAACTTTATTCCAGCTGACTTCAATCCTGCCGACGCCCAAGTTCCGAATGCTGCCGGCCAATTGGACCCGACGGGCCCCGGCTTCAGCCAGCCTGCCGGCGCTCCCGTCCCGTTCTACCTGAACGGCGTGAAGCTTGCGGGTGTGAACGGATTTCCGAGAGGGCTGGTCAAAAACGACTATGGAACCTGGCAACCTCGCGTCGGCTTTGCCTACGATATCTCCGGAAACGGCAAGACCGTCTTTCGCGGCGGTTTCGGAATGTTCTTTGAGCGCGTCCAGGGCAACGATATCTACGGCACGGACACAAACCCGCCGTTTGCATATCAGCCTTCCGTCAGTGCTGTGTATTTTTCCAATCCCAGTACCAACAATCAGACGGGACAGACCGCCTCAGCCCCATTCTTCCCTGGCAACTTCCAAAATCTGTCCTATACCTATCCCAATCCCGCTACCTCCCAGTTCAGTTTGGGAGTACAGCGTGAGGTAGCTCCGTCCATGGTCGCCGCGATCCAGTACGTCGGCATGACGGCGTACCATCAGAACGTTCAACGGGCCATCAACACTTTGCCGCTCGGCGATGTGACAGATAGGCAAGCAGTTGCTACCAAAGGGGCAAACGCGAATCTTTACAGGAACTTTTCGGGGTTCAGTAACGTAACGCAGATTGAGAACACTACCAACAGCAACTACAACTCTCTGCAGGCAGCCTTGCGCATGGATAGCCGTCACGGGCTCACTTTCCAGTTCTCGTACACCTATTCCCACGAAATTGACATCCAAAGCGGCGATCTTACCTCTACGAACCAGCAGGGTTCTGGCGGAGACCTCTCGGATCCGTTCAACACCAACTATGACCGTGGTTCGGGCACGATCGATCGACGGAATGTATTCACNGCAAACTACGTCTATAACTTCCCGTTCTTCCTGCACTCCAGCAGTGCATTGAAGCGGTCGTTACTGGGTGGATGGCAGATCTCAGGCATCACCGTGGCCCAGAGCGGGAACCCGGTCAATGCTACCTATACTCCGGATACGCTCGGGTTAGGCGGAGGCACAACCAACCGTCCGAATAAAGTCCAAAACGTTAGCTATCCCCATAAGCAACTCGCATGGTTCAATACCGGCACATTCGGAGCGCCAGTGGCCCCGTGGAATGGCGGTGGAGGCCAGGGCTTCGGCAGTGCGGGCAAGGATACGATCGTCGGCCCCGGTCTTTTCAATTGGAACATGAGTCTCTTCAAGTCATTTCAACTACCTAAGGAAGGGATGCAGATTCAGCTCCGCGCCGAATCCTACAACACCTTCAATCACACTGAATGGAACAATATCGATACCCAATTTACAGATCACAATTTCGGACAGATAACATCTACCTATGACCCGCGCACCTGGCAGTTTGGTGGAAAGTTCCTCTTCTGAACGGATAGCTTGTCTGCGGTATTTCCGCGAAAGGGGCCTGCAAACCAGGCCCTTTTCAATTTTCAACGGCAAAGAGCTAATTCCTATCGAGCCTGAATTGAAGTCATCACTGGGCCTGTGGCCGCTCTTGCTGCTCCTCATCTGCTTCGTTTCCACCAGCGATGCCTTCGGAATGCCCCAAAACGATCTGCACTCCCGCGCCCTGGCACTCGAAAAAGCGGGACAGGATGCAGAAGCCGAACAGGCGTGGCACGATATTCTAGCCAGCAACCCTCGTAACGCAGAGGCGCTTGCACATCTTGGTCTGCTCGAAGCGCGCCAGGGCCACTATGACTCGGCAATCAATTACGACCGCAAGGCGCTCGCCATCAATCCAAATCTTCCGGGCGTGCGAACGAATCTGGGTCTGGCCCTCTTCAAGACAAGCCAGTTCCGTGCGGCAGCTCAGGCGTTCAAGGAACAACTCTCGCAGGATCCGGGCGATCAACGGCTCACCATTCTGCTCAGCATGTCCTACTACGGAATGGCTGACTATGCAGCTGCTATTCCTTACCTGAAGAGTGCGACCCAGCGAGAACCGCAAAATCTTTCTCTGCGCCTTACGCTTGCCCATAGTTGTCTCTGGGCCAAGCAGTTTGCCTGCGTCATGGAGGTCTATCGCCAGATTCTTTCGCTCAACGCGGAATCGGCAGAGGCAGATATGCTCGCGGGCGAGGCGATGGATGGCCAGGGCGACACGAACGGAGCCATCGAGCAGTTCCGTGCAGCCGAACGCGCGAACGCCAGCGAGCCCAATGTCCACTTTGGCCTCGGTTATCTCCTCTGGAAGCAGCGACGATATCCTGAAGCAAAAAAGGAATTCGAGGCCGAGCTGAGTTCCGACCCGCAGCACGCACAGGCTCGAGCCTACCTGGGCGACGTTCTCGTTCGCGAGAACGACTACGTCTCTGCGGAGTCGCAACTAAAGCAGGCTATCGAAGCCGATCCGTCCCTACCACTTCCATATCTAGATCTTGGCATCATCTACGCAAGCTCCAGCCGGAATAGCGAAGCCATCGCAGCATTTCAGAAGGCTACTTCTCTTGCGCCAAATGACGCAGACTCGCATTGGCGTCTTGCAAGGCTTTATCAATCTATGGGCAGGACGGAAGAAGCAAAAGTGGAATTCGCCAAGGTCAGCGCAATCAAGAAGGACCAGGCTCAGAATTCGAAGCCTCCAGCTCTTGATATCCGATGAACTTAGTCGCAGTCCGCGCGCTCCGATCACACGACGACGTCCTTGTCGTATCCTTAACACACCAAAACAACGAGAACTCTAGCTGGCAGTAAAGAATCGAGAGGTCCAATGTTTACACGACGGGAATTTCTTGCCACGACAGCCTGCACGCTCGCTGCAGCACGTTTTCAGGCGCTGGGCCAAAGCAAGGTACGGGTTGCGCTAACCATCCCCAGGGAGGGGGCTGGTCCTCAAATGCCGATCGACTTTGTCGGCTTGTCTTATGAGGTGCAGCAACTCGCAGAACCGAGTTTCTTTTCGGCGCAGAACAGCGGCTTGATTCGTGAGTTTAAAGCACTGTCGTCAACTGGCGTTCTGCGCCTTGGAGGCAACACGAGCGAGTTCGCTTACTGGAAACCTACTCCTGATTCTCCCGAACCACAGCATCCTCAGGTCCGTGAAGTCGTGGGCGAGCCGCAGGCTCACTACTACGCAGTAACGCCGGAGGCAGTCAAGAACTTGGCGGAGTTCCTCCAAGCCACTGGCTGGACCTGCTTGTACGGCATTGGGATGGGCACGAATACGCCCGCACGCGCCGCNGAGGAAGCTGTCTTTGTTGCCCAGACGCTGGGCGACCGCCTGCAGTACTTCCAGGTCGGCAATGAGGTGGATCTATTTGACAGGCACCTACGTGATCCGAAGACCTGGTCGGCCAAGACGTACCTAGAGGAATGGCTCACGCTAACGCGCGCTATCGCGGTTCAGGTACCCACAGCAAAGTTCGGCATGCCTGATGTTGCGAGCGCCGTGTCATGGCTGACCGAGATTGCTGATCAGTGGCCTTCCATCCAGGCTCCCCCTCATGTAACCACGCTGACTCATCATTACTACTTTGGCGGACCGGCGACGAACCCCGAGGTCAACATCCCGAATCTGCTGAAACCGGCGACGATGCAAAAGGTGCAGAACACGGCCAATGTTGCAACAGCCGCAGCCAGCAAAATCGGCGCGCGCGTACGCATGACGGAAGGCAACACGTGCTATCGCGGAGGCAAGCCGGGGGTCTCTGACGTGTTTGCTGCGGCGCTTTGGGCGGCCGATTATTCGTTGTTGCTGGCCAGCAACAACTATTCCGGCGTCAATCTGCACGGTGGTACCGGCAAGTCTGTGGCCAATTCCGTTGGCGGATCACTGCCAGGAGACGCGCTTCTGCAAGCGGATGGCGAAACTCCTGCACAGATCGCCACTCACCCTCATCCTTTCTACACACCTATTGCGACGTTTGGCTCGGACTATCTGATGGAGCCAGTTGCGTATGGGCTCAAGTTTGCAGGCTCGTTCAGTGGCGGAACACTCTTCAAGACCGACTTCTCGACGAAGCTGCAGGCGGCTGGGGTCAACGCGACGGCTTACGCCGGGAAACTGCCTGACGGTCGGACCTCAGTGGTCATTTTGAACAAGGACGCGGTGGCGGACGTTGAGGTGGAGCTCGACTTTGGTGGCACGAGCGGAGCGGTAGCAACCGAAACATTACACGCGCTGGCAATAGACAGCCGGGAAGCGCACATAACACCGTCAACGAAGAGCGACTCGCTCAAGCAGGGCAGGTTCTCTGTCATGGTCCCCCGTGCAACTGGATTACGCCTGACACTGACCTGAGTCGCTCATCCGTATTTCTGACCCAATGAGCTTTGCGCGTTCTGAAAATAGATTTGAGTTTGCGTTAGGTTCGTTGCTGGGCAGGTTTAGCTGTGGCTGATCTCCAGCAGCTTCTGCCATCCGGCCTTGCTCATCTTCAGGCGTTGTCCGTCATTAAGGACAACAAACCCATCGCTTTGCCCATCGCGAACCATCTCCTGCAGACAATCCACGTTCACAATAACTGAGCGGTGGATGCGCACAAACTTCAGCGGATCCAGTGTGCTTGCCAACTGCTTGATCGTCTCGCGCAGCATCAGCCTTCTGGAGCCGACATGGAGGCAAGAGTAGTAATCCGCTGCCTCGATCCATTCAATCTCATCGACGTTTACAAAGACATCCTTCGTGCCGTTGTGTACCAGGAACCGCTTCGGTCGCGGCTTTGAGGCTTCTGCGCCATTCTCAAGCCGCGAGAGCATCTCCTTGAGTTGCTCGTGGGTGAGAAGCGCGGCCTGGGATGCAAGGCGTTCCTTTGCTCGGGCAACCGCCGCGCGAAGCCGGGCGGGATCCACCGGCTTCACCAGGTAGTCGAGCGCACTAACCTCAAATGCCTGGATTGCATATTGATCATGCGCGGTTACAAATACGGTCGCGGGCATGCGCGATGTACCGATTTGCTCAAGAGCCTCAAATCCGTTTCCGCCGGGCATTTGGATGTCGAGAAAGAGCAGATCGATCCGGTTGTCTCGCAACGTGGCGATCACCTCGCGACTGTTGCGGCATTCACCGACGATTTCCACTTCGGGGTCTGAGACCAGCAGGAAGCGCAGTCGTTCACGGGCAAGCGGTTCGTCGTCCGCGATGAGGGTTTTCAGTTTCATCGCACGCCGCGTTCATAAGGGATAGCGATGGCAACCTCGAAGCCTCCGGTCTCGAGTGGCTCCGCGGTCATCGCATACTTGCCTTCGTAAAAATGAGCAAGCCTGTCGCGAGTGTTCCGAAGTCCGATGCCATGTCCATTCTGCGAAGATCCATTGCCGCACCGTCCTGAATCGCGAACCCGAACATGCAGAACCGGGCCTTCGCGTCGGGCCGACGCTTCGATGCGGCCCTGATCCTCGCAATGGGCGATACCGTGGTGAATCGCGTTCTCAACAATTGGCTGGAGAAGAAAACAAGGAACGAGCCCATCGAGGGCGGAGGGTTCTACTTTGATCTCAATGCGGAGCCGATCGGCGAAGCGCACCTGCTCGATGGCCAGATAATTCTCCACCATCTCCAGTTCTTGTGACAGAGGGACTTTCTCCGGCACACTTCTTGCGAGGGTGCTCTTCAGAATTGTATTCAGGTGGGAGAGCATTTCCACTGCCTCGTGCTTCCTTTCAAGCTCCATCAGCGTAGTGATCGCATTGAGTGTATTGAAGAGGAAGTGAGGCTCAAGTTGCATCTGCAGCGCTCGCAGCCGCGCAGCGGAGAGCTGCTTTTGCAGCTCGAGGGACTTCACAGCTTCGCGCTGGGCACGGATCTGGAACTGAACGACTCCGATTAGGCCGAAGAGGAAGCCGTAAAGTAGCAGCTCAAGCCCCAGGCGGTTGATGGTAAGCGCACCGGTCCAAACTTTGAACGTAGTTATACCAGCGTGCCATTGTGCATCCGTGAATCCCAATCCGCCCAGCAGCAGAAGATGGATGACGCCAAGCGCCGAGCCGATCGAGAGGTGAGCGCATATTGTTGCCGGAGAAAAACTGGTCACCAGCGGGAAGCGCTTGCTGAGTTTCCACATTGCCGCTGCGAGGCCGGCCCACCACAGCCAGAACACCGCGCCATACATGAGAGAAGGAAGATGAGTGATTGAGGAGCACTCGCTCGCGGTAGCAAGCGCCAAGACTCCGGCGAGAGAGAACATCGCCAAGTAGCCATTGACGCGAAGCTTCGGCTTAGCCGATGGTGTACGGGTCTCCGGCTCCGCCGCCGAAAGCGTCTGCGGATATTCCGATGCAACTGCAAGACTGTTCATTTTCGCTCCAATCCTGCCGGCACTCCGCTCAGTTCGAACAGGGGGCTAAGTGCTGAAGCTTGATGAGGGCCTTTCATCAAAGGTATCACCAATCGCGCGGGCAGTAGGCACATGCTCCCTTAAGGATGCGCGGTGCCGTGACAGGCTGCCATCTTTTTGCAGGGAACGAGGCAATCGCTGCAGGGAAGAAATAATCCAGGCTCGTTAGTCCGGCCAACCGCTTTTATCTCAGCCTGATCGTTGCGAGCTCACCTGCACTTCAGTCGCAGGAATTTGGCGAGCTAATCGCGAGGGTTCCCTGCAATTCCTGCCGCTTCGGCTGCATGGCGATGGTATTGTCCCAGGCATACGAGGATGCTGAAGTTGAGGTATTACGACCGTGAAGACAAATAATGTACTTCCTCTCGTCGGATTCCTGTTATGCCTTCCGTTCACATCCTGCAATCGCATTGCGATCAAGGCGGATGCTGCGACTGTAGAAGTTGTGCCAGTCCGTGCTGTCCGCGCGATTGCGATGGATGTGCCGCTTGAGATACCCGCTATCGGGCACGTTGAGGCAATCAACAGCGTCGAGGTTAAATCTCGTATTGCCGGGGTGGTCACGCATGTTGGATTTCAGGATGGGCAGAATGTGGTGAAAGGGCAGATCCTGTTTACCATTGACCCGACTCCCCTCGAGCGTCAGGCGACGGAACAACGCTTTATCCTCGATCGTGATCAGGCAATGGTACAGCAAGCGCGCGCGGTTGTTGCCCGTGACATGGCATCGCAAAAACAAAGCCAGGCAGAAGCTGATGTTGCGGTAAAGCTCGGCGAACTCGGTGTTATCTCCGGCCAGCGGGTGAACGAGCTTGTGACCACAAGTGACACCAGCCGTGCCGCACTTCGATCGGACCAGGCTGCCGTCGATGCCGCTGCTGCTGCAACCCGGGCAGACCATGCTCGAATATCGCAGACCGAGCTGCAATTGAACTTCACCCGAGTCTGCGCTCCCATCGAAGGGCGCACCGGCGCGGCGCTGGTGAAGACGGGCGATATGGTAAGGGACAACGACATCACGCTGGTGAGCCTTATGCAGATGGCTCCCGTTGAGGTTGCTTTCGGAATTCCAGAGCAGAGCCTCGCAGAGGTGCGGCGACTGAATGCGAGTAACAGCCTCGCGGTAGAAGCGGGCGACGGCAGCGGACCTCCGCTTGAGGGTAGTCTCGTGTTCATTGATAACACCGTGGATCCGGCCGCGGGGACAATTCGGCTTAAGGCGCGGTTTCCCAACGCACAAAATGCGCTCTGGCCCGGCGAGTTCGTGAACGTTCGCCTTCGACTGCGCGTGGAAAGAGGAAGAACAGTCGTTCCGCAGTCCGCCGTGCAGGATGGTCTCGACGGAAAATACGTATGGCTGGCGAAATCGGGTCTGGCATACGCCACGCCGGTAACAGTGTTGCGCTCCTACAAGCCATCGAGCGGTCCTGAGCAGGCGGTGATCGGCGCCGGCATCAAGCCCGGCGAACTCGTTGTAACCGAAGGGCAGCTCCGGCTCACGGACGGCGCACACATCTCTTTGCTCAACGCTCCTGCCATCCACGCACTCGACTCGCACGGTGGGGAGTCCACCGACTAAGCGACCGCGAAGCACTGCTCACACGAGAGGCAGCCGCCGATGCGATTTACTGATTTCTTCATCCGCCGCGCGACTACGACCACGCTGCTCATTGCAGCGATCGCCGGCTTCGGTGCGCTCAGCTACTTCTCTCTGCCAGTCAGCAATCTGCCCGAGGTCGAATATCCCACTATACAGGTCTCCGCTGCGCTGCCGGGCGCCAACCCTGACACAATGGCGTCTACTGTAGCTACTCCTTTGGAGAGCGAATTCTCGACCATTCCCGGCATCGAGCGCATGACTTCTTCAAGCTCGGCGGGGCAGACAGACATCACACTTCAGTTCTCGCTCAGCAGAGGTATCGACGCCGCGGCGCAAGACGTGCAGGCCGCAATTTCGCGTGCAGCCGGAGATTTGCCCGCGAATATGCCCTCGCCTCCCTCATATTCCAAGGTGAACCCCGCGCAGCACGCGATTGTCTGGATCGAGATGTCGTCAAAGACCATCGCCTATGACGACTTCGCGAAGTACGCCCATCAGATCGTTGCCAAGCGCATCGCCATGGTAAACGGTGTCTCGCAGGTCGAGGTTTATGGTCCGGAAGACCCGGCCATGCGTGTGCAGGTTGACCCGCTCAGACTCGGAGCGTACGGACTTGATCTTGAGTTGGTACGGCAAGCTCTTGCCGCTAACAGCTCGAGTCTGCCTACCGGGACACTGTTTGGGAAATCGAAGGACTACTCGCTCGAGGCCGAAAGCCAGCTGACAACTGCTGACCAGTATGCACAAATGGTGGTCGCTTACCGTGATGGCGTTCCGGTGCGGCTCAGTCAGGTGGCGAGCGTATTCACCAGCTCGACCAACAACAAACGCACATTCTGGATCAACGGCCAGCAGAGCATTATTCTCGCGGTCAGAAAACAGCCAGGAGTGAACACCGTGCAAGTTGCAGACGACGTGAAGGGAGTGCTGCAAACGTTGCGAGCGTCCATGCCTCCCGGAGTCACCGTTGGCAAAGTCTCCGACAACTCCGACATCATTCGCGACTCAGTATCCGAGGTAAACCACACGCTGCTGATAACTATCTCGCTTGTTGTGCTGGTCATCTTTTTGTTCCTGGGAACGGCCTCGTCGACCATCGTTGCCAGCGCCACGATTCCATTGTCGATCCTGGGCACGTTCATCGTCATGCGCCTGCTCAACTATTCCGTGGACATGTTCTCCATGATGGCGATCACGCTTTCGGTCGGTTTCATCGTCGACGATACCATTGTGATGATCGAGAACATCGTGCGACATCGCGAGATGGGCAAATCACGTATGCATGCCGCAATAGACGGCGCACGAGAGGTCGCTTTTACCGTCCTCTCGATGACGCTTTCACTGGTGGCCGTCTTTCTTCCCATTGTGTTTCTGAATGGAATCCTGGGACGGCTGCTTCGCGAATTCGCCGTTACCGTCTCAGTCTCAATCCTGCTTTCCTGCGGTACAGCGCTTACGCTTACGCCTATGCTCTGCGGCCGGGTGCTGAGAGCAAGTGAAACCACGGATATGGCTTTCCACAGATATCTAGAGAGAGTGCATGCCGCGACGCTGGCTGCTTATCGGCGCTCGCTCGACGCGGTGATGCGGCACCGGCGAGCCACGCTCGTCACAACCGTGGCGATGACGGTGCTCACCGTCTACCTCTTCGTCGCGATTCCAAAGAGCTTTATGCCGGTGGTTGACCTGCCATATTTTTCCGGAAGGCTCGAAGCATCGCAGGATACCTCGTTCGAACGGATGATTGCGTACGGACATGAAGTCAACAGGATTCTCGCCACTATTCCATGGATGGAGACCAATCTTTCCGGCATCGAAACGCAGAACTCTGGTTGGTTCTGGGTCAATCTCCGGCAGGACCCGCGCCGTCCGAATGTGAAAGACATCATCGCCGGACTTCGCAAGCGTTTCGAGGCCATACCAGGACTCAAAGTCTACCTGCGACAGGAGGATTACGTGAGCCTGGGAGAAAACGAAACGCGGTCTCAATACTCCGCATCACTGCAGGGCCCGGATGCTGAGGAGCTGTATCGCTGGGCACCTCTGCTTGAGGCAAAGTTGAAATCACTGCCGCAACTCGCGAACGTATCTTCTGATCTGCAGATGAGTGCGCCGCGGGTAAATATCGCGATCCGCCGCGACTTGGCAATGTCACTCGACGTTGATCCGCAGATGATCGCCAACACTCTGTACGACGCATATGGAAACCGGCGTGCCAACACGATCACCGTGGCATCTCAGCGGTACGACATAGTGATGGAAGTTGCTCCCCAGTACCAAAGCGATCCTGCCGCGCTCAGCGATCTTTACATTCGATCCAACAACGGTCGGCTGGTCCCGCTCTCTGCCGTCACAACAGTCCGTCAAACGGTTGCTCCGCTGACTGCAAACCATGTGGGCCAGTTTCCCGCCGTCACGTTTCAGTTCGATCTAAAGCCGGGTACTTCACTTGATAGAGCGATTCCCATCATCCGGCGCGCTGCCGAAGATATTGGTATGCCGGCCACTCTTACATTCGCCTTCCAAGGGACGGCTGCCCAATTCCAGAGCTCCCTGAAGGGCCTGGCGGTGTTGTTGGTGATCGCGATCATGGTGATCTATCTCGTGCTGGGTGTCCTATACGAAAGCTTCATCCATCCCATCACCATTTTGTCCGGCCTTCCTGCTGCGGCGATCGGGGCGCTTGTTACGCTGCTGGTCTTCCGTCAGGACCTCAACCTCTATTCCTTCCTCGGGGTGATTCTGCTGATTGGAATTGTCAAGAAAAATGCCATCATGATCGTAGACTTTGCCCTGAACGCGGAGCGGTATGAAAACCTCGATCCGATCGAAGCTATCTATAAAGGTTGCCAGCAGCGTTTTCGCCCTATCATGATGACGACCATGGCCGCATTGTTCGGAGCACTACCAGTCGCTCTCGGTGGCGGCATCGGCGGCGAGGCCCGCCGTCCGCTGGGCATTGCCGTGGTCGGCGGTCTGATCCTTTCGCAGTCCCTCACCCTTTATGTGACACCGGTCATTTATTTATATCTGCATCGCTTCAAGCGTCGCAGCTCGCCGGCAGCTGAGCCCGGGGTCCGCATTGAAGAACAGGCATGGATTGCTTGATCTATGCCGAAGGTCGAAGCAGCCCGTGTGTCTTAGTCTCGGTGTGGAAATCCGCACCGGTGAGCAGGTTCGTCATTTCCTATGACCAAATTGAACATCGAAAGAGCTCAGAAGATAGTCGCTTTGGAAGAGCCGCAGGTTTGCAAGACGATTGATTAGCCGATTCATGTGGTGCCATCCTTTCGTTTGAGACTTTGGTGTGCCGAAGTGGGCCTCTGTGCTCAGGAGCCATAGCCGGGAACTTGATTTGGATCTAGGAATTCTGCAATCGTGCCTAGCAGATACTGCATGGGCATGCCCTTGTCGATACACCGCGCAAACAGGACCATATCCTCATTCGAAAGTGCCTCCATGCACCCAGTAAGCAACACGATTGGAAATCTCGCTCCTAACGCCCGCATGCGCAGAAATAGTTCTCGGCCATTTAATTCCGGCATTTGAAAATCCAGGATCGCAAGATTGAATATCGAAAGGTCACAACTCAGAACCACGAGCGGAGAATGATAGACAACGACCGAGTAACCGTGCTCTCTGAGGATCTCCGCGCGCGTCCACGTGCGTATGATCTCGTCATCTACGCACAGAATGCGATCCTTGTGAGATTGATTGGGGGAGACACTGCGAGGCACTTTCTCAGCGCTGACCCAATTGCTATCGATCAGAGGCTTCGATAGATCCGGTCTCTGTTCGATGTGGTGCGGTTTCATTCTCCTCTTCCCGTTGAATCTTGCGATATCGGATGAGCCAGTTCGTTCCTGCGGCCTCTCCGCAGAAGTTAGCTTTGCCAATACCAGCTACGCAGTTGCAGGTGCGTGGACCATTGATTCTGCCTCCATTTGGCGACTGACGGGCGCGGATGAGAACAGCGGTATGAGGCCCTCGGAGATGGTGGGGTGAGTGAGGACGGCGTCGCGCAACGCTGTATAGGGTAGCCCGGCGATCATCGCGATCTGGACCGTGGCCATGATTTCTGATGCATCGACACCAAAAGCCGTGAAGCCGAGGATCTGATCACTGTCGGCTTCAACTAGCGCCTTCACAAATCCTCGCGTCTCCGAGAGCGTGCGCGCCCGCAGATTCGAGTCCATGGGTAGTTTGAACAGACGATACGCAATTTTTCGCGCTTTGGCCTCATTCTCATTGAGCCCAATGCGTGCCAGTTCGGGATCCGTAAACAAGCAATAGGGAACTTGCCGTCCGGTCGTCACATGGTCAACCCCGTTGAGGTTGTCATGCACGACGCGGAAATCGTCCACGCTGATGTGTGTGAACTGTGGGCTGCCTGCAACCTCGCCAATGGCCCAAACGCCGGGTGCGGTCGTCTGTAGTCGGTCATTGACTTTGATATATCCGCGGTCGGTCAGTTCCACACCGGCCAAGTCCAGGCCGAGTCCATCAGTATTCGGGGTGCGCCCCGTAGCTACCATCAAGTGGCTGCCCTCTACCGTCTTCTCCTTTCCGTTTTGCTCGATGAGGATACTCACGGAGTTTCCCGATTTGCCAGATACGCGCTTGATGCGCGCTTTAAGAAGAACGTCGATGCCTTCGTCTTCAAGAAGGCTGCGAAGGGCTTCACCCACATCTTCGTCTTCTTGTGGCATCAACCTCTCCCTGCGACCGACCACCGACACTCTGCTGCCAAATCGGTGCATCGCCTGCGCAAACTCTACGCCGACGTAGCCACTGCCGATAACAACGAAATGTTCGGGAACTTTGTCGAGTTCCAGCGCCTCGATATGCGTGAGCGGCTGGGCCTCTCGAAGACCGGGAATCGCTTCCAACGTCGCCCGGGTACCGGTACTGACGATCACGTTAGTCCCGCGGAGCCGACGGGTACTCCCGTCGGCGAGAGCAACTTCCACGGTTCTCGGAGCCACAAATCGTCCGGCTCCAAGGATGAACTCCCCGCCTGTTTTCTTGTAATTGTCGAGATACATCTCATTCAAGCCGCGTACCATCTCGCGTTTGCGCTTGCGAACGCCTGACATATCGACCGTGAAGCCATCGTGAGCGATCCCAAACTCCTTGCTCCGGCGAAAATACGACGCGACCTTGGCACTGTGGATGATGTTTTTGCTAGGCAGGCATGCGATGTTCGGGCAAGATCCACCGATATATTTGTGATCGATGGCTGCGACTCGCTTTCCTTCTCCAGCAAATGTCCACGCAGCGATTGTTGAACCGGTGCCGCCGCCAAGAATCACCAAATCGAATTCTTCGATCTGCGAATCCTTAGGCGATCGCACGGACGATGTGTTCTTTGCATTGTTCATACCGACTCCCTCTAGCGAAGGTCTTCTGTCGTGATTGGTAGATGCCGAATTCTCCGCTTGGTCACGCGATATAGCCGCGGGGCCTGGTCGGATGAAATTCGTGCTGGATGCTCACGCCATTTCTACGGTTGAAGCCTCACGTTTGGTTTTGGCTTGCATCGACTTTACGAGGTCAGCCGCAGATGCTCCCTCGAGCGATAACCCATAGCCGACTTCCCGCACAATCCGCTCTTTCAAGGGCTGGATAAAGTGCACACGTGTATTGCGTCGGGTCACTTCGGGCGCCTTCAAGTAAAGGGCTGCCAATTCGCGCGCCCGGCTGAGAGCCTTACCGTTCGGAACAACCTCGGCCACGACTCCCCATTCCTGTGCAAGGCGTGCCGGCAGTGGTTGTGGGTTTAAGAGGAAGGCCTCCGCTCGTCCTGCTCCAGCCCGATAACTCCATGTGGTGAAGACTCCGTCACCGGGCGCAACGCCAGCGGCAAAGTGCGCCACATCCTGAAACGTCGCGCCCTCCGCCGCCACAATAACACTCGCAAGTAGCGCGTAATCTGAGTGCACATGGGCGCGTCCCTCAATAGCCGCGATAACCGGCACACGTATGTTGGTTATGTTTTCTAAAGCCTGAACGCCTTCGTCGTGAACCTGGCTCCAAACGCCGGGATCGGCGACATCGCCGAAAGATGACCACTCGACATCAGTAATGAACTCCCCGCCTGCGCCGGTCAGGATTACGATCTTGTTTGCCCGATCTTGCGAAATGCGGTAGAAGGCCTCGACAAACTCCGTGTGAGCCTGTGCGGTCATGATGAGTGGCCCGCCGTTAGTGTGGAGTTGAACAATCAGCACACCATTGGCATCTCTCGTGAGCTTTACGTTGCGATAGGCGGTGAAGTAGTCAGCTAGAACTGTTGACATGGGAACCCCTTCTCTGTTCGTTTGTTGATCGCGAATCATCCACAACCGCTTTTCAGGTCTCGGAAGATTCAGGATTGAAATACGCCGCAGGTTAGATTTGCGCTACGCCACCATCGACGAAGAGCTCAACGCCGGACACATAGCTCGCCTCGTCCGACGCAAGGAAGGCGACAACTTTGGCAATTTCGTCCGGATCTCCCAGCCGGCCCAACGGAACGTTCTTCGCAAGCTCTTCTTTCATCTTTGTGAGTTCCTCGCCCTGCTGCCAGCTGTCGAAAATTGGCGTATCGATATGGCCCGGGCTAATGGCGTTCACCCTAATACGGCGCTCGCGGAGCTCGTTCGTCCAGGTCCGTGCGAAGGACCGCACAGCTGCCTTGGTTGCACTGTAAACGCTGATGCCTGGGAAGCCCTTGGTTGTGGCAATGGATGCATTCAGGATGATTGAGCCTCCCTCTTTCAAGAATGGAAGCCCCTTCTGAACGGAGAAAAATAGCCCCTTCACGTTGGCATCGAAGTGAAGGTCGAAGAACTTCTCGTCCACGCTGCCGAATGCCGCCAATTTCGAAACTCCTGCGTTCGCGAAGATCACATCGAGCTTTCGGCCATATTTGTCTACAGCTTCATATAGAAGATCGAGATCCTTCAGGTTAGCTACATCGCCCGCGACGCCACTAACTTTGTCGCCAATTTCAGCAACCGCTGTGTCCAGCACGTCCTTGCGGCGACCCGTGATGAAAACGTGATCCATACCTTCTTGTATGAAGCGTTTTGCCGCGGCCAGACCCATACCCGTTGAGCCGCCGGTGATGACTGCGACTTTACCAGCTAGCCTTTTGGCGCTTCCCTGATTAAGGACTGCATCTGACTTCAACGCAGTGTGGTTGCCGAGGTCAGGACCGTGGAGAGTCGTCTCGGTTGTGGTGCTCATCTCTGCCTCCAATGTTTGTGAGGTTCGCTCGCCCTGACACATACAGCAATACTCGTGCCAATTGTTGAGAGCTGGAATCGCTTGAAAATAGGAAAGCGGTGCAAACTGAACAGTCGAATCAGAGTGTAAGTGTCAAAGCTGTCATTGAGATTGACAGCCGCACTAGCCTTGCGAAAAACGTGTTGCGTTCAGCCATCTGAGTTGTTTGGGTTGTCATTCTCCAAATCCAGCTGAGCAGTGCCAGCAAGTTGTCTCAAAACTTCTCGTATAAAGACACCGCATAGGACCTTCGTCTTGTTCATCATCAACTGCCTGAGTACGTTTTCTCCCTCCGGGCTGATTGCTGTGAGACCTCTCAAATCGACGATGAGTTCGCGGCCCTGAAGGTCAACCCGCGCCTTTGCGCATGCGGTTGTGAGTTCATCGACCCACGGTGGCACCAGAGCGCCTTCCACAACCATTCGGAGTTGGCCGGTGCCGTCGACAAGCGAGATCTTCAACATACGCACCTGTCCTTGACGGGTGAGCAGGCAATGCGTGTGCCAAAGATTTGAGGCTGTAACTACTTTGTATTTCAACACAGGGTTGAAATCAGCCATGGATAGTTGAGACTGTCAACGGAGTTTTGACAGTGACGGCGGGGTCATGCGTAGTCGCGGGGATCGATCCCAAGTTTCTTCATCCGCGCCAGGAGAGTTGTGCGATTGATACCGATGCGCGCCGCAGCTCCGTCGTTGCCGCCCACGCGTCCATTCGATTCAGTGAGCGCCCGCACGATTGCTTTCCGCTGTTCGCTCGTTTTCTCGTCGGGCACACTGCGGTTGGCATGCAGCGCTTTGATGGTTTCCTTCACAATGCGAGCAATATTTTCGTTATCTTCCGGGACGCGCTTACTGTCTTCGACGCTGACCTTGCGCAGTTCTGCGAGCGGGGCCTCCAGCGATCTGCCCCGAGTGAGGATCACCGCGCGTTCAATGAGATTCTCCAATTCGCGAATATTGCCGGGCCATTCCCATGCTCGTAGGACCTTCATTACAGCCGCGGGGATGCTGTCGATCTTCTTCTGCATCTGTTTAGCGAATTTCTCAACGAAATAGCTAACGAGCAGTGGAATATCATCCCTGCGCTCTCGCAGCGGCGGTATCCGGATGGGAAACACGTTGAGCCTGTAATACAGATCGCTGCGGAATTCATGTGCAGCCACCATCTTTTCAAGGTCTCGGTTAGTGGCGGCTATCAGGCGAACGTTCACCTTACGAGTACGTGTGCTCCCGAGTCGCTCGAACTCCCGCTCCTGCAATGCCCGCAACAGCTTGGGTTGGATTTCAAGCGGAATATCGCCGACCTCGTCCAGAAACAGAGTGCCTTGATCGGCAAGTTCCAGGCGGCCGATCTTTTGTGTGATCGCGCCCGTGAAGGCTCCCTTTTCGTGGCCAAATAATTCGCTCTCCAGGAGGCCAGTCGGAATCGCAGCACAGTTTACTTTCACAAACGTGCGATCCTTGCGACGGCTTCGATCATGAATCGCGCGAGCAATCAGTTCTTTGCCGGTTCCCGTTTCACCGAGCAGCAAGACCGTCGAATCGCTTGGAGCGACAGTTTCGACCAGCTGCAAAACGTGCTTCAGCGCCAGGCTGTTTCCCACGATTTGCCCGAAATTCATGTCTCCGCGGATTTCCTGCTCGAGGTAGAGCTTCTCCTGGGCCAGTCTCTCTTTGAGTTCCGAAACTTCACGGTAAGCAAGGCAATTCTCAATCGCGACGGCTATCTGGCCGGAAGCATGGCCCAAGAAATCGACATCCTCAGGAGTGAACGGATTTTCTGTAGTCCGAGCAATCGCCAGAACTCCAACGGCTCGACCTTGATTCACAAGAGGGATCACACACTGGTTCTTGATGCCTTCAGCAAGCAGCAATTCGTAATAATCAGGAGGAAATTCCTCTGGGTCGGCCATGCTTCTAATCATCGGCTCCAGTTTTTCGAGAGCTTTTTTGGCTGTACCGACCGGAGTAATGAGCAGTTCTTCCTTTACAAAGCCTTTGCTTTCCGGGAAATCCAATGCGTGCACCCGGAATTTTCCCGATGCTGCATCAGGCAGTGAGATGTGTACTGCATCACAATGCATGAGCTCGCGAATACTGGCTGAGATTGCGCGCAGCACTCCACGAAGCTCCAAATGTGAAGTGATCTGATTGGTGAGCTTCAGAAGTAGTTGGAGTCGGCTATTTTGAACAGCGAGAGCCTGTTCCGCTCTTTTGCGCTCCTCGATATCAGTATTTGTCCCGTACCATTTGATAATTTTTCCGGTGTCATCGAATGACGGAGTCGCGCGGAACAGAAACCATCGGTATTCTCCGTCAGAGCGGCGCAACCGTCCTTCGATTTCGGCCGGTTCACTAGAAGCTAGGACACGTCGCCAGTAGTCCACGAGGATGTTCAGATCGTCCGGGTGGACGGCAGACGTCCAACCCCAACCCTGGGCTTGGTCCGCAGCAAGGCCCGCATAATCCAGCCAGCGCCGGTTGAAGAATTCAGCAGAACCGTCGGCTGCGGCCGACCATGCCATACTTGGAATGGTTTCAATAACGTCGCGCAGTTCTTGCTCCCGGCGTTGCAGCCGCTCGTTCTGCAGTTGTAATTCTTGCTGCGCGGCTTCGGCCCGCCGAAGATTGAAATTGTCGTCAATCGCGAATGCAACAACTCGGCCAATAAGTCGCAGGAAACTGACGTCATCACTGTCGTAAGCAGCTCCAGGTCGGCCAGACATGCCCAAGGCGCCCAGGCGGCGATGCGGCGTAGTTAGGGGAACAAAAATGAGCGGACCAACATCGAGTCCTTGAGCCGCAATCCCTTCCTTGAGGCGCGCCGGTACTCTTTCATCGGTGTTCCAGTCACGAATGTGGAACGGCTCTTGCGTCGTGTACGCCTGCCATGACGGGCGCTGTTGGACGGGCACATCGGCATACGCTGCGATGAGATTTTTCTCACGTCCTACTACGGCCCATTCGACTTCGTCGGAGTTCTCCTTGTACACAACGATGTAGAACTGTAAGAAGTCGAGGAATTCACGCAACTGGTCTGAAAGGATCTTAGTCAGGTCCTCGGGTTCTCGGCTTAAAGAAAGGACTTCACTGAGCCGGAGAACGGCTTCATAGCGTCGGCCAGTACTCCAGTCCTTGACGCCTCGATCTCCTCTAATTTCGAGTTTGGGTAGGGATGCCATTCGTTATTGGCAACGAGTCTATCCTACAAAAGTGGATGTTTATCCGGCCGCTTCCTCCGGGAGGGGGTGGAGGCCGGTGTCAATGACATTGACACAAGCGATTTCTACGGTCCGCATGTGACCAACCAGATTATTAAGCAGGCGCTACATCCATCCCCGGATCATCTCGTTATCGTCACCAAGGTCGGGGCTCGCCGGGGTGCCGACAGTG
>JGI12627J18819_10000142_pt1 | contig 24136 bp, 18 predicted proteins | sample TexAe_OM1H0_M2_FD_18819 | JGI IMG/M metagenome (IMG submission 18819)
TCTCCTTGCCGTAGCTGATGGTCTTAATTCGGCTCGCGCTGACGCCCGCCGTGGTCAAAGCATTCTTGACCGAATTGGCGCGCCGGTCGCCCAGAGCCAGGTTGTACTCGGTTGATCCGCGCTCGTCACAGTGGCCTTCCACGGTGATCGGTATGCCGGAATGCTGGTTCAGGAATGAGGCATCGCCTTGCGCGGACGCTTGCTGGTCCGGGCGGATGGCGTCCGAGTCATAGTCGAAGTAGATATCCTTCACGTTGCGCGCGAAGAGTTCTTCGTCGGTGAGCGAAGCAGCCGGTGGCGGCGGTGGCGGCGCATTGACCGTCACCCGGGCGGTGGCTTCCTGGGTTCCACCTGCGCCCTTGGCGACCAGGTGGTAGGTGGTCGAGTCAGTCGGCGTGACCTGCTGCGATCCGTTGGGCTGCACCGCGCCAATGCCGTCGACGCTGACGTCGGTGGCATTGGTGGTCTGCCAACTCAGCGTGGTCGACATGCCTTTATCGATGCTGTTCGGATTCGCGGAAATCGAGGCCGTGGGCGAGGGTGGCGGCGGTGGTGGCGGCGGTGGTGGCGGGGCAGCCTTCTTCTTGCAGGCGCCCAACATCATGATGGCGCCAAAAATGAATACCAGAGTGATCCACTTCATCTTTGGTGGTTGCTTCACGTTCTCCTCCCTGCGGACGCGTGCACACGGGGGCCGAGTGCACGGCTAAGACCGGTTCCGCGGGCCAACATCTCCACGGTCGCCGGGGATAATGACAGTTGTATGTGCAATCCCATAGTTACATTTTTGTGGCGTACTTCCAACTGCAAATTACTCATCGGTCTTACTTCCAGCTCCAATTTGGCTGCGTGTTGTGGCCGCTAAAAGTTAACTGCTGCACTTTCGTGCCGTCCGCCAGCATTGTCCAGATCTGTTCCGTTCCGGAACGGCTGGACTGGAACACGATGTGCCGTCCGTCCGGGGACCAGGATGGGAAATCATTTCGACCCCCATCGTGCGTGAGCTGCACCCACTGTTTGCTGGCGATATCCATCAGGTAAATGTCGTTCGCGCCGGGAGCCCCGGCCCCATACTTGCGAAACCACGAAAATGTCAAGAATTGCCCGTTCGGAGACCATGATGGAGAAACCGCGTAGCCCTGGTCTGTGACGCGCTGCACATTCGTGCCGTCGGCTTCCATGGTATAGATCTGCGGCAATCCGGTACGCCCGCTCACGAAGGCAATCTGCGTCCCAGTCTTGCGGTTGAAGGTTGGCCCGACATCCGGGCCCCTGTCGGTTGTCAGCCGATGCGAGTTCCCGCCCGAGGCGTCGGCAACGTAGATATTCGGCTCGCCTCCACGGGATGAGGAGAAGGCGATGCGGGTTCCATCCGGAGACCATGTTGGCGACAAGTTCGTGGCGCCAAATCTGGGGAATGAAACCGTACGCCCCAGTTCGGTGGAATACATCATGATGTCCCAGCCGGACTTGTTGAGCGAACTGAAGGCCAGTCGCGATCCATCGGGCGAAATGCGCGGCGAAAGGGAAATAGTGCCGATATGGGTGAGCTGGTGCTGGTTCGAGCCGTCGTAGTCCATCTCCCAGATTTCTTTGTGGCCGCTGCGATCACTCACGAAGTAGATTTTGCTCTCACAGATGCCGGCCACACCTCCACCCAGGCGGAAGATGATCTCATTGGCAAACCGGTGCGCGATGAGGCGCGCGCCGTCCGTGGTCGCGGCGTCGGTGTACTGCTTCCCGAGGACCTGCGGCGAGGCGGTGTTCTTCACGTCATAAAGCCAGCCGTGCACCAGCACGTTGTTGCCGGTGACTCCAAGATCGCCGAACGCGAGCATGGAAGCATTGGTCGGCGGCCCGTTCCAGGCCTCAAAACGAACCTCGGAAGGATTTCCGGGAACCTCGAGCGGGTAGAAACTCTTCGAAACCATGTCGAAGATGCCGGCATTGTCGAGATCGTTCCACAGGGTATCGTTAAAGGCCTTTAAGAGATCGGCATTCTTCGGGTCCTGCGTACTCGGCTTGAAATCCGATGCCGCCAGACGCACCTTCTCTACGCCCAGTCCGGTGCCGGTGCGGATCCAATCCTGGGCGAAGCAGGGAAGCGCAACCAGAAAGCTCAGCGCCAGCAGGAGAGAATGCCGGACAATGTGGGTACGAATGGGAAGCAGGTTAGAAAGCATCTCACCCGCGGAGGTCCTGGCCGGAAAATGGATCGTAATGCGATACGTAGATGACTTCAAGTGACTGTAGGACATAGCTTGCGCCTGACTCCCGGAACTGCCTAGTAACTTCAGGATTACCTCATGTAATCGAACCAGAACTCGACGGTGACCTTGCTGCCGGAATATTCCGGCGGAAGCGGCCCGAACGTGTCGATCCGCTGAATGGCGCGCACGGCGGACTGGTCGAGCGAGGGCACACCACTGGACTGCTCAACCTGCACGTGAGTCGGTTGCCCCGAGCGCGTGATGTCGAATGTCAAGTACACGCGATTTGCTTTGTGGATGCTGGGATCGATCTCGTACTTGAGCCAGTTCTCCGAAACTTTCTGCTGCACGACGCGCACGTACCAGGCATAAGTGCTTCCGAAGTCGCCGCCTCCACCCTGAAATCCAAAACCACCCTTGGCGCCAGCCGCGCTGAAAGTTCCGTAGGGTCCACTGACGGGGCCGCCCTGCCCGTAGGGAATCTCGTTGGTTTCCGGTTCCGGCTCGGGCTTGGGCTTCGCTTTCGTGGCGCTCACGGCGGGCTTGGCCTTGACCTTGGTGTTCTTGTCCGGAATCGGGATTGCGTCCGGTTCGTTTTGCTTCTCCTGCGGTTGCGACTTGGTGAGGCCCTTCGATTCGTTCGCGACGACGTTCTGGGTCTGCACCGGACTCGCCGGCAACGGCACGTTGCTGACCAGCGATACGCCGATCGCGTCTCCGCCTCCGCCCGCTCCCCACATGTCGCCGCGGCGCCCGGAATACATACTGAGAAGAACCGCCACAACGGTGAGGCCGAGATGCAGTCCCACGGAAGCGAGCAAGGGACGCCCAAGTTTCGCGTGTTCAAAAAAAATTTCAGCGTCGGCTGGCATTTTGATCGAGCGGCTGCGTGACAATGCTCACGTTAGTAATGCCGGCTCCCTTCACCGCATCCATCACGGTCGCGAAGGCTCCAAAGGGAACGTCTTCATCCGCGCGGATAAACACCGACTGATTCTGTGGGTCGCGAATTTTCTGCCGCAGTTTGGACTTGATCTCGTTGATATTGACGGGATCGTTTCCCAGAAACACGCGCTGTTGCTTGTTGATGCTGATCACCATGCGTTCCTCGGTGATCTCTTTTACGGTGCGGGTCTTGGGGACGTTGACTTCGATGCCGGACTGCAGCACCGGAGCGGTCACCATGAAAATGATCAGCAGCACCAGCACCACGTCGACCAGCGGGGTGACGTTGATATCCGAGATGGAGCTCTGAGTGCGTCCGTTGGAAGCCGTGAACGCCATCAGCGACGAACCCCCACGGTTTCGGCGGCGGCCTGCGGAACCTGCATGCGCTCAACCGCGTTCAGCATTTCCAGCGAGAAATCATCGCCGCGGGCAGCAAATTCCCGGATCGAGCTGCCGATAAGGTTGTAGGCGATAACCGCCGGGATGGCGGCTGCGAGGCCCGCGGCTGTAGTGATCAGTGCCTCCGAGATGCCCGGCGCGACCGCGCGCAAGGTGGCTGCACCCGCGGTACCCAATCCATGAAAGGCATCGATGATGCCCCAGACCGTACCGAACAGGCCTATGAATGGCGTGACTGCGCCCGTGATCGCAAGCCAAGGCACATTCCGCTCAAAGCGCGTCAATCCTTCGGAGTTGGCAATCTGCATGGCGCGCTGGACCGCCTGCGGGTTCCGTCCTCCCTGCCGCTTGAATTCTTCAAATCCGTTTTCGAACACACCCACCAGGGGGCTAGGCCGGAACTGATCCGCGACCGCGGCAATGTCCTGGAGCCGCTGCGCCTTACGGAAGGCGCGCACGAAGCGCCCACTCTGCACGCGGGCGCGCCGCAACAGGCTCCACTTGGAGAGGATGATGGCCCAGGAAAGCAGGCTGAACATGAGGAGGAGCAGCAGAACGGCCTTGGCGACGAGTCCGGTTTGACCAACCAGATCAAGCACTTCGCCGCCCACGACGGAGGTCAACCAGTATGCATTCAACATTTTGGGTTATGAAGACGCGCGAGCGCCGAATGACCTCCGGAATAGGTTTCTCTTTGTAGGAACGAGTTCTCATTATAGTCCTTGCGTTCGGCCCCTCAAACCCACTTGGACGGCCAAGTTTCCCTGAGAACCAATGTGGGTAATGCCAGTAACCGGGTTGCTAGTTGCCAGTACCCAGTACTTGGTTCCCAGTTCCCAGTTCTAGTTTTCACGTCTTAGGCCTCATCCTGTTGCTGAGGAGGAGCAAACATTGCCAACAGCCGGGAGAATCCCAACTGGTTGCCGGCAAATGGGAATGGAGAGCTGCGATCTCCTCAGGGGCTAAAGCCCCAACTTTTTTATGCAGATCTGGACGGCGCGGCTGAAGCCGCGCCCTTTCAAAACCAATTTGTGAGATAGCTGGATAGCTTCTGAGAACTGAGAACTGGGAACTGAGGACCAACAACTAGCAACTGGGTGCTAACAACTTTTCATGCTATGCTGCGCTCAAGTTCCAACTTCCAGGACCACCGGTGCTAGTCGAACTGCGCCTCGAGAACTACGCGGTGATCGAGAACCTTGCGGTAGCGTTCGCCTCGGGCTTGAACCTGCTGACGGGCGAAACCGGCGCCGGCAAATCCATTCTCATTGACGCGCTCACGCTGCTTCTCGGCGAGAAGGCCTCCACGGACGTGATCCGGTCTGGGGCGGACCGGGCAATTATCTCAGCGGTATTTGAAATCGAGAGCGGTGGGGCTAAGACCGTGGCTCGCATCCTTGAGGACAACGGGCTCGATTCCGAAAGTGATTCGGTCATCCTGCGCCGCGAGATTGCGTCAGGCGGCAAGGGACGGGTCTTTATCAATAACCAGCCCGCCACAGTCACGGTTCTGAAACAGCTGGGACCTTACCTCGCCACGGTTCACGCGCAGAACGAGACTCTGGCGGCCTTCGATGGTCCCGCGCGCCTGGCCCTTCTGGATGCATTCGCCGGTTCACAACCCGCCGCAGTGCAGGAAGCCTTCCATGCGTGGAAGGGAATCCGGATGCGCATCGAAGAGCTCGAGCGCAATGAAACGGATCGTCTGCGTCTTCTCGATCTGTGGACCTATCAAAAGCGCGAAATCGAAGATGCCCGGCTTCAGCCGGGCGAAGACGAGCGGCTGGAGAGCGAAAAGCTGGTCCTCGCGAACGCCGAAAAAATCTATAACGCCGCGATGAATGCATTTGATTTGCTGTACGACGGCGATTCTTCGACCGCGGCTTCCCTGCGCTCTGCCCGCAAACAGGTCGAGGAACTGGCTCGCTACGAACCGAGATTCCAGGAAGCATTGGCAGCCCTGGAATCGGCCCTCATCAGTGTCGAGGATGTAGGTGCGACCGTGCGTGATTTTGCCGGCGGCATCCACGCTTCCCCCGAACATCTTGCTGAAGTGGAGGAGCGTCTTGCAACGATCGACCGGCTTAAGCGGAAGTATGGTCCCAGTCTTGCCGATGTCATCGGCTTTGGCGCTGAGACCTCGCAGAAACTCTCCGAGATGGAAAACAAGGACGAAGTCCTGCGCGGCTTGCGCGTGGAGCTGTCGAAAGCTGCTCAGGATTACCTGACGGCCGCCGGCGCGTTATCGAAGAAACGTTGTGATGCAGCGCGCAAACTGGAGAAGTTGGTGGAAGCGGCAATTCACGATCTCGCGATGACGGCAAGCTTCCGCATCGAGGTGGCCGGCTCTGAAAATCAGGAAAACTGGTCTGCGTGCGGCTTTGACGCGGTCGTGTACATGATCTCGACCAATCCGGGCGAGCCTTTGCAGCGTTTGGAGCATATCGCTTCGGGAGGCGAACTCTCGCGGGTGATGCTCGCACTCAAAGCCAGCGTGGAAACGACAGCGGGTGGCGCAGGCAGAAAGAAAGGTTCGGGGGTTCCGCGCACCCTGGTGTTCGACGAGATTGATACCGGTATCGGTGGACGCGCAGCCGAGGCGGTCGGCAGAAAGCTGAAAGATCTGGCGCGCATCAACCAGGTTCTCTGCGTTACCCACCTGCCCCAGATTGCAACTTTTGCCGACCATCACTATCGAATTGACAAGAAGGAGTCCGCGGGCCGCACCAAAACCTCAATCCGCAACATTACCGGCGACGAACGCACGGAAGAAGTGGCGCGGATGCTGAGCGGGGCCAAGGTGACGGAAAGCTCTCTGAAACATGCCGAGCAGATGATCAAGTCAAACGCCTGAAAGATTCGCTCCTGTGCGCGTCAGCAATCAACTCAGACAATGCCAGCAGTGCTTCTATAGATCGCAATACGATATAATAACGGCGTTCGGTTATCGTTTATCCTCATCATCGACGGTGGGAGGATCTATGACACGCTGCTACGTTTCTCTGGTCACCTTTTGCTTGTTGGTTCCTGCCATGTTTGCGCAAGCCCCAGCGACGGCGGTCTGCGACTTCGACTCCAGCGCGCAACTCGCGGTCCAGTATCAGCCGACGACCGTGAACACCAGCAAGCCCGTTTTTGGGCACGAAATCCCTTACAAGAAAGTCTGGGCGCCCGGGGGAAAGCCGATGACCGTGTTTCTGAACCATGAAGTCACGGTGGATGGCAAGGACATCCCGGTCGGCGCGTACACGATGTTCGTCATTCCGGAGCCGGACAAGTGGACTCTTATCATTTCGCGGAGCACGGATACGTCCGGCAAGTACGACGAAAGTAAGGATCTGCTCCGGGTGCCGATGCAGTGGGGCGAACTGTCGAGCGCGGAGAACATGTTCAGCATTTACTTCGCGCAGACCGCACCCGGGCAGTGCACGATGCGGGTCGACCTCGAGAAATCCCGCGCCTGGGTCGACTTTAAAAAGAAGCAATAAAGCTTGATCGTTATGGTGAAAAGACCCACCCAAGCTGAGCTTGGTGGGGCACCCTCGAGTGCACGCTCGAGCGTCCCCGAGTCTTCCCAGCTCATTTCAGGATATTTCCTCCGACTCCGATTGATTCATGACTGTGGTAGGTTCACGGGCGGGAGTGTATAAGCGCGAATGATCGGACGAGCAGCGGAGTTGCTGTTGATGCTGGGCATGGTGTCGCCCGCGGCTCTGTGGGCATCTGGGCCCCGCATCACAACGGAGACCGGAGTCATCGAGGGGAAGCGGGAAGGAGCGGTGAATGTTTTTCTCGGGATACTGTACGCCGCGCCCCCGGTCGGGGAATTGCGGTGGAAGCCGCCGAGGCCGGCCGCGAAATGGGATGGCTTGCGCAAGGCCAAGGAGTTTGGGAAACGGTGCATGCAAACCCGCGTATTTGACGACATGGTGTTTCGTGATCCGGGAATAAGTGAAGACTGTCTTACGCTCAATGTGTGGGCGCCTGCGAATGCGAAGGCGAAGCTGCCAGTCATGGTGTGGATCCATGGCGGCGGATTCGTGGCGGGCGGGTCGTCGGAGCCTCGGCAGGATGGACACAATCTCGCGCAGCATGGGGTTGTGGTGGTTTCGATGAATTACCGGCTGGGAGTGTTTGGGTTTTTCACGCATGCGGAGTTGGCGGCGGAGTCAGACAAGAAGGCCGCAGGCAATTACGGCCTGCTGGATCAGTTGGCCGCACTCGAGTGGGTACAGCGGAATATCGCGACGTTTGGCGGNGATCCCGGGAACGTGACNATTTTCGGGGAGAGCGCGGGNTCATTCTCAGTGAGCGCGCTGATGGCATCGCCTCTCGCGAGAGGACTATTCCACAAGGCAATTGGCGAAAGTGGGGCGGCATTTTTCAGTCGTGACCTGCCGTTTAACCCTTTGCCTCAGCGGGAGCAAGAGGACACGGAATTCATTGCGGCGGCGGTGGGCGCGAAGTCGCTGTTGGAGTTGCGGGCGTTGCCCGCGGAGAAACTGTTGCAGGCGCCGCTGAGAAAACAAGGCGAATCTGAATTTCGTTTTTCACCGGATATCGACGGATATTTTCTTCCCGAGCCGGTGTCGGCGATTTTTGCGGCCGGCAGGCAGAATGATGTTCCGCTTCTGGCAGGATGGAATCGCGACGAAGGCAGTTTGCCGCCGAACTGGAAACCGCAATCAGCAACTGCCGAGTTGAGGGCTACCGCGGAAGAGGAGTTTGGGGCGCGTGCGGCGGACTTTTTGAAGCTCTATCGAGGAAGTTCGAATGCAGAGGCGGCACGGTCGTTGCAGGATTTCTTGGGCGATCCACTCATCGCGTTTGGAACCTGGAAGTGGATGGAGGCGCAGAAGAGTTCGGGAAAACGGGCGGTGTACCGATACCGCTTCGATTTATCGCTGCCCGCGCCCGACAAGCTGGAGGGATTGGGGGCGTATCACTCGGCGGAGATCGAGTATGTATTCGCGCAACTGGATTCGAAAGCATTGCCATGGCGGCAGGAGGACCGGGCCCTCAGCGCGCAGATGCAGAAGTACTGGACCAACTTTGCAAAGAATGGGGATCCGAACGGGCCGGGTTTGCCGAAATGGCCATCGTATGCGGCGGACGACGGGTGGCAAGTGATGTATCTGAACGCGCGATCGAAGGCAGGGAAAGACGATCAGCGGGAGCGGTACCAGTTTCTCGATCAGATGTGGGGGAAGTAAGGGAAGTGGTCTTTCAGCGGATTGCCGGGGATACGCGGCCAGACTGGGCCTGCATGCGAAGAAGCTCCAGGGCCGCTTCGGGATCGAGAGGAGACGAGAGAAAGTATCCCTGGAACGAAGTTGCAGCCAAGTGTGCGGAGGTGATCGAGCTGGGCAGATTTTTCAATGCCCTGCGCAACGACCTCGCAATTCAACTTGCGAGCGAGAGTAAGAATGAGATCGACAACATCGTGGGCGGCTCGATCCGCTTGCATGTTGGCGATGAGAAGACGATCAATCTTGAGAATATCGGGACTGAACTGGCGGAGAGCAGGGAGAGAGGCGTTGCCGGCGCCGAAATCATCAATCGTGGTGGTGACTTCGAGACGCTTCAATTGCGAGAGGACATTTATGGTGTGCTGCGGGTTGATCATGGCGATGCTTTCGGTGACCGCGAGTTGAACTGTCCCGGGGCCGACGCGGATATCGCACAGCTGTTTCTTGATGCCGTCGAGTAATTGGTCGCTGGCGAAGTGACGGGCGGAGAGATTGACCACGACCTGCAACGGGCTCGCCGGCTGGTAAATCGATTCCCACACAGCAAGATTGCGGCAGGCTTCGCGAATCACCCAATGATCGATGAGGGCCATGAGCCCGGTATCTTCGGCGGCCGCGAGAAACTCTTGTGGCGAGATGAGGCCTTGCTCGGGATGTTGCCAGCGCAGCAGAGCTTCAAGGGCGACGATCTGGCGGGGATGAATCTGGAAGATGGGCTGGTAGAACACTCGGAACTGGCTGCATTTGAGGGCGGTGCGCAGGTCGGACTCGAGTTTAAGGCGAGTGACGGCACGCTGATGCATCGCGGGGTCGAAGAGTTCTGAGCGGTTTCCGCCCATGGCTTGCGCGCGACGGAGAGCGGTCTCGGCATCGCGCAAGGGATCCTCTGCCCCCTCAGGAGGAGCGGAGACGAGGGCGCACCCGATGCTGACGCGGACCTGGACTTCACCCTGGTTCAGCGACAGAGGCGCACGGAGAACGGCGTGAATGCGCTCGGCGATACGGAGCACGTCGCTGGGATCGGCGCAGGCTTCGAGGAGGATGGCGAATTCGTCGCCTCCGAGGCGAGAGAGCAGAGCGTCAGGCGGGGAATGATCACTCGGACGGGAGAGCCCATCCGTGGCGCGGAGCGCGGCTTGGAGACGATTCGCGGTTTCCACGAGCACCTGATCCCCGGTAGCGGCGCCCAGCGTGTGATTGAGCGATTTGAACGCGTCCAGATCGAGGAGCAACAGCGCGTACTGGAAACTGCGATCCCGCTGCCCGCGTGTGAAGCAGCGCTCCAAGCGATCGAGGAAGAGGCGGCGATTGGGCAAATCGGTCAATGCGTCGTGGAGGGCGTTGTGAGCCAGCTTCTCTTCGGCGGAGACGCGCTGGGTGACATCACGATTGACGATGACCAGCTTCTCCACTTCGCCGCGATCATTCTTGATGGTGCTGGCAGTGGATTCGAGGACGCGCCACTCGCCATTTTTGTGGCGGAGACGATATTGCAAGTTCTGGCCGACGCCAGTGGAGCGGGCTTCGCGGCCGGCTTCGAGGACTTTGAAACGGTCATCGGGATGAATCTGCTCGAAGATGGGCGTGCGGGCGAGTTCGTCGGGAGAGTAGCCCAGGATTTTTTCATAGGAGGGGCTGTTGTAGAGGCGGTGGCCCTTGGTGTCGACGAGGGCAATCATGTCGGCGGCGTTCTCGGTGATGATGCGAAAGAGCTCTTCGCGATTGCGGGAGCGGCGGTGGACGAGGTAGATCCAGGCGGCCTGGGTGGCGATGATGGCGAGGGCTAAAACCAGGATGAGCATCTGTGGAAGGCTTCGTAGAAGAGATCGGCAGATTGCGAAATTACTTGAGGCTGGCGCCGGGAGGGCTTTAAGGGGGGCGACGGGCGAGGCTGCCCGTCGCTCAATGGCTTGATACTTCGATTCTTCGCTTTCTCCCTACTTTTTGTGGTCCTCCGGGCGGTGCTGAGGTTCGGGCCGACTTTGTGGACGCGCTGCAGACTCGCGTGGAGGCGGCGCGGGGCGCTGCTGCTGCCAGGTGCGGAACTTGTTGGCTTCGTTCTGGTCCACTTGCGGACGCGGCTGAACGGGGGGCGCAGGCCTCACCAGCGGATGGGGAGGATATTGCTGTGCCCTGCCCTGGTAGCCGTCGGACGGGCGCGGCGGTGGCTGCGGACGAGACGTTTCGGGGCGGTCCGGCTCCGCAGGGCGCATAGCCTGGGATGGGGGATTCGGACGCGGGACATTGCCAGGCACTGGTGGACGCGGCGGCTCGTTCGGACGCTGAGCGTTCTCAGGCGCAGGCGGTCGTACCGGCTCGTTCGGGCGCTGCGCGTTTGACGGCTCGGGCGGACGCCCGGGCTGTTCGGGACGCGTGGGCTCGGGCGTTGCATTGGGCCGCGGGGTTTCAGTGCGTACGTTAGGAACGGCTGCACGTTGTTGTTCGAAGGGAGCCCGCGGTGGAGTGGGATTGCGCGTAGCGACAACCCGGCGGTTCTCGACCGCGGCCGGGGGCCTGACACGCGCAGGAGTTCCGGCGCCAAGCACGCTGGTTTTCACGGGCTGAACCGGTGGTGTGTGAGTGACGGGCGCCTGGGAGAGTTCGCGGGGGTCAACATGTGCAAGATTGCGATCAACGGGCCGGGCGTTCACGAAAGTCTCCCGCGACACTGCGGTAACCGCGGCCGGGTTGCGCTGGTTCACGTAAGCAATGCGGTTAATGTTGGTGTTGTTGACGGTGTAATTGTTGTAAACGTTCGTGACCTGGGTGATGTTCACACGCGTGTTGGTGATGTTGACCTGGTTCACGTAGACGCGGCTTACGCGGTACGGCGGAACGTAGACTTCACCGGGGCCGAGCGGAAACCAGGCGACACCCTCGCCAACGCCGACGCCAAGATGGAATCCTCCACCACCCACGAACGCGACGAAGGCGGGGGCATAGACGGGCCGCACGACGACAGGTCCGGGCACCCAGCACCAGCCCTCCTCCACGTAGGCCCAGCGCCCGTAGTGGAAGGGAGCGAATCCCCAAGGCTCATCCTCAACCCAGGTCCATCCCCAGGGCGCAATCCAGACCCAGTGGCCATAGCGATAAGGCGCCCAGCCGGATGCGACGCGCACCGGACTCCAAACCGGACCGTAACCAGGAACGTAGTGCCAGCGGCCGTAGTCGTCGAGATCTTCATAGCCGGTCATCTCGCGTGAAATGTAATTGGAAGACTCGGAGCGGTCCTCGCGCTGATCGCGCTCCATGCACCATTGGTCGAAGTCATCCCGCTGGGGAATCTGGCTGATCTGGTGATCGAGTTCGTCGGTGCCGCTGAAGGTGGCGCGCTGGCCGCCGACGACGGCATAGGAATAGCCTCCCCCGGTAGCTTCGCCGCGCCCTTCCCACACCGTGGCGATGGTCTGGTTGCCGTCGCCGTTTACGTCGATACGATACTCACCGGGCCTCTGGATGGTGAAGGCCAGATTCGGAGTGTCGACTTCGAGGAGGTCTCCATCGTCGAGATGACGCACGCGCAATTCGACGGCGCCGAGCGACAGGCGCAGTTGGAGGGTGTGGTCATCGAGATCGAGAAAAGAGACGCTGGTCTCCGAATCCAGGCGGATTCCGGTGGAACCGACATGCAGTTCCGCGCGCGAGTCTTTGTCGGCCCAGAGATTGTCGCCGGTAGTCAGCGGACGATTCGGGACCGCGGTCACCCAATCGCCCTCGCCGCCNGGCTGGAACGAGACCGATCCGGAGGAATAGTTCAGACGCGCCACGCGCGTAGGAGGATCCTGTTCCTGATCCTGATTCTCGTCCTGTGCTCTGGCCCGCGAAACCTGGAGGAGTGTGAGCGTGATGGTGAGGGTCAGCGCAAACCGCAAGAGCTTCGTCGTCTTCATGGGGATGTGCTCCTAAATGTCGGATGCGATCACAATGTCAAGAGTCCACCCCGAATATAAACCCTTGTCAGAGGGAGAAGTTGCCGGAGGTCTTGCTGTGCAGGTGTGGAGACGCAATCAGCTGGCAACACAAATTTCATTTTGTTCGTTCAGTAGCAGGAACGTAAAAACGCCCACGGTAGAGAACGTGGGCGTTGGCAGCGCTGTCTGCGAGAAGCGCTGGTTGGTGCTTTCCGCGTGGGCAGAAAGCCGGGAAACAGAATTGGGCATGAGTGTGAGGCGGTCAGGCGACTGCGTCCATACGGTGTTCTCTGTAGGTAAGAAGGCAGGTAGTTTTCGCTGGTTATCGGGACGAATTGATCGATGTCGCGGGAACCAGAGGTGGCGCACAGCCACCGATGTTGCAGAAAGGCGAGCGTTAAGCCTCATGGCCCGTGCCGTGCATAGAAGAGGGTTGTAGCCCTTCGTGGATCGAGGAAACACCTGTGGCAGGGAGGGGTACCATGACAAGAAATATTTGGCCGGCGGCGATAATCTCGGCGGTTTTGCTGGCGCCGGTAGCGCTCGCACAAAACTCCAGCCAGGAACATGTGAAATTCCGAGAGGGTAAACAGCTCATTGCCTGGACGCAGGACCAAAAAGCCGTGCCCGTGCAGGACACAACTGCGCAGCAGGACGAGATGCAGAAGCAACCGGCGGCGCAGTCGTTCACCGGAATGATCGTGAAATCAGGAGAGAGGTACGTGCTGCAGACGGTCGAGAACGTGACCTATCAGCTCGATGATCAGGAGCGAGCGAAAGCGTATGAAGGCAAGCAAGTGCAGGTGACCGGCAGTCTGGACAAGAGCGCGAACATGATCAAGGTGCGCGACATCAAGCAGGTAGCGTAGGCAGACAACGTTTCGAGTTTCGGGTTTCAAGTTTCGATTAAAGCCGGATGTGCCGGCTGGACCGAGGCTTGGAACCCGATTCTTTTTGGGAGCCTGGCTGAATGGGAAACGGGCGACCACATTCGCGACGGCGCTAACGGACTGAAGGAAACAAACGTCAAAAGCTCGGGCCGGATGGACTTCATGTCAACCTGAGGAGGCGGGATGAAACGAGGATGGGCTGCGGTAGTGGCAATTGCGCTGGCGACGGCTGGGATGTTACTGACGAGACAAGTGGCGAGCGGCACGGCTACCAGTTCGGGAGAATACGCGAAACATTTCGTGGCACTGACCAAGTTGTCGGTTTCCGTCGCAGAGGCGATGCCGGAAGATCAGTACGGGTTCCGACCTCACCCGGAGTCGATGAATTTTGGAGAGTTGATGGCGCACATCGCAACCACGAATTACCAGTTCTGCGCAGGATTGAAGGATACGAACACGCCGGCGATGCCCTCCCCTCAAGACAAAAAAGGTTACGTTCAGTTTCTGAGCGATTCGTTTGATTATTGTTCGGGAGTGATTTCCAGTATGACGGACGCGGATATGAACGCCGTTCATGATTCTCCGGACGGGCGAATGCCGGGGAAAGAGGTGCTACTGGCGATGTACGTGCACGTGGCGCATCATCGAGGACAGGCGGAGATCTATTTGCGGGATAAGGGAATCAAGCCTCCGGGGTATCGGGTTTAGTCGTCGGCAAAAGCCCAAGAGCGATGCGGCCGTGGAATCCCACCCTTGCGCAAAGAACGAAGAACGCGCGCGGACAGCCGCCGAGACGGCGGCGCTACAGCCCTGACTGAGCGGCACGTGCATTTGTTTTTTTGCGGCGTGGCCGGTCGCTGATAGAATCTCGGCGATTTTGAGACCGCGCGAACACTCCACGCCAGCCAGCAAAAACCCCTGGGACATTCGTCTGCTGTCATCCCTGCCCGCGAACGTGACTTCTGCTGGCGTGTCGCGATTCTTGACACACAATCCTGAGGAGGACGAATGGCCAGACTGCTGGCGACCAAGCCGATTGCCATGATTCTGAACGAAGCGAATGAGACCGGGGAGCACTGTCTGCGGCGAGCGCTCGGCCCCACGAATCTGATCTCGCTGGGCATCGGGGCAATCATCGGGACCGGGATTTTCGTGATTACGGGAACCGCGACGGCGCTCCACGCGGGGCCGGCGGTGGTGCTGTCGTTCATTTTTGCGGCTATCGGATGTGTGTTTGCAGGCCTGTGCTACGCGGAGTTCTCGTCGATGATTCCGGTGGCAGGGTCCGCATATACCTACGGGTATGCGACGTTGGGGGAAATCTTCGCCTGGATCATCGGGTGGGACCTGGTGCTGGAATATGCGTTCGGAGCAGCGACGGTGGCTTCAGGATGGAGCGGGTACTTCATCAGCCTGCTGGGAGATTTTGGAATCAAGCTGCCGGCATCGATTGCGGGAACGCACTGGGACAAATTTCTCTACTACAACAACCACTGGGAAAACGCGGCGCGCATTGTGCCAAAGCTGAAGACGCTGGGGATCGATCCGGCCACGCTTCCGCATGCGAATGGGGCTTTCAATCTGCTCGGATTCCTGGCGATCAGCGGCTGCACCATCATTCTGGTGATCGGAATCAAGGAGTCGGCAAATTTCAACAACGCGATTGTCGCGATCAAACTGATAGTATTGCTGATTTTTCTCGGGATTGGCGGGCATTATCTGCTGGAACATCGCGAGTTGATGGCGATGAACTGGCATCCGTTTATTCCACCGAACGAGGGCTTTGGGCAGTACGGGATTTCGGGTGTGCTGCGGGCGTCGGGAATCATTTTCTTCGCCTACATCGGATTCGATGCCGTCTCAACGGCGGCGCAGGAAGCTCGGAACCCGGCGCGGGACATGCCGATCGGGATCCTGGGCTCGCTGGTGATCTGCACGGTGCTCTACATCCTGGTGGCGGGCGTGCTGACCGGGCTGGTGAATTTCAGAAACCTGAATGTGCCAGATCCGCTGGCGATCGGGATCGACTCGACGGGAGCGCGGGGAGGGAGCTTGCTGGTAAAGGTCGGCGCCTTGATGGGGCTGACCAGCACGATCGTGGTGATGTTGCTGGGGCAGTCGCGGGTATTTTTCTCGATGTCGCGGGATGGCTTGTTGCCGGGCTTGTTCAGCGCGGTGCATACCCGCTTTCGGACGCCGTGGATTTCGACATTGACGGTGGGTTTGTTTGTGGCGGTGCTGGCGGCCGCGTTGCCGATTGATGTGCTGACGGAAATGGTGAGTATCGGGACGCTGCTGGCGTTCGTGATTGTGTGCGCGGGAGTTTGGGTTTTGCGGCGGCGCAACCCGGGCTTGGAGCGCCCGTTTAAGACGCCGCTGGTCCCGGTGGTGCCGATGATTGGGATTGTGATTTCGTTGATGCTGATGCTCAGTTTGACCGCGATAACGTGGCTGCGGTTGTTGGTGTGGTTGGCGATCGGGATGGGGATCTATTTTGGATATGGCCGGGTGCACAGCAAGGTGCAGCGTGCCGCGGTCCCTTGAGGGACAGGAGTGCACACCCGCCAACCCTTTCGAAAGCCCTGAAGAAGAGTCTTAAACCCCAGATTCGTAGAGAACTGCCGGAGAGGGCGCCGAGAAAAGCTTCTAACCGCAAAGGTCGCGACGAGGAGTCGCGAAGTCCGCACAGAGAAGTCCGCACAGAAAAGTCTCCGGTTGGACAAAGCCAGCTTGCCGTGTCCGGCTTTCCTGTCCCAATGCTTAGCGCGTGCGGAATAGAAAACAAATCCCTGTTTCCTGTGGGGCATTCTTTCCTCGGTGGCTACGGGTTTTTGTGGAGGGCGGCGTACCCTGTCTCCTCGACCCGCGTGGGTGGAATCACGGATGGAAAGGTTGCCGGGCGCCCGTTAGCTTGATCTGTAGTCAAGGAGCATGTATGGCGAACCGGGCAGATGACCATCTGGAATTTGAGAAGATTTGCTGGATGGCGACAATGGAACGGGATCCCAATGAACTGATTGAGCTCAGTCTGCGGATGTGTGAGTTGATGAATCGACGCATGGGGCATGACGCCGATAGCGATGTTGCGGGTTTCGAGGAAGCGATGTTTTCCGTTTCGAGTGAGCGCCGGGTGGAATGCTGAGGGGCACATGACTGGAGGACAGAATGATCAAGAAGAACGGGGCGGGACAGACAATTCTTGGGGCGATCCTGGGCGCGGCATTGCTGGCTGGAACCGCGGTTTCTGCCCATGCTGAGCGGGATGACCGTTGTGAGCGAGATGTACATCGAGCCGAGCAAAATCTGGATAAGGCCATTCGCAAACACGGCGAGCACAGCCGGCAAGCGGAGGATCGGCGGCGGCAACTCGAAGAAATGCGCGAGCGGTGTCATATGCGCGACGAGCATCGAGATGAGGATCAGCGCGATCAGCGTTGAAGGTCTACGATTTGCTTCCGTGGCCCGGCCTTGAGCCGGGCTTTTCTATTTGGCTGAACCCGCCAAGTTCCAGACCGCGAAGGCCGCAAAGAAAACCATCAAAAGGTTCAGAAATTCGGAGAGCCCAGTTAGCGTCCACAGAACGGCCGCGTTTGCGCCACACCAAAGCTTGTTGCCACAAGGCTTCGCCGCAATGGTGCCAAATTCAAAAGCCTTTTTGATCGCACGCGATTGCAGTTTCCTCTATATATTAGGTGTTTTCCCGCGATTAGGTGCCTTCCGCCGGTGGAACTTTCCAGGGGAGGTGGGCATCCAATGGCTATGACAAGCGAACAGACAGCGATTTTTGGCGGGGGATGTTTTTGGTGTATCGAAGCTGTATTTCAGCGACTGCGCGGAGTGAAAGAGGCCGTTTCGGGGTACATTGGAGGCCACGTCGAGAACCCTACGTACCGGCAAGTTTGCGGTGGCGACACCGGGCATGTGGAAGTTGTGCGCGTGAAGTTTGATCCCAACGAGATTGCGTATCGCGATCTGTTGGAGGTGTTTTTCGCGGTGCACGATCCGACGACGGTGAACCGGCAGGGAAATGATGTTGGGGAGCAGTATCGGTCGGTCATCTTTTATACGTCGAAGGAGCAGGAGCAAGAGGCGGAAGACACGATCGCGGCCCTGAACGAATCGAAGGCGTTTCCTGAGCCAATCGTGACCAGCGTGGAACCGGCGTCGACATTTTATGTCGCGGAGGGATATCACCAGGAGTACTACGACAACAACCGGACGCAGCCCTATTGCCAATTCGTGATTGCGCCGAAGCTGCGAAAATTCGAGAAGGAATTCGGTGAGAGGATGCGAGCATAGAGCGGCACAGGATTCAGATTATCAACCATGGCCTTGGCCATGGTTTTTTTATGCCCCGAGGGCGCGCGTCTGTGCGGAGATGAGGTCCCGAATGAGGCCAGAAAAACGAAACGCCCCAGACTTAAAGAGTCGTGGGACGCTCGCCCGAACAGCCCTCCCCCAAGTGCTGCTCAACACGGAATCTAAGGCTTGCCCGGGAAGTTGTGAATGGCACGAACGTGCCAGAGTTCCTACACTTTCGGGCCATGAATCAGGGAAAAAGTTTTGCACTTAGGTTAAAGGTGAGTTCTGCGTCGCGCGGAAGACGGTGGTTTTCACGCTAATTGCATAATATTTCACTCCATTCGTGACTAGCGCCAAACCGGGCGCCGAGTCGATTGTGCATTTTTTTCTCCTCCAGTCCTCACAGCTTGTGCTGGGGACTTCGCGTTTATCCGCTTCACGGCTGGAGTGTGCTCGGCCACGGCGCTGCCAGGCGTCCGATCCATTCACCAGACAGGAACGGGGCTGACAGCAACTATTGACAGTCGTAGACGAAGGCACAATAATGCGTGGGCCAATTTTCCCCAGCATGGCTGAAAGAGGGCGTCTGACAGGCGATTTGGCGGATCCACATTTCTCAGCGACTTCCAGGTTGGGCAACAGAAACGTACCACCAAAACATGTGAGACACAGGAGTGTTATGAACCGAAGTGTGTGGGCACTCAGTTTTGTGATGCTTGTGGTAGTTGCAGGGGGTTTGGTGATCGCTACGAATCCGCGAAGCCTGTCGCCAGATCTCGATTTCGCGCAGAGCTCGGCGAATCTGTATCTCGACGGGCAGACCCTTTCAGACGGAAATGCCGCGCAGGCAGAGCGCAGCGAATCAGTGGGAGGAGATCAAGATGCGGCGGCGAATCTTCCGCCCGCACTGCGGGGTCACCTGGAGAAATTGATGGCAGCGACTCCCGGAGAGGGACCGGCGGGGTCGGCCGCGGAGTGGCGCTTCCGTACGCGCGCGTATCCGGCGCAGGATATTTCAATCGATAAGACGGAAGGAGCGCGGGCAGCGCACCTGCAGCACGTGTCGGATTTCGCAGCGAGTGCGGGCAAGGCGGGCGCGGCTTCGACGATGGCGGCCGCTACAGTCACACCGGGCTGGGTTTCACTCGGACCAACGCGCGCGCTGTATCCGTTCTCTCCATTCCGCAATGTGTTCAACTACGTTCCCAACACCTATGAAGCGTCAGGACGGACAACCGCGTTGGCGATTTCGCCGGTGTGTGTTCCGGGAAACTGCCGGTTGTGGGCGGTCGCGGCGGGCGGCGGAGTGTGGCGGACTAACGATGCTCTAACTGCGCAGCCCACGTGGAAGTATGTTTCGGGTTCGTTCGGAATCAATTCCGGAAGTTCGATTGTATTGGATCCGAATGATCCCAACACGGTCTGGGTAGGCACGGGCGAGGCCAACGCGTCGAGCGACAGTGAAGCGGGCGTCGGGTTATATAAGTCGACCGACGGCGGCGACACCTGGACGGGGCCGATCGGAAAGAACCAGTTTAATGCACGCGCAATTGGATCCATCGCGATCGATCCAACCAATTCGAACACCATCTATGTTGCTACCACGCGAGCTATCCGCGGGTTGTCCTCGGTAGCCGGCGGTACCGTATCACTTGCTCCCGGCGCTCCGCCCTTCGGCTTATACAAATCCACCGACGGCGGCGCAAGCTGGACCTTCCTTTTCAATGGAGCCGCTACGACGAAAGGTTGCATTCTTCCCACGAACGTGGTGCGCAACCTGACGCCGTGCTCGCCGCGAGGAACGCGGAGGGTGGCACTGGATCCGTGGAATCCGAGCATCGTGTATGCCTCGGCGTACGCGCGCGGGGTGTGGCGTTCCAGGGACGGCGGCAGCACCTGGACTCAAATTTTCCAACCTATTGCCGACGGACCCTCCACTTCGTTTACCGAGCGCGCGGAATTTGCCGTCGCGGCCCTGCAAACCAAGAAGACGCGCATGTACCTGGTTATCGGCCAGGTGCAGGCCCCTCCCGCCGGCCTCTATCGCAGCAACGACGTTGCCACGGGAACGCCGAGTTTCCTGCTGCTCTCCAGCAGCAATCCGGCTTACCGCGGTTACGACAGCTACGATACCTGCACCGGCCAGTGCTGGTATGACAACTACGTGTACACGCCGGCCGGGCATCCGGAGTTGGTGTACATCCTGGGTTCGTACCAGTACGGCGAGACCGGCGGCATTTCCAATGGACGCGGCGTCATCGTTTCCAGCAACGGCGGCGGAACCTTCGTCGATCAAACCATGGACGCAACCGATGCGCTCCATCCCAACGGGTTGCATCCGGATCAGCATTATCTGGTGACCAATCCGAATAACCCGCTGCAGTTCTTTGAAAGCAATGACGGCGGAATGATGCGGTCCAGCGGAATGTTGACCGACATCTCCTCAACTTGCGCGACCCGCAACTTGACGGCCGGGGCACTGACCCGTTGCCAGCAATTGCTGTCGGCGGTGCCGACGCAGTTGCAAGGGATCAATCGGGGAGTGTCGACGCTGCAGTTCTACAGCCTGTCAGTCAGCCCGTTCGATTCCACGCTGCTGCAGGGCGGCACGCAGGACAACGGCACGTGGCAATCGACGAATACCCCCGGGCTGTTCCGCAACACCATCTTCGGTGACGGGGGGCAGTCGGGATTCGACGCGAAGAATCCAGCGTTCCGCTTCCACACCTACTTCGTGGCCCAGGTCGACGTGAACTTCATGAACGGGCAGACCTCGGACTGGAACTGGATCGCCGATCCGATCGTGGGGACCGGCGGGGAGTTCTACATTCCAATCGTCAGCGACCCGGTCGTGAGTAAGACGATGTTTGCGGGTACCGTGACGGTGTTCCGGACGAAGACAGACGGCGTCGGAACCATGACGTTGCCGCAGTTCCGATTCCAATGCAACGAATTCACCGGACACTTTCAGGTGCAATGTGGAGACTGGGTGCCGTTGGGAACGACCGCGCTGACCGACGCGGCGCTGGGGACCCTGGCCGGCGGCGACGTGGCGGCTATTGCGAGAGCGTCGTCGGACAAATCAACCATGTGGGTGGCGACCAGCACGGGCCGGTTGTTCATCACGGCCAATGCGGATGCGGACCCCGAGACAGCGGTGACATTCACGCGTATCGATACGACTTCGACTTTGGCGCCGAATCGTTTCGTGAGCGGGATTGCCATCGATCCGGCGAACGCGAACCATGCCTGGATTTCCTACAGTGGCTATAGCCGCACGACGCCCAGCACTCCGGGACATGTGTTCGAGGTTACCTACAACCCGACCACGCAGACCGCGACGTTTGTGGACCGCAGCAGGAACCTGGCCGACCTGCCAATTACGGATGTGGCTTACGATTCCGTGACGGGGGATCTGTATGCGTCAAGCGATTTCGGCGTGTACCGGGTGCGTGGTGGCTTTACGCAATGGAACCTGGCGGCCAGCGGAATGCCGAACGTGGAAGTTTCCGGTCTGACGATCGTACCGGGAGCTCGCGTGCTCTATGCGGCAACCCACGGGCTGGGAGCCTGGGCGTTGAAGCTGAGATAGCTTGTCGGGTATTTGGCCCCACTTCCGCGAAGGGAGTGGGGTTTTTCTTTTCGGGGCCGGACCGAGGGTCGTCTGCACTGAGTAAAGAAGTATTTCGGGTCGCCGGCATGGGCGATAACGGTAGGACGAGATCTGAAAATCTTAAACGCAGAGGTCGCAGAGAACGGCCGCGGAGGTCGCAGAGAAAAGCTTTTAACCGCGAGGGTCGCTACGAACAGCCTCGAAGGTAGCTAATGACAGCCGCGAAGTCCGCAAAGAAAACAATCCGAGGTCAGGGTACGGGGAGCCCAGGTTAGCGTCCAAAGAACGGACGCGAACCTGGGGCACCGCAAGAAGGTCGAAAGGGGTACGCGAAGTTCGCAAAGAAAAACGAATCTGGGATACCAGAGTCGGGACCGTTGGCTTGCTCATCGGGGCAACTACTGCGTGAGACGGATCGCCTGTTTGCGCTCTTCTGCGGTCATTTGTTTCCAGACCATCTCGGCGTTTTGACGGAGCGGACCGTTATCGGGATCAAGTCGAAGGGCAAGCGCGAAGTAGCGATACGCTGTCGGCAAGTCGCGAGAAATGCAATGGCCAGTGGCGTAGAGCGCGCCCATCGTGATCATGGCTTTCGGATTCGATTGATCGGCTGCGGGTTTCACGTAGCGGAGGCCGCGTTCACAATTCTGGGGCACGCCCCGCCCGTAGAGGTATTGCTCCCCAAGCGCGACATTGTCGGAAGGTTTAGGAGTGGGTTTCGGCTTCGGTTTGAGGGGCACGGCCTCGGCGGATTTGGCGGGGGCTGGAGCCGCGGCGGCAGCCTCCGATTCTTTCTCGGAACTCGTATCGTTTTTATTTTCGGGTGCTGGGGGCTGGCTCTCTGCCGGGGCCGCATTCGCGGGAGTTGCCGCGGTATTCGACTCCGGAGGAGTGCTCGGAGAAGTGCCGGGGGCAGGCGTCGGATTCGCGGGCGCAGGAGCGGGCACCTGGCTGGGAGGTGCTGGATTGGCGGGCGCAGGACTTGTGGCTGCCGGCTGTGCGGGCTGCGCTGCAGGCGCACTCTGCTGATCAGGAGCGGGTGCGGATGAGTCCGGCGGGTTTGGCGCTGGCGCGGTCTGCGCGGCTGTGGAACGGGGCTTCGGAAACGGGAAGCCTGCAGTCCGGAAACGCAAATAGCCGAGGCCAACGACCAGGGCGAGCGCTACCAATCCGAAAAGAATCAGCCCAGTATGAGATTTGGGTTCGTCCTCGTCTTCGAGTAAGTAGTCGAGGCTCTGATAAGGGGCATCGTTTGGAGCTCCGAGATTGAAAATTCCGCCCGTGTAAGCAGGCGCAGGAGTGGGCGGCTCGCGGCGTGTAACGCGCTCGGGGACAGGAGACGAGATCTCGGCGGTAGGCTCGGGCAGCGGCTTGCCGCACATTCCGCAAAAGCGGTGGTCGTCGGGATTTTCATTGCCGCAATGGGGACAGCGCACGTTGATGTGTTTCCTTCGTCAAAGCCGATGAGAAGTTCCAGTCATGCGTGGAGTCTCGAGTTACGATCAAGCTCTTTACTTCTCCAGGGCTGACTGCTTTCATCCGATGTTTACGTCGAGTCGTGCGGCGGAATTCTTACTGCCACATCGTCCCGCTGGAGACTCGAGCGCTTAAGATAAATATAGCGGGTTTGCACGATTTCCGTCGTGGGGTTTGAGCGAACACCTCTGCAAAGCTCTCGCATCTGCAGGACATACGGGTGGTTCGGGCACCCGTAGCGTTTTCTATTGCCCGATCTTCGATCTGCCATCGGCGACATGCAGACTTGATTGGGCGGCACAGCGGACTGCTTTACACTCTCGTCGCTAACGTGTTACTCTCAAGGACGTTACAAAGAAAAATCGAAACTGAGAAGACAGGAGTGCATCAGGTTAGTGCTAGCCAGAGAGCAAAAGAAATCCCTCATTGACGCCTATGCGACGCATGCCACGGATACGGGCAGCCCGGAAGTACAGATCGCGCTGCTAAGCGAGCGCATTGGACATCTGACGGAGCACTTCAAGACGCATAAAAAAGACCATGGTTCACGCCGGGGTCTGCTCATGCTGGTCAGCAAGCGGCGCCGCCTGCTCGACTACTTGAAAGCGTACGATTCGGAGCGCTACAAGGGCGTCATCACGAAACTAGGCATCCGTAAGTAAGGAATGCTCAACGCCGCGCGGAGGTAGTGTGCGTGGCGCCTCGCCTTTCGTTCCGCCGCCCTGGAGGGCCGCAGGAGCGAAATCAAGGAATTGTTAGAACGTGTGTCCCGTCCACCGCTCGAACTCTATTGGCACAAGCTCATCTTGCGCGCACGGTCCGGTGCGACCGATGCCTCCTGCCCAAAGAAGGATTGAAAAATGAAACCAGAAGCAACCGAAATTAGTGTTCAACTCTCCGGCGGTAAAACTCTGACATTTGAAACCGGCAAGATTGCCAAGCAGGCGCACGGGTCCGCCGTGGTGCGCATAGGTGACAACGTTGTGCTGGCGACGGCGGTAGCGAATCCCGACCCGCGGGAAGGCATCGACTTTTTTCCGCTCACTGTGGACTACCGCGAGTACACGTATGCCGGCGGGCGGATTCCTGGCGGATTCATCAAGCGCGAAGGCCGGCCGAGCGAGCGCGAGATTCT
>JGI12627J18819_10000143_pt1 | contig 24131 bp, 17 predicted proteins | sample TexAe_OM1H0_M2_FD_18819 | JGI IMG/M metagenome (IMG submission 18819)
ACCCGATTCATGACGTATCCATTGTGGTCTTGAGGCCCCGCGCCAAACAGCCAGTTGTCGTAATACTCATATTGGATACGGTATTCGAATCCCAGCGAGAGGTAGAGCTGCGGATTGTCGCCAAATGGAATGTACTTGACCGGATCAAAGAAGCCCGTGCGCTTTGAAGAGTCAGCAAGAAAACTCCAGTTCTGTTCCGCAGGAAACGGATTCAGCAGTGGACGCTCCGGATCTGGAGCGGGACCGGGTGGCTGAGGATCCGGCGTCTGCGCGAGGGCGGGCAACGCGGAAAGCGCGATTAGAAAAGGGATCAAAACAAGCCACCGACGGTTCGAAGACCCATTGGAGACGCAGAAGAACCGACCGTACGATTGCTGTAGGTTTCGAATCCCTATTCCGCGGAACATCGGTCTTTGCAGGGATCTAGACTGGGGNCGAGAAACAAGCACATCAGGGAACACGCGGCACGGCGCGATCCAGGTTGCGGGCAAGATCTGCCTTGGAAAAGTGCAGCGCCTCGTCGCTATCCGCCGGAGTCAGCGTAATGCGCACGCATTTAGAGGCAGGTTGATTGCTCTTCACAGCAACGCTGCAAATGGGAATCAGAACATTGGTCTCCGGATAGTATGCGGCAGCGCTCCGGCGGGCAATCGCATAAGGGACGATCGCAAAGTGCGGCGCCTTGCGCACTTCCCCTTCAAAATGACTGTAAATGTCTACTATCTGTCCCGCTTGCAGATTTCTTGCCTCCATATCGAGTGGGTTTAGGAAGAGCACCCGGCGGCCATCAAAGACACCCCGATAGCGGTCGTTCAGTCCATAGATTGTGGAATTGAACTGATCGTGGCTGCGAATCGTTGTCAAAAGAAATTCGTCAGGCTTCAGGTCATGCTTCGGGATTGGGCAAGCGGTCAGCTTCGCCTTACCGGAGCTCGTTTTGAAGTTGCGCTGCTTTGCGGCATTCGGTAGATAGAAGAATTTCTCCTCCGCAAGCCGCGCGTTGAAGTTCTCGAACCCAGGAATCACCTTGGAAATGGCATCACGGATCAAGCTGTAGTCCGCCGCAAAACCAAGCCAATTCGTGGTCGTTCGAGATCCTAGAGTGGCATGTGCTAGATTCGCAATAATCGCGACATCGCTCATCAACTCTGGCGAAGCGGGCGGAAGGAAGCCTTCGGTAGGATTGATGATGCCCATGGAATCCTCGATGGTCAGGAACTGCTTGCCAGTCTTTTGTATGTCTACCTCCGTCCGCCCCAGGCAAGGAAGAATCAATGCTCGCTCCCCAGTAATGAGATGAGAACGATTAAGCTTGGTTGAAACGTGCACGGTTAAATTGCAGCGCTGCATAGCGTGAGCGCTGTAGACCGTGTCAGGCACGTTCGAAAGGAAATTGCCGCTAATCGCAAAAAACACTTTCAGGTCTCCGTCGAACATCGCGTGCAGTGTCTCGACGGTGTCATACCCTGAGTTCCGGGGCGGTTCAAAGTTGAACTCTTTGCCGAGGACATCCAGAAATGCTTTTGGCGGCCGTTCCCACACGCCCATTGTACGGTCACCCTGGACATTCGAATGTCCGCGTACACATACGGTGCCTGTTCCGGGGCGTCCTATGTGACCGCCGACGAGGAGAAGATTCACGATCATCGCAACATTGTCGACACCGTTGCGGTGCTGCGTAACGCCCGTGCACCAGGCGATGATAGTCTTCTTTGAGGCGGCGTACATCTCCGCAGCAACACGGAGCTGGTTTCGGGTTAGCCCGCTGTTCTCCTCAATTTCTTCCCAACTTGTGGCTTCGACGTCGGCCAGCAGTGCTTCGAAACCTTCGGTGAAGGATCGAATAAACTCTCGGTCAATCGCCGAAGTGTGCCCCGCACGCTCGCGCTCGAACAGGTCCTTGAGAATGCCCTTGATTGCCGCTACATCTCCATTGACGCGCACGGGGAGATATAGATTGGCGAGTGCCTGGCCTTTGCCGAGCAGCGCAAAAGGCAGCTCGAGAGGATTGGGATAATCCTGAGGGTTGGGATTGGTTACCCTCATCATGCTGACTTCAGGGAGCGGATTGACGGCGATGATCTTTGCCCCGTGATCCTTGGCCTTCTGCAGCGACGTCAACATTCGAGGATGATTTGTGCCCGGGTTGTTTCCGAAGATGAAGATGAGCTCGGTGCTCTCCATATCTTCCAGGGTGGCTGTACCCTTGCCGACGCCGAGAGTCTCTACCATCGAGACTCCCGACGACTCATGGCACATGTTCGAGCAATCCGGAAGATTGTTGGTTCCGAACTGCCGAGCAAACAACTGCAGAAGAAAGGCAGGCTCATTGGTGGTCTTGCCAGAGGTGTAGAAGGAAGCTTGGTTGGGCGAATCCAGTCTGTTCAGCTCCTGCGCGATCATGGCGAAGGCCTCCGACCATGTGATCGGCTGGTAGTGGGTCGCGTTCGCGTGCCGTACCATAGGCGAAGTCAAACGACCCTGCTCATTCAGCCAGTAATCGGATTTGGCGGCCAGATCGGCTATGGAACACTGGAAAAAGAATTCCGGCCCGATGCGCTTCTTTGTAGACTCGTCAGAGACGGCCTTCGCGCCGTTCTCGCAAAACTCAAACATCTTCCGCTTCTTGTCGGGACTTGGCCATGCGCAACTCTGGCAGTCAAACCCATTAACCTTGTTGATCTTCAAAAAAGCTTCCGATGATCGAACCGGGCCCATTTCCCCAATACCGTAGAGCATCGTATTCCAGATGGCAGGGATGCCGGCGGCCTCTTCAGAGGCACGTCCGATCCTAAGCTTGCCCAAATCCGTCGGGTTCTGCGCTTGAAGGGAGGTCGCGTCGTTTGGATCCAGCTTTGCTTTGGAATCGGCGTCTGTCCTCTCAGTTTTTGTTCGCAGATCTTGCTTGGCGCGATAGTGCCCGTCTCTGCACTGCTCGTCACCCTGGATTACGTCCGAACGGTCTGCCGTTTTCATGGTCTCCCATTCCTCCCCATGCACCTAGGATCACTCGATTAGATCGCGAACGTCGTCTACCGACCTGTGTTATTTGCTTGACTTGCCCAGGCCCCCGCCCGCGAGACCACTCCTAGTCCATTCCCGAAGCCTCCTCCGCGCAAACACGGATAGTCGCTGTCTCAGTTCACGACTGAATGCTCCCTGGTGTAAACCTACCCGAGCGCCTGTTCATCCCGGCAATCGTCGCAGAGCAGCAGCGCTCAACGAGGTCGCCGTCAGAGACCTTGCACGATTTCCGACAGGAACCACGTCCGCCGCTCGGTTTGGTCAATCCAAACCTCGATCAAACTGGCGGTGGCCACGTCATTGTGTTGTTCGCAAACTTCATGTGCAGAGCGGAAATAACGTGTCAGTGCCTGATTATCGGTGCTGAGCTCTGAGAGCATCTCTTTCGGAGCAACGCTCTCATCGTTGTTGTCCTTCAGGCGTTGATGGCGAGAGATATCGCTGACCGAGTGCAGTGTCGTTCCTCCGATTTTGCGAGCACGCTCGGCAATATCATCGGTCATGGCAAAGATCTGCTCACCGTGTTCGTCGAGCAGCAAGTGATAATCGCGGAAGTGCTGCCCCGTCATGTGCCAGTGGAAATTCTTGGTTTTCAAGTACAGTGCGAACGTATCGGCCAACAATCGACGTAGCTCGGTCGTGATCTCCGCGACGCCTTCGCGGTTAAGGTCAGTTGGTATTTCGGGCCTTGCTTGCGGCTTTTCCTTGGCCTGAGTTGCGGCTTCTTTTGGCATTATTTATTTCTCCTTTGTTTGGTTTCAATTCGAGATGCAATCCCCGTCAGTCGAAACTGAGCACCAGTTTTGCTTTGGCGTGTCCGGCAGCCATCCGGCTGTATGCGTCCACAGCCTTCTCAAACGGAACGATCTCAATCGGCTGCGGTTTCAAAACGCCCGTTTCAAAACCGTGGCGAAGCTCTTCCTCGATTTCCGCCACCTGTTGCGACGTCAGCCCGTGACTGTCCACTCCAAGCAGCCGTGAGAAATTGTGATAGAAGTCGACGAGGCTAAAACTGACACGCGGATCTCCCACGCTTGAAATAGCCACCTGCCGTCCGCCGTACCTGAGCGATCGCAATGCTCGCTCGAACATCGGGCCACCCACCGTGTCAAAGACAACATCGGCTCCTTTGCCCGCCGTCAGCTCGAAGACCTTCGTGCGAAGATCTTCGGTTTCGGTATTGATGGCCGATTCCGTGCCGGGAATCGGATCGGATGTGCGGTCCGCGCCTATCACCCGCGCCTGCTTCCAATTCGCAATTTGTGCGGCTGCTTGACCCACCGCGCCGCGGGCCAGAGGTCGAGGTGGTCGGTCTGCAGCCGGCGCAGCGATTGTTCGAGCATCTGCAGGGCAAGCGAAGCGTCGCGACCGTGGGTGCAGACCTTGGTCATCAAGAAGACCTTGTCGCGCCGGCCTTTGAGGCCCAAGCCGAGCCAGGACTCGGTTTTGCCGCGACAGTATTCCCAGGCATTGTCGTAAAAGGTGATGCCCCCGTCGAGGGCGCGGTGAACGATATCGATAGCAGTCTTCTCGTCCTTAGCGACCCCAAGATGGTGGCCGCCCAGACCGAGTGCGGAGATTTGGACGCCTGTTTTACCGAAGTTTCGAAAAGGGATTGACATGTGCCTCCTTCGCAGCCCGCAGGTTCAGGTTAAGGACCAGGCTAGCCGGGGAGAACTAGGAGCTTTTCTGCAGGAATTTTGGTTATGGCATCTGAATCCAGATTCAAATGCGCCCTGACCATCTCCGGAGGCAGATGCCTGATCCAGTTGTTCAGCGAAACATCCTGAAACTCGCTCGCCGCGAACATTTCCAGAAGGACCGCATCCGTATTGCCAGTGTTCTCGATGTAATGGCCCGCGACCTTGGGCACATAACCGACATCGTTTGCGTTGAAGTCCATGGTATGCGCCCCGTCGCTATTAAACACTGTCATTCGCCCCTTACCGGCAATCCAGTACTGCCATTCAGAAGCGTTTGGATGCCAGTGCAGTTCGCGCAAACCGCCCGGCTTAAGCGTAATCATTCCGGCAGCAATATTTTTTGCCGCGGTGAACGTGTGCGAGTCAACTATGCGAATTTCACCACCCTTCGTTTGCTTCGTGGGGGTCATAGTTGACATCTTGAAGATGTATTGGTAGGGGGATTCGACGCGAGACCCTCCAACGGAGGCTTTGTCCTGTGCCAAGGATGGCGGCACGTCGGACGGAAAGATGTATAGATTTCTGTCCGGTAGTTTCTTAATGGCGCTCGCCGGCAACCCGAAGTTCTTCGACAGCACTGATGGCGGCGTATGTCTCAACCAGTCCGAAAGGAGCAAGGTAGTATCTTCAGAAAACATACCTTCATCGAACACCAGCAAGAATTCAGTGCCATCCGGACCCAACCCTTGGAGCGAGTGAGGGTATCCTGCGGGAAAGTACCAAAGGTCACCTTCGACCAAATCGCCGATAAACACGGTTCCATCGGGATTAAGAACGCTCACGCGACAATTTCCGTACAGCATAAAGGCCCACTCGTCCGCCTCGTGCCAGTGCAACTCCCGAAAGCTGCCCGCCGTAAGCCGCATTCTGACTCCCGCGAGATCTTTGGAAGAGGGCAGTACCTTTTGTGTGACTTCGTTCGTCCAGCCACCGGGTTGAACGCGTTTGTGAGTTAGATCGAAGGAGTACCACGTAGGAGTGATATTTCCGTGATCGGTCGGTGGAGGAAAATTTGAATTAGGATTTTCATCCAAAAGCGGTTTGTTTTCCGGGCCCGGATTACTCATAGAATGATCTTGTTCTGCTTTTTCAGTGTCTGTTCTCTCCTGGGCGTTGAGGGCCAAGGAAGCCAGTGCCGCGCTAGCTACACTAGCGGAACCCACCCCCAAAAAAGTACGTCTCGACAGGCCTTCCATGCCAGATTTGCTTTCTTGCTGCTCACTCGCCCGGCTATCTGCTTCAATGGCAGACTTGGCCTCTTTTGGCTCTCGCATNTGTATCCCTCTCTTTTCCTTCATCTCTTATCCTCATCGTCCTGCTGACCTGCTTCGCATCCGATAGACCAGCAATGCTCCTGTGGCAATTGCTTTGCCAACTCGCGACCCTCCTAACGCGCTCGTAATAAAGGCCAGGCGTTCTTGGCTCAAGTTTGACTCCAAGCATCTGACACCAATGTCAGCTGTCTGGACGACAGTGCGGTTGCAACAAGAGATCTCACGCAACTGAAGATTCGCTCCCACCGGCTTGTGCACAAACGGGGCAGTCGGCGAGTTATAATGCGAAACAGAGGAGCTCCCTATGCTGCTGGAACTTAGTGTCATCCCGTTGGGACGTGGCCGTTCAATCAGCTCAGATATCGTGGACCTGGTGAAGATCATTGATGTGAGTGGCTTGGACTATAGAGTGACCGCCGCCGGGACAATCATCGAGGGGCGTTGGGACGAGTTAATGGACGTAGCCCGAAAATGCCACGTCGGGATGCGCCAGAAGACTGAGCGAGTGATCACCTTCATGAAAGTAGATGACTACGCTGATCGCGCTGGAAGGTTAACGGGGGCGATTGCCTCGGTCGAGGGAAAACTCGGCAGACCTGTGAAGAAGTGAAAAATCCTTTCACATCGATCCAGCCAGCTCGGGAACGACCGAAAGCTCTTCGTATTCTTCTTTCGTTAAGGGAAGGGAGGCCGCCGCAACATTCTCCTCAAGATGCTCGGTCGAGGAGGTCCCGGGAAATGGGCAACCTCATGAATTCAGGCTGTGTACCTCTATTGCGACGGCACGCCCACCGGATTTTTCGACTTCCTCCAGGCGTGTCGATGGCTGGCTACTAGTCGACGCGCAAAAGCATGCCAGCATCACTCGGCAGTTTGAGCTGGCCCTTCTCGGACGTTAACACAATAACGCCGACGGGTTCCGTTTTTCCGGCATGCGCGACACGAATGTTTGAAAGGCCATATGTACCACAAGCGTCCGACGAAAAAACCCACATTGCTTGCGGACTCTTGTTGTCGTCGACCACGCCTCGGCAGTCTCTGCCTTGCCGACTATCGGAGCGCGCCTGATCCAACACGCCATCGTTTACGGATTTTCCGACGACTGCACCATTTCTAGTGGTCACATCTCCCCCTGAAGTGTACGCGAAGTCGCCCCCTACCTGTGTTGACGCAATTGGTATGGATACGGGACCGTCGGTGGGTACTCCGGCTTCCATAACAGCGACGAAACCTGCAACCGCCCTTAAATTGGTTCTGATCGGAATTGTTTGACCTGAAGAAATCAGCTTGTCAAACTGCAACGAGATCTGTTCCGTGTTGGCGTCTGCCGGAGACGATACATCCACAACATGGCCGATCACTTTGCTTCCCTCGCGAATCTTTCCGCCATTCGCCAGAGGCACATCTTGCATGATCCTGGCGGTGATGATTTGGCCAGGCCTGGTCCTCCACGAGGAAAGAGAGGAGTTCAGCCTGACAGGCAATATGGTTCCGGCCGGGATGACCGCTGCTCCCTTCGCTGTATCTTGGGCCTGGGCATTAGGAACGTTTAGCAGGCCTGCGAGCATCGCTGTGATTACCGGCAGACTCATGATTCTTACTGCTCGACGCAATATTTCTTGTTTCATAAGTTTCTCCTTAACTGTTTTTCTCTTCGCTCACAAACGATCGTTCTTCCTACTCGGTTCGCTGCCACGGAGAGCTTCGGCGCCTTGAACGACACAATTGGAACTTGCAAGACGGGTGCCAATCATGTTGACCATGCAAGTGACGGAAACCAGAGGTCGATTGGAAGTCATGGGAACAGAGTGAGGTGCCAACGCGTTAGAGACGATGTCCGAACGCCGACAGGCTGACCCAGGATTTATCTTGAAGCTCTCTTCTCACTGAAATAGGCACGAAGTCGCGCTTGAGGTGCCGTCAAAATCGCATTTACCACGAGAATGGTGACGTCATCCTCGAAGCCAACCTCGCCGCAGAAATCGGATGCGCTGTTAAAGATGTCATTAATGAGCTCTTCCGCAGCCGTGAAGAACCACGCCGCACTACCGCAGAAAGGCGCCGGATGCCGAATTCTTCGCTAAAGCGGTTCTCTGCTTCCGTGACGCCATCCGTATAGAAAACCAATACGTCACCGGGACTTAGGTCTGCCAAGGATATTTCACAAAGTTCTCGTGGAAGTATTCCGATGGGTGGGCAGGACGAAGTCATGCGTGTGACCGAGTCGGTCTTTGGTTGAAACAGCAGCACGGGATTATGGCCACAGTTAACATAGTGGAATGTCCGCTCCCGCGTGCGGCCTATTGACCGCACGCAAAGGAATGGCTGCCGAAACGAGTGCAAGACAAAAGCAGACGCAGAAGTGGCGAATCAACGTCGCGCCCGTTACTTCTTCGAAGAGCCTGGAGGGAAGTGCTTGAACATTTTCTCCGCGCCCTTGTCCAGATTCTTGATGTTCTTGTCGGAGTTGTTGGAGAGCGTGTCACTCGAGGAGCCTCTCCATATCAGTTGCTTGCTCTTGGTATCGAAGAGATCGACGACCAACGTGCCCACCTTATAAGTCTCTGTTGTGGTAGTTGCGTCTCCAAAGCCTCCGCCACCAAACCGCCTCCAACCCCAGCCTCCTCCAAACCCGTCATAGAAGGTATTCAGAGTCTGCTTATCCTGGGTCATCTCGATGGCTATGACGGAAACGTCGCTGCCGGTATCCACTTGCGTCCAGCCTTTTGCTGCCAAGGCCGCATTGACGGCAGCTTTGATTCGGTCAACGTCTAGGGCATCTTTCGCCTTAACTTGTTCCCACGAGTAGGTTTTGTACTGCGTGAAGTTTGCACTGCGATCGTAGTCGGTTTTCACCTGCTGTGCCGACAACTTACCTGCGAACAACAACATCATTCCCATCAATACAAACACGACTTTTTGCATTTTCATAATTCATCCTTTTTTGAAATTCTGATAAGAATCCAACGAGCTGGGACTTCCTCCGGTTAGTTCCCTTGCCGCGTTCGGCGGTGTGCCGGCACGTGTGCCTGCGCTTCCGCGGTCGCTTTACTGATTTTCTTTTCGTAGCGCGACTCGAGTACCTTGCCGCCGCTTGGGTTGCCTTCGTCAAACAACTTCGCAAGGAAGTAGCGATTGCCGTATTTGTTGAAGATCAATTCGCTCTTGGCCGGTGTCGAGTTGGCTTCTGCCTCTTGGACTTCGAAAAGAGCGGATGTAGACCCATTCGCGCTGCTGATTTCCATAACGGTAAGGTCGGAGTTGTCGAGCATATGGATGCGGTAGTTGCCCGCCGGAAGTTTGGTGTTTCCTGCATGGAACGGGAATGGGACGTTGACTTCAAGGTCTCCAATGATCTGCGCCTGTGCGTTACTCGCATAGATCGTCAAAGCAAACACGAAGGCGATGAACAAAGGTAGGAGGTATTGCTGCATTGCCACCTTGCGACCTGCATGAAACTGGTTGATGGTTTCAACGAACATAGTAATTTCTCCTCATTTCTGTCGCCCCGAAAAAACCGATGCGTCGAGCGACTCAACTGGAAAAGGCAACACGCCTGCCAAACATTTCAGGTCGTAAGTGACGGGAACTACAGGGTGACTACAAGCGATGGTGGACTCGGCATGCCAACCCATTAAACAAAACGTACAAGTGCTGGCAGTCTAGGCGAGGTGATTTGCTGATCGTATTTTGAACGGCTTGGCATTTGGTCCACCGGGGATGTGAGCGGTCAATGCGGGCGACCGCGGATGTCAATCGATTGAAGCACCCGTCATCGCATCGCTTGCAACTCTGCTATGCAGGAACCGGCTCCCCGTTCAGCCGTGAGATGCCAAGCTTATGCATGCGGAAGTAGAGCGTAGACCTCTTGATTCCCAATCGCGCAGCGGCTCCGTTGGGACCGGAGACAACCCACCGGGTGTGCGTGAGAATCTTGCGTATGTGATTTCGCTCCGCTTCCTCCAGGGTGATTGCCTCTGGGGATTCCGTTTCGGCGGCCGCCTTCAGGTTCGCGAGAGGTGGGCGTAGGACGTTCCCGGGGCTGAGGATTACGCTTCGCTCAATGAAATTCTGGAGTTCACGGATATTTCCGGGCCAGGAATGGCTGACAAGAGCCTCCATTACTTCGGCGGGAACCTCGCGGATCTGCTTGCCCATCTGCTCAGAGAATGTTTTCACGAAGTGCTCCACGAGGAGTGGGATGTCCCCAAGACGGTCTCGCAGGGGAGGCACGGCGATAGGAAACACATTGAGCCGGTAATAAAGGTCACTGCGAAACTGCTTCCTCGAAACCATGTCAGTTAGATCGCGATTGGTCGCAGCTACCAGCCGCACGTTAACCCGCTGCGTTTGCGTGCTGCCCAGCCTTTCGAACTCTCCCTCCTGAAGCACGCGCAGTAGTTTGGCTTGCAGTTCGAGCGGGATGTCTCCGATCTCATCGAGAAAGAGAGTGCCCCGGTCAGCGGCTTCGAAACGGCCCACTTTGCGCGCCACGGCGCCCGTGAATGCTCCTCTTTCGTGGCCGAAGAGCTCGCTCTCGAAGAGCCCCAGGGGAATGGCCGCACAATTCAGTCTCACGAAGGAGCGGTCTCGGCGCGAGCTGTGTTCATGAATGGCACGAGCGATACGTTCCTTCCCAGTTCCAGTTTCGCCTTCGATGAGAGCAGTCGAATTAGTTGGCGCGACGATTCGAACGAGATCCAATACCCCTCGGAGAGCCCTGCTTTCTCCCACGATGTCCTCAAAGCCGTCGTTCACACCATTGCTGCTCATTGGCTGACGGCCTCTGGATGCGACGGTTGAGAACAATGCCGAGGAGGTGGATTCGGCTATCACGCGCGTGGAAATGTCGGCCTCATATCCTCGTTCGGTGAGACAGGCCTCGACATCATTTTGATTTTCCGAAAGAACTACATTTCCCCAAGCCATGTTCGTTCCTCCACTATTCGTTGGGCCTTCTATTCTGTTCCCTCAGGATCCACTCGTGGATGTGTGTTGGACAATTCTTGAGCTTGAAGCCGTTCGCNTCGCGGCGCTCAATAAAACCGAAAGCTGCAGGCTTGAAAAGCCCTCGAAATCCAGGAGTCAACATTCGCTCAACCTGCCACTTCCGCAGCCGTAAGGGAACTCGAATTCGACGCCGCAAAAAGCCTTTGTACATAGGAAGACCGCTGTTCCCTGTCCCTTAGGAAGGCCAACCCTTTTTCGCTGGGCTGCCGATCAATGAGAAGCACATCACCCGACTGCACCTGCGCCGTGGCCAGCAGCCTCGCAAGCGGGGAAACCACAAAGCGCTCGATGGCGCGCTTCAGGTGGCGCGCTCCATACCTCTGATCGGTCCCCTCTTGCAGCAGAAACTCTCGTCCTTCGCTCGTTATCCGAAAGAAAAAGCGCGCCGTCGCTGAATCCAATACGCGCTTTTGCACTTGCCCCAGCTCGATCTCCAGGACTTCATCAAGTTCTTCACGCTTCAATGGGTGAAAGACCACCACTGAGTCCAGCCGGTTCATAAACTCGGGCGAAAACTTCCTCCGCGCCGCTTCCACCGCTGTCCGCTCCACTTTGGCGTTCAACCCCGCCGCCGGCTTGTCCTTCGGCCGGATGAATCCCATCCCGCCTTCCATCAATTCCGTGATCTCTCCTCCGCCGAGGTTCGAGGTCAAGAAGATTACGGTTTGCGACAAGTCCACTTTCCGGTTGTCTCCCAGCGTCAGCGTCGCCTTGTCCAACATACCCAACAGCAACTGCCACAGCGAATCGCTGGCCTTCTCAATCTCATCAAACAAAAGAAACGACAGTTTCAGGTTGTCCGTGTGCGAGGCTTCCAACGCTTCCTGCGTGATCAGCGGGTGCGTCTCTCGGTGCCCAAGATACCCTGGTGGCGAGCCAATCAGTTTGGCGATCTCATGCGAGTGCTGAAACTCCGCGCAATCCACTTTGATTACCGCTCGGATATCGCCGAACAGAATCTCTGCAGCGGCCTCGACAATGCGGGTCTTGCCCGAACCGGTCGGCCCGAGAAATAGCAGGTTTCCGACTGGGCGGCCTGGAGAGCGCAGCCCCGCACAGAAAACCTGATGGAGCTCGACGAGCGCTTCGATGGCCTCGTCCTGCCCCACGATCTTCTGCCGCAGCGCCTCTTCGAAACGGCGCGACGCGGAACTCCGTTTTTTCGTGTCCAATTCATTGCTGTGGGCCCTTTGTGTTGCTGTTGCCATGACGTCTCCTTCACTGTCAACGACTCGAAAAACCCGTTACAGCTACCAAACTCTTCAGGCGAGCTTGCTGATGGAGCACAGGAAACTACGCCAGCACTGTCGTTCCGGTATCCAGGCAATTTCATAGGTGAAAGCGTGAGCCACTTCGGCCCATGCATTTGGATCCCAATGCGGGAATACTCTGGTTTCGTAACGTACACTCACTCGGGTCTCCGAACACTGTGGCATCGGTCTCGATCGTTCAGTTGCCATTCTGGATTGCGTACTCATCGCACTTCTCCCGTGATCCACTCGCGGATGTATGCCGGGCAATTGTTGAGCTGGATGCCGTCCGCTTCGCAGCGCTTAAGAAAACTGACGGCGTCCTGATCCACTAGCATCAGGTCTTTTAAATCCAAGACGATACGGCGACCGCTCGTTTCTGCGCTGACCAGCGTTTCCAACTCGGCTACGTTTTCTGCGCCCATTCGACCGCTCAGCTTAAAGATCACCTGTCTGTTGGCTGCCCTCGTGATCTTCAGCATCCGCCCTCTCCTGAGAATCCTTAGTCTCTGACGTCCATCAAACACCCGTCTAATGGCAATCACAGCTCCAATGTGAAGCTATTGAAAATAGGCTGCTTAAGATAAAACCAAATTTCGAGTTTCGGAAATTTTCGAAGTTCGAAATCGTGCTTTCTGGGGTCGATGAGGAAGGTAGCTAAACGCGATCTGATGAGGCATCTGTAGTTTTGAAGCGATTCTTATTGATCTTCAGTGACCTGATCTTCGAGTCGAGGGTGGATCCTGGAATACCGAGTTTGGCAGCAGCGCCTGACGGCCCGGACACCCTTCCGCCGCTTTCGCGGAGAGCAGCCTCAATGACTGCTTTCTCCTGAGAAGGGAGTCTCTTAAAGAGGCCAAGCTCCTTATTCGGCTCTGTGGCAACAGGCTGTCGAGAAAGCCAACTCTCATCGACGGAGAAATTCTCCGTGTCGCACACGATTACCGATCGCTCGATGACGTTCTGCAATTCGCGAATGTTACCCGGCCAGGGGTACGACTGAAGCAATTCCAAACTCTTCTTGTTCACACCACGGATGTTCTTTCCGGCCTTCCTCGCGTAACGATCGATGAAGTACTCAACCAGCACAGGAATATCTTCCCGCCGTTCGCGCAGAGGAGGCACCTCGATCGGAAAAACGTTGAGCCGGTAAAAGAGGTCGCTCCGAAATGTGCTTGCGGCGATAGCCGCCTGCAAGTCACGATTGGTAGCAGCAATCACCCGAACGTTGGTCCGAATAGATCCAGTTCCACCGACACGCTCGAATTCATGTTCCTGCAAAACACGCAACAGAGCGATCTGGGTCTCGGCAGGAAGCTCTCCGATTTCATCCAGGAAGATCGTGCCTCCTTCGGCCAACTCAAAGCGCCCTAAACGGCGCTGTGTCGCCCCCGTGAAGGCGCCCTTCTCATGTCCGAACAATTCTGACCCGATCAGGTCGCGCGGGATCGCGGCGCAGTTAACAGTGACAAACGCTCGCGAGGAACGCTGCGATCGTTTGTGTACGGCACGAGCGATCAGTTCTTTGCCCGTGCCCGTTTCGCCGGTGATCAGAACGCTCGAGTCTGTGGGAGCGACCTTGGAGACACGAGAGAGTACCGCGTGCAGGGCTGGAGAAATTCCCACGATCTCCTCGAACATCGATGCCTTATCAATTTCTTCTCTAAGCGCGATGTTCTCTTTATATAGCTGGTCCTTCAGTTTCCTGATTTCGTCAAACGCGTTCCGAAGATCATCTTCCGCCCGCCGTGCTGCGGTGACGTCCGTCACGGCACCTACATACTCGAGATTTCCCGAGGAAGTCTCCAACGCGCGAGCTAGGACGTGGACGTACTTGACCGAACCGTCCGGCATCAACAAACGATGCTCAAAATCAAGATTTGCCCTTGCCTCGGTCGCGCGGTCGAGAGTCTGCTGCACGAGATCTCTGTCGTCGGGATGAATTCGCTGGAATACTAGCTCCAACGTGGGCTTAACCGCTCGATCGTACTCAACGATCTTGTAGGTTTCCTCCGACCAGTAGATTTCTCCGCTCGAAACGTTCCAGCCGAAGCCGCCAGTGTGGCTTATGCTCTGCCCTTGAGCCAGGAAAGCTTCGCTGCGTTGCAGCTCAGAATAGAGGTTGGCGTTCTCCAGCGAAATCGCCGCTTGCGAAGCCAGCATCTCCAGCACTGCGACCCGGTCCGAGGTGAAGACGCACGGAGTCAAATTGTTCTCCAGATAGAGTGCGCCAATAAGCTTCGTTTGCTTGACGATGGGCAGGCATAAGACGGATCTGGCGCGCTTCGCCCGCACATATTCGTCCTCCGAATACAAGTTCCCGACCGAAGCGTCATCAAGGACCACGCGCTCCCGCGTCCGGATAACGTAATGAAGCGCGGATTTGGGAAGATCAAATGGTGTGATGACTGCCTGTCGAATGGTGACCTCAACCCTGCCGTGGCCCGTGGTGGCCTCCGCCTCGATCTGCGGCTCGTCTCCCCTGAGAAGGATGAGCAGGCCCCGTTCGGCCCCGGCATGCTCCACCGCGATTCGCATGAGCTTCTCGATCAGCTTGCTAAGGGCCATCTCGCTCGAGAGTGCCTGCGAGGCCTTGACTACAGTCTCGACGTCCAACTGCCGGACCGGCGTGCCGATTGTGGAGGTCGTAGAAGTAGGAAGGCGTTCCTCGTGCAAGTGCGGGTAGCGCTCGTCGAGTTGTTTCACCTTGCCGAGCGCGCCCCAGCGGTCGTAGCAGTTCCGAGCGTTGCGTAGATACGTGTGGGCGATCGTCTCAAAGCCGCGCGTGGCGTAGAACCGCGCGGCCACCTCATGGGCCAGCGCTTCGTTCTGGACGAAGCCGTTCTCGTGAGCCGACCGAATCGCCTGCTCGTACAATTGCATCGCGTCGAAGGCGCGCCCTTCGACACGCGCGATCTCGGCCGACACCAGTGCGTGCTTGTCGCTGAAAGTCGGCAGGTAGTTTTCGGCCCACTCGCGCAGTTGTTCCTGATGCGCCGTCAGGAGGTCGCGCCACCCGCTCTGCTCGTCGGCGGAAGCCTTCTCATAGAGCGCAGCCACCGTCAGCGCGGTGTAGTAAAAGTAGTCGAGCAACTTGACCGAGCCGATGAGGGTCCTCAGCAGCGGTTTCGCCAGTTGGGCGGCAGCGAGGGCTGCTACATACTGGCCCGCCAGGAACCGCGCCTGCAGTTTGGTGATCCAGTACCCGCAGACCAGCGCGATCGTCCGGTCGTCCGTCAGTTGCGCCTCGAACGCCGCCTCGTCGAACTGCGCGTCGGTGAAGGTGGAGAAGGTGGCGGTCCGGCCCTGCATGGTCGCGATGAGGCGTTGCTGGATTACGATGCTATCCTCAATGTCGCGGAATTTGGCCTTCCGAGCGAAGTCCAGGGCCCTCTCCGACTCGCGCCACACCGCGTCGAGCGGATCGTTTGCCATCAGAAGGTGCGCGACGAGATGGATCGTGCTGTGGCATGCCGTCGTCAGATCCCCCGTCTCGATCGCAGTGCGAAAGGCCGCCCGAGTGAAATCGATCGCGCTCGCGATCGGCTGCGTCCAGAGGGCAACCAGTCCCATCGCAGAGTAGACCTTTGGCTGGCAGGCGATGAGCCCGTGCTTCTCCACCAGGTCGCATGCAAGCTTGGCGAAACGATAACCCTCGTGGTAGCGGTGAAACAACGGGCCGAGGGTAAACCCGAGAAGGCCACAGGCGTTCGCGGATTCGCCGCTCGTCCCGTGCTGGATGCTGACGTTCACCATGCGAGACTGGAGCAAGCAAAACAAATGGAAGTCGGTAAAGTAGGCGCCGTTTGCAAGGACCAAGAGCAGACGCATTGCGACCTGCAGATCCGGATCGGTCATCAGCGGCAAATCGATCAGGCTCTCGATCGGGCGTCCATCGAGGTTGCGCGAGACTGTCTCGTATTCCGCCTGGACCTGCTCCCACGTCGGGTGCGCCGGGATGTCGATGCCTAACAGCCGCAGGCCGGCGAGCGCGCTGTCCACAGCTTGCGGGTGTTCGGCCTTCACGATATGGAGCAGGACCTTGAGATGATAGGCGGCAGCTTGGTCGACTTTCGACGCCCCGCGCTGCAATAACTCAACAATGATTTGCTCGGCTTCTTCGAAATTGCTGCTCAGAAATTCGCATTCGGCGCGCTCGAGCCACAGAGTGAACGTCAACTTGTACTGGCTACTCCAGTCCGTTTCGTCCAACAGCGCCATACCCGCCGAAAAGTACGCACGCCCAGACGCATAGGCCGCCGACGCCTTGGCCTTTCGTCCAGCACGTAGGTTAATCGCCGCGGCGTCCGCCTTCTCGTTCCGATCGACCAGCAGCACGGAGCCCCGATTGAACTGGTTGGCGACATCAAACAGGTGCTCGGCGAGCTGGTCCGCCGACATGCTCGCTAACAGCACTCGGCCGATGTGCAGGTGAATGTTGGCGCGGTGCTCGTCGAGGATCAGTGAATACGCTGCCTGCTGGATCCGGTCGTGCAGAAATTTGTAGGTGCTCTCCTGCTGGAAGACGAGTCCGCCGCGGACGGCTTCCCAGAGGGCCGCGTGCATCGCCTCCTCCGTTTCCCCCTGAACCAGGGACAGGTTGGCGACCTCGGCGACATTACCCAGGCAGGCGAGGTGTTTCAAGGCTTCCTGCGTCCGTGCGGACAACCGCCTCAGCTTCCCCGACATGAGATCCACAACGTTGTCGGTGTAACTTTTGGCGCGGATGCGATTCATGTCCCATTGCCAAGCCTGCGTGACTGGATCGAACGCGAGCAGCCCCTCCTCGGCCAGCGCCGTGAAGAACTGGATCGCGAAGAACGGATTGCCGCCGGTCTTCTCCTGCACCAGCTGCACTAAGGGCCGCACGCGCTCCGGCTCGCAATGCAGCGCATCGGCTACAAGTCTGCCGACATCGTCGAGCCCAAGGGGTGCCAGCACAATTTCTTGGACCCGGGCTCCAGCCTTGCGAACCGCCTCCAGCATCCGCATGAGCGGGTGAGACGAATTGACTTCGTTGTCGCGGTAGGCTCCGAGCAGCATCAGGTGCCGCACGTCCAAATCGGTAATCAGGCGCTCCAGAAGGTCAAGAGTTGCCGCGTCCAGCCATTGCAGATCATCGAGGAACAACGCAAGCGGGTGCTCCGGCCTGGCGAACGCGCCGAGGAACCGCCGGAACACCAACTGGAAGCGGTTCCGCGCTTCTTGCGGCGGCAGGTCCGGAACGGGTGGTTGTTTCCCAATGATGAACTCCACCTCGGGGATGAGGCTGACGATCAGCTGCCCATTCGGTCCCACCGCCTCCAGAAGGGCGTGGCGCCACTGGTCCACTTCCGCTTCGCTCTTGACGAGGATCTGCCGGATCAGGGTTTGAAAAGCCTGTGCCAGAGTCGCGTACGGGATGTCGCGCTTGTATTGGTCGACCTTGCCCGACACTAAGAGCCCGTGCGACGGGACAAGCGCCTTGTGCAGCTCGTTCACCACGGAGGATTTGCCGACCCCGGAATAACCGGATACGAGCACGAGTTCCGGTGTGCCATGGGCCACGACCCGGTCGAAGGCCTCGAGCAGGGCATCGATCTCGCGCTCCCGCCCGTAGAGCTTTTCAGGGATCAACAACCGGTCTGATGAGTCATGCGCGCCCAGAGGGAATGGATCGATACGACCATGTGATTCCCATTCCGCCAGGCACCGCCGAAGATCGGCTTCCAGCCCGGAAGCGGTCTGATAGCGCTCCTCTGCGTTTTTGGCGAGGAGCTTCATAGTGATAGCAGACAGCGGCTCGGGGACTGCGACGCGATCAACCGGTGGTACCGGCTGGCATGCAATTTGGCAGTGGACCCACTCCAGGGGATCGGCCGCGGCAAAGGGCAGCGCACCCGTAAGCATCTGATACAGGGTGACGCCCAAGGAGTAGAGATCGCTGCGTGCATCGGTCGAGCGATTCATGCGGCCGGTCTGCTCGGGCGCCATATAAGCGAGCGTGCCCGCAATAATCTCGGGCGGTATGGGCGACTGATGCTCGCGCGGCAACCGGGACGCGATCCCGAACCCGGTGAGCCGGACGTTGCTGTCTCCGTCGACGAGCACGTTCGCCGGCTTGATGTCCTTATGGATGAGGCCTTGCCGATGCATCTGGCCGAGTGCAGTCGTCAACCCAATCGCGACGCGCAGGACGCGAGTGAGATCGAGCGATTGCCCCTGATCCCGCTCAAGAGTCCGGTCCAGGGGCTCGCCGCCAGGGTCCTGAAGCACGAGGATCGTCCGCCCTTCGTGACGAGTAAGCGCCAGCGGCTTGACTGCCCACGCGGCATCGAGTTCGGCCGCAAGTGAGTATTCGTGCTCGAGCCGCCGAAGACCCTGAGGCGACAGATGTTCCGCGGTGAGTGCGATCGCCAGCACAGGCAATGAATTGCGGTTCTGTCGGCCGCGATAAAGCGTGAAATCCGGGCCTTCCCGCAGGGACTCCAGCACGTATCCAGAAGGCTCTGTCATGGAGCGCATCCTCGTTGCTATGGCGGGCAATCTTCTCGGAATCCTTTTTTCCTAACCCACTCCCAAGCCAGCCAATAAGATCATGCCACTGACGCTGTCGCTCGCCCGAGCATTCGCGAGCTTTAAAAGGACTAATTTCAGCCCTTGGGACCACCTACCATACCCGCCGGCTACGGGAGAGTAAACCCTGACTTCGCGAGTCCAGGAAGTTTGATGAGCAAGCTAGAACTGCAGTTTTAGCGCATATTGCATAATCCGGGGATTCACCGTTAGGCCGCTAATCACGCCGAAGGTGCTGGGGGTCGAAACATCATTGGATGGATTTGCAAAATTGGGCCGGTTCAGCACATTAAATACCTCCCAACGGAATATCAGTTGTACCCGCTCCGTGAGGGGAGTGGTCTTGATTACAGCGATGTCTCCAACGCGTTGATCAGGACCCCTCAAAATATTCCTCCCGAGACTGCCGAATATCGTCCCACCGCCGGAAACCGGATATTTAGCATCGATAAGGCCGCCATCGGGAACAAACGTCGCCGGAACAAAGGTTTTCGTGTTGAAGAATTGGTTGACCCGGCTGCTGACGCTGCCACTGCGGCTGGCATCGCTGAGCGTCGCACCGGGAGCCAAGTTGCCGGTTACGTAGAGGGTTGCGGGACCAAACAGCGTTCCGCCGGCACTGTCCAGGATGCTGAATGGAAGCCCCGATTGGAGCGTGACGATTCCCGAAATGCTCCAGCCATGTCCGAGCTTTCGAACCGCCGCGTTTCCCGCGTTCTCGGGGCCGGGTAGATTCCACATACCGCTTATTACGAGTCGATGCGTTCGATCAAAGTCAGAGACGCCGCGCTGAGCAGCGACATCGTTTTGATTGTTGTACACAATTTGCCCAAAGAGCGGTCTTCCGAATCCGCCACCGAGAGGAGTACCGAGACTATCACCCGCATCATCAATGGATTTTGAAAAGGTGTACGCAGCCAGGAATTGAAAACCGTGACTCATGTCTTTCTTCAATGTGGCCTGGAGCGAGTTGTAGATCGAATTCCCACTGGATTCGGCTCGAAAAATCAGCGGAGCCAGCCCGACAAAGGGGACACGTTCGGCCGCATTGGCCACGGAATTAGCTGTGAGCCCATTGACCGGGTTTGCAGGACTGGCAAGGAGCGGCTGATTGTTGCTCCGCCCCAGGGCCAGGCGGGTGCCCTTCGCGCCGGCATAGGCGATTGAGAAAACGTAGTTCTTGTGTTGATACTGCAGATCGAGATCAAACTGCTGCACGGTAGATTCCTTAAAATCAGGATCAGTAATGGTGGCACCTCGCAGGAATCTGTTCCCGGTAAACGGTGGACCGGGTAGCATGTTGGTTTCGAAATTTGGGAATGAGGAGGTCGGCGGTAGATTTGGAAAGGGATTCTGCAGGCTGGAGGCCGCGTTTGCGCCGCCACTTAGCGTAGCATCCAACACGAACGGCGGGTTAAAGGCCAGGAGTGCGCCGTTCCCCTCGAAGCTGGTGCGGTTTGCGTAGATGCCATATCCTCCTCTAAGGACAACGTCCTTCGAAGAAAAGGGCTGCCACGCGAAGCCGATGCGGGGTTCTGGATGCACTTGAATGGGATTATTCAAGAGCGTCGAGTTTGTCCGTGGAAATCCGGGTGGAGCATTACCCTGGAAGTTATCGGGCAGGACGAAGCCCGATGAGATTGGAGCTCCGAACCCTTCTGCTGGAGGTGGAACGTAGAACTGAGGGAAGAAATTCGATATGCGACCCTCGACTTCACTTGGTTGGCCGTTGACCTCGAGTCGAACCCCCAGATTCATGATGAGAGTGCGCGTAACCTTCCAGTCATCCACCACAAACCAATCCACCGCGCTTTGCCGTTCCCCTATATGGGGAATTCCAGCATTCACGCTAGTCGCGAAAATGTTTGAGAGCGGTGTGTCGTTCCCTCCTGCACTGGCAAGCCCGGCGGGCAAGCCGAGCAGGAAATCAGGAAACGACAAAACTAACATGATACCGGCCGTGCCATCGCTTAGCAGGTTAAATTGGTTTCGGAAGATTTCTGTGCCCAAACGAAGATTGTGCTTGCCTCGGGACAGGAATAGGACGTCGGAGGTGTAGAAGTTATTATTGGCTATTCCTCCGCGGTCGCTTTGCGAGTTGCCTAGTAGAAAGGCTCCAAGAACATCAATCTGTGGAATGCCCCCCTCTTGGGGGTCACTGAAGCGGTTTATTCCCACGTCCTGATCGGTGAGCGTCCCTCCCGCAACGCCTTGCCCCGCAAAACGCGAGAAGCCAAAGCGGAACTGGTTGATCGTTCGCGGGGAGAAGAGGTGAGTTTCGGCGATTGCCAAATTCCGGTTCCCAAAGGAGCGGAGGGCCGGGAAGCCGGGCACACTGGCGCCGAAGAAAGGAACGTCCTGACTGGAGTTTGAAAAGAAGAACTTCACCGACAGCTGATCCGCCGGACGCAGCTTGAAGTCGAGGTTTGTATTGAACTGGTCTTCGTTATAGTGCCCCGGCACCACTGCCGTGTAGTTGACCCCGCTCCCAGAGGTCTGAGGACTTGGGATGACAAACGTGCCATCGGGGTTCTTCGCGTTCAACAGCTTGAGCGCTACCGGGTTGATATTCGAGCCATCCGAGGCCGCCGCCACACCTCCGAATGCCCCGGTTTGGCCGCCGAACACAGCCCCGAGGGAGGCTGGTGTGCGGACCTGCGGTATCGGAGGAAGGCTCAAGGAGGAAACACTCGTGCTCAAGGATGCCGCATTCACATCCCGTGTGGCTTGATAGGAAACAAAGAAAAAGGCGCGGTGCCTCGACCACGGAACCGGCCCACCCAATGTGCCACCGGGCTGTGAGCGACGAAATTCTCCTCTCGGCACTCCGGTTGCGTTTGCAAAGAAATTGTTCGCATCCAATGCTTCGTTGCGGCCGAAGTAATAGGCATTCCCATGAAATTGCGCCGTTCCCGATCGGGTTTCTATATCGACGTTTGCCCCTCCTCCGCGGCCGTATTGGGCGTCATAGAGCGAATTCTGCACTTTGAACTCCTGAATGGTAACCGGAGCGGGGATGGGGATCCCTGCGGCGCCGAATGCAGTGACCTCGGTGACATTGGAGCTGTAACTGTTCGCATCTACGCCGTTGAATATGAAGTTGTTGTCGCCGCTTCGTGCCCCATTGGTGCGAATCTCCTGGCTTCCGGCCCCCAGTTGGGTCGCATCCACGATATCCGTGTTTATTCCGGCGGTTAGGCCGAGAATCTCGGTAAAGTTGCGATTGACCAGCGGCAATTCTTCGACCGTGTTTCGATCGATGACTCGTCCGAGAGTGGCGTTCTCAGTTTGAAGAAGAGGAGGGTCAGCGCTAACAGTGATTTGTTCTTTTTCGCCGCTGATCGTCAGCTGAATCTTCAGCCGGCTTACCTCGGTGATTTGAACCTGAACACTTTTCAAGACAAGTGGCTCAAATCCGGGCGCGCGGACCGTTAGATCATACTTGCCGGGAGTCACGAATGGGACCGAGAAGTTTCCCTCGGCATCGGTAGTGAGATCGCGTTCTTCCTGTGTGGCCTGACTTTTGACGACTAATGCCGCAGTTGCGACCAGCGCTCCACTGGGGTCGCTCACGCTGCCCGCGATCGCACCTGTGTCGGCTGTCTGTCCATACATCGGCAGAGAGCAAAGAGCGATCACGGCGGTCCGGAGCAAGGTGCCGGACGCGTGCATCGAGATCTTCCACATGCCCTCGTCCCTCCAAAAATCACCAAAGCGGGCAGAGGACGACTAGCGGACGACTAGTAGTATAGTGCAGATTCGTGGGATCAGGGGATTGCGAAAAACGGCAGAAGACGTCGAGTCCCGAAAGTCCTGTTGGGTGTATCGTTACCGGCGCAGCCCTTTCTGAAAAAGAGTAAGGAAATAGGTGTTTTATGACAGATGGAACTGCCGGAGTTACAAGGACGGACGCTGAATCTCTCGACACCAAGAGCCCACCCCACGAATGGGAAAGGGGATGGAAGCTCGTTGCTGTTTCCCTGGTATCCTATGTTTTTGGCTCCGCGGGAATGTTTTTTGCTTTTGGGCTGTTTCTCAAACCTCTCAGCTCCGAATTCCACTGGAGCCGGGAAGCAATTTCCGGCTTTACCTCGATCAGCGGTGTGATATTTGCGGTGGCGTCTCCGATTGTGGGCCGGCTTGCCGATCGATTCGGAGTCAGGCGCGTGATATTAATTTGCGTCGTTCTTGTGGCGGTCATCTATGGGTCTCAGAGCCTTCTTACTCGACACTTATGGCACTATTACGCCCTTGCATTTTTGTGGGGCCCGGCCACCGCGGGCACATCGGCGCTCACCTTCGGGAAAGTCATTTCGAATTGGTTCGACCGCAGCCGGGGGTTGGCGCTCTCAATCTTAGCCTGTGGCTCAGGACTGGGAGGCGTCGTCATACCTCCGTTCGCGCAGTCACTCATTGCCCATTATGGGTGGCGCGAAGCGTATTTTTTGCTTGGGTTGTCTATCCTTACTGTGGGGGCAATTCCGGTGGCGCTCATATTGAAAGACGCTCCTCCGATAAGAGCCACAGACGTCACTTCTTCCGCAGGCGAGTCATCTGGTGCTGCTCGAGTTCCAAGATCACAAGTCCTCAGGAGCTAGACGTTCATGACGCTGATCCTGGTCGTTGTCATTGTAGGTATCAGCTATGGCGGGGTTCTGATACATCTGATACCCATGTGCACCGACCGGGGCATGACTGCCGCTGCCGCAGCCAGGCTTTTTTCTTTGCTGGGAGTTTCCGCCATCGCTGGACATCTCTTGATCGGTTTCTGCTTCGATCGCTTTCCCGCTGCCAGAGTTGCGGCATTGACGCTGGCTCTTTCCGGGGTGGGCGTAGGTGTGATCGTCGTGGCGCAGTCGAGAACCGTGCTTGCGCTAGCCACTATCTTGCTGGGAGCGGCTCTCGGAGCTGACACGGACGTGTTGCCCTATCTAAACATGGCGTCTTAAGTGATTGCGCATAGACGGCGTAGGGTTTCGTTTCCGTTATGCCAGTTTTCAAACTGCGTCTCGACGACAGCGACGACCTCCTCCAGTACAGGAAAATATCGGTTGTGCAAGCACTGACGGCGCGTCAGCTTCCAGACCCGCTCAATCGGATTCAGTTCGGGGCTGTAGGGCGGCAAGTAATCCAGCACAAAGTCCTCGACGTGTGACGCTCTCCATTCCTTGTGAAGCCGCGCGTGATGGTATCTGGCATTGTCCGTGATGACCACCACGCGGCGACCGGTTCTAATACTGCTGCGCCTTAGCCCTTTCAGGAAGGCAAAGAAGGTCACCGCGTTAAATTTTCCCGTTTCCCTAGAAAACTGAAAC
>JGI12627J18819_10000144_pt1 | contig 24087 bp, 21 predicted proteins | sample TexAe_OM1H0_M2_FD_18819 | JGI IMG/M metagenome (IMG submission 18819)
CATTCGATCGCATGATCCCGATGGCCGAGCGCTGGACGGAGGGAGTTTCGAAAGCGATTGCGGAGTTCGATTTGCCGTGGACGGTCACGCGCCTGGGTTGCCGGGCGGAGTATTTGTTCGCGCCGCAAACGCCGCGAAATGGGACCGAGGCGCATGATGCCATGGATTTCGAATTGGAGCGCTTCATGCACCTCCACGCAATGAATCGTGGAATCCTGCTGACACCGTTTCACAACATGGCCCTGATGTCGCCGGTCACGTCGAAGGAAGACATCGACCAGCATACGAAGGTGTTTCGGGAGGCGGCCAAGGAGTTGGCTGGCTAGCACTTTCGCGGGTGGTTTTCACCACAGAGTCACGGAGCCACAGAGAAGGCGAAGTCAACCTCCATACGAGGGCTGTGGCGTTTGCATTCGAAAATACCCATCGCAATATTAAGAAACGTTTTCCTCTCTGTTTGTGGTGAACGCAAGTTCCTGCCGCTTGCGTGCTCGCATGGTAGGCTGATTGTTCTCCCGGATGAGTCTGCCCTGCAAATCCTTCGGCGCATTTCCGGCACTTGCGCTGACAGTTGTGCTGGCGGGATGCGCCTCTGTGCAGGCGCCGCTGCCTCCCTCGCTCGAGTTGCCGAAGCCACCTAGCGATCTGCGCGCCTTGCGCAAGGGCAATCGCGTCTACTTGTTTTGGACTGTCCCGACGCAAACCGTGGATCGACAAACGGTCCGACATCCGGGACCGACCCGCATTTGTCGCGGGCTCGAAGCCCTGCTGAGCACGTGCAGCACGCCGGTCGGAAATGTGGCTCCTGCTGCGAAAATCGAAGATAGAAAAAATGTCCCCAATGCCAAATTGCAGGCAAGCTTCGTAGACACACTGCCGGAGGACCTTCAGCAACAGAGTGCGAGCAGGACGGAAACCTATGCCGTGGAGGCTCTGAACCTGCACGCCCGGAGCGCCGGGTTGTCGAACCAGGTGCACGTTCCACTGGCCCCCACACTGCCGCCACCCACGAACTTTCACGCGGAGGTAACCGGGGAGGGCGTGGTGCTCACCTGGAACTGCGAGCAGTCTCAGAATCCCGCGCCGAATCTTCACTATACCGAGCGCATCTATCGGCGCATGGCCGAGAGCGGGACCGATGTGACGCTCGCGGATGTGGAATGTACCGCGGGACGTTTCGAGGACCGGACCATCGAATGGCAGAAGACATACGAGTACCGGATCACAGGCGTGACCGAAGTGATGTTGCCGCCCGGCAACGGGCCGTGCCCGAGAGCGGCGTCCCCGGAGGGAGGTAGGCCAAGTTCCGAATGCATCACAGCCATTGTCGAAGGGGAGGACTCACCTCCCCGGAGAGTCTTTACCAATGATGTCTATCCGCCGGCCGTCCCCACCGGACTGCAAGCTGTGTTCTCCGGCCCCGGGCAACCGCCGTTCATTGACCTGGTATGGGCTCCGAATACCGATGCCGACCTTGCGGGATACAACGTGTATCGGCACGAACCCGGCGGGCAACCGGTCAAGATCAATAAGGAACTGGTCAAGGCTCCTGCATTCCGTGACAGCGATGTTTCGGCAGGGAAGACTTATCTCTACGCCGTCTCTGCCGTGGATGCGCGCGGAAATGAGAGTGCCCGCTCGGAGGAGGCGTCGGAGATCGTCCCGGAGACGCCCTGAGGGCTTTCGCGGCTCCTGATTTTTTGCGCCGGCGCCCAATTTCTCTTGTGTGACTTCGCCTCCTTTGTGGTTAGATAAATTCCCTATGAAATATTGCCGATTTCAGTTGAACGGCGACGTGCAGTATGGCCTGGTCGAATCGGTCGCGGGCCGGGATGAAATCACCCGGTTGCTGCTAACGCCTCCCGAAGACGTAGCGGGCGATATGGAAGATCTGCGCACCAAGCAAACGGGCCATATTGCTTTAAACGAAGCAAATCTGAAGGTGCCCGTTCGCCCTTCGAAGATCGTGTGCGTCGGTCGCAATTATCGCGAGCATGCAATCGAACTCGGAAATGAGGTTCCGACCGAGCCACTGCTGTTCTTCAAGCCCACCACTTCGCTGAATGCGCCGGGAGGAACGATCCGTCGTCCCCGTTTGTCCGAACGCACCGACTATGAAGGCGAACTCGGTGTGGTGATCAGCAAGCCATGCTACAAACTGCAGGACTCCGAGGACGTACGCTCTTATATTCTGGGCTACACCTGCGTCAACGACTTCACCGCCCGAGACCTGCAAAACAAAGACGGACAGTGGGCTCGCGCCAAGGGTTTCGACACGTTCTGCCCGGTGGGACCGATCGTCACCGATGAAATCGATCCCTGGGCCGGCATCAACGTGAAAACCATGGTCAACGGCGAAGTACGCCAGGACGGCAACACACGTGATTTCATTTTTCCTCTCGAGGTGGTGATCCGCTACATTGCGCAAGCGATGACCCTGCTGCCCGGGGATCTGATCGCGACCGGAACGCCGCAAGGCGTGGGGCCAGCAGTCGCAGGAGATGTGATCGAAGTGTGGGTAGAGGGAGTCGGAACATTGCGAAACCCCGTAACAGACGAATAACCGAGTAGAGAGTTCGGCAATGATGTCGCAACGCGCACTTCGGCGAGTGATTGCCCATTGGTAACGCCGTCCCCTCTTCCCCGATTCAGGATTCCGGCTTATGCTGTTGTATCGGGAAGTCGCGGGCGTTTCCTGCCGGTTGGTCATGATTCCATTTCGTATTTACAGTCTGATTCTCGGTGGCGTCGCCATCGTATCGAGCGGGTATTTTCTGCTGCGGCGCAAGCCGAAGAGTCCTGAAGAGCTGGAGCGCAAGCGGAGGGAATGGCTGGATAGCGTCGGGCGCATCACCGACGGCACCGTGATCGACGTCCAGGAGCTTCCTTTCGACGGCCAGCGCACCTCGACGATGCTGATCTACCAGTACGATGTAGCCGGCGTCTCTTACGAAGCGTCGCAGGATATTACGTACCTGCGCCAATGGGTCAACTTGCACTCCTGCCGTCTGGGACTGCCGACTTCCGTCCGCTACGATCCCCAGAATCCGGGCAACTCGCATGTAGTTTCGGAGCGGTGGATGGGGCTGAGGCAGTAGGCTTCTAGTCTCCAGTCTCCAGTCGCCAGTCGCCGGTCTCCAGCTAACTGCTATCAGCTTTCAGCTTTCAGCTTTCAGCTACCCTGACATACTTACTTTTCAGTGAGGCTACAGCCGTCGGCAAATCGCTTTCGGTGTCCCAGGGGGCTAAAGCCCCCAACTCTTATGCGGCTCTGGACGGCGCGGCTGAAGCCGCGCCCTTTCAAAACCGATCATGAGATAGCTTCTGAGAGCTGACGGCTGAAAGCTGATGGCGCTTCGCTGGAGACTAGCGACTGGAGACTGGAGACTAACTTCCTGCGGCGAAGCCGCCGGTGTGGGCAACATTGATGCGCAGGTACTTATAGGGATTTACCGGGGTGTCGTTGATGCGGACTTCGTAGTGGAGGTGGGGGCCGGTGCTGCGGCCGCTGAGACCTACATAGCCGATGACATCGCCGCGGCGGACGTGCTGGCCGGAGGCGACCGCGAATCCTGAGAGGTGTCCGTAACGGGTCACGATGCCGCGACCGTGATCCAGGATGATGGCTCGGCCGTACCCGCCCATGAAATCAGCGAAATTGACCACGCCATCGGCCGGCGCGATGACGGGTTGGCCTACCGTCGCCGCGATATCGACGCCGGTATGGAATGCGCCTTCCCCATTGAACGGATCAATGCGCTCGCCGAAGGAACCTGTCACCTGGCCTTCTACCGGCCAGAGGTTCGGAGCTGAGTTCGCCCGCAGCCAATCGGCGGTGGTCGCGTTGCGGGTCAGGCCAAGCGAAAGACCCGTGGTGGTAGCTCCGGTCAGCGCCGAGTTCTTCAAAGCGTAGAGCTGGTCGAGCGAGGAATTCACTTCCGAAGCTCGGACCTGGTCCTCGGCAGCGGTTACAAGGATGGGATCCGACCTCAAGCCGTACAGCGAAGAAACCTCGCTCGCCAGCGAACCCAGCGAGGCCACCTGGACATCTCGCTCCTTGGCAACCTGCTCCAGACGGGAATAACGGCCCTTCAGGTCTTCTTTTTCCGTGCGTAACTGGTTATAGCTGGAAACTTTCAGCAGCATTCGGGCGTAGGAGCTGGCGATCCCGGTCAGGCTCAGAAAGCCGATGGCGGCTCCCACGACGAAAATGTAGAGATAGTGGACGGGAATTGGAATTTTGCGCAGCTGTCCGTTCTCGTCTCGAGCGACAAAGAGGATGTAGAAGCGTTTGCGCAAGCGTTCCTTCCGTCGATGAAAAAATTCAGGGCCATGCCCGGACGGCCTGCGGTTACAGGGGTCCGGCGAAGCATCCCGATTCCAAAAGCTTTACCCCATGCGGGGTTTGCTGATTCGTACTCCACTACCTACCGGAACCGGGTAAGGCCCAAAAGCCTGAGTGTCTGCAATGTGTACGTCATGCAGCACTTATGGAGGCCAAAGGTGTCGGAAACAGCTTCCAAACGGTAACAAACCGGGTTCCCCCCTGTCAACGTGGAACCGGGTCTGTTCTGGTTACCAAGGCCCGTATCAGGGCGTGGCCTACGGGACGTAGACACCTGAGGGTAATCGGCAGTAACTCGACGCGACAAAGGCTCAGGATGCCGCGGACTACGCGCTTACCAACATGGGCGTTTGCCGTGTCCCTTGAGGTAGTCGACATCGAGACCGATCAGGCACGCGCAGAACGGTCTCAGGCCTGGCGTATTCGACCTGGATCTGGGTCTCGCCGAAGTGGTGGGAATATGCGATCGCAGCCGCTATCTTCCCGCCGCAAGCCGAGTCGCCAGCCGTTGCGGCAGGTTCGCGGCAAAGATGCGGTCCTGGGCACTTTTCAGGTTGTAGGGCACGCGTTGGAAGGTGACGATCCATTTATCGCTGTCGAAGATGGCAAAAGCCGCGCGCCAGTCTCCATCGCGCGGCTGTCCTACCGAGCCGGGATTGATGAGGTAACGGACATCCCGCTTCAAGGCGAACTGCATCGTCTCGCTTTGGCCAATGGTTTTGTAGGGTGGCCGGAACGCATCGCCGGCAGCAACCTTGAACGAGAAAGCGCCCTGCAGGTGGGTATGTCCGAAGAAGGTGACTGAGACCGGAAGAGCGCTCAAAGGCGCGAGGGCGTCGTGAAGGGTGACGACGTATTCATCCTCGTCAATCGGCGAGCCGTGCACGAATTGAACTTCGGTCAATTCCGGAATCTGGATCGGTCCCTGCGGCAGATTTCGCAGCCACTGCAAGTTCTCCGGGGTCAGTTGATCGCGCGTCCACAGGGCAGCCAGTCCGGCGATAGGGTTGAAGTCTTTCAGGTCCATCAAGCCGCTGGTGGCCTTGTCATGATTGCCGCGGACGAAGTACTTGCCCACTTCGCGCGATCGTTCAATCACTTCGTTGGGGCTGGCGCCATAGCCGACGATGTCGCCCAGGTTGACGGCGACGTCATAGGGTCCGGCTGCCCCCAGACAGGCCTCCAGCGCGTCCAGATTCCCGTGGATGTCACTCAGAACAAGAATGCGCACTCTTGCACCGACGAAGCCGGGATTATACCCCTGCATGCAAGGGAACGGGGCGATTGACTACAGGGCAGCGCGCCCAGTGACCGGGCGAGACTTCGATCAGGGGAGGTAGTTCGAGAGCACATTCGCCGATGCGATCGGGGCAGCGGGGTTCAAACGGGCACCCCGGCAGCATAGTCTGGGCGGACGGAACGGTTCCTTCGATGGTTTGCAAGGGACGTGTCCGGTCAGTCAGCAGGGTAGGCACGGCTCGCAAGAGTCCGCGGGTGTAAGGATGGCCTGGCGATTGAAAGAGATCGCGCTTGCCGGCGAGCTCCACCAGGCTGCCTGCGTACATGACCGCAACCCGGTCCGCGACCTGCGAAACGACGGCCAGATCGTGCGAAATAAACAGCATGGCCAGCCTGAACTTCGCACGCAAATCGGCGAGCAACTCCAGGATTTGGGCCTGAATGGTAACGTCGAGGGCGGTGGTAGGCTCGTCGGCGATCAGCAACTGCGGCCGGTTCACGATGGCTATGGCGATCATGACGCGCTGCCGCATGCCTCCGGAGAGCTGATGTGGGAAATCGCGCGCGCGCCGCTCGGCGTCAGGAATGGCGACATCGTTCATACCCTCTACCGCACGCTGCCACGCTTCGGACTTGGAAACCTGATTATGGGCGAGGATCGCTTCGGCAATCTGATCGCCGACCCGCATGACTGGGTTGAGCGCGGTCATGGGCTCCTGGAAAATCATGGCGATTCTCGAGCCGCGCAGCAGACGCATGTTCTCGTCGGGAAGCTCGAGCAGGCTGTCGGGCGCGCCGTTTTCGGAGGCGAAGAGAATTTCACCGGAAACCCGAGCCTGGTGAGGCAGCAGGCGCATCAGAGCCAACGAAGTAACGGATTTCCCCGAGCCCGACTCTCCGACCAGGCCCAAGACTTCGGCGGGTGCGATGGTGAAAGAGAGATCACGAACCGCAAAAGCTGCCTGGGAGGTTTCTGACTTCGATTCGTCGGCGAGTTTAGACGAGGCTCGCTTCTGAAATGCAACGCTCAGGCCGCGGACATCCAGCAGTGCACGCACGCAGTCATGGTAGCAGGCACGCTTGCCCGGGTTGCGCCCAAGGCAGAAACTCGAATGATCCACCGCGCAACGAACAATTCAGAGAGCGATTTCCCCGAAAACTATTGGCCCAGGATCAGCGGAAGCCCGTTCTTGTTATTGCCGATGACGACCACCTTGGAGTTTGCGCTCTTGGCTAGCAGTTCTGTTGCCTCGATTCCCTTCCACTCCAGCAATGCGGGACTGATGCCTTGCGCGACAATCTGCTGGAAGTCCCGGATGCCGCCCGCCTCGATGCGCTTGCGCTCTGCCTCCTGCTTCTCTTTCTGCAGACGGAAGTTCATCGCCAAGGCCTCCTGCTCAGCTTGCTGCTTGGCTTCAATGGACGCTTTCAGGGTTTGGGGCAGCTGGATGTCGCGCAACAGAACGCTCTCAACGATCAGGCCACGCTGGTTCAAAGCGGCCATGAGCTGGTCGCTAATTTGTTTGGCCACCATTTCGCGCTCCCCGGTATAGAGCGCGTTGGCGGTATGTGAGGCGGTCGACTCGCGAATCGCGGCGCGCAGGGTGGGTTCAATGACCACCGCTTCGTAGGTCCCGCCGATCTTCTGAAACACGTCAGCGGCCTTATCAGGATTCAGGTGGTAGATGAGCGAGGTATCGAGATTCATGACGAGGCCTTCGCTGGAAGGCACGCTAGCTGATTCCTTGATGGTCTGGGTCTGGATCGACATCTCGTTATTGGTCTTCAGTGGATTGATCAGGTGCATGCCTTCAGGCAACACTTCTCCGGTGACGCGGCCGAACAGGGTAAGGACACCGACATGCCCGGTTGAGACCCGTGTGACGCAATTGGAGAAGAGGATGACGGCAAACAAGCCGAGAAACGCCAGTCCGGCGAGCTTGAGTACGGGGCTTGGGTTCACGTTAATTACTTTCGCCCGTGGATCGTTAAGGATCGTCATACAGGTACCTCTCCGTCGCGATTCTAGGAGCAACGCAACTATCTCGTAAGTAGCTTTGCGGTGCCCGGGTTTTGGAAGAGAACGCGCGACAACTCCGCATGATTCCTGCGCTCTGCCCACATTTCCACATCAAGAAAATGCGCGGCGGACAAGGAAAGAAAGTCCAATCTCTTGTAAAACTGCGCAAAACGGGCAAAGAGTCGGGTTCCCGAGAACAAACAGGCATGCGCCATGCACCAAAACTCGTCATGGCCCTGTGAACGAGCTGCACTTGCCTGATTCTTAAGGGGATAAAATCGCGTCTTTTTGTTTGACTCTAAAAACAGAAGGAGTAAAAACAACCTCGTTCTTTGACACGTTCTGAAGTTTTTCCGGTTGGTGCGGCGTCCGGGACTCAAGCGAAGTCACCTTCAGATTGCAAAATCCGAAGGAGGGCAAGCAAGGGTCTATAGCAAAGTGCTGGTCGAGGAGAACAGGAACCCACGTCAAAGGCAAGATAGAGTCCCGAGGCGTTGAACTGATTTATCCGGTTGGCGGTGAGCCCGGAGCCCGAGCTTTGATCGCTCGTTGCAACCCGCAAGGAAGCGACGAAGGCAGGTCAGCAAGGGTCGAACGCGAGCTACTGGCCGAGACGAATGAGATCAACACCACCTCGGGGCTCTTAGTGTTTCTGCAGCCCTCTTGGAAGTTCGATTTCTCCTGACAGATTCACGGTCATCGGTCGCCTTAACAGGACCAGATTCTGAGACAATAGTCGGACACATGTCCTTAGGATCGCGCGTGCCGGAAATTGCGCCGGAGAATTCTCCCCACCCAGTTTCCTTGAGTACCGTTCGGAGCACCGTAGACTCCAAATCGCAGACCAAAGACAACCGCCGGGTGCGCTGGTTCAAGCGAGCGGACCGGTGGTTCACACGATCGGCCACTATGGCAGGCGCGATCCATGAAGGCTTCTGGCTCGGTTCTCTGAGCGCGGACGATCTGGATGCGATCACGGGCGACCACTATCGCCAATCGCAGGAATACGCCTCGCCTCAACACAACCAGCGCGGCCTTTTTGACTGGGAGACTGCGGTGGTGAATCAGTATTTTCAGCCGGGATCGCGCATCCTGGTTGCGGCGGCCGGTGGTGGACGGGAAGTTCTGGCTCTGCGTAGGGCCGGATTCCAGGCCGAAGGCTTCGACTGCAGCCGGGCCCTGGTACAGGCGAGCGACGCGATATTTGACAGCCTCGGGGCGCCCCGCGGTGTGGCTTATTGTGCATCAGGCGAAGTTCCATCCGGACCGGCGCTTTACCAGGGCCTGATTGTCGGATGGTCAGGTTACACTCACATTCCGACCCGCCATCGCCGGATTGCCTTTCTCCGGAGCCTGCGCAATCGCGCCCTGCCGGGTGCACCTCTGTTGATTTCGTTTTTCCCGCGGGAAGGATCCTCGCGAGGCGAGAGCCTGAATTACTGGACCGCACGCATCTGCCGTTTTCTTCTTCGTGGGCGCAAGGAGGAATCCGAACTCGGAGATCACCTGGGCTGGTGCTTCACCCACACTTTCACGCGGAAGGACGTGGAAGATGAATTGCGGGCGGCAGGCGTTCGGCTGGTCCATTACAGTGAGGTAGGAGAAGGGCACGCTGTGGGAATCATGGAATGATTAGGCGTGCACGTCGCAACTCAACATCCAGCAAGTTACAGCGGTATATTCCCGTGCTTCTTCGGCGGATTTTTGTCGCGCTTGGTCTGCAACATCTCCAGAGCCTGGATTAACTTCTTGCGCGTGTCGCGCGGCTGAATCACTGCGTCAACAAATCCCCGATCGGCGGCTACGTAGGGATTGGCAAAGCGGTCGCGGAATTCTTCGATCTTCGCCTGCCGCACTTCTTCGCGGTTGGCGGCCGACTCCAATTCGCGCTTGTAGACGATGTCCACCGCGCCCTCCGGACCCATGACAGCGATCTCGGCTGTGGGCCAGGCGTAGTTGACGTCGGTGCGGATATGCTTTGACGCCATGACGCAATACGCTCCGCCGTACGCCTTGCGCGTGATCACGGTGACTTTCGGCACGGTCGCTTCGGCAAAGGCAAACAACAGCTTGGCGCCGTGCTTGATGATGCCGCCGTACTCCTGCTGGGTGCCGGGCAGGAAGCCGGGGACGTCCTCAAATGTCACCAGCGGGATGTTGAAGCAGTCGCAGAAGCGTACGAAGCGCGCGCCCTTGATGGACGCATTGATGTCGAGCGTACCCGCCAGCATCGCAGGTTGATTGGCGACGATTCCCACCGAGCGGCCGTTCAGGCGGGCGAAGCCCACCACGATGTTCCTGGCGTAATGTTCCTGCACTTCGAAGAAGTAACCGTCATCGATCACGGCGTGGATGACATCTTTGATGTCATAGGGGCGGTTCGACTCGGCGGGAACCATCTTGTCGAGCGCGGGATCGGCGCGGTCGATGGGGTCGGTGCAGGGCCGGCGCGGCGGATCTTCGAGGTTATTCGAGGGCACGAAGCTGAGCAGTTCGCGGACCATCGAGAGACACTCGGCATCATCATGGGAGAGGAAATGCGCGACACCGGAAGTTTCGTTATGAGTAGTCGCTCCACCCAGCTGATCCTTCGTGACCTCCTCGTGCGTGACCGTCTTGATGACATCGGGTCCGGTGATGAACATGTACGAGGTCTTATCGACCATCAGGATGAAGTCGGTGATGGCCGGAGAATAGACCGCGCCACCCGCGCACGGGCCCATGATGGCCGAGATCTGCGGGACGACTCCGCTGTACAGGGTATTGCGCAGAAAAATATCGGCGTAGCCGGCTAGCGACATGACGCCTTCCTGAATGCGCGCGCCGCCAGAATCGTTCAGACCGATGACAGGCGCGCCCATTTTCGCGGCGAGATCCATGATCTTCACGATTTTTCCGGCATTCGCTTCGGAGAGCGATCCGCCGAATACGGTGAAGTCCTGCGCGAAGAGGAACACCAGGCGGCCCTCGATGCGGCCATATCCGGTGATGAAGCCATCGCCGTAAAGTTTCTGATCGCTCATGCCGAAATCGGTGCAGCGATGGGTGACCAGCTTGTCAGTCTCTTCGAATGTGCCCTCGTCGAGCAGAAACTCGATTCGTTCGCGCGCTGACATCTTGCCTTCCTTGTGCTGTTTTTCACGGCGCCGGGCTCCGCCGCCCTCTTCGGCCAGGTGGTCGCGCTTCTTCAGCTCTTCGAGTTTTTGTTCGAGGTTCATAGCCCACAGATTATAGGCGAGCTATGCACAGGAGCGTGGGATCGGGGGTGCGAAAGGTGATCGGTGCGGACGTTAATCGAATTCCGTACTGCTAGTCGGCAGCCCCGGTACCCAGCGGCTGGTACTTGTACTGCTTGCCGTCCCAGAAAACGACGGAATCACCCGCGCTCGAATCGGCCTCTTCAGCGAAGATGGCGTTCACTTGCCGTTTGCGTAGCTGCAGCTTGCGGACGGTTACCTTCTTGAAAGGCACGTTGATAATGACGAACTTGGCTCGAGGAGTATCTGAACGCCAGGCTTGGGCGCCCGCGCCGTGGATCACCAAGATGACGAGGTTCTTTTCCATGAGGTCTGCGGAACCGAACGTTGCTGTCAATTTCGGATCGCCGTAGCCGTAAAAATCATAGTAGGGATCGACCACCTTGTAGTTGTGCTCGGCGGCATCGATCATCGGCTTCTTGCTGCGGGCTATGATCACCATGTCTTCCACGCCGTCGCCATCGACATCGCGCATGAAGGGTTCGGACGCAGGCGTGAGGGAGAATTCATCCCCGAATTGCTTGTGAATGAAATTTTCGTCAACAGACGACGTAGCGGTGCCCATCGGAGTTGTGACTGGGGCCGGGGCCGGCTGTTGTCCCCGAGCGGGCAGAAGAAAGCCCAGGACCAGCAACACGGCGAAAACTGGAAGACGATGATGCGACATACCATTACTCTAGTCCCGTCCCATCTTAGGAACTAGAGCCGCGGGAGGTACGTTGGGACGTGACCCGCTGGGATCAGCGGGGAGTTGGATTATCTGCAAAGGCTTTCAGCGCGCTGCCGGGGAAACGCAGCCGTTGTCCGGACGCGTCGGGAAACAGGGTTGGCCGTGATGCTGTCGCCCGCTGAAGCGGGCTGAATCTTTATTACGACTCTCTCCCAGCGCTTACGCGCTGGGCTAATGAATGCCGCCCCTGCGGGGCTGGCTGCTGTGCGGTTCCGTACGACAAACGAGACGCCGTCTGACTTCACCGAGCGCGTTTCCGGCCTACAGTTTGCAAATGCGGATGACCGAATTACTCAGTCTTTTGGCTGAAATGCTGCCAACCTTGGGGCTTGAGCTCGATACCGACCCCGTGATCGTTCCTCAGCACCATATTTTTCCGTCGCTGAATATGTCCGATTAACGTGACCGGCAGGCCGGCGATGCGGTTGGGAACGCGCTTGCCGCGAGGCGCTGTGAACAAAAGCTCGTAATCGTCTCCGCCATGCAGGGCGTGGTGTGGCTCGACTTCGTTTCCATCTCGGCCGATCGTGGCTCTGGGGATGGCAGTGGCGAGAATCTCGGCGCCGACCGCCGACTCCTCGCAGATATGCGCCAGGTCGGTGGAGAGGCCGTCGCTCAGATCGATCATGGCATTCGCCAAGCCTCTCTCTCTCAGGAACCGGCCCACGGCAACCCTGGGCACAGGATGAAAGTGCCGTGGGAAGTCCTGCGGGCGCACTTTTTGCCCGGCGAAGAGGTTCTGCAAGCCGGCCGAAGCCCCTCCGAGTTCGCCCGTGACATAGATCCGGTCGCCCGGGTGGGCGCTCGAGCGCAAGATTGCCTTCCCCTTCGGAACGGAGCCGAGCACCATGATGTCGGCGAGAATCCCTGCCGGGGATTCGGCAGTGTCTCCCCCAGCGAGACTCACCTTGAACTCGTCGGCAAGCGCCAGGAATCCTTTGAGAAATCTGTCGACCCAGTTTTGTGAAAGATTACGCGGAAGCGCCAGGGAGAGGAATGCTACAGCGGGCTTTCCTCCCATGGCGGCGATATCGCTGAGGCCACGCGTCAGACAACGATGGCCGACTACCTCGGGCGGGTGCCATTCCCGGCGAAAGTGAATGCCCTCCAGGCTGAAGTCAGTTGTAACCAGAGCGTCCTCGCGAGAGGGCCAGCGCAACACGGCACAATCATCCCCAATGCCGGTCACCAGACGCCCACTGCGTCGTCGAGCAGCTTGCCGTAGCCGCGTGATCAGCGCTTTTTCCGCAAGAGGCACGCCACTCACTATATCGATTGACCGTGGCGGAGCCTAGTCGAGCGGATCGGGTCGATGGGCCGAACCTGGCCTGTGTGCTATGCCGTTAAGATCCGGCCCGGTGGGCTCGCTCAGAGCCCCAGCAGCCCCTTTTTCAATCCCGCATTGGGAGGCTTCGGTCCCAACCATACCGAGAACAGCATCTGTGCGAACGGGGCTCCGGCGATCGTCACCTTTCCCTGGCCCTTGACGGTCAAGGTGGTTCCCAGCCCGGGCACATAGGTGAAGACCATCTCGTCCTGCTCCTGGAGAGGCTCGAGTGCGGCGAGCAGCCGGTCGATGTCGGGTTTCATCTGCTGGCTCGCGGCAGGCGTATTGTCGCGGAATGATTCCTGGAAGGCATCGGCCATCTGGTTCTTGCTTACCCCATGCAGGAAATGCATGACGATGCGCTTGGGTTCGTCTGCTTTAAGGATGGCGTCGGGGTCTGAGGATTTCTGCACGAGATACAATCCGGCAACGTAGACCTTCACCACAAATTTCGTGCGCAGTCCCAGTCCATTGAGTACGAGACGGGTGGAACCGACACTAACCGTATCGGGCAGAGTTACACCCGCGAGGCTGGCGGCATCGAGCTGGACAAGCGATGTCAGGCCCAGCAGCACAACAACCAGCGAAATGGTGGTTTTGCGAATGAGGAACCCCTGAGTTCCAATGTACGGGGCGATGCTAGCACGGGAAAATCTGGAATGGATGGCAGTCGCCGCGATTATGAATTCAGTATTCCTGTTTCGGTAATAGAAGCCAAGCTCACCGCAAGGCCGTATTCGTCGCGAGGGCGTATCAACGAGCCGGAGAATGGTCGCCGAACAACTCAACCTGTCCGCGGGGACGAACACGATTCCCGCTGACAGATCCGAAATGCGTCCGAGCCTGATGGCTGAAAGCGCGTGGTGGCGTTGACATCGCACTTCACTCACCCTACCCTTGACTGTCCCGAGCTATGAAAGTTCTCGTCATCGGTGGCGGCGGTCGTGAGCACGCTCTCGTCTGGAAGCTGGCGCAATCTCCGCGTATCCAGAAGCTCTACTGCGCGCCTGGGAATGGGGGCATTGCGCTCGACGCCGAATGCGCACCGGTGGATCTTAAGAGCGTCGATTCGCTGGTCGCTCTCGCGAAGAAATTGCAGCCCGATCTGACTGTGGTGGGGCCTGAGTTGCCGCTTACCCTGGGAGTGGTCGATGAATTTCAGCGACGCGGTTGGCCCATTTTCGGCCCGACCCGCGCCGCCGCACAGCTTGAGTCGAGTAAGAGCTTCGCCAAGGAGTTCATGCAGCGCCACCACATTCCCACGGCGCATTACGCGATCTGCAAATCGGTCGACGAAGTTCGGGCGACCCTGACTCATTTCCATACGCCCATCGTGGTGAAGGCCGACGGCCTGGCAGCGGGGAAAGGCGTGGTGGTCGCAAAAAGCAAAGAGGAAGCTGCTTCGGTGGCTGCCGACATGTTGAGCGGCAAAATGGTGGGTGCGGCGGGTACGCTGGTGGTACTGGAAGAGTGCCTGACGGGCGACGAGCTTTCCTTCCTTGTCTTCAGCGATGGCGAGCGCGTGGTGCCCTTGGTTGCCGCGCAGGATCACAAGCGCGTGAATGACGGCGACGCTGGGCCGAACACCGGCGGCATGGGCGCGTACTCCACGGCGACCATCGTCGACGACAAGATGCGCGACTGGCTGGTCCACCACATTGCCGAACCAGTCATCGCTGGAATGAAAGCGGAAGGCGCCGAGTACAAAGGCGTCCTGTATTGCGGGCTTATGATGACGGCGCGCGGGCCGATGGTGCTTGAGTTCAATTGCCGGTTCGGTGATCCCGAGACGCAGCCCATCCTGATGCGCCTGGAGAGCGACCTGGTGGAAGCGCTCGAGGCGTCCGTCGGCGGCCGGGTCAGCGAGGGCGATTTTCGCTGGTCCCCGGACGCCGCGGCCTGCGTGGTCATCGCTTCCGCCGGGTACCCTGGTACCTTCGAGGCCGGGAAAAAGATTGCGGGGCTGGAGAAGGCCAGCGCGATTGACGGCGTTCAGGTTTTTCACGCCGCTACCAGCCGGCGGGATGATGTTTACTTCACTTCGGGTGGGAGAGTTCTGGGCGTGACAGCGCGGGCTGGCGATCTCGCGACCGCCGTCGAGCGCGCGTATGCGGGCGTCTCCATGATTGGTTTTGAGGGAATGCACTATCGCAAGGACATCGCCGCGCGCGCGTTGAAGAAATAAACCGGATTTCATTTAGCTGCAAATTCTGGGAGGACAATGAGCAAGCCACAGGTTGCGATTGTCATGGGAAGCGACTCCGACCTTGAAATCATGCGGGAGACCGGCAAGGCGCTGGAAGAATTCGGCATCGGGTACGAAATGGACGTGACCTCGGCACACCGCTCGCCCGATCGCACTGCCGAATTCGCGCGTCAGGCAGCGAGTCGCGGCACCCGTGTGATTGTTGCCGGTGCTGGCGGCGCGGCCCATCTTGCTGGAGTGATCGCGGCTCACACGACCTTGCCGGTGATCGGGGTGCCGATTCCGTCCACTTCGCTGCAAGGTATGGACTCGCTGCTCGCGACGGTGCAGATGCCGGCCGGGATTCCAGTGGCTACCGTAGCCATTGGCAAGCCAGGCGCGACGAATGCAGGAATTCTGGCGGCTCAGATAATCGGACTTTCCGACAGTGCCGTCGCCAAAAAGCTCGAGGCGCATAAGGAAAAGCTGGCCCGCGGGGTGGAAGAAAAGTCGAGGAAGTTGAAGAGTTCACAGAACTCGTAAGGGCTTTCCGCAAGCCACCTCCAAACCGCTTGCAGACCACAGGAGATCCCATGGACCCGGGTATGCCCTTTGCGATCCTGCTCGCCTATAACGCGGAGGAAACTGCGAACTGGAGGCGATGGTTCGCCGAGCATCCGACCGCGCTCGATTTGCCATGCGACGTCGCCGGCGCCGGGACCGTTCGCAAGCTGGTGCTGCACATCCTCACGACAGAATTGTTTTTCGCGCATCGCGTTCTCGACCGCGGATTACCTGACTTGAACAACCTCCCGCATGGAAGCCTGGAGGAACTCTTCGCCATTGGCGCGGATGCGGGCACCAAGTTTGCACAGTTTCTCGCCCAGGCTGACGATGCAGACTGGAGCACCATCCAAGCCCTGGGCTTTCGCGACCTCAAGGCCAGCAAGCGAAAGATGCTGATGCAGGCGATCTTCCACAGCATTCATCATCGCGCCCAACTGGCGACTTCCCTGCGCCAGCAAGGATTGAAGCAGGACTGGATTCACGATTTCATTCTGAGCAAGGCGACAGAGTGAGCCCGCCTCACTGCCTTTCTCATTGCGGGATCTGTTCCTCCGGGAACTCCACTTCCAATCCCAGCGGATCGGTGAAGCGGTTGGTCAGATTCGCCAGGCCGGTGAGCAGGTGTAGATCGACAATTTCCGCATCATTGAAATGCTTCTTCAGCGCGATGAAGTCGGCATCCTTTACGGAATGCGGATCGCGGGTGAGCTTCTCCGCGTAGGCAAGTGCCGTTCGCTCTTTCTCGGAGAAGCGCGAATAATCTCCGGCCTGCAAGGCTTTCCAGTCGTCCGGACTCAGGCCAGGGCGCTTGGACGATGCCAGATGATGCTGCAAGCAATAGTGGCAGCCATTGATCATGGATGTGCGAATGTAGATGAGTTCATAAAGCTTGCGGTCGAGCGAGCGGCCCACACTGGCGTAAAAACCGAGAAAATTCTTCAGCATGTCTGGCCGGTGCGCGAGCGCTTTCTGGACGTTGCCGGGCTTGCCTTTGAGCTTCTGTTCGTAAATCTCTTTCACTTCTTGCGGAGCGTGGTCGGGTTCGACGAGCGCTATGCGTGCCATAAGAATTTCGCCTCCGTTCGTTCGATATAATACGCGGCAGAGCTGTTTCCATCCTTTCGGCCGACTGGAGTCCTCCACTGAAATGCTTCGCATCCGCGCCATGACGGTTGAGGACGTGCCTCTGCTCCGGCAGTTGATCCTCGAGTTCGCGACCTTCGAAAAGCTAGCCCACGAAGTCACCGTCACTGAGAAAATGCTGGCGCGCGACGGCTTCGGCGCGCATCCCCGCTTCCGCGGCTTGCTGCTAGAGTGGGAAGGCAAAGTCGCCGGGTATGCGATCTACTTCCATTTCTACAGCAGCTTCCAGGGGACGGGGTTGTTTCTCGAAGACATCTATGTCCGCGACGAATTCCGCGGAAAGGGAATCGGCAAGGCACTCATGACGGAGGTCGCCGCGATCGCTTTGCGCGAAGGGCTGTGGGCGCTACGCTGGGAGGTTCTCGATTGGAATCAGCCCGCGATCGACTTCTACAAGCGATTGGGCGCAACCTTCCTGGATGACTGGAAAGAAGTGCGAGTCGAAGGAGACGCTCTACGACTTCTGGCGGAGATGCAATCAAAATGAAAGGCATTCGCATCATTGGCGCCGGACTGGCCGGCTCAGAAGCCGCGTGGCAGTGCGCGCGTCGCGGAGTTGCGGTCGAACTTTGCGAAATGCGCCCGGTCCGTTTGACCCCCGCCCACCAGAGCGCAGACTTCGCCGAGCTCGTCTGCTCGAACTCCCTGAAATCCGACAGCGTGAACACCGCGCCCTGGCTGCTCAAGGAAGAAATGCGGCGCGGCGGATCGTTGCTGCTCGAGATTGCGCGGGCATGCTCGGTTCCGGCCGGACATGCGCTGGCGGTAGATCGCGCGACATTCTCGGCGAAGGTTACGGAAGTGGTTTCGCGGGAGCCGCTGATTACCGTGCGGCGGGAGGAGATCATTCGTGTCGACGAGGATCAGATTACGATTATCGCGACCGGGCCTTTGACCTCCGATGCACTGGCGTCGGAGATCGAGCGTTTGAGCCGGCCAAGTCGCGATGTTAAAAGCTCATGCACTGAACTGTCCACGTCAGACGGGTTATCTTCGTTGCCCGACCTATCGTCACCTCATCGGCTGTATTTCTACGATTCGATCAGCCCGATTGTGGAGGCTGACTCCATTGACATGACAAAGGTGTATCTGGCGGCACGCTATGACAAAGGAACCGCCGACTACGTCAATTGCCCCATGACGAAAGAGGAGTACGACCGCTTTTACGATACGCTGACCGCGGCCGAGTCGGTCGAGGAGCGTGATTGGGAGAAGCTCAATTATTTCGAAAGCTGCCTGCCAATAGAAGAGATCGCGCGCCGTGGCCGCGATACCCTGCGCTTCGGCCCGATGAAACCGGTGGGTCTTCGCGATCCACGCACGGGCAAGCCGCCATACGCCGTCGTCCAATTACGCCAGGAAAACCTGCGCGCAGATTCGTACAACCTGGTGGGCTTTCAGAACCATTTGAAGTTTGGCGACCAGGCGCGCGTGCTGCGGTTAATCCCAGGCCTTGAGAATGCACGCTTCCTGCGCTACGGACAGATTCACCGCAACACCTACATCCACGCGCCCACTCTGTTGTGGGAAACGCTCCAGCTTAGGACACATCCGCGCGTGCTTTTCGCCGGCCAGATTTGCGGGGTGGAAGGGTATGTCGAGTCCATCGCGACCGGTTTGATGGCCGGTGTGCATGCGGCCGCTCTGGCCTCGGGAAACGAGCCCGTGCCAGCGCCACGAGCTTCGGCGTTCGGGTCACTGGTGCATTACATCACGCACGCCGATCCGCGCAATTTTCAGCCTGCGAACATTACCTTCGACTTGCTGCCGTCCCTGGAAAGGCGCGTAGGGGACCGGCAGGAGAGACATCGTCTGCAGTGCGAGGCCGCTTTGCGGGAATTCGATGCCTGGCTGGAACGCGCCGGCGCGGTCGCGGCTTAGGGTCGAATTCACCACAGAGACACAGAGGCACCGAGAAGGGCAGGCGGATTGTCCTGGCTGGATTGGCTTGTGGGGCCAACGGTCACTTGCGATTTCCGCTTCGGGTTACCTGTTTTCCCCGAGTCGTTAGGGGCGTAGCCCGTAGCCAACGGGTTCTCCCGCTACGCCAAGGCATTGCCCTTGCCGGAGGGCGCGCTCCGCCCCGAATATTCCTGCAACAAATCCGTGCCAGTGTGCGTACCTATTCTCAGACGGGCGCCTGGGGTCCCTATGCCGCGTTGCGGATGACCTCTCGATGGCGGTCTCGTCCAACAAAACAGAATGGTTCTCCGCGATCTCATTGGCGACGTGTTCCGCACGCTCTGGGCGCACAAACTGCGCACGTTCCTGACCATGTTCGGAATCGCATGGGGAATCGTGTCGATCGTTCTGATGGTTGCAGCCGGTGAAGGTCTGCGGGTCGGACAAGCGAAGGTGGCAGAAACGCTAGGCAAGGACGTGATGATCGTGTTCCATGGCCGCACCAGTCTGCAGGCGGGCGGACAGCGCGCCGGGCGCCTGGTGCAATGGAGCGACGAGGACTTGCCCTATGTCCGGACAACCGCCACCGACTGCGAGTATGTTCTCCCCGAACTGGAACAGGAAACCGTACGTACGCACAGCGCATATAACAACGCGGCCTTCCTCGTGACGGGATCACTGCCTGCGTTTGGGTGGGTGCGCACGCTGAATCCGGGAGCAGGTCGTTTTTACAACGAGAGCGATGTGCAGAGCGCGAGGCGAGTGGCATTTCTCGGGACCGACGCAGCCAAACAGTTGTTTCCTGAAGGCAATGCGGTCGGGCAGACCATTCACCTCAACGACTTCCCCTACGTCGTGATTGGAGTCATGGAGAAAAAGAAGCAGGACTCCAGCTACGACGGCTGGGATGTGAACAAAGTCTTCATTCCGTTTACCACCATGCAGCGGGATTTTCCGGCCAAGCCTCCGGCCACGGCTCACGATCTGGATCAACTGCTGGTGACGCCGCGCTCTGTGGACCTGCACGAATCCTGCAAATACCAGATCCGGCGCGCACTGGCTCATTTGCATCATTTTGATCCCCATGACAAGGAAGCGTGTCCCATCTGGGACACGGTACAGGAGGCGAAGGCCTTCGAGACGATGACCAACGGGATGAAGTATTTTCTGGGCGCTGTCGGCCTGGTTACGCTCGTACTCGGCGGGCTGGGAGTGATGAATGTCATGCTGGTGGCAGTACGCGAGCGCACCCGGGAGATCGGCGTTCGCAAGGCGCTGGGCGCGCGTGGCAACGAGATCTTGCGGCAGTTTTTCTTTGAAGCGCTCCTGATTGCAGCACTGAGTGGCGCGGTCGGGCTGGGAATTGCTTACGGACTCTGCGCCGTAGTGAACCTGCTGCCCATGCCGGATTTCTTCGCGGGATTGCTGCCCACTTGGGGAACGGGAATTCTCGCCTGCATGCTGCTCGGCATGATCGCCGTGCTATCGGCACTGTATCCGGCGCGACGCGCGGCATCGATTGATCCGATTGAGGCGCTGCGCTATGAGGCAGGGGGATGAGAATCGTCGCCGGTCGTCGGCATTGGCTGGTGGCTGATAGCCGACAGGCGATAGGCGATGGCGGCCTGAGCTAAAAGCCAGGAACTAGCAGCTGATTTTTTCATGCTGACTGAAATCATTTACGAAGCCTGGATTGCGCTGAAGCGGAACCGTACCCGCAGTGCGCTCACGATGCTGGGTATCGTGTGGGGCATCGCGACGGTCACATTGCTGATCGCGTATGGGAACAGCTTCCGCTCGATCCTGGTCAATGGGTTCAACGCGTTCGGCAAAGGCGCGGTGGTGTGCTGGCCGCAGCAGACCAGCGAGCAACCCGGTGGCCAGCGCGCCGGAAAGAAAGTGGTCCTTGAAAAAGAGGACATCGACATGATCAAGGAAACCGCACCGCTGGTGAAGCACGCGTGTCTGGAAACCGTGCAGCGTCCTGGGATTGCGTACGGCGATCGAATGGTCGGAACGGCGCCGGTGCGTGGAGTCTGTCCCGAATATGGGGAAATGCGCAATGAGGTCGCGGCGGAGGGCCGCTGGCTGAATTCACTGGACGAGTTGGAGCGGCGGCGAATGATCTTCCTGGGCAACCGGTTGCGCGAGAAATTATTCAGCGGCCGTCCCGCGGTAGGCGAGACTGTCCTGGTGGGTGGGGTGCCGTTCCAGGTGGTTGGCGTGATGGCGCGAAAAATCCAGCTGAGCAATTATTTTTCGAGCGACGACGAGTCCTCCTGGATCCCCTACTCGGCCGCGGGCGATCTATGGAATACTCGCTACGCCTCCGTGCTGGTGTTCGAACCGATAGCGCCACAATTTGAGAAGCGGGCAATGGCGCAGGTTCTGGCCGCAATTGCGACTCGACAGCAATTCTCGCCTACAGATCCGAAGGCGATCCAGATGTTTGGCCGCGAGGAGTTCCGCCCCATTATTGATGGTCTGACGATCGGACTGCAGGTACTGTTGACCTTTATTGGTACGCTCACCTTGGGCATCGGCGGCGTGGGCGTGATGAACATCATGCTGGTTTCGGTGGATGAACGCATTCGCGAGATCGGGCTACGGCGGGCACTGGGCGCGCGCAAGCGGCATATCAAACTGCAGTTTTTGGCCGAAACGCTGCTGATCATGCTGCTCGGAGGCGCGATTGGGATCTTGATCTCCTACCTGATCGCGGTGGGTGTGGGTACGTTGCCGCTGATGGGACCTCTGTTCGAAGACGATTCGGGCAAGGCGGATATCCATCTGAAAATCTCGCTAATGACCGTATTGCTGTCGACGGGAGTGCTGCTTCTGGTGGGCGTGGCAAGTGGGATGGTGCCCGCGCTGCGCGCGTCGAAACTCGATCCCGTGGAAGCGCTGCGCTATGAGTGAGGCGAACTCCTGATTGTCGTCAAATCCACGTCTCCGTTACCGGAAGTCGTGCACAAAAGCATTGACCCAGGTCCCGCTACGAAGTAGTTTCAGGCTCGGTGCCTGAATCCAGCAAAGGAGTGTGACACTTGCCCAAATCCGCCGTAGATGTGGTCAGCAGCGCGTTCGAACACACTCGCCGTCAATTGTGGACGCCCTTTCGTTGGACACAGTGGGTGCGGCTTGCGGTGCTGGGACTGGCGACGGGCGAGATGAGTTCCGGCGGGGGTTGCAACTGGAAGCGATTCGGGAGTGCGCCCAAACCTGCGCCCACGCAAGGTCCCTTCGATCCCGGCAAGATATTGCATAGCATCGATCCGGCGCTACTGGCCAGCATGCTGCTTGTGCTGATTGGCGGCGCGATGATGCTCATGCTGGTTTGGATCTATGTGTCGAGCATTAGCCGCTTCATGCTTTTTGATGCCGTCCTGCGCAGCGAAGCTGGCCCGTTGCGCGATGGCTGGAAACGATGGCAGGATCCCGGAATCAGCTTTTTCTGGTGGCAGCTGGGACTTTCCGTCGTGGGTTTCACGGTGGCCGCAGTGTTGTTTTTGCCGTTGCTGCTGCCGGTGATCGCGGTTTTGAGAAATCACCAGCGCCCCGGGGCGGAACTGCTGCTTGCCTTCTTACCCATGTTTGGCGTGTTCGCCGTGTTTGGGCTGGTGATGGGATTGATTGCCGTGCTGGCGAAGGATTTCGTTGTTCCTCTGATGGCGCTTGAGGGCTTGGGCGTAATGGAAGGATGGCGACGCCTGTTAGGGATGCTGAAGAATGAAAAGGGAAGCTACGCCGGTTACATTGTTATGAAAGTTTTGCTGAGCATTGGCGCCGCTATCATTTTCGGCATTCTGTCGGCCATTGCGGCGGTGATTGTGGTTTTGCCCACCGCGATCGTGGGGGTGATCGTTGCCATCATCGTCAAGGGCGCCGGCGTAGGCTGGAATGAATACACAGTGACAGCGGTTATCGTGGGAGGGACGATCTTTGTTTGCCTCATACTGTGCATGATCGCGCTGGTTTGCGTGCCGGTGGCCGTATTCTTTCCCGCCTACGCGATGCATTTCTTCGCGGAACGATATCCGGCGCTGTACGCGCGTTTGTATCCAGCGACTCCGCCTGTGCAGGCTGCGCCCATAGCTCCGCCATTCTCGCCGCCGCCCGAACCGATCGGGTGAGTTCGCACCACAGAGACGCTGAGGCACAGAGAGAATTTGATAATTGGGTAATTCACTAATTGGGTGATTTTTAGGCAGGAATAACGCTTATGGCGTCATTCAATTTCCGAATCACCCAATTGCTCGATTCCCTGATCGTGTTTCTCTGCGGCTCTGTGTCTCTGTGTTAAGAAAGATCAACGGCCTGCTTCGGCCCTCGCCAGGATGATTGCAGAATGTTGTGCCGCCGCTTGGTAATAGCTAACCCATCGCTGCGGTTCCGTTGCCTGGTAAGGCGCGAGATTGTGCGCCCAACGGAAACCGATTGGCTGGTACCAGAGTTCCACCTCCACGTGGAACGGCCCCGCGGCATCGCTGGTTTTGATCACATACCGGGTGAGCGCGCCTTTATCGTTGAAGTCGGGGTCGGCGGCGGCCTCGCCAACAACAGAAATGTCTGGCTCGGCCGTTTTCTTGTCGAAACCGCTGGGCAGGATGCGGCTGTCTTTCAGGTATCCGATCGCCGATAACAGTCCGGTGGTGACTTTTCCCTGCGCATCTTTCAGGATGGGCTCGAAAATCTGCACCTGCTCGGGAGTGTTGATCTCGCGATAGTAAGGCTCGAAGCGCGACGGGTCGGCATCATTGTCGTTGCCAACGATGGAGCCGTCGAGATTGAGCGCGCCCGATTCGAAAACCGCGCGCCCATTGCGGTCGTGCACTATGACGTGCAGCCAGGCGCGGCGCGAAGGATACGCCGTCGGAAGTTTATGTCCGGTAAGGTTCTCTACCAACACTTCCATTGAAAGCCCGCCGGCAGTCGTCTGCAAGTCGCGAATGCTTACGCGCGCCGATTGCGTCTGGAGAAAGATGGACGTTCGATCAGCGGCTGCCGAAAGTTCAGGCGCTAATGCGGAGACGCCAAGATCGTCGTGGTGGCCGTTCAGAATGCGCTGCATGAAAAAGTTCCCGCCAATGAATTCGTGACGGTGCATGCCGTTACGCGGCGTGCCATACAACGCGGTAATCCGTACGGGTTCCTCTACTTCGGGCATATGGCACGATTGGCAGCTGCGCTGATCGCGATAGTCGCTGTGCAGCCATTCCTGATACGGCATTTGCTCAGGCAGGGCGCCGATTTCTGCTCCTCCCGGCCCCAGCGCTTTCGTTTTCAGAGTATGGCAACTTCCGCACAGGGCTGAGTCGCGAATCTGATCGCCTTGCTCCGGCACAAAGCCGCCCGTCGAGGACTCCATTACG
>JGI12627J18819_10000146_pt1 | contig 23853 bp, 21 predicted proteins | sample TexAe_OM1H0_M2_FD_18819 | JGI IMG/M metagenome (IMG submission 18819)
GCCGCCCGGACCGCCCCCCGTTCCCTGGCCGCCGCCGCCCGGACCGCCCCCCGTTCCCTGGCCTCCGCCGGCGCAACCGCCGCAACCTCAGCCGGGACCGGTGCCGGCCTTACCTCCAGCCCCGCGCAAGCGGAAAGCGTTGGTGCAGGCGCTGACTGGCGCGATGCAAAAGCTTCGACCGCAGCGCCCCGAACCGCGACCACACGAGGCCGCGCCCACCACCGCGCTGCCTCGACCGGATGCACCGGAAACATCGCATCCGCCGGCCGCAGAACCCCCGTCCCCGCCCCCGCCGCTCAAGACCGTTCCGTTGGAGGCGCGTCAGGTGCGGCTCACCGTCCACGGCGAGCAGGTGTTGGCGGAACTGTCGATCACCGCTGAGCCCGGAACACTCACCGCGATCATCGGACCGTCGGAGGCGAGCACTTCTGCTCTGGTTGACGTGCTGAGCGGAACGGTGCAACCAAGCGTCGGTACAGTCCATTTCGACGGCTACGAGGTGACGTCCGATCACGTGCGATCGCACATCGGAGTCGTACCGCGATATGACCTGCTGCATCCCGCGCTCACCATCGAACAGGCGTTGGGCTACGCCGCCGAATTGCGCCTGCCCCCTGGCACTTCCGCCGATCAGCGCCGGCAGCGGGTGCACTGGGCGCTCGACGAGATGAAGCTGGGCCTGCTGCGCACCGTCCAGGTGAGCAACCTCACCGCCGAACAACGCAAGCGCGCATCGATCGCCATGGAACTGCTGACCCGTCCGTCGCTGCTGGTCCTCGACGAACCGACCGCCGGACTCGACCCGGCCGCGGATCACGACATGACGACGACGCTGCGGCGACTCGCCGACGACGGACACGTCGTCGTGGTCGCGACCACATCGACAACCGACATCGACATCTGCGACCACGTGGTGCTGCTCACCGGCACCGGAACGCCGGCGTTCGCCGGACCGCCGGCGCAGATCGGCCCCGAGTTGGGCACGAGCGACTGGACGGAGATCCTCGCCCGGGTCAACAGGGATCCCTATGGGGCTCATGACGAGTACCTGGCCCGCCAGCCCGAGCTCCCGGCCGCGGCGGAGCCACCACAGACTCCGGCCGAACCGCTTGCCCGCCTGCACCTTTGGCGACAAATCGTCATCGCCACCCGTCGACAGGGCTGGCTCTTGGTTGGTCATCAGCGGTACTTCATCTTCCTGACCATCCTGCCGGTGCTGTTCGGCGCGATCGCGTTGCTGGTGCCCGGACATGCAGGCCTGGGCCCGGCCAACCCCTACGGAAACAGTCCCGACGAAGCCGTCGAGATCCTTGCCGTGCTCACCATCGGCGCCGTCGTGATGGGCACGGCGCTGACCGTTCGCGACCTTTTCGGCGAACGGCACATCTTCCGGCGCGAACAAGCCAACGGTTTGTCGGCCACGGCTTTCCTGGCCGGCAAGATCATCGTCTACAGCCTGGTCGCCATCGTTGCGACCACAGTCATGACCATCGCTGCCGTTGTCGGCAAAGGCGCGCCCACTCAAGGCTCCGTGCTGTTCGGCGATAGCGTGTACGGGGCCACCTTCGAGCTGCTCGTTGCACTGTCGGTCACCACCATCGTCTCGGCGATGGTCGCGCTGGCCCTTTCGTCGCTGGCCACCTACTCCGAGCAGATCCTCTTGACGGCCGTGCTGGTCGTGTTTATCTCGGTGGTGTTCGCCGGCGCGATGTTTCCTATAGACGGCCGGTTCGGTCTCGAGCAGATCTCTTGGTTTGTGCCGTCCCGGTGGGGTTTTGCCGCGTCGGCTTCCACGGTCGACGTGCACGCCGTCAACCTGCTGGCGACCGCCGATGATTCGTGGAAGCACTCGGCCGGCCGGTGGCTGTTCGATATGGGAATGCTGATCGGCTTGGGCGTGGTGGCCACCGTGTCGCTGCGCTGGTGGCTTAGGCGGCCGGCACGCCGGCGGTAATCAACCCAATGCCATTGTTAGACATAACGTCTCACACGTCGGGAATACGCGGTGTATTCGTCGCCGTACTGCCGCAGCATAAACTGCTCCTCGCGCAACACTTGGCGGTGGAATAGCCAGGTGCCGGCGAAAAGGTAGACCAACGGAACCCAGTTCGGAAACACCAGGAACTGGCCCACCAAAACAAGGAACAGCGCGACGTAAATGGGGTTACGGCTGAAAGCAAACATCCCGCCGGTCACCAACTTGTCGGGACGGTCGACGTCGATGCCAACTCGAAAGCTTCTGCCGAACGAGATCAGGCTCGCCAACATGACAAGCAAGCCACCGCAACACAATCCGATACCGATCCATGCCACGGCTTGGGACCGAAAGAACCTTGTGCCGCCAACAAGCGGCCAATCGAACGCCGCGGCAAAGATGGTGTAGAAGTAGAACAGCGCGACCGGCGGAATGACGAAATCTGTCTTGTCAATGCTGCCGAAATGCATTGCTCGCGTTCCTGTCCTGCGCAGCAGGATAACTCTGGTCAACACCATGCCGACCAGCAGCACGATGGTTGTAGCGGCTATATATCCCGGCAAGACCGTCTTATCCGTTCGCTCCATTCACCTCATACCAAAGCGCTTCGTAGCATTTGGCCGCGACGCTTTGTGGGGCGAACGCCGTGACCGGCGCACGTTGTTCGGCCATCTGCTCGATGATCGACAGCGCCGGGATGGCCGTGCGCAAGATTCCCCGTCGTTCAGCCGGCAACCGTTCCATGAGGTCGTGATGCAGCGACTTGCGCCCGTCCACCATCGAGAAGAACGCACAAATCTGCGGTTGGCGGCCGTCGAAATCGTTGACGAAGCCGGACAATTGATCAAATGTGCGGACCGATAGCGTGGCCGGAATCATCGGGACCAGTAGCGTGTCGACCGCGTGCAAGACGTTCTCCGACAATAGCGAAATGCTCGGCGGACAGTCGAGGAAGACCACGTCGTATTCGCCCTCGAATGGCCGCAGCAGCTGGTGAATCCGGCGGGTCGGCCGCTTCACGTCGTCAAGCTGTAAATCCATATTGCGGTAGCGGAAATCGGCCGGCAGCAAGTCAAGCCCGTCGAAATCGGTGGCCTTGATCGCGTCGTCGAGCGATCGCGTGCCTTCCACCAGCGCTCGACTGCCGCCCTTGACTTTGGGCCGCACCCGGAAAAGATACGTGGCCGCGCCCTGCGGGTCGAGATCCCATAGCAGCACGTTGGATCCACTGCGCGCGGCGAGATGCGCGAGGTTGACCGCGGCCGACGTCTTGCCGACGCCGCCCTTGATGTTGTACGTCGCGTAGATCTTCATCAGCGCACCAGCGCCTTCACTCGGGCACGATTCTCGTTGGCCAGGAATGGCCGCAGCACGCCCACCAGTGCCCTGCGCGCGTTCAGCTGATGTGCGTCGAGCTGCGCGGCCAGCTCCCCCATCGCGAGCACGGTTGCCGGCGGCGCAGCGCCCTGTTCCATCATCACCGCGGCAAACTCTCGGACCGCTTCACGCTGCACTTCGCCGTCCTGGAAATCGCCGAGCGTGTCCTGCAGCGCCTTGAGCTCTTTGATCAGCGGACGATACTGCGCGTCGGCAAACAGTGGCCGGAATACCTCGAGCAGATAGCGTAATTCCTTGCAGCGCTTACGCAGTCCATGCACCTGCTCGCTCGGCGAGTCGGCGGCAAGGCGTTTCCCGCGTCGCACGACGTTCCGGAACGCCCGCTCGATGCGTTCCCGGGCAAGCGAGGTGGCCGCCGGCCCGCCGTGGCTGTCGGCAGCCACCTTGGCCAGCTCGGTACGCCAGTCGCTCATCAGTTGTTTGAAGCGCTGAGATCGCAGCCCGCGCACCAGGCGACGGCGTTCGGCCGCGCGATGCCGAACCAGAAAAGAGCGGAACGGGTCGAGGTCGCGTGGATCGGCCGACGCCAGCCCGTCGGCCATTTTGTCGAGCTCGAGCAGGTAGACATCCAGATCGCGCACCGGCGTGGTCAGATCGCCGAGCCACTTGAACTCCGGTGCGAACCGCTCAGCCAGATTCGCGGGCAGCACATCACCGGCTAGCTTGAGAATCGACCGGGTGCGCCGCACCGCGACCCGTAGGTCGTGCAGGAATTCGATGTCGATCGCCGCGATCGTGCCCGCCACGTTGTCGTCGATGGCGGCTGCGAACTGCGCGAGCATGTTTGCAACGGCCACCGGTGCGGGCGTTTCCGGCTGCAGCGGCGCCGCCAGATTCTGCTCTTGATCGTTGGGGCTGCGAGCGGCAAGCGTCAATGCGTCGTCGTACGGCGTGGTCGCCGATGGGGTGAGCCCATCGACGCGGCCCATCAGACGAGCAATTTGGTCACCCTCTGCCTCGTAGCCGCGCAACGGCTGGACCTGTAGCCGGCTGGTGCCGTCATTGGAGCTTTCGGACAGCAGCCGGGCGACAGTTTTATCGTCGGCGTTGAGCACCCGGCTCTCCCGCATGGCACGCTGCACGGTGACCACCGACAACAATGCTCGCGGGGCAACGATCGGATCCAGTGCATCGCGCAGCCGCCCGGCAGGCAGGTCGTGCAGCAGTGCCGGCCATTTCTTCGCCCGAGGCCCTTGCAACCGGCTGCCATCCGGCAATTGCATGGTCAGCGGGCCGTCGTCGAGGTACTCAAGGGACATCCCCGCCTCGTGCAGCCGCCAATCGAAGGTGTCCAGCCAGGTGTGCGAGACCTCTGTTTCCGGCCCCGCGGTGATGGCGAATTTCGGCCGCAGAGCAGCGGCGATCGCCTCGATATCGACCGCGCCCTGCTTGCTGAAGGCGCGGGAATTGGTGCCCATGGACTACCTTCCCTTGGTCGCATCACCGCGACCGCGCGACAGACTATAGCCACCTTGGGTTAACGGAGTGTTCATCTGACCGCCGGGCCATCAAAGTGTCCCCTGACCTGGCGGAGCTTACCCCGGCGGTGCGAACGTCGGGTTACCGTCGGGTATGACCACCACTGCCGAACATCTGCGCAACACGCTCGACGGGCGTTGGCGCGACGTGAAGAACCAGATGCGGGACCGGTTGACCGACGAGGTCTTCCGTCCGCACTACACACCGAACACGGTGATCGCCCGCACCAAGGTGGCTGAACAGATGTCGATCATGGCCGCGGCGGGCGCGGCCGACGATGGCTTCCGCAAGGAGCACGGCGGGAACGGCAACGTCGGGGCGGCGATCACGATGATCGAGATGCTCGCGATGTCCGATCTGTCGCTGATGGTCAAAGCGGGAGTCCAGTGGGGCCTGTTCGGCGGCGCCGTCGAGAATCTTGGCACCGAGCGCCACCACGAGGCGTATGTGAAGAAGATCATCAACCTCGAGCTGCGCGGCTGTTTCGCGATGACCGAGACCGGACACGGCAGCGACGTGCAGGCCCTTGAGACGACCGCAACCTACGACGCGGACACCCAGGAGTTCGTCGTTCACTCCGAAACTCCGACCGCGCGCAAGGACTACATCGGCGGTGCCGCCGAAACCGCCACCATCGCAGCGGTATTCGCCCAACTCTTCACCACCGAAGACGGTGAGCAGGTCAACCACGGTGTGCATTGCGTCCTGGTGCCGATCCGCGACGCCGACGGCAACGACCTGCCCGGTGTGACCACGTCGGACTGTCAGTACAAGGGTGGTCTGCCGGGCGTCGACAATGGCCGCATCGTTTTCGACCACGTTCGCGTTCCGCGGGTGAACCTGCTGAACAAGTATGGCGACGTCGCGGAGGACGGCACCTACAGCTCACCGATCGAAAACCCCAACCGGCGGTTCTTCACCATGATCGGCACCCTGATCCGCGGGCGGATCTGTGTGGGTGGCAGCGCGGGCAACGCGGCACGTGTCGCGTTGGACATCGCCACCCGGTATGCGTTGCAGCGCAGGCAATTCAGCGCACCCGACGACGAGACTGAGGTGCTGATCATGGACTACCTGGTACACCAGCGCCGGCTGTTCCCGCTGATCGCCCGGTCGTATGCGTTGCAATTCGCGCAGAACGAGCTGGTGGCCAAGTGCCACGATCTGCAAACGGCGGACGCTCCCGACGCCGAGGAGCAGCGCGAGCTGGAGTCGCGGGCGGCCGGCCTGAAGGCCGCCAACACCTGGCACGCGTCCACGGCTATTCAGGAAGCCCGGGAAGCTTGCGGCGGCGCCGGCTACATGGCCGACAACCGGTTGATCGCGCTACGCGCCGACACCGACGTATTCACCACCTTCGAAGGCGACAACCATGTGCTGACCCAGCTGGTGGCCAAGGAGCTGCTGACCGCCTACGCCGACGACGTCAAGAGCATGAGCCCGGTGGAATGGGTGCGGTTCGCGGCCAACTTTGCTGGTGAGCGGGTGCTGAAACGCACTGCGGCAGAGACGATCATGCAGACTATTGTCGACGCCCGGCAGGACAACGAAGAAGAAGGCAGCCTGTTCAACCGCGGCACCCAGGTCAAGATGTTCGAGGACCGCGAGGAATACATGATCGCCTCGGTGGCGCGCCGGCTACAGGGCAAGTCCAAAGAAATGTCGGCATTCGATGCGTTCAATGCCGTGCAGGATCACGTGTTGCATGCCGCGCAGGCGCATATCGACCGGGTGGTGCTGGAGGCGTTCGTCGCCGGGATCGACTCGTGTGAAGACGAAGAGGCCCGCGAGGTGCTCAACCTGGTCTGTGATCTGTATGCGTTGTCGGTGATCGAAGATGACAAGGCGTGGTACGTCGAGCACCGTTACCTGTCCACCGAACGCGCCAAGGCGGTCACTCGCGGTATCAACGACCGATGCCGGTTGTTGCGGCCCTACGCCGAATTAATGGTCGACGGCTTCGGCATCCCTGAGCCGCTGCGATACGCCGAGATGCTGCACCCGGAGAATCTCCCAGGCTGAGTTCGCTCACGGCGAGCAGACGTAAAAGCTCCGCGACACGCCGAGCACGAGAGAGTCAGGGCTTCGCGCTCGACCGTGGCGCCCAACGGTGGGAGCTCGATGCGAAAACAGTTCTGGCTCAACTTGATACGTCGGCAGCTGCCGATTCAGCGACCGCCCGCGAACGTTAAAATCACTGCTGAAAAAAGGCTTCCGAGATCGTTCAGCTTCACCAACGCTAGTTGGCAGACAACACGGTANGCTTNAACGTTACAAGCATTTTGATCGGGAACCGCGACGANGGGTTATTCGCATGAATCCGAACCCGGACTACGANGCCAGCGACGAGTTGGAAAACGGCATCGCGGCGTACGCGTGGCTCCTCCGGGGCGTCTACCCGCCACCGTACTACGGGCCTGACCTGGGCAACGCCGACGCCGGCGGATAGTTCACCTTCGCTGCTGAGTCATTGCGGCGGCGGCACGTAGCTGCCCGCTGAGTTGCGCAACTGCCACAGCTGGGCTGGGCAGTAGATGTTGACCGCGTTCGAGATCAAGTAGTTGGCCGAGTACTCGTCGTTGGGCAGCACGTCATTTTTCACATCGCCGATGACTTGGGCGTAGCTCGCCCCGCCGGTGATCTTGTCGCAAATACCGTGGGCATAGCTGATGGCATCTGTTGTGTTCGCGAAACTGTATTGCTTGCGCACGGTGGTGTCATAGATGAACTCAATATCAGGGGCCGGAACGGCGTGCGCCAGCGGCGTTGCGCCGCCGCAAAATATCGCGGCGACGATCAGACCCGCCAGCCACATCCCACGCTTCTCGTTCATGCTGGTTGCCCGTATACGGCGACCAGCACGCTGCGGTCGAAGCTGTTTTCTGACCACACGCCGATCTGAGTGTTGGCACAATTCGACATGATCGCCATGTAGTCGGGGCGGTAGTACCAATTACCCATGACGTCAAGGTCATTGATGGCCAACGACTGGTTGATCGCCACGGTCTCGGCGACAGTGCCGTTGTAGCCGGCGCCGCGGGCACGGTCCGCCACGGACGACCCGTCCGACCCGATGTCAGCGTCGAGGCCGCGATTGTTGAGCACATCGACCGCGTGGCGCTGCGCGGCGGACTGTAGCTGCGGATTGATCTTCAGGTTGGTTTTGCAGCCGGCCTGCTTCTTGATCGTGTCGACGTTGACCACGATGCCGTTGTTGAGCCGGTCGTTGTTGCCGGGAACCCCGGGAGCGGCCGATGCGGTGATCACGCTCGGGGAGACGAGCCCGGCGCCGACGGCCAGCGGTATCGAGATGATCTGTGCACATTGGCGAATGCGCTTGTCAGTCATCGCATCTCATCTCTTTCGAATCACTAGCGGATGTTAGCGGCGAGGTCGCCGGACATTGCACCGAGCTGTTGTCCCCACGTCGGCCAGTCGTTGCCGCCGCCGCGGCCCAGGTCGAAGTGGCCGTTCTTGCCGCCGACGTCGCGGTAGTGCGAGTAGAACTGCGCGTTGGTGCCCTGGGAGATATCGCCGTAGCCGGCCATCGCGCCCTGATCGGTCGGGGCGCCGCTGCCTGGGCTGTAGATCCAGAGCCGGGCGTCGTTGTCGACCAGCTGCTGGATATTCTGGTTGGGCGAGTGCCATTTCCAGCGACCCAATTGGGGCAGGCCCCACATGTGGTCGCTGTCGGCGCCGCCCTGCTTGAGCGCCGCGGTTATCGTCCCGTCCACACCGCTGCGCTCGGGGGTGAGGAAGCCCGAGAGCGACCCGGCGTAGCGGAACCGATCAGGATGGAACGTGACCAGCGCTGCCGCCGCGTATCCGCCCTGGGAGACACCGACAACACCATGCCCGCCAGGGGCCAGCCCTTTGTTGGCGGCCAGCCAGTCCGGCAACTCCTGCGACAGGAACGTCTCCCACTGCTTGCTGCCGTCCTGCTCCCAGTTGGTGTACATGCTGTAGGCGCCGCCGGCCGGTGCTACCACCGAAATCCCTTTGCCGGCAAGGGCGCCGAATCCGTTACCTGCCGTCACCCAGTTGCTGACATCAGGCCCGGCGTTGAACCCGTCCAGCAGGTACGCCGCGTGCGGACCACCGGCCACGAAGGCCACCGGGATGTCACGACCCATCGACGGTGATGGCACCAACAGGCTCTCGAAGCCGGCCGCCCGGGTGGTGCCCGTCGAGCCCGAAATCATGCTTGCCGCAAGGCATCCGGCTGTCAGCACGATGGCGGAAAGCCGCCGGAAACTCAACGACACGCTTTTCATCCTTGCCTCACTTGTCCATCGCTCACACCGGGTCGAACTGCGAAATGAGCCATCGACCGTCGACCTTCTCGAGACTGACGCGCACACTGGACGTGGTCTGGGTGGGTGCATCGTTGCCGATGGTGGTGGTCTGGTCGACGAAAACCAACACCACCGCGTGCTTCCCGGTCGCCGACACCGAGGCCGCCGCAGGAACGGTGGCCACCGCCGCAATGTGCTGCTGCTTTGCTCCGGGAGCTACGACGTCGTTGACGAGCTGGGTGTACTGCTGGCGGAAGCCGGCCGTGAGCCGCTCGGCGGCGGCCTTCAAGTCGCGGTCCACCGTTTCGGGCTTGTACGACAGAATCGCAATGGTGCTCTCAGAGGCCGCCCGCACCGATGCCTCTGCGGCCGTATGCGATTCCCGCGCCGTGCCGTCGAGCCATTTCAGGTAGGCGACGCCCAGGGCGATGATCAACGCCAGCGCCGGTAGTGCCACAACCAGCAGACGAGTCCAGGAGAATCGGCTGCCCCGCTCGACCGGCGCTTCCACAGCGTCGGCTGCGGCTTCTGCGGCTTCTGTTTCGTCAACGTCGAGCAGGTCCGCCTCGTCAGCCGCCTCCGCCTCATCGGCCAGGTCATCGCGCTCGGCCAGGTCGTCGAGCGACGACTCGTCGGCGACCGGGTCAGTGTCGTCGGACATCGCGGAGTCCTCCTCCTGCGCTGTTAGTGCAGTTCGACTAGTCACGGTACGAACTCCACATTCGACACCTTGGCGCCATCCCCTGTTTTGTCAACGGTGAGGCGCATCCGCCATCTGCGCGGCTCCTGGTCTGCCGGGGCCGCGGCCATTGACGTCTTCACTGCGACCGCGACGAGCACTTGCGCTTGGTCCTTCGTATACGAGAGCAGACCCGCCTCGGAGATGGTGCCCTCCGATTTGGACTGCACTTTCTTGACAACCTCGACGAATGGTTGCGACCGATTCTGGAATTCGTCGTGAAAGGCGCCGGTGGCCGAATCCAGGACCCGCTTGATGTCGGCATCGACCTCGGTGTAGTTGATCGTGGTGAGGTTGATCGCGGTCTGCCGCGCGACTTGCACGTACAGGTTGCGTTGCGCCTGCTCCTGATGGTCTTGATGGACGCGGAATCCCAGCCAGCCTCCCAGCCCGACTAGTGCCACGATGATGGCGAGACTGACGGCGATCGGTCCCGGGATGCTCGAAAACCAAGTTTGCACACGGTTTCTCATGCCCGGCTCGGCGGCGCCCTCGGCCTCAGGCTCGGGCTCGTTGGCTTCAGGATCCTCGACATCAGTTTCTTCAGCGTCGACGTCCTCAGCGTCGGCGCTGTCCTTCTCGACGAGCTCAGGGACGTCTGAGTTGTTTAAGGGGTCGGGTTCTTCGGCGGCACCATCATGCTCTGCCATGTCTTACCTTTCGACGTAAAAGCCAGGTCGGACTCGCTGTAGGCGCGGCCGTCCGGGCCAACGTAATTTCCGGTCGCTGGATCGTAGGGTATGGCGATCGGCGGCTTCACCGGCGACTCGGGGGGCGGGTGCCAGTCCCTGCCAGGTGATGGTGTCGGTGCCCCCTTCGGAAATTGCGGCACACTTTGACCACTCAATGTCGCGTTGGGATCGCCCTTCCAGAACAGACCGTCATTGAGTGGGACATACTGTTCGTCGCCTTCGCACATCTCGATCGTCGGAGCGCGCTTGCCCGGCTTTGTCTCGCAGGGTGTGTTGCGGACGCCTCGGACGTTCATATCGGAGTTCTGCGGGATGCGGCAGTACAACTCTCCATCAGTGCGGTCGGGATAATCCTCCCGGACCGGAATCCGTTGCTGCTGCACCGGAAGAAAGCCGGTGTTGCATGGCGGCGGCAGGTTGAGGTTCAAGTTGAAGTCGAGATAAATGCCTTTGTAGTCCTGCTTGGCGACCCGGTCCGGCACGATGATCGACGACATCACCGCTGTCCCCTGCGGGAAGAGAACCAGCAACTCCTCGAGGTCGTTGCGGTAGGACAAAGCGATGTTGCCCAGGCTGACCAAGTTGGCCAACAACACGGGCAGCGTGGGCGCCAGCCGGTCGAACAGCGCGGTGCCTTCGTCGAGCGCCGGCCCGGCGGTGTTGAGCAGGTCGGCGACCGAATTGTCTTGCCCCTTCAGTTGACTGGTGATCGAGTTCACCCGCCGCGCCCAGGTCGCGATCGAATCCGACGTCCGGACCTGAGAGCTGGCCACCGGCGGGAACTCGTCGATCAGTCGCGAGAATGTGTCGCTGGTCTTGCCGGCGTCGATCGCCAACGCGGTGCCACCGTCGACAAGCCGGGACAGTTCCGGGCCCAGACCCGCGACGGCCTTTGAGGCCTCGTCGACGACGGTGTGCAGGTTGTCCTGCGGAATCGCCTTGAGAGCTTTATTGGTTGTGTCAAGCAAGAGTCCGATGTCGACGGGGATCTGTGTCTTGCCGACCGCGATGACGTCGCCGTCGCGCAGTTTCGGCCCGGTGTCATTGGCGCTACCGGAATGCGGCGTGAGTTCCAGGAACTGCTCACCGATGGCCGAGCGGCTGTGAACCGCGGCGGTCACGTTCGAGGGAATTGCGATGTCGGATTTCAGCGAAAGCACCGCACGAACACCGGCTTCGGTGACGTCGACCGATTTGACGCTGCCGACCTCGCTGCCGCGGTAGTTCACCACCGACGTCGGGTACAACCCGCCCGAGGCGGGCAGATCGACCTTCACCGTGTATCTGCCAACCCCCAGCAGCGCAGGCACTTTGACGAAGCCGAACGCCATCACTACGAGGGAGAGGACGGTGACCGATGCAAGGATCGCCAACTGTGTCCACACCCGGCGGGACAGTCGCAACGAGCTGGTGCGCGACACGCTAGTAACCCCCCCAGTGGTAGGGCACGATCAACGGGTTCGCCGCGGTATACGGGCTGGGCATCTGGCCGATGGTGCGGCCCCATTGCAGTTCGAGTTCGGTGAGGTTTCCCTCCCACTTCGACCCGGTGAAGAAACCGCTGTCCAGGCGGCTCAAGGTCAGGTCGACCACGAGCGAGATGTTGGCGAAGTCGCCCCGAAACCAGTTAGGCACAGTGCTTTTCACCCAAGGCAGGGTAGAGAGGAAATCTAGGCCCCGGGTGAGGGCGGGCCCGGCGTTGGCCAACTCCCGCAGCGCCGGTGCGAGGTTGCGGAAGTTGTCGGTCAGCGATTTCTTGGTCTGATTGATCGTCGAGGCGGCGACGGCGCTGAACTGACCCACCGAATTGATGGCGTTCACCAACGTCTTTCGGGTATCCGACAGGACGCCCAGCGCCTGCGGGATGGTCGTGAGTGCTCTATCGACCGTCGGATCTTTCTCCGCCACCTGGCCGACCAACGAGTTCAAACTGTCGATAGCCGTGATGATGTCGTCGGTCTGGGCTTTGGTCTCCGTGACGAAAATGTCCAGTTGGGTCAACAGGCTGCGCATCTCTTTTTCGCGACCGGTCAACGCCGTGGCGAAAGTCTTGGTGATCTCCTGAAGGTGGGCCAGCCCGCCGCCGTTGAGCAGGATCGCCACCGACGCGAGGGTCTGCTCGGTGGTCGGGTACGTGGCGGCTCTGGACAGCGGAATCACCGAGCCGTTCTTGAGCTCACCTCTCGGTGCCTCGTCGGTCGGTGGCGCCAGCTCGATGTGCATGGAGCCCAACAGACTGGTTTGGCCGACCTTGGCAGTGCTGTTCTCAGGCAGATGGATATCACCGTTGATCCGCATGGTCACCAGCGCATGCCAATCTTGAACTTCGATCTTGGTGACATTGCCGATGTTGACATCGGCGACGCGTACCCGGGTGTTCGGCTGGATGACGACGACGTCAGGCAGCTGCGCCTGAATGGTGTATGCGCTTTCGCCGACGCCCTGTGTCCCCGGCAGCCGTAGGGTGTTGAGGCCCTTCCAGCCACAACCCGTCAACAGGCACAGGCACGAAAGGACAAGGCCCGCAATCACTGTGCGTCTCATGGCGTGCCTTTCGGCGGCAGGGGTGCGGCCGCGGGCACCATCAGGCCTGGCAGTCCCGCATTGGGGTCGGTAGAGCGGACCGCGGCCGGCGCCGGCGGTACAGCACCCCCCGGCAAAGCTTGGGGCGACGTCGGCGGCGGGCCCGCCGCGTCGGCCGGTGGGCCACCCGGCGCTCCCGGCGGCGGGATATGCGGGTTCAGCTTGTCTTCGCTGTAGGTGATCTCGTTGGGCCGCGCGGACGCTCCCACGAACGGGTTGAAACCGAGCGGCGGGAAGTTGTATTGCCGGTTCTTCATGATCGGAGACAGATACTGCTCGCACAGTCGCGCCGACTGCTTGGCGCCGACACGGCCCGCGGATTCGATTGCACCGCAGAGGAACTGGACGGTATCAGCGAAGTTCACCGGGGCCAGGATGCCGGTCACCGCACTCTGCGCCGGTTGGTAGATGTTGAGGAAGTTCTGGAACGTGTCGGGCGCAACGTGCAGGGTTTGCTTGATGTCACGGCGGCTGTCGTTCAATGCCGTAGTGATGGCATTGAGGTGGTCGAAGGTTGTGCCGATAGCCTCTCGGTTTTCAGCGACGAAGGGACGCAGATCGTTGACCGCCCCGTCCAATCCCGCTATCGCCTGGCCCCACTCGTTCGGGGTATTCGTCATCACGGTGGTGATGTTGGCCAAGTTCTTGTTGAAGGAGGCCAGCAGCTCGCTGCTCGACGTCAGCGCGGAGACGAACGTCTCCAGGTTGCGCACCGTGCTGAAAATGTCGGTGCTGTGGTCCCCGAGCGCCGAAACCGCCTGGGAGAGCTTGATAACGGTGTCCCGCGCGGTGTCACCCTCGCCCCGCAGGTTGGCGGCGGTGCTGTTGACGAATTGCCCCAGGGCGCTGGTCCCACCTTCAGTGGTGGGTTGCAGGGAGTCGGTCAGCTTCTCCAACTGCTTGCGCAGGTCGTCCCATTCGACGGGGACCGCGGTCCGCTCCTCCGGAATGGTCGCGCCGTCAGCCAGTTTCGGGCCGCCGGAGTAGACCGGGACGAGCTGGATCGCCCGCGAGGTCACCAGCGACGGCGACAGGATCGCCGCACGCACATCGGCGGGCACCGCATACTGCGAGTCGACGGTGAAAGTGACCTTGGCCGCGTTGGGCTGCGGGTCGATCTTCTCGATGGTTCCCACCGCGACGCCGAGGATGCGGACTTCGTCGCCGGTGTAGATGCCGTTGGTGTTCGGGAAGTAAGCGACATAGGTGTTGCGGGTCATCTGTTTCCACCACGGCGTCACGATCATGCTGATCCCGACGAACAGGAGCAGAACCAGGCTGATCGCCGTACCAATCTGCGTAGCACGTCGATGGTTCAGAAGCCAAGCGACAGTTTTGTCCAGCCGAGCGCGGACCTTCGCGAACGCCATCAGCGACCCCCGTTCGCGGGCACTTCGTTGGGCGCCGGCAGATACACCGGCGTTTGCTTAGGCGGCGGCTTGAGATCCGCCGGCGGGCCGGGCGGTGGTCCGCCGGGCGGCGGCGCCGGTGGCGGCGGCCGGTACGGATAGCAACCGGGGCCCGGAAGCGGAACCCCGGACGGACCACACTGCTGCTGATCCGGGTTGCCGGTGATCGCATCCGGGATCGACCGTCGCGGATCGCCGCCCTGTCCGGTGCGCGGATACGGCAACGGCAGCAGCGGCAGACCTGGCTGGCCGTTGCCCGGGTCGGTGAGTTGCGACGGCAGCAGCACGTTTGGGTCGAGCCCCAGATCGGCAAACGCCGCATCGGTGAACGGCTGCACGAATTGTCCCGGCACCAGGTTGACCAAGGAAGCCTTGAAGAACGGCCCAGACCCCAGTACCTCACCGAACGTCACCGCATACTTCGGAATGAGGTACAACGTGCGCTGCAATTCCTTCTTGCGGTCGTCGAGAATCGACAGCACACCGTTGAGCTTGTCCAGCGCCGGCTTGAGCTGAGTCCGGTTGTCGCCGACAACGGCTGATATCTGCCGGGTAGCCGCCCCGATGTTGGTCATCAGCGCGTCGACCGAATTACGTTGCGTCAGAAGCTCGGCCAACAACGCATTGGCATTGATGACGAGGTTGGCGATCTGATCGCTGCGCTTGGCCAAAACCGAGGTCACCTTGTTCGCATTGCCCAGTAGGCTGCGCAGTTTCGCGTCACGGTTGTCCAGCGTGCTGGAGAACTGCGCCACCCCCTCCAGTGCGGCTTTCAAATCAGGCGGCGTGTCCTTGAAGGTAGTCGCCAGAGTGGTGAGCGCCGAAGACAACTTTGTGGTGTCCAAAGCGCTGATGGTGCTGGTCAGGTCGCCCAGTGCATCCGGTAGGTCATAGGGCGCGCGAGTGCGCTCGACCGGGATGGTGCCTTCTAGCTTGCCGTCTCCGCGCGGAGTTATCTCGAGCATCTTTGTGCCGAGCACGGTTTCGGTTTTGATCGACGCTTCGGTGCGGTTGCCCAGTGCGACATCGTCGTCGACGGTGAAACTTACCAGCACCTTCGTCCCGTCCAATTTGACGCTGGACACCCTGCCGACGGACAGCCCCGATACTCGCACGTCACTGTCCGGCTTGATTCCACCAGCCTCGGTAAAATACGCCGAATAGCCAGACTTGCCGGTGAGGAAGGGAATCTTCTCGTAGGAGAAGACCGCAACCACCAAGGCAACCACGATGGCGATGCCGACCAAGCCGACCCTGATCCGGTTGCGCTCGGCGAGGGGCTTGATATTGCGCCGCTTGAACTTTTCTTGAAGGGCGCTGAAACGGCCTTTGATCGCAGTCATTTTTTCGGCAAGCACCGCCCGGTCACCTGGCTCACCAGCTTGACGAACGTAGGCTGTCCATTTCTGCCGTTGAGCTTGATGATCACGTCACAGATGTAGAAGCCGAAGTAATCGCCGTACAGGCCGTTGCGCGACAGCACCTGGTAAACGTCGGGAAGCGTCTTGACGAGGTCGTCGACGTAATTGTGATCGGACTCGACTTGCCCTGCGAACCGGTCTGTCTGGACCACGGTGTCTTTGATCGGCTGACGCGCCGTCGTCAACAAGTCGGCGACCGATCCCGTCGCGGCATTGATGTACGCGACGTCCTTGGTGATATCGGTCTTGCGCTCGGACAGTGCGCCAACGAGTTGGGACAGCTTGTCTAAGCCTTGTGAGAATTCTTTGTCCCGAGCACCGAAGGTGTGCAGCACGGTGTTCAGATTGGTGATCACTTCTCCGATGAGCTTGTCGCGGTTGGCCAGCGTCGTGGTCAGAGCAGACGTTTCGCCGAGCACCGACGAGATGGTGGCCCCCTCGCCCTGGAACACCCTCAGGATTTGGCCCGACAGCGCATTCACCTGGTCGGGATCCAACGCCCGGAACAGCGGCCGGAAACCACCGATGAGAGCGTCGACGTCGAGAGCGGGAGAGGTCCGCGCCAGCGGAATCGTCGCTCCCGGAGCCAATCTGCGCGGCGGACCGGGCCCATCCTCGAGAGCGAGATACCGGTCGCCGATCAGGTTTTCGTAGCGCACCGACGCTTTGGTGCCCTCGGTGAGCTTCAGCCCCTTGTCAATGGCGAAGTCGACATGGACAGAGCCATCCTTGTCCAGTTTGAGGTGACTGACTTTGCCCACTTCGACACCCGCAATGCGGACGAAGTTTCCGCCCTTGAGGCCGGAAACATTCGAAAAGACCGCGCTGTAGGAGGTGCGGGCGTCAAACCGGAACTGCCCGAAAACCGTAACCAGAATGAACACGAAAGCAAGGGAGACAACGGTGAACGCCACCACGCGCGCGATTGCGCCGGGTTTGGTTCTCATTGTGGTTCCTTACTTTCGTCGCGGGTCAGGGCGCCGGTGGCGGCGCGGGCGGGAGCGGTGGCGTCGCGGTGCCCGCGTAATCAGGTGCACCGGACGGCGGTTGTCCGGGGTAGGCCGGTGCCAGGCCCGGCGCCGGACCGCCAGGGTAACGGATCAACGGTGGCTGGGGCGTTCCCTTGGTGACCGGGAAGTAGTTGTTGTAGCCGGGGAAGCCGATCCCAGGGTTAGGCCGGATGTCCAACCCGGTACCGAATCCGGTGTCGGTAACCAGGTACTTGACCGGGAAGTTCGCGCTGGCGTCAGGCAGCGAGCCACAACTGGGCCTGCCGCCCGGGCCACCCTTGGCCTGCACGACCGGCAGGTTGTCGGGATAACGATAGGGGTCGTCGCCGAAGAGCAGTCCACCATCGATATTCAGCGATTTGCCGTTGCCCCCCATGGCAGCTCGACCGCCGTTCTCCAGGTACCACACCGCGCCCTCGAAGGTGCACTTGTAGGTCGGTGAGTATTTATTCAGCAGCTCGAAGGTTGGCGCCACCAGGTTGATCGCGCTGACCAGGCTCTGCTCATTGCGGCCGATCGTGTTGATCCCCGCATTCGAGAAGCCGATTGCATCCAGCAGCACCTCGTTGAGCGCCTTCTTTTGTTTACTGATCGTCACGCTGGTTGTCGAGAATGCGTCCAGCGTCGACAGGATATCCTGCGCCGCAACTGAATAGGCCTCGGCGGTCTTACCGAACAACTGCCAGTCCTTCCGGATGGTCTGCTGTTTCGGGTTTACGGCAACGAGCGCTCTGTTCCCTTCGGTGATCGCCTGACCTATGCGATCGCCCTTGCCGCGAAAAGCATCGGACAACGCCGATAGCACGCCGTTCAGCTTTGCCGGGTCGATTGCACGGACTATCGACTGCAAATTTTCGAAGACGGTGTTGACCTCAACCGTAACGTTGCGGCTGTGTAACACAGCACCTTTGGCCAGTTGTCGATGAGTGGCGCCCTCTTCAGGGACGATGAGGTCGACATACTTTGCGCCGAACGCAGTGCTGGACTTGATCTCCGCCTCGGTATTGGCTGGCAGATAGCGGAATTCGCTCGGATAAATCTTCAGCTTGAGCTTCGAAAGGTTTGTGCCGGCCGAATCGGCATAGGATTCAACATGGTCTACTTCACCGATCTGGACGCCGCGCAGCTTCACTTTCGCGTCGTCTTCCATGACCAGACCGGCCCGATCGGAAATCACCGTGAGCGGAACGGTCGTCTTCAGCGTTCCCTCGAACGCCATCGCGGTCAGCGTGCTGATNGCGACGATCACCAGAACGAGTACCGGTGCCCACCAGATTGGATCGATTCCCCGGCGCCGCCGGGACTCNTGGCTCATACCGTCACCCCGACAAGTGGAAGTTGCCGGACTGTCCGTATACCGACAGCGTGATGGTCAGCAGGATGAANACTCCGGCGGTGATCGAGGAGCGCACCGCGCGACCGACCGCCTCGCCCACGCCCGCCGGTCCGCCGGTGGCGTTGTAGCCGTAATAAGTGTGAATTGCCATCACCGCAGCCGCCATTGACAGCGCCTCGATGAACGACCAGAGCAGGTCGGTGGGATGCAGAAACGACGAGAAGTAGTGGTCGTACACACCGCGGGACTGCCCGTAGATGATCGTCGTGCCGAATCGGGTGGCCAGAAACGACATCAGCACGGCGACCGTGTAGATCGGGATGACCGCCAGAACCCCAGCCACGATGCGGGTGGATGCCAGGTAGGTGATTGGCCGGATAGCCATCGACTCCAGCGCATCGATCTCTTCGTTGATCCGCATAGCCCCGAGTTGCGCCGTTGCGCCGGCACCGATGGTGGCGGCCAGCGCCACGCCCGCCGTCGCCGGTGCGATGAACCGGACATTGAGGAACGCTCCCAAAAACCCTGTGAGAGCTTCGATTCCGACATTGGACAATGTGTTGTAGCCCTGCACGGCGATCAGCGCGCCGGTGGTCAGGGTCAAAAAGCCGATAATGACCACGGTGCCGCCGATGACGGCGAGTGCGCCGGTGCCCATGCCCAGGACGGCGATCAACCGGAGTACTTCACCCGGGTAGCGCCGAACCGCGTCGACGGTAGAGATGAGCGCGGTGCCGATAAACGCCGTCTGCTCCCCCACACTGCGGACCGAGTCGACCAGCCGACTCAGGAGCTCGGCGCCGGGTATGTATTTCTCGTCTTCGTCGGGTTCTGCCCTGCTGCCCGCCCTGGAGGCGAACTTGCCCATGGCGGCGCTTCCCGCCTCGGATTTGGCATTGCCCGCCCTTCTCCGCCGCGGCATGCCAGTACTCTTCGCTTCGGCGGTGCTCATTGGCGCCGCTCCTCCCCATCGCTGCGCTCTGCATCGTCGCCGGCGCGGCTCATGGCGACACCTTCACGCCGAAAGCGGTGGCCAAGATGTTGATCAAGAACAGAGCCATGAACGCAAACACCACCGTCTCGTTGACGGCGTTGCCCACCGCAATCGGGCCGCCGCCAACGGATAAGCCCTTGTAGCACGCGATCAGACCCGCCGAAAGCCCGAAGAGCAATGCTTTGACCAGGGACACTATTACCTGCGGAAGGCCGGTCAGCAATGTCATCCCAAAGATGAACGCCCCTGGCGTGACATGTTGCACGTACACGACGAAGAAGTAGCTACCGGTGAGGCCTACCACCGCGACCGCCGAATACAGCAGCAGCGCAACGAATGTCGCGGCAATTACCCGCGGTACCACCAGCGCCTGGATGGGGTTGACGCCGATCACCTTCATCGCGTCGATCTCCTCGCGAATCGTCCTGGCACCCAGGTCAGCGCACATCGCGGTGGCGGCCGCACCAGAAACGACGATTGCCGTGACCACCGGGCCCACCTGTGTGATCGAGGCGAGCGCGGCACCCGCACCGGACAGGTCGCCGGCGCCAACCTCGATCAGGACGATGTTCAGCGTGAAGACGATGAGGACTGTGTAGGGAATCGACAGCACCAGCGTCGGCACGATCGACACCCTCGCGACAAACCAGATCTGATCGATCAGTTCGCGCACCGCGAACGGCCGCCGGAAGGCGGCGCCGAATGTCTCGCCCGCCAAAACGACGAAGTCGCCGACGCCGGCGGCGGGTTTCGACCAATCAATGCCGGATACCGTCGGCCCTAGAGTTCTTTGCGGCAAGGGCCTATCCGCTCCGACGAGAGCCGCAATCGGGTGATGAAGACCACGATCTTATAGGTTGGCTAGTTTGCTCGACGGGCTCATACCAACCCCTCGGACGGGCTGTCCGGCCTGTTGGATTCTTACCATCAACCAGGAATGATTCACGGAAAATCACCGAAATTCTGGCGATGACGGCGGCCTTCATCGAGTTTGCTCGTTCTGCCGATAATCGATACGGCTCATCGCGCTCCTCTTCCTAAGGGGAAAGCTTTGGGTCACCCGGCTATCTGCAGGCATGGGCGCATGCGGCAGCGCGACGAGAACGCCGCTAGTTGGCTACACACACAGACCACGTCGGAAACTTACGGAATCGAAGCTCCGGGCGCGATGGTTGGAATCAACTAGAAGAAATCTGACCTGCGGAATTTCGCCAAGCGATCAGCCCAGGCGTTTCAAGCAATCCTTTTACTCAGGATGAGCTGAACGTGACCCGCCACCAGGCAGTTCGCCAGACTCAACCGACGTTGGTACCGCCCTCGGCGATCCGGCGTACGGCGTTGAGTAAGACGTCGATCTCCTCGAACGTGTTGTAGAACGCGAACGACGGGCGAACGGTCGCCTCGAGCCCCAGGCGCCGCAGCGCCGGCTGGGCGCAGTGGTGGCCCGCACGCACCGCAATGCCTTCGGCGTTGAGCGCCTTGCCTACCTCGAGCGGCTCATGTCCGGCCAGCACGAACGACAGCACGCTGGCCTTCTCGGTCGCGGTGCCCACCAGTCGCACACCCGGAATGTCAGCCAGTCGCGGCGTCGCGTACTCGAGCAACGAATGCTCGTAGGCCGCGATGCGCTCGATGCCCAACCGCTCCACGTAGCGCAGTGCCTCGGCAAGCCCGACGGCGTCGGCGATATTGCCGGTACCGGCCTCGAACTTCGTCGGCGGCCCTTGATACAGCGAACGTTCCGTCGTGACGTCGGCGATCATGTGGCCACCGCCCTGCCACGGCGGCGTCTCGGTCAGCGCTTCCTCGGTGCCATAGAGCACGCCAATTCCGGTGGGGCCGTAGATCTTGTGTCCGGAGAACACGAAGAAATCCGCGCCGAGTTCAGCAACGTCGACCGGCATGTGCTGGATCGACTGAGCGCCGTCGATCAGCACCCGCGCACCGTAGCGATGACCCAACTCGACGATCTTCTCGACTGGAACCACCGTGCCCAGCGCATTGGAGACCTGGCTGGCGGCTACCAGCTTGGTCCGCGGACCCAGCAGTTCCTCGAACTCCGACAGCAGCAGGTTGCCCGCGTCGTCGATCGGCGCCCACTTCAGGATCGCTCCTGTTTTCTGTGAGATCAGTTGCCAGGGAACGATATTGGCGTGGTGCTCCAGGTGGGTGATGACGATCTCGTCGCCGGGTTGCAGGTGCTTGCCGCCCCAGGCGTGCGCCACCAGGTTGATCGCCTCGGTGGTGCCACGCAAGAACACGATGTCGTCGGCCGTTGGCGCGCCGATGAATTCGGCTACGGTGTCGCGGGCCTCTTCGTAGGCATCGGTGGCCCGGGCCGCCAATTCGTGTGCGGCGCGGTGAATGTTGGAATTCTCGTGCGCGTAGAAGTGCGACAGCCGGTCGATCACGACCTGCGGCTTCTGGGTGGTCGCCGCGTTGTCGAACCAGATCAGCGGCTTGCCGTTGACGGTCTCCTTCAGGATCGGGAAGTCGGCCCGAATCGCGTTGACGTCGAACACCTCGTGTTCGTCTGGTAACTGCGGCACCGGGTCGGCTGCGGTCAGGAAGTGGTAGTTGTGCTCGTCGCCGGCCGGCGCGTCCGATGCGACCGGTAGTGCACCAGACCAGCCGAGCTCGGGAACCGACGGCGCCCCGGGGAGCCACTCGACACCGGAATAAGGCGCCGAACCACGCGGTGCCACCGGAACGGTGGGCACGGTTCCGGCCAACACCCCGGGCACCGTCGGGACGATGCCTTCTGTCGGCACTGCGAAGACGCTCAGGTCGCCGGTCGGCAAATAGGGATCGGCGACGCTGCCGGTCGTCTCGGCCGCCGACGGCGCAGCCGTCGTGTCCGGCACGTTGCCACGCGGGGCGACCGGCACCGTTTGCGGCGGAGGCTCGGGTTCGGGAGACGTCGGAGCCGGGACATAGATGTCCCCGGCACCCACCAGCGGGACCGGCGTGGGGTACAGGTCCGCGGCACCCGCCGCGGTCTGTCCGGCCGAAGCGGCGGCCGTGGTGTCCGGCACGTTGCCGCGCGGCGCGACCGGCGCCGACTGCGGCGGACTGTCGAATCCCGGCCGGACGCTGGTGGCATACAGCTGGCTGGCCAGCGCGGCGAGTTCCAAAGCGCTGATGGGCAAGTCGCTTTCGGCGTCTACCGCTCGGTACTCACTTGTAGGCATGGAACTGGTCTACAGCGGCGCCCTCGAGCACGGCCAGCGCATCGTCAGTCAGCACTGCCAACGACGTGTAAAGCGTGACAAGGTATCTCGCGATCGCCGATTCGTTGATGCCGGTGAACCGCACCGACAACCCCGGCGCCTGCTCGCCGACCAGGCCCGGCTGGAACAGGCCCACCACTCCCTGACGCTCCTCGCCGGTACGCACCAGGATGAACTTGGTCTTGCCCTTCTCCACCGGCACCTTGTCCGACGGAATCAGCGGAATACCACGCCAGGTGATGAACTGCGCCCCGAACAAGCTGACGACCACCGGCGGTACTCCCCGGTAGGTGGCCTCCCGGCCGAACGCCGCGATGCCCAGCGGGTGCGTCAGGAAGAAGCTGGGCGTTTTCCAGACCCTGGTGATCAGCGCGTCGAGGTCGTCGGGCGTAGGAGCACCGCCCAACGTTTGGATGGTCTGCTCGGGAGTCGCCTGGGCCAGCAAGCCGTACTCGGGGCTGTTCACCAGTTCGGATTCTTGACGCTCTTTGATCGTCTCGATGGTCAGCCGCAACTGCTGTGCGATTTGGTCGTGCGGGCTGGAGTACAGGTCGGAGACCCGGGTGTGGATATCGAGCAACGTGGAGATGGTCCGCAGCGTGTACTCGCGAGGGCTGGTCTCGTAGTCCACGTAGGTCTCAGGCAGCGGCTCTTCGGTGCCGCCGCCGCCCTCTTCGGCATGAATCGCAACCCGCTCGGGGTTGACCACCCGGTTGACGCGGTAGATGCCGGCTTCCACCGGCACCCAGCTGAGCAGATGGAGCAGCCAGCGCGGGGTGATCGTCGAGAGTTGCGGAACAGTCTTTGTGGCGTTCGCGAGTTGCCGGGCAGCGAGATCGCCGAGTGCCTGGGACTCATTCTGAGCAGACGTCATCGTGGTCCTTCCATTGCTTGGCCGAATTCTGCAGCGGTGGCAGGGCAGATTTATCGTCGCCCACCATGAGCGCGACCGCGCGCCGAGCCTAGGCAAGTGTAGGACCCGAGCAAAAGATTTACACCGGGGCTGAGCCAAACGTGCAGAGGACAGCGATGCCCTATAGTGGGGCTATGCAACACCCCGCACCGCTGCGCCTTGTCCCGTCGCGCTGCCTCGTCGTGCACTGTTGTTGCTGTTGTTGTTGCTGTTGATTTCCTGACGCCTTCTGACGCTGTAGAAATCCCCGCGCCGCCCGTCAACGGGTGATTCCGCCGGTTTGCCCGGTGGCATCAGGTCGCGCACCACCCCAAACGTCTTTCAGGAAGATCAACCACCCATGACTGTGTTGTCGATACCCAACCGTGAAGTGGCGCCG
>JGI12627J18819_10000148_pt1 | contig 23606 bp, 19 predicted proteins | sample TexAe_OM1H0_M2_FD_18819 | JGI IMG/M metagenome (IMG submission 18819)
TCCTCGAAGTAACCGATCTCTTGGAAGCAACGGACCTCTTCGAAGCAACGGACCTCTTTCAAAAGCAACCGATCTTTGGGAGCTTTTCCGCAGCCTGCTTCCGGCTTGCGGCTCAAACCCCGGCCTTATACTATTTCTGCCTAAACCGATTCAATCGAGTTCCGGGAGCACTCCACATTGATGAAGACAAGACTCCGCCGGGTCTTTTGCCTGATTACCGTCCTCATAGCTGTCAACGCTGCTTCCGCTCAGACCACTCAGGTCGTGGTGATCGATTCCTCGGCGCCTACTCATCCCTTCCCTCATTTTTGGGAGCAGATGTTTGGCTCAGGCAGGGCTGTGCTGTCTCTCCGCGACAGCTATCGCCGCGACCTGCGCGAGGTAAAACGAGTTACGGACTTGCGATACGTGCGTTTTCATGCCGTGTTGGACGATGAAATGGGCATCTACGACGAGGATCAGCAAGGACGCCCGGCTTACAATTTCTCGTATCTCGACCAGAGCTACGACGGTCTGCTTGCTGAAGGAGTCCGCCCATTCGTCGAACTAAGCTTCATGCCAAAGAAGCTGGCTTCCAATGACACGCCGCACGCTTTCTGGTACAAACCACTGCCCTGGCCGCCGAAGGATTACACGAAGTGGGATGACCTGATCACCCAGTTTGCCCGCCACCTGATCGAGCGCTACGGCATTGCTGAAGTCAGCCAATGGTACTTCGAGGTGTGGAACGAGCCCAATCTGGATTTTTGGATGGGTACTCCGAAGCAGCCGACCTACTGGGAACTCTACGACCACACGGCGCGCGCCCTGAAAGCAGTAGATTCCAGATTGCGAGTGGGTGGTCCTGCGACCGCGCAGGCAGCATGGGCCGACGATTTCATCCGGCATTGCTCGACAAATCACGTGCCCGTGGATTTTGTCTCGTCCCATGTTTATGGCGATGATAAGCCGGAGGATGTCTTCAAAACGCACGAGGCGATTCCGCGTAACCAAATGGTCTGTCGCGCAGTGAAGAAGGTACACGATCAAATCAAGAGTTCGGCCATGCCAAGTCTCCCCCTCATCTGGAGCGAGTTCAACGCGACTTACATGAACCTGCCCGAAGTCACGGATTCTTCATTCATGGGGCCGTGGCTGGCAGATACCATTCGTGAATGCGACGGACTCGTCGACCTGATGTCTTACTGGACGTTCTCCGACGTATTCGAGGAACAGGGAGTAGTCAAGAAGCCATTCTATGGAGGCTACGGCCTGATCGCAGCCGGCGATATTCCGAAGCCGGCCTTCAACGCATTCAGACTCCTACATCAATTGGGCGACCAGCGGATCGAGGTAAACTCTGATTCCGTGCTTGCCACCCGCATGAGCAATGGTTTGATGCTGGTTGCGGTGTGGAACTACTCTTCGCCAGAACAACCCGGCACGAGCCGGAGCATCACTCTCAAGTTCAAGGGCACCCCAGCAAAGGAAGCCTGGATTTACAGGGTCGATCCCGAGCATGGAGATGTTCACTCCAGCTACGAGAAGATGGGATCGCCACGGTATCCAACGAATGCGCAATTGATCGAGCTGCGAAAGGCTGCGCTGCCAAGCGCTCCCCTCAGGCAGGAACTGACCAACGGCGAACTGACCTTAACTCTGCCCACCTACGGACTGGCGTTGATCCGTCTGGAATAGAGCACGCGGAGATCGGGTAGGCGTGCTTGCGGACTCGCCTGTCGCTTGCTAAAGTCGGCTCGCGGGCGGGACAGTTTCTGGCCTTCTCCCTCGCGATGCTGCGGGGCGCGGGTTCTCTACTTTTGCGGCATCGAGCCTGGCTGCAAGTTTTTCGAAGGCGGGCTTTGGGCCTGCCCACCTTAACTGCTCTACATCCTCAAAAACCGCAATATCTGTCCGCAGGGTTGCGAGTGTGCGAAAGAGCAGTGCGTGCTCCCACTGCTGGCATAGAGTCTCCGCCAGGACACTCGGATTGGTGGCTCTCACGCCCCATTCCCGGCAATCTTTGGGAATGTTCTCGAGATGAAGGAATTTTGCCAGAACCGCTGCCGATGATTTTGCACCCCATCCGGCCAGACCCGGATAGCCATCGGCCGAGTCGCCCACCAGCGCCAAATAATCGGGAATCGATTTCGGCAAAACTCCGAATTTCTGCAAGACTCCCGCTTCATCCATGGTCACGCGCGTGCGGCGGTTCAATTGCACAATGCGCGAGCCCAGCACGCATTGGGCGAGATCCTTGTCCGGAGTACAAATGACTACCTGTTCGACGCGCGGATCGAGAGCGGCCGCGACTGCCGCCGCGGCTAAGGCATCGTCTGCTTCGAACTCCACCATGGGCCATACCATCACACCCGCGGCTGCCAGGACCTCCTCCAATAACGGAAACTGAGCCAGCAAATCGGGTTCAACCCCTTCGCTGGTCTTATAGCCCGGCCACAAGTCGTTTCGAAAAGACTCGATCACATGATCAGTCGCAACTCCAACGTGGGTTGCTCCCTCTTTGATCATGCCCAGCACGGATGCGAGCACCCCGCGGACGGCAGCCACTTCCTGGCCATGCTCGTCACGCGCAGAGGGCAACGCATAGTAATGCCGAAACAACTCGTAGGTTCCGTCAATCAGATGAACCTTCATTCCCTGCTCCTGGAAAAACCCTACAAGTCTGGCGTCCGTAAATCAACTCGGTGGTTTCGCCGCAAAAGGTCCCAGAGAAGCACCCAAATTGCAACTTAAGTCGCGTGCCGAACTTTTATCGTTGACAAGGGAGCCGCACGGTGCGGTGTCGAAATGGTAGCCTGTTTTCGTGGCGAAAGAACCGGCGGGCGAAGCGTTATCGATCGACGGGCGTGAAGTGCGCATCACGCATCCTGAAAAGCTGTATTTTTCGCAGGCAAGAGTCTCCAAACTCGATCTCGTCCGCTACTACCTTTCCGTGGCGCCGGGCGCGCTGGCCGGAATCCAGGATCGTCCGATTGTTCTCAAGCGCTTCGTCAACGGCGCCGAGGAAGAAGCGTTCTACCAGAAACGTGCACCCACGCAACGCCCTTCCTGGCTGCGAACGGTCACGCTGTCGTTCCCCTCAGGACGAACTGCGGAAGAGATCGTGGTCGATGACGCCGCGGGCCTGGCCTGGATCGTGAATCTCGGTTGCATCGAACTTCATCCGCACCCGGTTCGCTCCGGCAATCTGGAACATCCCGACGAACTGCGCGTCGATCTCGATCCGATTCCGGGTGTGAGCTGGGCCGATGTCCGGCGGGTCGCGCTGGAGGTGCGGAGTTTTCTGGAAGAGGTGGGCCTTCGGGGCTGGCCGAAGACCAGCGGTTCGCGGGGCATGCACATCAATGTCCGCATCGAGCCGCGCTGGAGCTTTGCGGAAGTACGCCGCGCGGCGGTCGCGCTATCGCGCGCAGTGGAGCGCCGCGCTCCCACTCTGGCCAGCTCGAAATGGTGGAAAGAAGAGCGTCATGGCGTTTTTCTCGACTACAACCAGAACGCGAAGGACCGAACCACCTGTTCCGCCTACTCGGTACGTCCGCTTCCGGATGCGCGTGTGTCGATGCCGCTTCAGTGGCAGGAGGTTCCGGACTGCGACCCGGCCGAGTTCACAATATTTACCGTTCCAGAGCGCTTCGCAAGAGTCGGCAACCCCCATGCTGAGATGGACGCCACTCCAGGTTCGCTTGAAGCACTGCTTGAGCTTGCTGCCAAAGATGAAGCCGCGGGACTGGGCGATGCCCCTTGGCCACCGCATTTTCGCAAAATGGAAAAGGAAGGGCCCCGCGTCGCACCATCCCGCGCCAAGCCAGCCGCCAAGAAATCTCGCGTCAGGATGCCTCTGATCGTGGTGGCTAATTCACCCGACAAAGCAGCCGCTTTGGCTGGCCTCGAAAGATGGAAGAAGAAGCACGCGAACATCGCCGACTTGCTCGCCGTCGATGATGTACTGGTCGATTCGATGCGAGGCAGGTCGTCGACCTGGACCCGCATTCGGATCAACCTGCGCCATGTGCCGGAAGAGCTACGGCCTCCGCAGGAAACTCCCGACCCCGACGATGATCCCACGCGTGAATGGCGCGAATGGAGTAAGAAAACTGCAAAAAGAGTACCCAAGAGCTGAGGAGCGATTCAGCGGCCCTGCGGGAAAATTGCTGCCAGCTCTTGCGGAGGAACCACCTCGAGCTGAGCATACGTGCAGTCGGTCGGCTTTTTGTCCTTCCTCCATCTACGGAATTGCGCTATGTGACGGAACCGGTCCCCTTGCATGTGGTCGTAAGCGACTTCGACCACCAGCTCGGGCCGCAGCGGTTCCCATGACAAGTCTTTGCCTTGGCTCCAGCGGCTCTGCCCACCGGGCATACGTTTCACGACATCCGCGGCGTCGCCGGGCGCCTCTGCCCAATGCTTCCAGGGATGATTCGTGAGCGCATCTTCCCGGTAAGGGTTCAAAAACTCCGCAAGTTCCGCACGCTTTTTCGTACTGAAGCTGGCGCAAACACCCACGTGCTGCAACGCTCCGCTATCGTCGTAGAGGCCCAGGAGCAACGAGCCGACGAGCGTTCGATCACCCTTTTTATGCCATCGAAATCCTGCCACCACGCAATCACAATCGCGCTCGTGCTTTACTTTGAGCATCACGCGTTTGTTTGGCTCGTAGGTACCCGACACCGGTTTTGCGATCACGCCGTCGAGGCCCGCGCCCTCAAAGCGCCGGAACCAGTCCTCAGCAACAGTGCGGTCGGCGGTCGCTGGTGTGAGATGGATCGGAGGGGCGGCCGACGAAAGCAGAGTCTCCAGCTCACGCCGCCTGGTCTGAAATGGCTCGCCGCGATAGTCGCGATCGCCGTCGCAAAGGAGATCAAAGAACACGAAGGACGACGGAGTTTGTTGGGATAAGAGTTTCACCCGCGATGCCGCAGGATGGAGTCGAAGCTGCAGCGCGTCGAAATCCAGTTCGTTCTCCCTGACAATGACGATCTCTCCATCGAGAACGCAGCGATCGGGCAATGCCGAGTGCAGTGGATCCAGCAATTCAGGAAAGTACCGGTTGAGGGGTTTCTCATCCCGGCTTTGGATCAGGATCTCATCCCGGTCCCGAAACACCAGTGCACGGAACCCATCCCACTTTGGCTCGAAAATGTACTCATCGGCGGTGGGTAATTCATCGACCCGCTTGGCGAGCATGGGCAAGAGCGGCGGATTCACCGGGAGGTCCACGTCTTCCATGGTATAACGCGGGCCAGGCTCAGTGCCTGCCTGCGCCGGCGAAATCAGGCGCGCCGCTTGCCTACATTCATCCGACTGAGCGCCTTCTGTGCGGCGTGGTATCCACACATGCCATGCACACCACCTCCCGGCGGAGTCGAAGCCGAGCAGAGATATATGTCGCGCGCGGACGTCGCGTAATGGCGCGGAGTCGGGCGAAACACGAACTGCCGAATATCCATGACACCGCCTCCAATGTCTCCTCCCACGAGGTTGGCGTCCATGCTTTCGAGTTTTGCGGGCGAGAAGGTGCGCCGTGCCCGAACAATTTCCCGAAACCCTGGCGCAAAGCGGTCAATCTGGTTCTCGATCCTTTCCAGCATGTCGACCTGCGATCCGTTCGGAACATGGCAGTACGCCCACGCTGTATGCCTTCCTTCAGGAGCGCGCGAGGAATCGAAAAGGCTCGGCTGCGCCAGTAAAACGAAAGGACGATCAGCATGCTGGCCGCTTCGCACCGCCTTCTCCGACGTCGCGATCTCTTCGAAGGTCCCGCCCAAGTGCACGGTCGCGGCGCGCAAACAGTCGGAAGCCTTCCACGGAATGGGCGCGCTCAAGGCATAGTCCACCTTGAAGGCAGCCGGCCCGTAGCGGAATCGCTCCAACTCGTGAAGGTAGCTTTGCGAAAGCCGTTCCCCGCTCATTTTGAGAAGCTGACGCGGCGTAACGTCACAGAGGATTAGCTCGTAATCTTTCAGTTCCGCAAGGGACTCCACGCGTCGTGAAGTCCATACCGCGCCCCCGAAGGTTGCCAGATGGGAGCACAGCGCGTCTGGAATGGCCTGCGCTCCCCCGCGTGGAACTGGCCATCCGACGGCGTGGGCGGGAATCGCCATCAACATGCCGAACGCCCCACTCAGCACTTCATCCAACGCCAGAAAGGAATGTGCCGCCAGGCCGGCGAATAGCGCGCGTGTGCGTTCACTTCGAAATCGACTTGCAATCCGCTTCGCCGACAAGAGCGCCGTCATGCCAAACCGTGCCATCAGGAATGGATGCTTCGGAATCATTGGAATCGGCCTTAGCACTTCGGGAGCAAATTCGTTCCAGCGCTCCACGAAGGGCTGCAACAGATTTCGCCAAGCTTTTCCGTCTGCTCCCAGCGCACTTGCAGCCTCATCGAGATTGTGTTCCAGCACGACTGCCGTTCCGTCATCCAGCGGATGAGCGAGCGGAGCGGGAGAATACATCCACTCCAGTCCGTGATCGGCCAAGGGCAAAGAGGAAAAGAACGGCGAGCCGGCACCCAACGGATAAACAGCAGACCCAAAATCGTGGCGGAAGCCCGGCAGCGTCAGTTCCATCGTGCGGACTGCCCCACCGGGCGTAGCTTCGGCCTCAAATACGTCTACCTGCAACCCGGCCTGCGCCAGGACAATCGCCGCCGCCAGCCCATTCGGGCCCGAGCCAATCACGCACGCTTTGCCTTGCAGATTTCTCAATGACTGCCTTCCCTCAACTACTCAAAATCCCGTCTGGTTCCCACAGTTGGCCATTCCACAATTTTGATCTCACCGCCCGGATCCCGTTCCAGCGTAGGGGCGTACAATCCCACAAACTGACGCCGCCACCACATTCCGGTTGCGCGTTTCTCCGCCATGGTCGTGAACCAGTATTGCCAAAGCAAGGTGCGTATCTGTCGCGGCGGCGCGGGGCTAAAAGGATTTCCGGCGAACAATGCAAGCACGTCCTTGTCACCTTCGAGCAAGCGTACTTCCGTGTTCGGCACGATCGGATAATCCCGCCACGAGCCGAGTGACGCAAACCACAAATTCCAATCGAGCCGCGGCTGATACGGCGCGTAAATTCCTGGTGGACGATCCAAAGCCTGCGGCTTGTAGCGAAAGGGATAGGACGCCCAGGTCTGCCCGTCATTCGAACCCTGGAATTCGATCTCGAAGCGCCCACGCGTCATGACCGCAAAGAGCCCATAGCTGTTGGCGATCCGAAACGGCTCGAGGGCGGCGACGGGCGTGGTTGGCAAGGGCACCTTGGTGAACATCCAGATCAGCTGTACGGTAGTGGCATATCCGACCCAAGCCAGAAGTAGCGCGCTCACAATGAGCCTCACGAAATTCCAATGCCGTGCAATACTTGCCCGGACCGGCGTTTCCGCTTTCACAGTCTCCAGCAAACCCAGCGCGCGCCGCAGCCGGCTCGCCCAGCGCTGCGGTACGATGCCCAACACAAATTGATCGTCGATCAGCAACACTCCCATCGCGAGCACCAGATAGTTCAGGAACGTATAGTTCGCAGTCAGAATGACGCCAATTTGCCAGGGAGTCACAATGAAAAAGCAAACAATGCGCCAGCGACGTGGAAGAAACAGCATCCAAACCAGCCCCAGTTCCATCGCCAGGGTGGCATAGACGGTTGCGGCGTGAAACCAATGCGGCAGATGCTGCACGTACCACCCAATCCAGGTCGGCAAAGGGCCGTTCTGGTAATACTCGTCCATCGCCGTGAAGTTACGCCACTGGGGGTCGCCGCTGAGCAGTTTCACCGCGCCCGACTGAAAGTAGATCCGAAACCACTCCCATTGCAGCAGGAACAGGCTGGCTCGCGAAGGCGGATGCGTCCTTCCGAACCCAGGGCGCAACCCGGGCGGCGCGAAAAAGAACGAGATGAATCCTGCCTCCAGCAACATGCCGTCTGACTGATATCCGGAAAAATCCTGAGCTGCACTCACAAACGAAAGGAAGCAGACAAAGCAAACGAGAAGCATCGAGCGCGGCCAGATGTTCAGAAAAAGCAGAATGGAAGCAATCATTCCGGCCCAACAGACGGCCAACAGCATGCCCGATCCGCTCGACCACCAGAGCAGCGTAGGTGCGTACCAGATTCGCTGCCAATGTACCATCGCGTGTGCGACTGCCTGCAGATAGTCGCCTGCCGGCGAGATGCCATTTGGACCGATCAGGCCGCGGATTTGAAAGACCAGCGGAAAAAATGCCGAGAAATAGATCGCGCCCAGCGCCCGCAGAAAAAGCCACCTTGGGATCAAGCGATCCTTGGCCCCTTGACTCTCCGAAAAGAGCCAGCCGAGCGCGGAGTCAGGGCGCCAACTCATGAGATTGCATTATACGAACGGATCCTGTTCATAACTCGTCAGGCGAGTGCGAGCCGCCAAACCGGTTGATACATAAAAAGACACGCGGGCGCTGGCATTCCGACTGCGCGACTCGTAATATCTTTTCAAAACCACTTTTCTTGAGCCATCAAGCAAATGACTACCGAAACACGAGTTGCAGAGCATTACACGCGCGGCAAACTGGAGGAAGCAGTTCTCCGGGCAATCACACAATCGGGTAAGGATGCAAGCAGGCTTGGGTTTGCGGATCTGGCGACGATGGATGAATTCCACGTGGGCGGGCTCGAAGCCACAAAATCCGTCGCTGACCACATGGAATTGCATGGTGGACTCCGCCTGCTCGATGTGGGAAGCGGAATCGGCGGTCCGGCACGTTATTTTGCTGCGGAACACAATTGCAGCGTAGTGGGCATTGATCTGACGGAGGAATTCGTACAGGTCGCAAGCAGTCTGACTCGTATTGTCAAACTTGAACACCTGGCTGAATTCCGACACGCCAGCGCTCTGGAAATTCCCTTTGCCAGCGAGACTTTCGATCGTGCCTACATGATGCATGTCGGTATGAACATCGCCGACAAGGCTGGAGTCTTTCGAGAGGTTCGGCGCGTCCTGAAGAACGATGGCATTTTCGCCGTGTTCGACATTGCGCGCACCGGCGTGAACGGAAGTCTGCGCTACCCTCTCCCTTGGGCAATGACCGAGGAGACGAGCTTCGTCTCCGAGATAAAGGACTATCGCGAGGCATTGGAGCGGGCGGGATTTCGTATCGGGCAGGAGCACAATCGGCGGGAGTTCGCGATCGATTTTCTGAAGAAGTCCATGTCTCGCATGGCTTCCGGCGGACCGCCGGTACTCGGTATCCAATTGCTGATGGGGGACCAGACACAGGAGATTTTGAAAAACGTCCTGACCTTAATGGAAGAAAACGTTCTTGAACCGGTGGAGCTTTATGCACACGCAGTAACGCGACCGTTGCACTGATTCCGAATCGATTCTTTCGAAGTCCATCCCGTCGTGTAACGGTGAAGGCTTCATATACTCTGATTGCGTATTGCATATGTTCCCTATCTTCCCATTTCCTCTGTTCCGCGCGGCGATGGTGTCGGCGGCATGGTTCCTGATCTTCCTGGTACTTTGTCTTCCCCGCCCGTCAACGGCTTCACGGTCGGACAATCCCGACACCCTGCGCATTTTTTTTATTGACGTCGAGGGCGGGCAGGCCACCTTGTTGATTACTCCCAGCAAACAATCGCTGCTGATTGACACTGGCTGGCCTGAAAACAACGGGAGAGACGCCGACCGAATCGTAGCCGCGGCCACGAGTGCCGGGCTGAGCAAGCTGGATTATGTGCTCATCACGCACTTCCACACTGACCATGTCGGTGGGCTTGCGCAGCTCGTTGATCGCATTCCGGTGGGTACGGTCATCGATCACGGAGATAACCGCGAAAGTACAGATGCGCCTACGGTAGCAGTCTGGCAAGNCTATCAGCGGTTGCTCGAGCAAAAGAAGTTCAAGCGCCTTACCGTGAAACCAGGGGACGAATTGCCGTTACAAGGGCTGCAGGCGACGATCGTGAGTTCCGATGGGGCCGTCATCAATCATGCTATGCCGACGGCAGGACAGCCAAATCCCAAGTGCAGAAATGCCGACTCCTTCCCTGCAGACCAAACTGAAAATATCCGCTCAGTGGGCACGTTGTTTGTTTTTGGCAAACTACGGATTCTGGATCTGGGCGACCTGACCCGCGACAAAGAAAAGGAACTGGTCTGCCCCGTCAACAAGCTTGGTCTTATCGATATCTACATCGTTTCTCATCATGGCTGGTATCAAAGCAACAGTCCCGTATTCCTCAGTGCAATCGCACCACGAGTTGCGATCATGGACAACGGAGCCAAAAAAGGAGGAACGCCGTCGGCCTGGGAGATCATCGAAAAATCGCCTCGGCTCGAGAACATGTGGCAACTACATTTCTCGGAAGAAGGCGGATCTGCACACAACGTAGCTGCCGAGTTTATCGCCAACCCGGAGGGTCCGGATGCAGCTCGCTACCTCGAACTGACCGCCTGGAACAGCGGAGAGTTCGAGATCCTCAATTCTCGAACTCACAGTTCCAAACGCTATTCGTCCCACTAGAGTTCGAGCCATCCTGCCTTCTGGAACTACTTGGATGGGACAACTGGAAGCACGAGCGCTGAGGGATGTTGCGCATCATGCAATATCGTGTTCGTCGCGGAGACAAAGTGGCCCGCGAATTTTATGTCTTCGCCCGTGTTGAGATTGCGATCGAAGCGCGGGAAATTGCTGCTGGAGATCTCCAGCAACAGCGAATGGCCGCGAAGAAAGACGTTGCTCGTGGCCCAGAGGTCGATGGAAATTTCATAAATTTGTCCCGGGCTCATTAAAGTTGCATGCTCGCGGGAGGCGCGGTACCGCATACGAAGAATGCCTTCGGTCAGATCCTGCGCGAACCCATCCGGCGCAACATCCACCAGCTTCGCAGTGAAGTCGGTATCCACGGCTGAGGATTTGACGAAGAGATTGGCTGTCACCGGTCCGGTAACTTCCAAGTCGCGCTCCATCGGACCTGTTGAATAAACCAAAACGTCTTCGCGATTCTCCACCGAACGTTGATCGCGCGGTCCCGGCTCCATGTGCTTGGCATCGCAGCAGAGGGGACCGCCGACGGTTGGCGCCGGATTGGCTGGATTGTAGAGGTATACGTCGGCCGGCTCAGATTTCGGCGCGGATGTGGAAAGAGAGCCGTCACCACGAAGCGAATTCGCTTTGCCGCCCGAATGCAGAAAATATTTCGTAGCCTGGGCCTGCGGCGGCGGCCAATCGTCTTCCTGGCGATATTCATTTACGCCCATCACGAACACCTTGACGGGCCTGTCGGTGGAGAATTCGTTGCGGATGTCTTTAAACAGAAAGTCGTACCAATCGAGGATCACTGCGGTGTAGTCGTTCTCGGTGGCATGGGGACCGAAGTCGATATCGCCAATGCGTCGGCCAAAACCGGCATGTCCACCGATCTGGATAAGCAGGTGTTGCTTGGTGCGCGCCGCCTCGGTGGATCCGTGGGCCTTCGCCCCCATGTAATTGCGAAGAGTGCCGCCGTTGAAGATGTCATACCAGCCCCCGACCTGGAGCATGGGGACAGCAATTCTGGAAAAATTTTCCTCGATGGACCACTGCTTCCAGTAGTCGTCGTAATCGGGGTGCGCCAGCCAGTCGAGGTAGTAGGGCGCAATCCTTGACGTCAACTTTGCCTCAGCCGGCAACTGACCAAAATTGAATACAGGGTAGTCGGCGAGCGGAAGCGTGGGTACGCCGACGAGCGCGTTGGTGTTTTCGCTGATCAAACGCTGCAGAGTGTTTTGCGCAAGCTGCGACGTCCAGTTTTGATCGAACCATTGCTCGAAAGCTCCCCCCTGGTAGGTCCAATTCTCGTGGTAATTGCTGCCCGTCACATGCGGTGCGATCCCGGCCAAATGTGGCGGCTGAGCAATGGCGGCGAGCATCTGGGTGGCTCCCACGTACGAGGCGCCCATCATGCCGACTTTGCCATCGCAGTAAGGAAGCGCAGCCGCCCATTCCACGGTATCGAAGCCATCGGCTTGCTCGTGCTTGAACGGATACCATTCCCCTTCCGACGTGTAACGCCCGCGCACGTCCTGAATGATGACCACGTAGCCGCGCGGAACCATCGTGAAGACTGGTGCCACGGCCCAGCTCACGCTCTTGTCGTAAGGCGTGCGCATCAGGATAACGGGAAACTTGCCCGGGGAATTCGGCCGATAAATGTCGGCGTAAAGCGTGACGCCGTCGCGCGTCTTCATGGGGACTTCATGCTGAACCGTGATGTCGCTGGTCGTCGATGCGGGCGTGGCTTTCGCGGCATGGGCCTGCGGCCGATTGAGCAAGGCGCTCGTCAAGGCGAATCCGAATACCGCGAGCACAGCCGCGCGGCTTGGTCTCATCCGTCCAGCCTCCTGTCAATTGAAAGGCATCGCCTTACGGCGGCGCGATCATTTCTCGTTTCGCATTCCAACATAATTGAGTTCACCCACTCCCGCGGATGCAACGCGAGATTCAGTCAGTGTCTTCAACGGATTCACCACAATCCAACTGGCTGCACCTACGAGGCAGAGCCCGGCGGCTACCAGAAATGAAGCCGTCCAGCCATAACGCGCAGCGATCCACGGTGTAAGCGAACCGGTCACTGCTCCACCGATTTGCCCACCCATGTTCATGAATCCCGACACCGATCCGGCAGCCCGCCCGGCAATATCTGCGGTGACCGACCAAAACGAGCTTTGAGACAAATACAGTGCGCCAGCGCCACCCGCTAGAACGATGCTGGCAACACGCGCGCCCTGGGCCTGTGAGCCGAACGCAATGAAGATGCCTGCCACTGCCATTGCAAAAGCCGCCAGGAAACAACGGCCCAAGCGTGGCCCACGCCATTTTGTGAGCCGGTCATTGATGGTTCCTCCCACCAGGCAGCACACCAGCATGGCCAGAAAAGGCAGCATGGAATAAAAAGCGCTTGCCTTCAGATTGAGACCGCGCACCTTTGCGAGGTAGCGGTAGAACCAGCTGAAAAAAATCCAGGCAACGTAGCCATAACAAAAGTAGCTGACGGTGAGCGCCCACACTTCCCGGCTTCGCACCACTCGCTTCCACGGCACCAAGACCGTGCGATCATGCTCCGCTCCCGGAGGGGACGGGGTCGCCACTGTTGAGATCGTGAGTCCGGATCGAATTGCAGCGAGTTCTGAGGTCGACATAGACGGATGTTGCTCTGGAGTGTCGCGAGCGGCAATGTACCACACGACCCCAGTCAGAAGGCCGATGACCGCGCACACCCAGAACGACGATCGCCATCCATAGTGGACCATCAGGTAGGTGATGAGCGGCGGCGTCAGGCCGGCGCCAGCGCCGACGCCGGCGAATATCAAGCCATTCGCAATGCCGCGCTCGCGCACGGGAATCCAACGTGCCACAAACTGATTGGCCGCAGGATAAATGACCGCTTCCCCAGCGCCGAGAAGAAACCGGACACCCACAAACAGCAAAAGTGCGCCCGAGAGATTGGCTGGGACGAGCGCCGTCAAGGCCGTGAACACTCCCCACCAGACGACGCCCCCGGTCAGTACGCGTCTCGGACCAAACCGATCCGCGAAATAGCCGCCGACCGGCTGAAACAGAGCGTATCCAGCTACCAGCGCGCTGAAAACTTTTCCCAGTTGCACATCGGTCAGATGATAGGCATCGACAATCGCTCCACCGGCAATGGAAATGTTGACCCGGTCGAGATACGACACGGCGCTGAGGACGAACAGCCAGAACACCAGAAACCAGCGCACACGAGTTGTTTCTTCTGCCGTCACCCGCAACTCCCCGGTGCGCCCGAAACCGCTTGAGCAATTGCCAGTAAGCGATTGTCCCCAGGATTGCCGTGTGGTAACGTCGCCCTCGATTTGCCATCATCATCCTGTCTCAGGACTTTGGATCGAACTCCATGACGAAAATGAATACGTTGCCTGCAGCAATTCTTTTGCTGAGCATGCTCGCGGTGACGACTGCCGCATACTCCCAGCTTGATCTTTTCTCGAGAGAGCAGCGCATTGAATTCACACCCGATTGGCAGGGCGACCGTTTCGCCGACGGCCGTCCCAATGTGCCGGACTCGGTGCTCGCGCGACTGAAAGACGTCACCGCGGATCAGGCCTGGGACGTCCTGCAGGACGCCGGCTATCGCAACCAGTTTGAAGGCGACTGGAAAGTGATCAATCCCGGCCAACGCCTGGTTGGCCGAGTCGTGACCGCGGTGTTCATGCCGCTCCGCCCGGATGTGGATTCGGTGATTCGAGCCAACGGGAGAAAAGAAAATCGAATTGGAGACGAAAACTCCTGGATCATCGACATTCTCAGACCCGGCGACGTCCTGGTGGTAGATCTGTTCGGAAAAATCCGCTACGGCACGATTATCGGAGACAATCTTGCGACCGCGATCTATTCGAAGAGTCACAACGGCTTGATCGTGAACGGCGCGATCCGCGATGTTACTGGTATCCAGCAGATCGAGGGCTTTCAGGTTTACACGCGTGGAGTGGACCCTTCGGCTCTGGAAAATGTCATGCTGACGGGAATCAATGTTCCCATTCGGATCGGCAGCGTGACCGTGATGCCCGGCGACATCGTCATCGGCGATCCGGAGGGTGTGACGTTCGTCCCGCCGCAATTGGCCGAAAAGCTTACGGATGAAACCGAGATGGATCACCTGATCGACGAATGGGGACACATGATGCTGCGCGAAGGCAAGTACACTCCGGGCCAGATTGACGCCAAGTGGACGCCGCGGATGATCGAGGAATTCAACGCATGGCTCGCCAAGAAAGGATCGAAACTTCGCATGCCGCAGAAGTAAACAGGTCGAACCTGGCGCATGGCTCCCGTCTTTTCTGAAAAGCTGCATGCTTACAAGCTCATCGCACAATCCGGTCAAGAGGCTACGCCGAGTGTTCCCGCAAAACCCGCGATAGTTGCTCCGCGACGATCTTGTCTTCGCCCGGCAGCAGCATGAAGGAGCACATCGTCAATCCCGGCTTGCCTTCCCCGCCGCCGATGACGATTGCGGGGCTCGAACTCCGCAGCAACTTCGATACCTGTTGCGGAGTCAGTGAAATTTTGCCGTCCCATGTAATCTGCATGTGCGGCACGTGATTGGCGATGTCCGGCGTAAAGAACGATGTGCTGACCCCGGGAATTTTCGTGAGCTCTCCCGAGATCCTCAGCAGGCGGTCTTGCCACTCTTTTGCCAGCGCATCATGGTCTTCCTTGAGGTACAGTTCGAGCGCCTTGACCATGCCAATGATCTCTTCTTTGCCGACTTTCTGGCTGCGGCCCAGCGTGTCCTCGTGGGGACTGTTGTTCAGGAGAGCATAAGCAACCAGATCCTTGCGCCCGATCAGCAACCCAGCGCATTGCGGCCCTCGCATCGCCTTCCCGCCGCTGAACGTGACCAGGTCGTACCCCATGCTGGTGTAGTCCCACAGATGGGAAACCGGAGGTGTGTCAGCCGCCGCATCGTTCATACAAGGCAGGTTGTATTGCTTGGCCAGCTTGACCCACTCGTCCACTTTGATTTGACCCGCAGCGTTGGCGAAATTCGTAAAGTGCATCATCGCTGTGCGATCGCTCACCGCTCGGTGCAGTTGTTCGCGCGTCTCAATCTCAACCAGCTTTACACCCGTGGACCGTAACTGGTGATCGAACGGATTGCGATGCGATTTCTGGATGATGACTTCAGACTTCATGCCGGTCAGATCGGGGAGTTGCCGGATGAGTGCTTCGTTGTCGCCCGTAAGAATGCCGGCCAAGCCCGATTGAATCGCCGCCGCTGCGCCGGAGGTAACCAGTGCGGTGTATCCATCCGGAAGCTTCAGCATTTCAGCAACGCGCTTGCCGGCCGCAACTTCCAGGTCCGGAATGTTCACAAAGTGACGTCCTGCCATGGCCATCACGGCTTCCAGTTCCGGCCGAAGCACAGAGCCGCCCAGCATCGTCATCGTGCCCTCGCAGTTGATGACGGTCGGCACGCCAAGTTCCTCGTAGGGATTGCCCGTCTGTCCGAATCCGCTGACTTCGGCGTTCCCTTCCCCGGCCACCGCCGCGCCGGAAAACAGTTTGCTAGGCGCAAGGATGGATGCGACGATCGCGGCCGCAGTCCCAAGGAATCCGCGCCGGTTCCACTTCGAACTGAATCTCATAGGCCCTGACCTCTCACTTTCGCACGATAGCCGCGATGCAATTGATCTCCACCAGCGAATCTCCGGGGAGCGCAGCGACCGCCACAGTCGTGCGCGCCGGCCCGCCATGGGGAAAGTACGTGGCGAATACCTTATGCATCCCATCCCAATGTTCGATCTTCACCAGGAAAACATTCGCCTGCAGCACGGTATCCATGGTTCCGCCGCCAATTTCGACGTGCTTTTTCACTTTGTCCATGACGATGCTGGTGTGGGATTCGATCGTCCACTCCTTGGAATCTCGCGTATCGTGCGCACCCTGCCCGGAGACATAGATCAGCCCGTTATGGACAATCACCGGCATGATGACATCCTTCTCGCTTCCCGGTTTGCCTTCGCTGTTCAGCTTGCGGATGGCGTTCGCGTCTTGCGCACCGGAATTCTGTGCCATTCCACGCGATGCCCCCAGGGTCGCAGTAATTCCCAAAACGGAGAGCGCAGAGGTCAAACGCGAGGCGAACATCCTGCGGGTGAGACTGAGATTCATTGAACTGCTCCTTTCAATATGATTCGTGTCGCGATCAATAGCAACGAAGAGCTGAAAACGGCCACCGGCCAGGGCTTCGTGCAGCTACGAAAGCCGAGGCCTGTCTCACAACGAAACCAGGCGGATATTCGCGGAACAAACGCGGAAGGCGCAATCCACGTTGGAGGACGCTTTCGGCGAAGTTGCATTAACCTGAACAGCAAAAATGAGTGCGAATTATCTGACGAAAGGGTGCCTTTTCGCAACCCGGCAACTGTATTCAAAGACGGCCAAACTTTTTCACCGCCGCGACAATCGATTTTAACTGCTCGATGACGGCGTACATCGAGTGTTCCTTATAGTCCATCTGCTGGGCGAGGCTGAGCACGGGCTGTGCCTGCGCTCTGGGCACGACCGCCACACCATCGCTGTCCGCTACCACGATGTCCCCGGGATTCACCGGGACCGCATTGCACACCACCGGGATCTGCGCGCCCGCAAAGCGATAATGATGCACCGAGGTGGACGGGACGATTCCAGTGGCGAAAACCGGAAACCCAATTTTCCGCAAATACGCTACGTCGCGTACGCCGCCATCAATCACTGCTCCGGCGTAGCCGCGTGCCGCCATCGCAGTACCCATCAGTCCTCCCATCCCGGCAATGTCCTCCCCGTCCTCGACCACCATGACATACACCGAATCGGTCGAGCCCTGGTCAATGGCTTCGAGCATGCCGGTGAGAGCCTCGGGATCTTTGTTGCCCTCGTCTTTTTTGAGCTGCACGGTTCGCGCAAACCCCGCAAATTTAGCGGTGAAGATCGGCTGCATGCGATGGCTCATGTACATTCGTTTTCCGGTGATCTGTTCGAGCGCATCCGAGACGGAGGCGACTTCGACGCGCCGAAATTGTGCAATCAACTCGCTGTCAGATAAAGACTCTGCTGAATTCGATTGTGCACGAACCACTCGGCCCTCGCGGGTCCACGCCAGCATCAAGCCCACTGTCATAACAATGGCAATCATCAGGCCTTTGGTGTACCGACCAAATTTGTGCACTCCGCCCTCCTGGTTGTATATATGTCCGCGGACTCTAACACCGTTGCCACCCCAGTTGGAAGACTCAAGCATCGGCCTCAAGGAGATAAAAAAATGCGAGTGAAGACTACCCTGCTGTTCCGGTTCGTTCTTGGAGCGGCACTCACGACGGTACCCTGCTGGCGGCTCAGCCAGGCTCAGGAACACAAGGCAATCAATCTCTCGAATGCGAAGGGCCTGCCTTTTAGCGACGGAATCATCGCCGGAAATACTCTTTATGTTGCGGGCCAAGAGGGTTCGGACGAGACGGGCAAACTGGCAGCCGGAGGCATTGGTCCCGAGACCAAGGCGGCGCTCGACAACATCTCGAAAGTTCTGAAGGCGGCGGGGTATGGACTGAAAGACATCGTTTCGGTCACAGTATACTTGTCCGATATTCACGATTTTGCGGAAATGAACAAGGTATACAAGTCCGCGCTTCCTGATCCCAAGCCCGCGAGGGCGACCATTCAGGCCGCGGCCCTGGTGAATGATGCCAAGGTCGAGATTTCAGCCATCGCGGTTAAGCAGAAGTGAGCACGTCATCTCCCCGGCGGTCAGGTTCGAGTGCGACTGGATTGTTTGGAGTCCTACTCTTGTTGTGCGCTTCCACCGCACTCGCTCAAAAACATGATTTTTGGGGTGACGAGAAAAAGGCGGCGAGTATACCCGGCCAACGCGCATTCAGCTCCAACTGCGCTGGATGCCACGGACTGGATGGTCGTGGGAGCGATAAGGGAGCCGACATCGCGGGCAGCGTCAATGTACGCCATCTCTCTGATACCCAGGTATCCAATATTATTTCGGATGGAATCTCCGGCACCGGCATGCCAGCGTTTCACAGTCTCGCCGGACCACAAGTTCGCGCGCTCGTCAGCTACGTCCGAGTCCTTCAGGGCGACTTCCAGGCGCGGATACCCCCAGGAGACGCTGTACGCGGCAAAGAAATATTCTTCGGCAAGGGCGAATGCTCGAATTGCCACGCCATTGCCGGCGAAGGTGGATTTCTTGGGCCCGACCTATCTGCCTATGGGTCCGCTTTGCCAGCCAAGACGATTCGCGACGAGATCCTCAAGACGAACAGAACTGAACCCGCCGGCTACCGGTCCGCTGTGCTCACTCACCGAAGCGGTGAGCGTCTGGAAGGCATTATCCGCAATGAAGACAACTTTTCTGTGCAACTTCAGACCGGGGATGGTGGCTTTCTGTTCATTCAAAAATCCGCGGTGCGAGCGCTAGAACCTCTCGGCCGGTCTCTTATGCCGAACAACTACCAAGAGCGGCTCAGCCCGAGCGAACTCAACGATCTTGTGAGTTATCTGATGAAAGCCACTCCGAGCCGAGCTCAATCTCTCGCCACGCTCGAGGATCGCACGAAATGAAATCTGGCTGGCCCATCTTGCCTCTGCTGATCTCCATACTCTGCTCGGTGCTTACCGCGTCCGCCCAGGAGACGCGCGCTTTTGGTCTTGAGCCACTCTCGCCGGCCTTTTGGGATCTGATTGATCGCAATGCAAAACTGCAGAGGGTCGCCACTGGCTTTGGCTTCACGGAAGGCCCCATGTGGGATCCAGCGGGATTTCTCTACGTCAGCGACGAGACCCTCAACAAGATTTTCCGCGTTTATCCCAATGGCAAGAAGGAAGAGGTCATCGCATTAGGAGACCCGGACGGCAACACCTTCGATCGCCAGCATCGGTTGATCGATTGTGCGAGCGTACTGCGAGCGATCATCGAGGTTAGGTCGGATGGAAAATATAAAATTCTCGCCGATCGTTTCGAAGGGAAGAAATTCAACAGCCCGAACGACGTGATCGTAGGACCGGACGGTGCCCTCTATTTCAGCGATCCAACTCTCGATCTGGTGGCCGGCGAAAAGCAGGAAATCCCCTTTCAAGGTGTGTACCGCCTGGATCAAACTGGAAACGTGCGCTTGCTCACTAAAGACCTGACGCAACCAAATGGATTAGCTTTTTCTCCTGATGGGAAACACTTCTACGTGGATGACGACGACAAACGAAACATTCGCGTGTATGACGTCGCTGCAGATGGCACACTCCGCAACGGCCGAATTTTCGGCGAAGAACCGGGAGCCAAGAACGACGGCGTTCCCGACGGCATCAAAGTGGATCAGCACGGCAACCTGTTCGTCACCGGTCCCAAGGGCATTTGGGTTTGGGATGCAAAGGGCAATCACCTCGGAACAATTGCCATGCCGGAACAGCCTGCAAACCTGGCCTGGGGCGACAAGGACTACCGCACGCTTTACATCACGGCAACAACTTCGGTGTATCGCCTCGAAACCAAGACCCAGGGCTTTGTGCCCTACCTTGAGCACTGAGGAGGAATGTAGGGTCCCGCTCGAAAACCGATCGGCAAGAGCAATCAGGCCTAGTCATGAGGAAGGACGAAGCTGAAAACGTCGCTTCCAGCAGCGATCGCCACGTATTGGATCCCGTCAACTGCGTACGTCATAGGGGAGGCGTGCATGGTCTGACCAGTATTGAAGTGCCACAGAGGGCGCCCCGTAGCTGCCTCGACCGCTTCCAAAGATCCCGCGTCGTCCCCAAACAATAATAAGCCGCCGGCTGTGGTCATAGTTCCACCCCAAGAGTCGCCGTGGCCTGCTTGCGGATAGCGCCAGGCCACTTTTCCATCAAGCACCGAAAGCGCGAGCAAGATTTTCTGAAAGCGCTGACCCGGCGGGACCTTCGTACCCGTGCTGTAATAGGTCTCACCCTTGGCGAACCGCCTAGGACTCGCAAAGTAGAGATTGCAACCCTCAAGCGCCATTACGTAGAAGAGCCCGGTGCCCGGGTGATAGGAAGGCGAGAACCAATTCGTGGCGCCCACAACCCCGGGGCAGATGTAGGTGCCTTCGGCGCTTGGGATTCGGCCCGTCAGTATGGGCCGGCCTGAGGCGTCCAGTCCTTTGGCCCAGTTCATCTTCTCCACAAAAGACGTGCCCTGCAGGAACTTGCCGTTGGTCCGGTCGAGGACATAGAAAAAACCGTTTCGATTCGCCTGCACGAGGAGGTGGCGGACGACGCCATTCTCTTCCCTATCCACCAGCACCGGAGTTTCGTTGGCGTCGTAGTCATACAAATCGTGAGGCGTAAATTGGAAGTACCACTTGAGTTTTCCGGTATCGGCGTCGATGGCAAGGACGCAAGCCGTGTAGAGGTCGTCGCCCGGCCGTGAGTCGCCTACAAAGTCAGGCGCAGCATTACTGGTTGTCCAATACAACATGTTTAGCGCCGGATCGTAAGTCCCGGGCATCCAGGTTGTGCCTCCACCGTGCAGGTAGGAGTCGCCGGGCCAGCTTGAAGAGCCGAATTGTCCCGGTGCTGGAATCGTCCACAGCCGCCACTTCAGTTTTCCGGTTGCATTGTCGTAAGCCGCGACAAATCCGCGCACCCCGGAGTCACCGCCGGAGGTGCCGACAATAACCGAGTCTTTCACCACAAGGGGAACGCTGGTCGCGCCATAGTGCTTGGCTTTGTCGGCGTATTGAACATCCCACAACAGGTTTCCCGAACGAGCATCCAGGCAGAGCAGGTGAGCGTCATCGGTTTCCGAATAGACAAAATGCTGCCAGACGGCCACGCCGCGGCTTTTGTGAGCGGCGGCGTCATCCAGCAACCCTGAGCTTACCGGGCGCTGATAATGCCACACGACGCGCCCGGTGCGCGCGTCCAACGCGAATACATCATTCGCCGAAGTAACGTACATCATGCCGCGAATGACCACTGGCGTCGCTTCGAGTGTTTGCGTGTTGCCCGGGTGGAACACCCATGCCGCACGAAGTTGCGCCACATTCGCGACGTTGATTTCATTTAAGCTACTGAAGCGGCGACCGCTATAGTCTCCGTTGTACGAAGTCCAGTTCGCGCCCACCGGTTGAGCCAGGAGATCGTCTGCCGTTACGTGGACGTCCACAGCACCAGGAGATTTACCCTCCTGCCCCGCCACAGGCACAGTTGCCCACGAGACAACCAACAAGAAAACGAGCCATGCTTCGCCGCACCACCGTATGCGCCGCATTACGTTCTCGGGAAAACGCAGTGTCATGATTGTCCTTTGTTTAAGGGTGGTCGCGGTCGAGATTACCATGCACCTCAAATCCTCAAACGAGCCCCTTCTGGAAACCAAATGAATTCAAAGAGAGACGTATATTTCCGGTCTGCTGCTGATAGGGGTAATCTGGAGGGAATACGTCCGGATTGGTCACGACAACAAGCCCCTAGCTTAGCTAGGTTGACTTGTCGTTGCCAATCCTTTCGAGATACGCTCTCAGACTCACTTTAAACTGCATTCGGGAGCTATTCCGCTGAGAGCTTCTCGGCTGTGTGTCAAAGGATGAAAATGGTCGCCCACACCGATAGTGACCGATTCCAGAGCGACGCCGAGAAGTACGCGGCCTACCTGGAGACGCCGGAGGGGCGACTGCGGATCGATCTCGCCTTTGCCAACTTGCAGGAATTTCTCCCGCAAAACACGACATTATTAAGCGCTCTGGATCTGGGATGTGGTACTGGCGCCATCGCGGTGCGTTTGGCGCGACTTGGTATGCACGTTACGCTCCTGGATTCCTCTCTGCGGATGCTCAATTTCGCCGAGCGCGCTGCACAGGAAGCATGCGTCCTCGAGAGGACTACACTGAAACAAGGGGATGCCGATCAAGTAGCGAATCTGTTCCCTGCCGGATCGTTCGACGTGATTCTTTGCCACAACGTCCTCGAGTTTGTTGATAAGCCGGAGGCTGTATTGCGAGGTGCTGCCCTCGCCCTGCGAGATTCATCGGCAATATTGTCCGTTCTGGTGCGCAACCAGGCTGGCGAGGTGTTGAAAGGAGCTATCAAATCCGCCGATTTGACAGCTGCAGAACGGGACCTCACAGCTGAGTGGGGCAACGAAGCTCTGTACGGAGGCAGAGTGCGGTTATTCAGGCCGGACACATCGCGAGCGATACTGAACAGTGCGTTGCTTTCAGTAGTGGCGGAGCGCGGCGTACGGGTTATCGTAGATTACCTATCCCCACAAATTTCGCTCAGTGCCGAATACGACCGGATCTTCGAACTCGAACGCAAACTGGGCACGCGACCAGACTTTGCCGCAGTCGCTCGCTACACGCACTGGCTGGCACACCGTGCAGTTCCGATCGGGAAGGACGGTAATGAATAACGTCGCAGCCCAATCCTCCAGATCTCGCCTGATGACATCCCATGACGGTATTTCGCTTGGGCTCGGACTGACCAACGAGTGCAACCTTAGTTGCTCCTTCTGCTACCGCGATCCGGCCCGCGCCGATCGTCTCTCTCTCGATCAAGTGAAGGCAGTTATGGAAAGCCTGCCCATACGCTCGGTCAATCTTGGCACCGGTGAGAACGGCATGCATCCCGATTTCAAGGCGATCTTGGCCTACCTGCAAGCGAAACCGGTGAAGCTCACCATCACGTCCAATGGACACAGTGTCGCTGTTCTGGAAGACAACGAACTGCGGGCCTTCCATGACATCGAGTTCTCTCTCGATTACGCCACGCAAGCGGAACAGGACGCGCAGCGCGGGGATGGCAACTGGGCACTCATCCACCAGCAGGCAGGACGGTGTCGGCGGCTGCAGATTCCAGTGACCATCGTCGCCGTCATGATGAAGTCGAACTATTTGCGTCTAGCGGATGTGGCGCGAGTGGCCAAACAGTTTGATGCTCCTTTGCGAGTAAACGTGTACCAGTCCGTGCGATCGGACATCTATGCCTTGAGCTACGAACAGTACTGGGAAGGGTTCCGGCGCCTCTTTGAGGAAACGGACGTAATCGCTATCGGCGAGCCGCTGGTTCGCGCCATGGCAGGGCTCCCGCCGCTCGGAGGCGGTTGTGGGATTAGCACCG
>JGI12627J18819_10000150_pt1 | contig 23328 bp, 15 predicted proteins | sample TexAe_OM1H0_M2_FD_18819 | JGI IMG/M metagenome (IMG submission 18819)
GGAAGACATCGTGCATCGCGTCTATAACCCGAAGGCGGACGTGACCATCGGAATTGTGGGCAAGTACGTGGAGTACGAAGATTCCTACAAGTCGCTGAAGGAAGCGCTGGTCCACGGCGCGCTGGCGCACAATCTGAAATTGCAGGTGAATTGGATTGAAGCGGAGGGGCTCGAGGGAGCCGACTCGCAGTACGAAGAGCAACTGCAAGATTATGACGGGATCCTGGTGCCGGGTGGCTTTGGGAAGCGCGGAATCGAGGGAATGCTGGTCGCGATTCGACACGCGCGCGAGAAGAAAGTTCCCTACTTCGGAATTTGCCTGGGGATGCAGACCGCGTGCGTGGAGTTTGCACGCAACGTTTGCGGACTTGCGGACGCGAACTCGAGCGAGTTCGATCCGGCAACGCCGCATCGCGTGATTTACAAACTGCGCGAACTGCGGGGCGTGGAGGAACTGGGCGGAACGATGCGATTGGGCGCCTGGCCCTGCAAGATCGAGCCCGGAACGCTGGCTTACAACGTGTATGGCAAGTTGGAGATCAGCGAGCGGCACCGGCACCGTTATGAGTTCAATCGCGAGTATGAAGGGACGCTGACGGCAGGTGGGCTGCGGATTTCAGGGTCGACGCCAGATGGAACGTATGTCGAGATGGTGGAGATTCCGGAGCATCCGTACTTCATTGGCTGCCAGTTCCATCCGGAGTTCAAGTCGAAACCGCTGGAGCCGCATCCTTTGTTCAAGGCTTTCGTGGGGGCGGCGTATGAGCATGGATTGAAGCGGCGATCCGAGAAGGCCGCGGCTGAGGTGGAGATGTTTCATCGGCCGGAGAAGGTGGGACGGCGGTAATTCCAGTTTCGAGTTTCAGACAAAACCCAAAGACCACCACAGAGGACACAGAGGCACACTGAGAGGACTGAACTTTCCTTCGTGTTCCTCTGTGTCCTCTGTGGTTTAAGATTTTGTGAACTGACATGGCGGTCTCGTTTCAATTCGACAATGTGCGAATCGGCTCGGGGAGCCTGTTTCTCATTGCCGGCCCGTGCGTCATCGAGAGCGAAGATCATGCCATTCGCATGGCAGAAATTATTAAGGGCGTAACACGTTCGCTGAATCTCCCATTTATCTTCAAGGCTTCCTACGACAAGGCGAACCGGACTTCGCTCAAGAGCTTTCGCGGGCCAGGTCTGAAGGAAGGCTTGCGAATTCTGCGGAAGGTGAAAGACGAAGTGCGCGTGCCGATTCTGACCGATGTGCACGAAGCTGCCGATGTTGCGAGTGTGGCGGAGGTTGCCGACATTCTGCAGATTCCGGCGTTTCTTTGCCGTCAGACGGACCTGATCGTGGCGGCGGCGCTTACGGAACGTGTCGTCAACATTAAGAAGGGGCAGTTTGTTTCGCCCTGGGATATGAAGCATGCGGTCGAGAAATGTCATGCCTCGGGAAACAGGCGCGTGTTCGTGACCGAGCGCGGGTCGAGTTTTGGCTACAACAACCTGGTGGTCGATATGCGCTCGCTGGCAATCATGCGAAAGTTCGCGCCGGTGGTATTCGATGCGACGCATTCGGTGCAACTGCCTTCCGCCTCGCACGGAGATGAGAACGGGAAGGCGACCAGCGGTGGGCAACCGGAGTTTATCCCGGTGCTGGCGCGGGCGGCGGTGGCGGCCGGGGTGGACGGAATTTTCTTGGAAGTGCATGACAATCCCAAGGAAGCCAAGTCGGATGGAGCGAACGCGCTCGATTCGCGGAAGCTGCGTGGAGTGTTGAAGGAACTGCTGGCCGTGCAGAAGGGGCTGGCTAAAGCGCACTCCACGCCGTAAGGGGGAGTTCCCGATCAAGGAGTGCGGTCACTTTCGCCTCTGTTTCTCCCGGACTCCTGTCCGCACGAGACCGCGCCTATTCGTGCTTCGCCTTGAACACTGAGAATCCGACAAAGAACACGCCGGAGTCGATTCCGGGGTTCAGGTGGGCCTGGTCGTTGTTCGAGAGGTGGTGGTATCTCCAGCCGAAGGTCAGGGATCGGCCGGGACGCAGAAACATCTGGGCTCCGAAGCCGATGTCGATGGTGTAGTTGAACTGCGCGGATCCAAGAATGGGTACTTGCTGGCTGAAATGAAGGAAGCCAAGGCTTCCGCTAAAGAAGGGCTGGACTTTTTTGGGGCCAAAGTTAGCCTCGACGCCAATGGGGGTCGCTCCGATTCCATAGATTGTGCCAGCCGGGTTAATCAGCAGCTTCCCATCGACAATGAATTTCTGCGTGGGTTGAATTTCGAATGCGACGGGAACAATTTCCGCGGTGTATTTCAGGGAGACAGGGCGAGTGACGATCAGCGTGCGCGCGTACTGCAGGTTCAGAAGAAAGAGTTGGCGGCCTTTCGAGGTGCCTTTGAGGACGAAGGAGAAGGGCGAGTAGCCGGTCCAGGCGCCAAACTCGTTCGTGCCACGGCGAAGAGGAGAAGATGCGGTGGGTACGGGAGCAGGCTGGGTGGAATCTGCAGCAACAGGCCCGGATTGCGCCAGGGCAGGCACGTGCAGCGTCCCCAGCCAAAGCAGCAGAGCGCAAAAAGTGTAACGCGCAAGCGATGTACCGGAATGTGCAGGCAAGCCCATGGAACGTGATCCGGTAGACTACAACATCTGATTCTCAGGAGCTGTCATCTCTTCCAGGCAAACAGCAGGAGGCGGGTAGGGTGCTGAATCTGTTAACATCCTCGCCTCATCTGTGGCGTAGGCGGAATATGTGTTTCGCCGGTGCGGGCCCGTGCAGGCCATCTGAAGCGAGGGCCGATTACAAATCGAATTCATCAAGCAATTGACGTCATGCCTATTCTTGCGGCCATTCTCGGTATCCTCACCATCCTTTCGGTCCTGCTGGACGCATTCGAGACCATCGTTCTGCCGCGCAAGGTGCAACGCGCGTTCCGGCTGACGTCCTGGTTTTACCGGCACACATGGGTGCCCTGGGTACGGGTGTCGCAGCTGATCCGGGTACGCAGCTGGCGAGAAAATTTTCTGGGATATTTCGGACCGTTCTCGCTCATCCTGCTTCTGGCATTCTGGGCCCTGGGATTGATCCTGGGGTTTGCCCTGGTGCAGTTTGGACTGGGGGAACATGTGCGACTGGGAAATGAACCGATTACTTTCGGCATCCTGCTGTATCACAGCGGGGAGACGTTCTTCACGCTGGGCTATGGCGACATCACGCCGACGTCGGGGCTGGCACGCGCGCTCGCCGTCATGGAAGCGGGGATGGGATTCGCTTTCCTGGGCGTGGTGGTGGGCTATCTGCCGGTGGTCTACTCGTCGTTTTCGAATCGCGAGATCGAGATTTCGCTGCTCGATTCGCGGGCAGGATCGCCGCCGTCGGCCGGCGAATTGCTGGCGCGCCTCGGTTGCTGCCCTGATCCAGTCGTTCTGGACAACATTTTTCGAGATTGGGAGCGGTGGTCGGCAGACCTGCTGGCAAGCCATATTTCTTATCCCGTATTGTGCTTTTTCCGTTCACAGCACAGCAATCAGTCGTGGCTGGGCGCGCTAACCACGATGCTCGATGTGACGTCGCTGGTCCTGGCCGGAATCGATGGCATTCCCAAGGAGCAGGCAAAGCTGACATTTGCGATGGCTCGGCATGCGGCGGTCGACCTGGCCCAGGTGGTGAATGCGCGATACGAAGCGCACGCCCCCGACCGGCAATCTCAGGAAGACCTGGTGAAGTTGCGGAAGACTCTGGCCGCAGCCGGGATGCGGGTGCGGGACGATGCCGAAGCGGATGCCAAGCTGCTCAAGATGCGGTCGCTGTACGAACCCTATTGTTACGCCCTCGGGCGTCGGCTGCTGCTCGACGTTCCCGCATGGACCGGGGAGGAAAAGAAGAAAGACAATTGGCAGGGCGGGCCGTGGGACCGCGCCATCCTGGCCAAGGGCCTGGGAGATCGGGTACACGTAATCGACGAACACTTTTAGAGAGTGGATGGAGCGCTGTGCGTTCCCGCAGCCTTCTGACAATTCAGGAAGAAAGTCTGAGCGTTTCTCTCCGCTCTCTGCGGCAGTTCTCCGCGCCCTCTGCGTTTTAAGATTTTCGCTCCGTTGCCGATCGCACTGGTAGCGCTCCCGCCCTTGTGTTTTTGGTAACATCCTCCTTCTCATGAAGCATACCGGCGAAAATGTGGTGCGGATTGAAGCGGAAGCGCTGCGCGCGCTGGCAGACCGCATTGCCGGACCGATGGCGCAGGCCTTCGAACGCGCGGTGGACTTGATGGATGCCTGCCGCGGGCGGGTGGTCGTGACCGGCATGGGCAAGAGCGGGATTATTGCGCGGAAAATTGCGGCGACTCTGAGTTCGATTGGAACTCCCGCGTTGTTCATGCACCCCGTGGACGCCGTGCATGGCGATCTTGGGATGGTGGTTCGCGGGGACGTTGTGCTGGCGCTATCGGCGAGTGGCGAAACGGAAGAGATCCTTCGCTTGCTCGCCACCATCAAGCGCCTGCAGGTGCCCGTCATCAGCATGACCGGCGACCCGATTTGCGCGCACCAGTCAGACGGCAAGCTCTCGACCCTGGCCGAGGCCGCCGAGGTGGCGCTGGATTGCTCGGTCGATCGCGAAGCCTGCTCCCTGGGACTCGCTCCCACCGCCTCCACCACCACCATGCTTGCGCTCGGCGACGCGCTTGCGGTCGCACTTTCGGAAAAGCGCGGGTTCAAGGAGGAGGACTTCGCCAATCTGCATCCCGGAGGGAAATTGGGGAAGAAGCTGGCGCGGGTAGAGGCGCTCATGCACAACGGCGACGCCCTGCCGCGGGTGTCGGCCGAAACCCGCATGCCGGACGTGATCTACGAGATGTCGCGCAAACAGCTGGGTATTACGACCGTGGTCGAAGGCGAGAAATTGCTGGGAGTCATCAGCGACGGCGATTTGCGCCGCCTGCTCGAAAAACGCGGCAAAGATGCACTCGACCTCACGGCCGGCGAGTGCATGACACGCGATCCGAAGACGATTTCGCCCCATCAGTTCGCCGCCACGGCGTTGGCGATCATGGAAGAGAAGAAGATCACGTCGCTCATTGTGGTGGATGAGGATTGGAAGTTGCGGGGAGTCGTGCATCTGCACGATCTTTGGGGAACAGAAATGCTCTAGAGAGTTTGGTAATAGGGCATTTTGGGGTAATTGAGTAACTTGAAGAACGAGACCGTCCCGAGCTAGAACGATTTAGAATTAGAAATAGTCGAAACGAAACTTGAGTTAATTCGGGGTTTTCTATGTATCACTACGATCCATCGACGGCGCTTGAGGAATTGAGCGAAGATGCGACGCTTCCGAACCCGGTCCATCTGCGGGACATGATCTTGAGGAAACGCCTAAAACCCAAGGAGTCTCTGGAACTGAACCGGATGTTCACCGAGTATCAGAGGTTTTTTGGGGAGACGCAGAAATTGGGCAAGCAGATTCTTGGGGAACTGGCTGGGAAATAGGTTTCGAGATTTTGATCGGCGTCTAATCCCGAAACCGGACCACGCCCCCAACTGCGATCCTGGCATGAAGGATTGGAGATTCTTGCTGGCTGCCTTAGTCTGGCTTGTTCTGGGCGTTGCACTTCTTGCTCGACCGCGACATTTACAGGCTCCATCGAAACGCTTCGAGAAACGCAGAAGTTTGATTCCGTGTCCCTACTCGTTGGCGTGCCGGTTGGGCAATTCAGGGATTCGGCATCATCGCGCTCGGCGAAGCCGGCCTGTTTTTCTATTGTTCTTCCGTTAGCAGGTCAAAAAAAACAGGCGACAACACCAGGACCTGATCAATACGGTTCACCACTGACTGTTACAATAACCAATTCCTGACTCACAGGATTCTCCCACTATGCATCGTTGGTCCGAACTCTTTATTCCTACGCTGCGCGAAGCTCCGGCAGATGCGGAGGTCGCCAGCCACAAGTTCCTGGTGCGGGCGGGCTATATTCGCCAGCTCGCTGCCGGGATCTACTCGTATCTCTTCATGGGGCAGCGCTCGTTCCTCAAGATCATGAACATCGTGCGCCAGGAGATGGACACGATTGGGCAGGAATTTTTTCTTCCCGCCATTCACCCGCGCGAACTCTGGGAGGAAAGCGGCCGCTGGGCGGTGATGGGCCAGAACATGTTTCGCCTCAAAGATCGCAAGGGGGCGGAACTGGCGCTGGGCATGACCCACGAGGAGGTCATGACCGACATCGCCCGCAAGGAACTGCGCAGCTACAAGCAACTGCCGCAGATCTGGTACCAGATTCAGACCAAGTTCCGCGACGAGCCGCGGCCCAGGTCCGGCCTGCTGCGCGTGCGCCAGTTCATCATGAAGGACTCCTACTCGTTTGACATCGATGCGGCCGGACTCGACGTGTCATACAAGAAGCACTATGACGTGTACTGCAGGATTTTTGACCGCTGCGGGTTGAAGTACATGGTCGTGGAAGCGCACTCGGGGGCAATGGGCGGGTCGCAGTCGCACGAGTTCATGGTGCGCACCCCCGCCGGCGAAGATCTCATCGTCAGCTGCGAGAAATGCAACTACGCGGCGAATCTGGAAAAAGCCACCTCGAAACTCGAGCCTGTCGAGGATCTGAAAACCGAAGGCGACGGCAAGCCGCTGCCGGTCCACACCCCCGGGCAAAAGACCATCGAAGATGTGGCGCGCTATCTGGGAGTTTCGCCCAAGAACAAAATCAAAACTCTGGCGCTGATGATGAATGAAGTCGACCGCAAGTCCGGCAAGGCGAAGCCACGGGCGTTAATCCTGCTCATGCGCGGTGACCACCAGATGAATGAGGCAAAGCTATCGAGCGCGGTGGGGGGGCACGAGACTCGACCGATGCAGGAGGAGGAGATCGTTGCGCTGTTTCATTCGCCGGCCGGCTTTTTGGGGCCGATCGGGATTGATTGGGCGAAGAGTCTCGAGGATGGCGACAAGCCTATTCTGATCGTCGATGAAGCTCTGAAGGGGCGGAAAAACCTGATCTCCGGAGCAAACAAAGAGGACTTCCACGTCAAGAATGTAACTCCGGGAGGGAATTTCCAGCCAACAGCCTATGCGGACCTGCGCAATGTCGCCGCAGGTGAGGCCTGCCCCAATTGCGGCTCGCCCCTGCGCATCGATACGGCGGTAGAGATCGGCCACATCTTCAAGTTGGGCTACAAGTACTCGGAGTCCATGGGAACGCGGGTACTCGATCGCAATGGGAAGGAAGTGATGCCCATCATGGGCTGCTATGGAATTGGGATCGAGCGCATATTGACGGCGATCGTGGAGCAGAACAACGATGAGAATGGCTTCTGGCTGCCGCCGCAGGTGGCGCCGTTTGAAGTGGTCGTGGTGCCGACCAACGTCTCGGACGACAAGGTGCGGACAACCGCGGAGGAGATCGCACACCAGATGGAGGCAGCGGGATTTGATGTGTTACTGGACGACAGGGACGAAAGGCCAGGGGTAAAGTTCAAGGACGCTGACCTGGTGGGCATACCCTTTCGCGTGAACGTGGGGAAGAAGGTTACCGAAGGTACTATCGAAGTCTTTCAACGCTCGACTCGAGAAATGCGGGATGCTAGCATCAGCGCAATTACCGAATATTTCCAGAATTTGCTGAGGCCTGCGCTCTGAAGCTTTTCGTCTTCGGCGTGGGCCGCAGGCGGAAAGCATCATGGGCACGGTTAAACTGATTCTCGTTCTCGGCCTTTTGGGTGGCCTCGTCTATGTGGGCGCCGAAGTAATCCCTCCATACTTCGCGAACTACGAATTCCAGGACACGCTCGATAACGAAGCACGGATCGGCACTTACAGCACCAAAGGTGACGACGTTATTCGCGAGGCTGTCTTTAAGCGGGCTCAGGAACTAGAGCTCCCCATCGCGAAAGAGCAGATCAAGGTTCAACGTACAGGCCCGCTGGGCAACGGCAGCGTGGTAATCGAGACCGATTATTCGGTGCATCTCGATTTGCCCGGCTACCCGATGGATCTTGATTTCCATCCCCATAGCAAAAACAAGACCGCCTTCTAGTCAGGGTGCACCATTTTCCTACGCACGGAAATCACGGAGGCACCCGTGTCACAGCAGCGATCCGAGCGAGAAAAAACAGAACATTACCCGCGGGGTTACTAATTGTCCGCGACATGCGTAATGTTGTTACTCCCTCGCGGCTCCCCTACTATCCGCACAGTGCTGTCCCGAGTGCTGACGTGTTTCGGCGGACGCACATTATTTGCATTGCTGGACTTAGTGAGTTCGCCCAAGGTCAGAAACGAGCCGCGGAAGGATGCACGGTCTCGTCTGAGTCCTTCGGCAGGAGAATGGGAATGAAATACGTGAGGCACACTTTTTCTTTGCTGGTTGTAGCCGCGTCTGTTCTGCTCCTGGCGGCCTGTGGTCAAAAGTCGAGCTGCAATGGAATCACCTTCGGCGCGTCCGGTGGTTCTGGCAGCGGTACCGGAAGTGGTGTGAATTCCGGGGGGTCCTCGTGTGGCGTAGGCTCGAACAACGGGGGCGGCGGTGGCTCTGCCAGCGACTTTGTTTTTTATCGAGGGAGTAGCGGGGCGAACAATGCGATTGATACCGCCGAGCTGACGGCTACGACGTTTCAGGTTGTGCCCGGAGTCGCTGCCCTTACCGGGAACTCCACAACCGGAACCATGGTAGTGGTGAAAAAGCAATTTCTCTATCTCCCCGATCAGAATGGCAGCGGGGGAGTGATGGGCTTTTCCATCAATCACACCGATGGCGGTTTGACTCCAATTCCGGGTAGTCCATTTGCAGCGCCGTCGGCGGTGACCACGATCGTCGCTGATCCCGACGCGAACGGGGCAAGGTTCCTGTTCACAGTTGATTTCACGTCCGGAGATTTCAACGCATTCACAATCAATGCCAGCACAGGTGCGCTAACCCTCGTTCCCACTTCCCCATTGTCGTTCCCGGGCTACCAAGCCACCGACTTGAAAATCGATGGGACGGGAAACTATTTGTACGCAATCGCCGCCGGAACTCGCCAGGGGACTCTCGGTTTTCTGGTTGATCAAAATAGCGGAGGGCTGACGCCCGTCTCAGGCAGTCCCTTTCAGTATTACGCGACTGGCATCCAGATCAACCCAGCGGGCACATATATGCTTGCGGTCACTGGCGCGAACCAGATCGATGTCATTCCGATTGAGCAGGGAACCGGAAATCTGCTTCTGAGCTCTCTAGCCTCATTTCCGACAGTCAATTTAGTTAACTCCTTAGTCATGCACCCCAGTGGCAATTTCGTTTACACATTTGGCACCCGAATCTCGATGGAAGGCTTTCAATTCACAGGAGGAGCGCTAACCGAACTCACGGGTTCGCCCTATACCAGCTTATCTGACTTGGGGGCCTGTCAGTTTGATCAGAGCGGCACAGCTTTGTTCGGAATCTTGACGCCTTCCAATCAAGTGGGCGTGAGGATCATCAATCCAACAACTGGTGCCGTGACAGCCGGCCCACCCGACTTGTCCGTGCAAACCGGCCCCTATTTCGCGGTTACGAATTAGGCGAGAGAGAAGCACAATCGTCACTGGGTACCGATAATTGTGCTTCTCTCGAGCCGGAAAAATGTGCCCGCCCGGGTTAAAATAGGATCATTGCGCGCTCGATCGAAAAGACCGGGTGTGAATGCTCTGGCCAGAAGGAATTGTTGCTGCGCCTCGCCGTCAAAGACGTGGGGATTGTGTTTCCTGCGACCGTGACTCCGCCCATCTAACGTGGCTATCAAACTGAAGATCCCGAAGACTCCTACCTCCAGCAAGCCAGGGGCGGGCGCTGTTCCGCGAGACCCGGTGGTGCGTACCGTGCTGGCGGTTTTCGTGTTGCTGTCGCTGCTGGTAATTGGCGTGTTCTCGTATTTCTATGTGAAATACGACCACGTGATCGCGAAGCGATTCAGCAATCCGATTTTCAGCAACTCAGCCCGGATTTATGCCATTCCGAAGACGGTTCGTCCAGGACAGACGCTGCAGGCGAAGGCGATCGCGGCCGATCTCCGGCACGCGGGCTATTCGGAAGACACGGATACGTCCCTGATGGGCAGCTATCACCTGTTGAAAGACGGCATCGAGATTATGCCCGGGCCAGAGTCATACCACAGCCCGGACCCGGCGCGGATCGTCGTCGAGAAGGGCAAGGTCGAGAGCATCACCAGCCGGGGCAGCGAACTGTCCGCCTACGAACTCGAACCGCAGCTGGTGACCGCGTTGTTCGATGCAGAGCAGCGCTCCAAACGCCAACTGGTGAAGTACGACGAGATTCCAAAGGTGATGGTTGACGCCGTGCTTGCGATCGAAGACCGGCGCTTTTTTCAGCATGGCGGCGTGAACTTCCTGCGCCTGGCCGAGGCCTTCTGGATTGACGTGACCCGGCAGCGGCACGAGCAGGGTGGCTCGACGATCACGATGCAGCTTTCGCGCGCGTTTTTCCTGACTCCCGAGAAAACGGTGAAGCGGAAGCTGTCGGAAATCATGATTGCGCTCGAGCTGGAGCAAAAATTCAGCAAGCAGAAGATCTTTGAGTTTTACGCGAACCGGGTCGACCTGGGGCAGCGGGGATCCTTCACGATCAGCGGGTTCGCAGAGGCATCGAAATCCTATTTCAATAAAGATCTGAAGGACATCACCCTGCCGGAGGCGGCACTGCTCGCCGGGCTGATTCAGGCGCCAAGCTATCTTTCGCCTTATCGCCATCCCGAGCGCGCCCTGGATCGCCGCAATGTCGTTTTGGACGCAATGGCTGATACGCATGCGATCACCCGCGCGGAAGCGGACAAGGCCAAAGCAACTCCTCTCAAACTCGCGCCTCCGAACGTGGAAGCCAGTGATGCTCCTTATTACATTGATCTGGTTCGCGATACCCTGGTTAACAAGTTCAACGAGCACGAATTAAACGACCAGTCTTATCGCATCTATACGACGCTCGATCCAGACCTGCAGCGCGCGGCGGCGCAGTCCGTGGAAATGGGAATCAAGCTTGTCGATGACCAGGTCACGAAGATGCGCACGCGCAAGGTGAAAGTGGGTAAAGGAAAATACGAGACCCACGTAGTGCCCGGACCGCAGGCGCAGGTGGCGCTGGTGGCTCTCGATCCTCATACAGGCGCGGTTCTAGCGCTGGTCGGCGGGCGTAACTACGGATTCAGCCAGTTGGATCATGCGGTGGCGAAGCGGCCCACGGGGTCGATCTTCAAGCCTTTTGTGTACGCGGCAGCGATGAATACGGCGCTCGATGGGACCACTACGGTGCTGACTCCGGCTTCCATGGTGGATGACGCGGCCACGACCTTCGCTTATGGTGACCAGATCTACGAACCAAGGAACTACAAAGAGGAGTACCACGGGCCGGTCACGCTACGGTATGCGCTCGCGATGTCGCTGAACAATGCGACCGTGAAACTGGCCGAAGAAGTGGGCTACGACAAGGTGGCCGAACTGGCGAAGACCGCCGGAATCTCCTCGGTGAAAGCGACCCCTGCGATGGCGCTGGGAGCCTACGATGCCACGCCGCTGGAGATGGCGGGAGCGTATACGGCGTTCGCAAATGACGGGACTCGGATTTCGCCCATCTTTGTGAATTCGGTCCGCAATGCAAAGGGCGATGTGCTGCAGGATTTCACTCCCGATAGGCGCCAGATCATGGACCCCCGGATTGCCTTTGTGATGACGGACATGATGCAGGGAGTGGTGAATTTCGGTTTGGGGTATTCTGCCGTACGAGGAAGGGGCTTCCAGGCGCCTGCGGCTGGGAAAACGGGCAGCTCACACGACGGCTGGTTCGCCGGATACACCAGTAACTTGCTATGCATCGTCTGGGTGGGTTACGACGATTACAGTGATCTGCACCTCAGCGGCGCCCAAACCGCAGCCCCGATCTGGACGGAGTTCATGAAGAGGGCGGCGGCTCTGCCGCAATACTCGGATATGCACATCTTTACGCAGCCTTCCGGGGTGGTGGATGTGCAACTGGACAAGGCCACGAACCGGCTCGCAACTCCATCGTGTCCAGAGACTTACACGGCCGCGTTTGTGGCCGGGACGGAACCGAGGGAGACTTGCGACCAGTCCGGGGTGGGAGGGTTCTTCTCCCACTTGTTAGGGCTGGGCGACAAGCCATTGCCACCCCCACCCCCAGGGGCGCAAGCGTCGTCTGACGGACAGACGTCTGCGGACGGGGACAAAAAGAAAAAGGGATTTTTTGGCAAAATTGTGGGAATCTTTAAGGACGACAAATCGTCGTCCAAGCCGTCCAAACCACCGGATGGCGGGGGAGCCACCCCCCCATAACGACGAAGGAGCAAGCGCCCGAGGCCTGGGCGATGCGATTCCGGGACTGGGGCCTGCTGGTGATCAGGAGGTAATGCCATGTCTCCTCGACGAGCCTGGATCCTCTCTCTGCTGCTGCCGTTTTCCCTTGCCGCTCTCAGCGGAACCGGTTTTTGTTCTCCCAAAGCACATGCTGATCAAGTACAGGCGATCACGCCGATACGAAACGTAGAGCCGCCTCCGAGCGATGCGACGGCGGAGACCCTGGAGGAGCGGGGCGATACCCTGCGCGCGCAAAAGCTCTACCTGGATGCGCTCGACTACTATCGCGCGGCGTTGGCCAAGAAGCCGAACGGCGCGATTCTTTACAACAAAATGGGAATTGTCGAATTGCTCATGCAACGGTGGCCGGACGCAAAGAAAAGTTTTGAGCAGGCCATACGAGCCAACCGGCAATATTCGGATGCGTATAACAATCTCGGGGTGATTTTTTACATCGGGAAGAAGTACGGCAAAGCCATCGATCGCTACAACAAGGCAATCCGCTATCGCGATGATGCAGCTTCCTATTACAGCAACCTGGGTGCGGCGTTGTTCTCGAAAAAGGAATTTGAGAAATCGGCGGCGGCGTATGCACATGCTCTGCAGCTTGACCCCGATGTGTTTGAGAGATCCTCTCGAACCGGCGTGGCTGCGCAGATGTCGAAACCAGAAGACCGCGCGCACTACGACTACGTGGTGGCCAAGTTGTACGCCAAGATGGGGATCACGGAGCGATCGCTGGAGTACCTGCGGCGGGCAATGGAAGAAGGGTACAAGAGCATTAACAGCGTCTACAAGGACGAGGAGTTCGCCGGATTGCGCAAGGATCACCGGTTTACGGAGTTGATGGCGGCGCGTCCGCCAGCGATCACAGACTGATTTTTCCGAGTTTTGGGTCAAGGTAAAGTTTTGTAAAACCCGACACAGAATCGCGATCGAAGAGTTAGAGTGTCTGGATAGCTCCTGAAAACAACAGGGTGAGTAAGGAGAAACGGTAACCCACTGATTGCCGACCCGAGCACGCCCCAAGCAGGCAATCAGTGGGTTTTGTTTTGGCCGGTAGCTGGTAGCGCGTGGCGGATGGCTTGTAGCGCGTAGCGAGCGGCTGACAACCGATGCTTTGATCAACCCTTCCCGTTCCATCTCTTCACTATCAGCTACGAGCCATCAGCTACCAGCCATCAGCCGCTTTTCGGACTTCGTTCGTAAATGTATTCGCTCACCACGCGTTTCCATTTTCCTTGGGCTTTCAGGATGTACTCGATGACGTCGCGGGCAGCGCCGTCTCCGCCGGCGTGTCCCGTCACAATGTGTGCTTCTTTCTTTACCTCTTTGCGCGCATTCGCTACGGCGACGGCGAAGCCGCAGTTGCGCATGACAGGAAGATCGATGACATCATCCCCGACGAAGGCCGCTTCCGAAGGCTGCATTTTCACTTTTCTGAGAATTTCCTCGAAGCAGGTGAGCTTGTCCTGAATTCCCTGATGGACGTGTTCGATTTTCAGGTCGCGGGCGCGCAGAGCGACAGTTTCGGAGATGCGCTTGGTGATCAGCCCGGTTTGGATTCCGCCGAGGCGCGCCAGCGAGAAGGCGGCGCCGTCGTGCGCGTGGAAGCCCTTGGCCTCGATCATGGTCTGGCTCAGCAGGCCGTAGCCGCCCTTGTCCTCGAAGCTGGCGACGTGGTCGCGTGTGGTCTGTTGGGCTCCTGCGGGTGCGGGGAAAATCCAGATCTTGCCATCGGTGAGAACACCGTCGACATCGAATAGGATGAGTTTGATTTTCCTGGCCCGCGCCTGGGTGGAATTTTTGCTTGCCATCGCCGGATTCTAGCATCCGCAATAAAAAGGGCGTCGCAGCAGACGGTCACCAACTCGTGCCGTCCGCTTAAAAGCGGCCTCAGGGCAGCCTCGCAGATTGGGCGAAGAATTTACGAAAGTTGGAAATCCCGATAGAATAACTCAATGTCTTCTCCCGTTCCCCAATCTCTCGCATGGGCACATCCTCTGGTACAGGAGTGGTTCGTGCAGCGGTTTGGAAGCCCCACGGAACCACAGGAACTGGGATGGCCGCACATTCTCGCAGGCCGAACCACACTAATTTCGGCCCCGACGGGCTCAGGCAAGACTCTGGCGGCCTTTCTGGCGTGCATCGATCGGCTGGTGCGCAAGGCTCTCGAAGGCGAGTTGCAGGACCGCACCGAAGTTCTGTACGTCTCCCCTCTAAAAGCTCTGGGCAACGACATTCAGAAGAACCTGGAAGTTCCTCTGGGCGAGATCCTGCAAATGGCTGGCGAACGCGGGCTTCTGATGCCGGAAATCCGCACGGCGGTCCGCACCGGCGATACCTTGATGCCGGAACGGCGCGCGATGCTGAAGCGACCGCCGCACATTCTGGTCACGACACCGGAATCCCTCTATATTCTGCTGACCGCCGAGAAGAGCCGCGCCATCCTGCGCGATGTCGAGACGGTGATCGTCGACGAAATCCATGCCGTCGCGGACGATAAGCGTGGGGCGCACCTGACGATTTCGCTCGAGCGACTGCAGGCTCTCACTCACAAGCCGCCGATTCGGATCGGTCTTTCCGCAACGCAAAAACCGATCGAAGCCGTTGCCCACTTCCTGACCGGGAATGGACGCAACGATCCAGTGATCGTCAACATTGGACACAAGCGGCAACTCGATCTGGGCGTCGAGGTCCCGCCCAGCCCTCTCGGTCCGGTGGCGTCGAACGAGATGTGGGACGAGATCTACGCGCGGGTGATCGAGTTGGTCGAGCAACATCGCTCCACGCTGGTATTCGTGAACACGCGACGCATGGCGGAACGCATGGCGCACCAGTTGGGGGAGCGCATTGGCGAGGACAATGTCGCGGCGCACCATGGAAGCTTGTCGCGGAAGTTGAGACTGGCGGCAGAAAAGAAGCTCAAGGAAGGGCAGGTCAGGGTCCTGGTCGCGACCGCGTCCCTGGAGCTTGGGATCGATATCGGCACGGTCGATCTGGTCATACAGATCAATTCTCCGCGGTCCATCGCGGTGGCGCTGCAACGGGTGGGGCGTTCGGGGCACTGGCGAGGGGCGGTTCCGAAGGGCAGATTTTTGGCGACCACGCGCGACGACCTGCTGGAATGCGCGGCGCTGGTGCACGCAATCCGGCATGGCGATCTCGATCGACTGATGATTCCGGAATCTCCGCTCGATGTCCTGGCGCAGCAGATCGTGGCTGCATGCGCGGCGGAAGAGTGCGGCGAAGTTGAACTGTTTGATCTGGTCCGGCGCGCCTATCCGTACCGCAATCTCTCGCTCGAAACCTATCATGCGATTCTTGAAATGCTCTCGGAAGGGATTGCCGCGCGGCGCGGGCGTTACGGCGCATATCTGCATCGGGATCGAGTGAACGGGAAATTGCGTGCCCGGCGGGGCAGCCGGATCGCGGCGATTACCAGTGGTGGCGCCATACCGGACAACGCGCTGTACACCGTGGTGGCTGAGCCCGAAGGCATTGTCGTAGGAACCGTGGATGAAGATTTCGCGGTCGAGAGCAACAAGGGCGACATCATGTTGCTGGGAAATACGTCGTGGATGATTCGCCGCGTGGAGTCAGCCGCCGGCCGGGTGCTGGTGCAGGACGCGCATGGAGCGCCGCCGAGTGTGCCCTTCTGGCGGGGCGAAGCGCCCGCGCGAACGGAAGAACTTTCGGCGCATGTGGCGGAGTTGCGACAGAACACCAGCGAGATGTTGGCGGATACTCCCCCGGTCGGTATCTCGCAAAACGATCCGAGAGTGGCGGCGGCGGTCGAGTGGTGGAAACAGGATTGTGGACTCGATGACTCCGGCGCGGAACAGGCGATCGAATATATCCTGCAGGGGCGGGCCGTGCTGGGCACGGTGCCCACGCAGAACACGGTGGTGGCTGAACGCTTTTTCGACGAAGGCGGCGGGATGCAGTTGGTGATCCATGCGCCTTTCGGCGGAAGGATCAATAAGGCATGGGGTTTGGCGCTGCGCAAACGCTTTTGTCGCAGCTTCAACTTCGAGTTGCAGGCCGCTGCAACAGATAACGGCCTGAATATTGCTCTCGCCGAGCAGCACAGCTTCCCGTTGGCAGAAGTGTTTCAGTTTCTGCAGGCCGAGACGGTGCAGCCGATTCTCGAGCAGGCTTCGCTGGCGTCCCCGATTTTCGCGACCCGCTGGCGTTGGGATGCGTGCCGCGCGCTGGCACTGCTGCGCTTCCAGGGTGGCAAGAAAGTACCACCGCAAATTCAGCGTATCCGCTCTGACGATTTACTGGCCTCGGTGTTTCCGGATGTGGCCGCATGCCAGGAGAATATTGCGGGCGACATCCAGATTCCGGACCACCCGCTGGTGCACGAAGTGATGAAAGATGTGCTCACGGAGGCGATGGATCTTGAAGGTCTGCAGAAGTTGCTGCGCGGAATTTCGGATGGGAGCATTCACTGTGTCGCTGTAGATACACCCGTGCCCTCGCAGTTTTCGCATGAAATCCTGAATGCGAATCCGTACGCCTATCTGGACGATGCGCCGCTGGAAGAGCGGCGGGCGCGTGCAGTCGCGATGCGGCGGGTGCTGCCGGAGTCAGTGCTGGAGGAAGTCGGGANGCTTGAACCCGCGGCGATTGCGCAAGTACGGGAAGAAGCCTGGCCGGATGTGCGGGATGCGGATGAATTGCACGATGTGCTGCATACGCTTGGGGCGTTGCCCGAGAATTGCCTGGGGCCGGTACAGGCGTTCGACAGCGAAGAGCTGGTTTCAAGCGCAGGGAGAGCGGTAGATTTGTGGCGTCCATTGTTCGAACATTTGTTATTTCAGAGCCGGGCTACGGTTGCTACGGTGAACGAGGGCGAATCACAGTCACCGGGACGGCGCTACTGGGTTCCGGCGGAACGAGGCCGGGCCTTCCTGGTGCTCTTTCCTTCCGCGAAGTTTGAGCCGGCCTTGCCGGAGGTTCCGGGAACGGTTGCTACTTATGACGATGCGCTGCTTTCGATGGTATCGGGATGGATGTCGCACCTGGGACCGACGAGCGCGTCTCAACTAGGAAACACACTCGGGCTGCCTGCGGGCGAAATCGAGAAGGCGCTGCTTCGCATGGAGGCGAGCGGCCGTGTCTTGCGCGGGAAGTTTACCGATCCGAAGGCCGGGGAAACCGAATGGTGCGACCGGCGACTACTGGCGCGGATTCACCGGTTGACCGTCGCCACGTTGCGCAAGCAGATCGAACCGGTTACGCCGGCACAGTTCATGCGCTGGCTGCTGCGCTGGCAGCACATCGCGCCGGGCACGCAGTTGGTGGGTGAGCGAGGAACGCTGGAAGTGCTGCGTCAATTGCAGGGCTTCGAAGTCCCGGCCAATGCGTGGGAGCGGCACGTGCTCGGCCGTCGCATCGCCGATTATGATCCCAAATGGCTGGATCAGCTTTGCCTGACAGGCGCAGTGGGCTGGGGACGGTTGTCCCCTCATCCAGCGACGCTCGAAGATTCCGCCGACGGCAAAAGGCGCGTCATACCGACCAGTGTTGCGCCCATCACGTTCTTTATTCGCGAAGAAGCAGACTGGATGACTCCGCGACACCCCGCGGCCGAGCAACCGGAGGCTCGCGGACTGAGCCCGGGAGCACGCCAGGTGCTGGACTTTCTGCGGCAGCGCGGGGCATCGTTCTTTGCGGACGTGGTACGCGGAACCGCCAAGCTTAAGGCTGAAGTTGAAACAGCACTGTGGGAACTGGTGGCCGGCGGGCTGATCACCGCGGACGGATTCGATAACCTTCGATCCCTGATCGATCCGAAGCGGCGTGCGGGACAGGGCAGCGGGCGTATGGCTCGTCCGCGGCACAGCACGGGACGTTGGGCGTTGCTTCACACCGACGATGTAGTGGAAAAAAATCGGTCAGCGGAATCCGCCTGCTGGATGTTGCTCAAACGTTATGGAGTTGTTTTTCGCGACGTCATCGCGCGCGAGGCCAATTTGCCTACCTGGCGTGAACTGCTGATGGCCTTCCGCCGGCTTGAGGATCGGGGAGAGATTCGCGGCGGACGCTTCGTGGATGGATTCCTGGGTGAGCAGTTTGCGTTGCCGGTTGCTGTGGAATCGGTGCGCGCCATGAGGAAGGTGCCAGCTTCGGGAGAGAGCATCACGATTTCAGCCGCTGATCCTCTCAATTTAGTGGGGATTCTTGTTCCGGGCGAGCGCGTGCCGGCGATCTCTGGCAAGACAGTGACGTTCCGTGATGGGGTTGCCGAAATGCCAGTCCCGCAAAACGCAACTCGCAACGATGTCGCGGCCCTAGGCTAAGCGACAACACTTCGACATCAATTCTACGCATCAGCCTTCGCGCAAAGAAAAAGGGAATCGCGGATCCTATGAGGGGGTCCCTAGGTGTCCTCGATTCCCAACACTGCCTAGCGAGAAAATGAAGCGCTTCCCCCGTCGCTTTTGCCAGGCCAGTCGTCGGCAATGGGAAGAGCAAGCGGCATACCAAGTCTGCTATTCTCGCTGGCAAGCTGATGAGGGCCTCTGTAAGTTATTAAAATAAAATAAGTTAACTTTATTTCTCCGGACGTGAAGCGGTTCTAGCAGTTCTCTCACTTATAAAGAAAACACTAACCAATCGGATAGTCGACTATCCTGTCGGTTAGCCAGACGGGGCAGATTGGGGAAAACCATGGCGACGAACCCAGTGAACGATACGGAGAAAGAGAATCGGCAGCGGCTCAATCCCAGACTGGTGGCGATCTCCGGACCTTTGCGGGATTCCGTGTTTGCGTTGCCGCCAGAGGAGTTGTCTTTAGGGCGGGATGCTTCGAATGGGTTGCCGATCAGTGACCCTTCGGTTTCCCGCCGGCACTGCCTCATTCATCCGGAAGGCAACGGGTTCAAGGTGCGCGATCTGGAAAGCCGGAATGGAACGCTTGTCAATGGCGAGGCGGTGACAGACCGGTGGCTGCATCCTCTGGATGAGATTACGGTTGGCGATTCGGTATTTCGCTTTCTGGTCGATGACGACGAGCAGACTACCGGCGCAACGCGCGTAGTGGAATTCGAAGATGAAAAGCTGACGCACTCGATGGCGGAAATCCGCCCCGAGGACGTTCTATACCTGCAGCCGGAGAAAATTCTCAGCGAGCTTCCGGCAACTTCCCGGCTCGCACGCAATCTGAATGCGTTGCTGAAAATCAGCCGGGTGGTGCACTCGATTCGAGACCTGGATGAACTGCAGGAGCAGGTTCTGGAATTGATTTTCGCGGTTGTGCCTGCGGAGCGCGGAGCCATCCTGTTGGATGGAACGAATCGACGGGAATTCAACTCCACATTCGCCCGGCACCGTGACTCGGGCAATAAACGTCCGGTAAAGGTGAGCCGGACGATTGCGCAGCGGGTTCTGGAGCAGGGACTGGCGATTCTTGGCTCGGACGTGCCCGGGAGCAGCCAATTGGGCGGGGTGCAGAGCCTGATTGAGCTGCAAGTGCGCTCGTTGCTGTGTGTGCCGCTGAACGTTTTCCAGCGAACAGTCGGCTGTATTTACCTGGACACGATCAACGTTGCGGACCGGTTCAATGAAGACCACTTGCAGCTGGTAACCGCGATTGCGGGGACCTCCGCGGTGGCTCTCGAAAACGCTCGCAGGTTGCAGTGGCTGGAGAACGAGAATCAGCGATTGCTGACGGAAATCACACTGGATCGGACGCTGGTGGGCGAAAGCACGCGCATGAAGGATGTATTCCAGTTCCTGGCGCGAGTGGCACCCAGCGATGCGACTGTGCTGATTGGGGGTGAAAGCGGCACCGGCAAGGAACTGGCCGCCCGTGCGATTCACCGCAAGAGTCCTCGCGCCAACAAGGCGTTTGTCGCGATCAACTGCGCTGCGATCCCGGAAAATCTGCTGGAAAGCGAACTTTTCGGATTCGAGAAGGGCGCATTCACCGGAGCGGTTTCGCAGAAGAAAGGGCGGCTCGAGATCGCGGATGGAGGAGTGTTGTTTCTGGACGAAGTTGGCGAGCTGGCGCCTTCGCTGCAGGTGAAGCTGCTACGCGTGCTGCAGGAGCGGGAGTTCGAGCGCGTTGGGGGTCATCGGCCCATTCACGTGGACATTCGGCTGATTGCCGCCACGAACCGCGACCTGGAGGAGGCATCGCGGAAAGGAGAATTTCGCCAGGACCTGTATTTTCGTTTGAACGTGGTGAATCTGACGATGCCTGCCTTGCGAGAACACAAGGAAGACATCCCGATGCTGGTCAGTTTCCTGGTGGATAAGCATTGCAAACGTAACGGCGCAAAGCCGAAGCCGCTCTCGCGCGAGGCTCTGGCTTGCCTGATGAATTACGACTGGCCGGGCAATGTGCGGGAACTGGAGAATGTGATCGAGCGCGCGCTGGTACTGGGCTCATCCGAGGACATTCTGCCCGAGGATCTGCCGGAGAATTTATTGGAGCGTGCTCCCTCACCCGGAGTGGGCGAGGCGCGGTATCACGCGGCGGTGAAGGATTTGAAGAAGCGATTAATTCAGAATGCGCTGGAGGAGGCCAAAGGCAGCTGTACGGAGGCGGCGAAGATTTTGGGCGTGCATCCGAATTACTTGCATCGCTTGATCCGGAATTTGGATTTGAAGGAGACGACGAAGGGGCCAGGTGGCATGCGACCGGCAGTTAGAAGTCCGGGAGCGCGGCTTTAGGCGGTTTCAGCGGCGTCGGTCTTCTTCGATTACTTTGATGTCGCCCCTGCGAGCTCTGTTGCTAACGTCATTTTTCCCGGCGCTTACGCACTGGGCTAATGAATTCTGCCGGCTTTGGCGGCTTGGGTCAGTTGCGCATATAGGCGGCTTTGGATGGCGTGTCGGGCAGGGGAAGTTTGAGCAGGGCCGCAGGATTCAGGTAGACACCTTGCCAGCGGACGGCAAGGTGCAGATGCGGACCCGTCGCCCTTCCGGTTGCGCCGCTGAGTCCAATGGGCGTTCCCCGCTCCACTTGCTGGCCTTCTTTGACCTTGAGTTCGGACAGATGCATGTAGAGGCTCAGCAATCCTTGACCGTGGTCGATCACGACACAATTGCCTTCGAAATAGAGCGGGCGCGCCAGGATGACCGTCCCGCGATTCACAGCGGAAACCGGCGTGTCGGGGCCGACGCGGTAGTCGAGGCCCTGATGAACGCTCTTGGTTACGCCATTGAAGATCCGCCGGGTGCCAAACGGGTCAGAAGTTTCTGCGTTTACCGGAGGCAGGAAGGAGCCGGACCATTCGCGCTCAGGGGAGATGCGGCTGAAGACGTCGTGCTTCACTTCCTGGTCGGCCTTGATTGTTTGCTGCTGCTCGGGTGAAGGCGCGGTGAATTCCTTCGAGACGGTCAACTTCACGGTGGGATATTTCGCGGCACTCACGAACAGAGTATGCTCGAATTCGATTTTTTCTCCTTTTGCGTCCATGCCTTCAAGTTTCAGGGAATATTTTCCAGGCTTGGTTTCGAGGCTGACCCCGGCTAACGCGAACCAGTTTCTCCCGGCAGAGTGATCGAAGATCAAGTCATGCCCCAGCAAAGTGCCGGTGAGGGAGTTCAGGGTTGCTGGAGCAGTGACGACCACCAAGACTGGAGCCCCGTTGACCACCTTTTGCGGAGTGATGCGGAGTGACCATGCCGCGTTCTGCTGCCGCACAGTGGGAGCGGTGGTCGCGAACGCAATGGGAATAGGACCTGGGGCGAGCAGGACGTAGAGGAGCACCATTCGAATCACTGCCATGGTAAAAGCGTAGCATCCGGGAGCTTGCCCGAAACTATAATCTGCTCTTTGCTAGTCTTGTTCCGCCCTGAAAATGATTTGTGCAGACGCATCCGGTTCTCATTGTCCTCGACCTCCGGCGATTGCATCGAGATCGGCAACCACTTCAGTGGGAATCTGGAGTCTCGACGCCTGAAGGTTCTCGCGAAGATGCTCGATGGAAGATGTTCCGGGGATCACCAGGATATTGGGCGATCGCTGGAGAAGCCAGGCTAGGGCCACTTGCATGGGCGTGGCGTGGAGGCGCGCGGCGACGTCGGACAACGTAGCCGACTGCAACGGGGTGAACCCGCCGAGCGGAAAGAACGGCACATAGGCGACGCCATCACGGGCAAGATCGGCGATGAGCGCATCGTCAGCTCGATGCGCGAGGTTGTAGTGGTTCTGCACGCAGACGATGGGAGCGATCCGCCGGGCTTCGGCAATCTGTGCGGGCGTTGCATTGCTCAGCCCGATATGACGCACCAAACCCTTTTGCTGGAGCTCAGCCAGAACGGTTATCTGTTCCTCGATCGATCCCTCGGCGGGTTCGTGGATGCTAAACATGCAGCGCAGGTTGACCACATCGAGCACATCCAGACCGAGATTGCGGAGATTGTCGTGAACCGCTGCGGTCAACTCTTCGGGCGAGAAAGCCGGAATCCATGATCCATCCTCACCGCGCCGGGCGCTGACCTTGGTGACGATCACGAGATCGCCGGGATACGGGGACAGCGCCTTTCGTATGATTTGATTCGTGACATGGGGACCATAAAAATCGGCTGTATCGATGTGGTTCACGCCACTCGCAACGGCCTCCCGCAGAAGAGCGATCGCTTGATCGACATCGCGTGGAGGCCCCCATACCAACTTGTTACCGTCTCGCCCGGCGAGTTGCATGGCCCCATAGCCCATGCGGTTCAAGGTCCTCGCAGTGGCGGGCAGCGTGAAGCTTCCGGAGAGATCAATCTGTTCAATCATTGCGTTCCTCCTGGAAATTGCTCATTATGCGTGGCGGGAAGGCTAGAAAGACTCTCCCACTGTAGTCGAAGTTGCCCTAAATGAAGTTGCTTCAACTATGTTTGTCATTTTCTATCTCCTTGGTATTGCACGTTCGACGTGACGGTTCATGGATCCGGTCACGCGCTAGCCACGCAAAGCCACGGCGTCCGCGGTGTGTTCGAAATAGTGGGGCGCGTTCAGATCGGCAATCAGCCCAGGCTGAACCGGTCTCCA
>JGI12627J18819_10000152_pt1 | contig 23084 bp, 18 predicted proteins | sample TexAe_OM1H0_M2_FD_18819 | JGI IMG/M metagenome (IMG submission 18819)
GCCGCTCGGTGTCCGTCAATCTGTCGACCAGATAGTCATAGACCGGCTCGTCCGCGCTGCGCGCCGCCGCGGCATTGCGTTCGAGCAGTCCCTGGCCCCAGAAAATGGCAATTGCGGTAGCGGTCGAGTCCGCAGCCGTATATCTGTTCCAACTCCGCAGGACGGAGATCGAGTCCTTGAGATCGGCGCGGCGCGGATCTGCCTCCGGCAAAGCGTCGTAAGCGGCGAACAAAGGAGGGAGGAGCACATCGAAAGCCGTCAAGTGACCGTCGTATCCGGCGGCGATCAAGCTGTCCAAAGTCGCGCCGCGTAGCTTGCTCAACACCTCGGTGGCGTGCGGACCCCGAGGATTCTCGCCGCGGATCCACATATAACGCGGGTAGTTTTCCATCCTGGGACTTTGGTCACCGGCCGCGGAGAACGGCCAGTTGTTGCTGTTGAACAGCCAACCGTTGCTCGGATTGAGCAAGGTGATCGTATCCTCGATGGCATGGGCTCCTTGCCATTCGGTTTCCGGATTGCTGCCATCGACCGGGTGAGAGAAGTCGAACGCGGTATTCCGTTTCGGGATGAAGTTGCCATGAAAATAGGCGATGGTGCCGTTGGTATCGGCATACACCGTGTTGTTCGAAGTATCGGTGCGCATATCCTGAGTCTTGCGAAAGGCAGCGTAGTCGGTTGTCTTGGTGCGCAGAAAGGATTGCGACAACGCGCGCACAGGCTCCTGCAGCAACTTGATGGCAACCCACTGCCCGTTTGCTTCGCGGATGATGGGGCCATGATGGCTGTAATACACCGTGAAAGATCGGCTGCCCATACCCGATGCTTCCTTGAAGGGGATGGTTATCTGCCTGGAGCGAAGCCTCCTGAGTCCGGTTCCGTATTTGTAGTAAAGGCCGTCCGGCTTCTTGACGATGGTTTCCAGGTATTCGTCGATGGCGTCTCCGCCGTACGATGTGTGCATCCAGCCGTTGTGGGTGTTGAAACCTTGGTAGACGAAGAACTGTCCCCAGGTCACCGCGCCATACACGTTCAGACCCTGTTCGCTGACCATTTGCAGCTCGGATCTGAAGTAATACGAGGTATGCGGATTGATCCACAACATGGCGTGTCCCGATGCCGTGCGCGAAGGGGCAATCGCAAATCCATTGGAACCGCCGGGAGACTCCTCGGGAGCGTCCCGCTCGGCGCGCGCCGAGGCCGGCGCCGCCGTGCCGGCGCGTCCGTAAAATTTTTCCAGCGCGGTCAAATCGACTGATTCGACGTCGCCGCCGATGCTGCCCTCCGTGAACGACAACGCCATCCAAGGCTCGAAATGACGGATGACCTTCGGATGCACGTTGGGATGCTTCGCGAGATAGTAGTTGAGGCCTTCGGACCAGGCATCCATGAGCGACTTGAGCCACGGTGGCGAGCCGCTGTACTGCGCCTTTAGCCGGTCGACGTCGATAAACAATCGCTCGCGCAAGTCGCTATAAATAGCGGGCTCTCCCTCCGATTGCGCCATCCAGCCGAGGCCGTTGAGATAGTTGCGCTCGATGCGATTGAAGTCGTCCTCGGCTTGGGCGTAGATCATGCCGAACACGGCATCTGCATCGGTTTTGCCGTAGACATGGGCGATGCCCCAGTTGTCGCGCACGATGTTGACGCGCTTCGCGTGTTGTTGCCACCGCGGCTTTTCCGCGGTCGCAGTCCCTGCGGCGATCACGATGGCGGGAACGCACATCAGCGCGGCGAACAACAATTTCATGGTTTCTCGACCTCCGTGCACGTGGCATCGCGCAATGCGCCGTTCTTTTTTCATCAACGGCGATCCGCCGTATCACGGCATCGCCAATCCATCGCGCTGGCAGCCGAGGACAGCTTCGAGGTTATCCTGCAGCCTTGACCGCTTGGATCAACTGGCTGACCGCGGCTTGCGCATCCCCATAGAGCATGCGGGTTTGGTCGAGCACGAACAGTGCGTTGTCGATGCCGGAGAATCCTTGTCCTTGGCCGCGCTTGATGACGATGACATTCTTGGCCTTGTCGGCATTCAGGATCGGCATCCCATAGATCGGGCTGCTCTTGTTGTTGCGCGCATCGGGATTGACGACATCGTTTGCGCCGATGATGAGCGCTACATCGGCTGTTTCGAATTCCGCGTTGATTTCGTCGAGGTCCGATATCAAGTCGTAAGGGACGCCGGCTTCCGCCAGCAGCACATTCATGTGGCCCGGCATGCGTCCTGCGACCGGGTGAATGGCGAAGCGTACTTTGACACCGTGGTCGATGAGCAATTGAGCGAGCTCCCACACCTTGTGCTGCGCTTGGGCGACCGCCAGGCCGTAACCCGGAACGATGATGATTTTTTGTGAATACGCCATCATGACGCCGGCGTCGGAAGCCTCGATCGGCTTTTGCGATCCCGTCACCCCGCCGCCGGCGGCTGAGGTTTCGCCGAAATTCGAGAACAGCACATTGCCAAGCGAACGGTTCATGGCTTTCGCCATGAGTTGCGTGAGCAGCGTGCCCGCCGAACCGACCACTGTGCCCGCGATGATCATCGCGGCGTTGTCGAGCACGAAACCTTCGAAGCCGACGGCGAGCCCGGTGAACGCGTTATAGAGCGAAATGACCACCGGCATATCCGCGCCGCCGATGGGCAGCGTCATGGCGACGCCAAGAACCAGGGCCATTACAAAGAACAAGGAGACGGCCGGAAGCCCGGACGCCGCCCCGGCTCCGCTCACGACCATGAACCCCAGGCCGACGGTGATCAACAGGATCGCAAGATTCACGAATTTCTGGCCGCCGAAACGCACCGACTTCGTGATCAGGCCCTGTAGTTTCGCAAAGGCAATCAAGCTGCCGCTGAACGACACGGCGCCGATGAAGCCGCCGATGGCAGCCATGGTCAGATGAACGACGTTCTGCTCGTTGCCGCTGTACATCTGTACGGCGGCAATGGCCGCTGCCGCGCCTCCGCCCATGCCGTTGTACAGCGCAATCATTTGCGGCATGTCGGTCATGGCCACGCGCTTGCCGCTGACCCAGGCGATAACGGTGCCGATAGCGATGGCGAGTATCACCAAGATCAAATTCGTCTGAGAGGCGCCCATGAACGCCAGAGTCACCACTGTGGCCAGCACCATGCCGGCTCCCGCCCAGCGGACGCCGCTCACCGCTGTCACCGGCGAACTCATGCGCTTCAGCCCCAAAATAAAGAGCGCCGCTGCAATGAGATAGGACAGCTGCGTCAGCGTCTGAATTGTAGAGGCGGAAGGCATCCGTTATGGTCCTTTCTTTCTATTGCCGGCCAGCACGAACATCTTCAGCATCCGTTCGGTGACTACATAACCGCCGACGGCATTGCCGGCGGCCAACAGCACGCCGATGAAGCCGATGACCCGGCCCAGGGTGGTGTCCGCCGCGGCGAGCGCCACCATGGCGCCGACCAAGACTATGCCGTGAACGAAGTTTGAGCCGGACATGAGCGGTGTATGCAGGATCACCGGCACGCGCGAAATGACCTCGTAGCCCGTGAATGCCGCCAGCATGAAAATGTAAAGAGCGATGACGCCGTCAATCATGTCTTTGGTCCTTCCACGGCAGCGCGCGTGGCTTCGTGTTTGATTTGCCCGTCGTGAGTGAGAACGGCCCCGGCGAATACCTCATCGTTCCAGTCGATCGCGAGTTCGCCCTTCGGCAAGGCCGGTTTGAGCAGATTGAATAGATTGCGCGAATACATTTCGCTGGCATGGTAGGGAAGCGATGCCGGCAGGTTGAGCGGCCCGACGATTTTGACGCCGCCATGCAGAACGGTTTCGCCGGCCTTGGTCAATTCGCAATTGCCGCCTTGCTCCGCGGCGATGTCGACGATCACGGCCCCCGCTTTCATGCGTTCGACCGCGGCCCGGGAAACGATGCGCGGCGCCGCCCGGCCGGGGACCGATGCGGTGGTGATTACTGCGTCGCTGGCTGCTATGCGCGCATCCAGGACCTCTTGTTGCTTGGCTTTTTCCTCTGCCGTCAACTCGCGGGCATAGCCGCCGGCACCTTCCGCGGAAACTCCGGTCTCGATGAATTTGGCTCCCAGGGATTTGATCTGATCTTTGGTCGCGCTGCGCACGTCATACGCTTCGACTACGGCGCCAAGGCGTTTCGCCGTGGCGATCGCTTGCAGACCCGCGACCCCTGCGCCGATTACCAAAACGGAGGCGGGGCGAATCGTGCCGGCGGCCGTGGTGAGCATCGGCAGGAATTTCTCCAGTGTGTTGGCGGCGATCAACGCAGCCTTGTACCCGGCAACCGAGGCCTGGGAAGAGAGCGCGTCCATGGATTGAGCGCGGGAAATGCGCGGCACCAACTCCATCGCAAAACTCGTGATCCCACGGTCCTTGAGAGCGCGGACCAGATCGGGGCGCGCATAGGCCTGCATGAAGCCAACGACGACGGCGCCTTTTTTGAGCGCTGCGACTTCCGTCAAGGTCGGCGGCTGTACTTTCAATATAACGTCGGCCGAACCGAGAATGTCGGCGGCGTCGCTGAATTCGACATCGGCGTACAGGGCATCCGGAAAATGCGCCGCGTCGCCCGCGCCGCGTTCGACTAACACGCGAATGCCGAGGGCTTTGAGTTTGGCGGCTATCTCCGGAACGAGGGCGACACGGGTTTCCTTGGCAGCGGTTTCCTTGAGGACACCGACGACGACGGTCATGCAAAACTCTCCCAAGCCGCAACTTAGCGCCAAACGTTGAATTATGGCATAAGACTCGACTATCTTTAGAGTGTTATGAACGTGAGCGAGCCGGACAAGTATCAGCTGCTGGATTGGCGAGACGACCTTGCTGTGGTTTCGCACGCCCATCCCTTGTCCCAACAAATATTGCGAACAGATGTCTCGGGCATGCCGCTGGAATGGGTGGATTACCGCGAAGCCGCTCGCCTGTACCACACCGAGCAAGTCGCCTATACCTGCGGCACGCTGCTCTACCGGCTGTACGGGGGAACTTGCGCGAGGACGGGTCTTCGAACCATCGTCGACGTCAATTCCATCATCGCGACCCTGGGCGTAACGGGAAATCCCGGCAATTTGCGCGGCGCCTCCTATACGCCGCCGCTCAACAATCAGACGCTGTTTCGCCGCGACGCCTACCTGTGCCTGTATTGCGGGGCGCGTTTTACATATAGCCTGCTGTCGCGCGACCATGTCACTCCATTCAGCCGCGGCGGGCATGACATTTGGAGCAACGTCGTCTCGGCATGTCGCCGCTGCAACAATGCCAAGGCCTCACGCACGCCGGAACAGGCGGGAATGCAATTGCTGGCGGTGCCGTTCACGCCGACCTACGCCGAATACATTTTCTTGAAAGGCCGGCGAGTTCTTGCCGACCAGATGGAATATCTGGTGGCGCATTTCCCGCGCTCCAGCCCGCTGCACGAGCGCATGCAACGCTGGCCGATGTGAGCGCGCCCGCGGGGTATCCCGTTCCGAGATCGGGCGTGGTGTATTACATCGACGCCAGCTATTTCATTTTCCGCGCTTATCATTCCATGCCGCCGGACATGGTGGATGCGGACGGCAATGCCACGCACGCCTTGTATGGCTTCGCGCGCTTCTTGTCGGACCTGATCGAAAAGGTCAGGCCCGAGCGGATCGGCGTTGCATTCGATGTGAGCCTGAAGAGCGTGACCTCGTTTCGCAACTGTATTTATCCTGCTTATAAAGCCAACCGAGAATCGCCGCCCGCCGATCTCGAGCGCCAGTTCGAGCTTTGCCGGGAATTTTGCCGGCATATGGGCCTGGCCGAGTTTGCGAGCGCCGAATTCGAAGCCGACGACATCATCGGCACGCTCGCTGCCCGCTCCCGGGCGGCTGGACTGCGCAACGTGCTGGTTACGCGAGACAAGGACCTGTCGCAATTGATCCGCGACGGCGATGTCTTCTGGGATTACACCGGCGGCACGCACTATCACTATCACGAGATCGGCCGGCGCTTCGGAGTCGCACCCGAGCTCATTGCCGATTTCCTGGCGCTGACCGGCGACAGCGTCGACAACATCCCCGGAGTGCCCGGAGTAGGCAAGAAAACCGCCGCGGAACTTTTCGCCGTTTTCGGCTCGCTCGATGAACTGTATGCGAATCTTCATCGAATTCCGGCGCTGAAGCTGCGCGGCGCCGCCGCGGTCGCTGCTAAACTACTCGCCCATAAGGAAGTCGCATATCTTGCGCGCCGCTTGACCGGCATCGTTTGCGACATGCCGATCGAAGCGACGCTCGACGACCTGAAGCCGAGACCGCAGGATCGCCGAGGGCTGGATTCGTTTTTTGACACCCATGGATTCGGGAATATTTTGAGACAGCAGGTGCGGCGTATAGCCACCGCTGCGTAAGACGGGGAAAGACCATGGCGCAGAAAGACATTCAATCGGTTCTGCAAGAGGACCGCGAATTCCCACCTTCAAAGACATTCGCGCACCATGCCGCGCTCAAAGGCCCGGAGCTCAAGCGGCTGCACGAGAAGGCAGCGGATGACTATATCGGCTTCTGGGCAGACCTGGCGGTATCGGAAATCGAGTGGCGGAAGCCATTTACCGTGCCTCTCGACGATTCGCGCGCCCCTAACTATCGTTGGTTCANCGACGGGCAGCTGAACGTCTCGCACAACTGCCTGGATGTGCATCTCGCCAGGCGCGGCGGCAAAGTCGCGGTGATCTTCGAAGGCGAGCCGGGCGACGTGCGCAAGCTGACGTATGCGCAGCTCTATCAAGACGTGTGTCGGTTCGCCAATGCGCTCAAAGATTTAGGGGCAGGGCGAGGCGACCGAGTCGTCATCTACATGCCGCTGATACCCGAAGCGATCATCGCCATGCAGGCATGCGCGCGAATCGGTGCCGTGCACTCGGTGGTGTTTGGCGGTTTCTCGGCGAATGCGGTCAAGGACCGCATCGAGGATGCGGGGGCGAAGCTCGTCATAACCGCGGACGCCGGATGGCGCGGCGGACATGCCGTGGAACTCAAAGCCGCCGTGGACAAGGCGCTTTCCGAGGGTTGTCCGTCGGTACAGAAGGTCATCGTTTACCGGCGAACAGGAACACCGTGCGGCATGCAGCAGAGCCGCGACGTGTGGTGGCACGATGCCATCGCAGGCAAGGACTCCGTTTGCGAGCCGGAATGGCTCGACGCCGAGCATCCCCTGTTTCTGCTTTATACCTCGGGGTCTACGGGCAAACCGAAAGGCATCCAGCATTCGAGCGCCGGATATCTGCTCAACGCCAAACTCACGACGAAATGGTGCTTCGATCTCAACGACGATGACGTCTACTGGTGCACCGCTGATGTCGGCTGGGTCACCGGCCACACTTATGTGGTCTACGGTCCTTTGGCCGCGGGAGCGACGCTCTTTTTATATGAAGGCGCGCCGACATTTCCGGACGGCGGCCGCTTTTGGAAGATGTGCGAGACGCACCGCATCAGCATCTTCTATACAGCTCCAACCGCGATTCGCGCGCTGATGAAATTGGGCGACCAAGTGCCGGCCAAATACAACTTGCAAAGGCTGCGGGTGCTCGGCAGCGTCGGCGAGCCCATCAACCCGGAAGCCTGGATGTGGTATCACCGCGTTATCGGCGGAGAACGCTGTCCCATCGTCGATACCTGGTGGCAGACCGAGACCGGTGCGGCAATGATGGCGCCTGTTCCGGGCGTCACCGCGACGAAGCCGGGATCCTGCACGCAGCCGCTGCCCGGTGTATTCGCCGACATCGTCGACGAGGAAGGGCGGCCGGTAAAGACGCCGGATGCCGGGGGATACCTCGTGATCAAGCGGCCCTGGCCTTCGATGCTGCGCACGATTTGGGGCGACAACGAGCGCTACATCTCGACCTACTGGGAGAAGTTCAAGAATCGCTACTATGTGGCTGGGGATTCCGCCCGGCGCGACAAGGATGGCTACTACTGGATCATGGGAAGGATCGACGATGTGCTCAACATCGCCGGCCATCGTCTCGGCACCATGGAGATAGAGTCGGCGCTGGTCGCACATCCCAAGGTGGCCGAAGCTGCGGTCGTCAGCAAGCCCCACGACATCAAGGGCGAATCCGCATTCGCGTATGTGGTATTGAACGTGAGGCGCCCGGAAGGCGCTGCGGCCAAAGCTTTGATCGAAGAACTTCGCGCCTGGGTCGGCGAGCAATTGAGCCCGATCGCCAAGCCCGACGAAATCCGCTTGACCGATAATTTGCCCAAGACCCGCTCCGGCAAGATCATGCGCCGGCTGCTGCGCGCGGTCGCGCGTGGCGAAGAGATCACGCAGGACATGTCGACGCTGGAAAATCCCGCGATCCTCGAGCAATTGCGCGGTTCCGCGCCCCCAGCTGCGGCCGCGGCCGCCGCGCCGGCGAAGAAAGTTGTGAAGGCAGCCGCTAAAAAGACCGCGAAGAGATCCGCGGCAAAAGGCACGAAAAGACCCGCGGCAAAAGGCGCGAAGAAACGGGCGAAGAAAACAGCGAAGAAAACTGCCAAGAAGACCATCAAGCGCGCGAAGAAGTCTGCGAGGCCGGCGAAAGCCGCAAAGCCCAAGGCGCGCGCGGCGCGGCGCAAGAAATAGCGGACCTATTCGCCGCAGAGCACCGCGGGGTAACAGCCTATGAACTTAAATCAGGTAACACTGCCTGCCAGCGATCTGGAAAGGTCCGCCGAGTTTTACCGTCGCATGGGATTCAGGCAAATTGTCAGCGCGCCGCCCCGGTATGCGCGATTCGAGTGTCAGGACGGCGCAACTTTTTCGCTGCACACGTTCGATAACGTAGTTCCCTCGCAAACGGTGGTCTATTTCGAGTGCGATGACCTCGATGCCGCGTACGAACGGCTCTGCAAGCTGGGGTTCGAATTCAATCAAGCGCCCAAAGACCAGATTTGGCTATGGCGCGAAGCTTATCTGCAGGATCCCGACGGCAACATCATCTGCCTCTACCACGCGGGCAATACGCGCCGTTTTCCGCCGTGGCGCCTGTCCGACGACTCACCCCGGCTTTGAGCGAAAAGCTTAAGGACTTATACCCCCAAGCTCGGCTAGAATAGGGGCGCCGAAGGGCGATTTAGACGCCTCGCGTGCCAATCCGCAGCGACACGGCACTCCATATAGACAAGTTTTGCGCATTCGTGGCCGCGCGGCCGTTGTTTTTCGAATCGGACATTATGCTTTCTACATCCAACGTCGCCGTTCAGTTCGGCGCCAAACCGCTCTTCGAGCAGGTTACCGTCAAGTTTTCCGACGGCAATCGCTATGGTTTGATCGGCGCCAACGGTTCGGGCAAGTCCACTTTGATGAAGGTTTTGGGCGGCGACCTGGAGGCGAGCGCGGGCGATGTGATGCTGCAAGTCGGCATGCGGCTGGGCAAGTTGAATCAAAACCAGTTCGGCTATGAAGACCAACGCGTCCTCGACGTCGTCATGCAGGGCCACGCCGAGCTCTGGGCGGCCATGCAGGAACGCGACCGCATCTACGCCGACCCCAATGCGACCGACGCCGATTACATGAAGGCCGCGGAGCTCGAGGGCGTGTTCGCCGAATACGGCGGCTACGACGCCGAGGCCCGCGCCGGCAGCATTCTGACCGACGCCGGAATCCCTGAGGCGCGTCACAACGGCCCGATGCGCGAGGTCCCGCCGGGCCTCAAGCTGCGCGTACTCCTGGCCCAGGCGCTGTTTTCAAACCCGGACGTGCTCCTTCTGGACGAGCCCACAAACAATCTGGACATCAATTCGATCCGTTGGCTCGAAGGCGCGCTCAACAATTACAACGCCACGATGGTGATCATCAGCCACGATCGGCATTTCTTGAACCAGGTATGCACGCATATCGCCGATCTGGATTTTCAGCAGTTGAAAGTCTATCCCGGCAACTACGACGATTTCATGCTTGCATCCGTGCAGGCGCGCGCGCGCGTCGAGGCGGCCAATGCGAAGGCCAAAGACCGCATATCGGATCTGCAAGAGTTCGTGCGGCGTTTCTCGGCGAATGCCTCCAAGGCGCGGCAGGCCACGTCGCGCAAGAAGCAGCTGGAGAAAATCAAAATCGAAGAGATCAAGCCGTCATCGCGGCAAAATCCTTACATCCGCTTCGAGCAAGGCAAAAAGCTCTATCGCAACGCCGTGACCGTCGAGAAGCTGAGCTTTGCCTACCCCGGCACGGACAATAAGGTGCTCGATAACTTGAGCTTCAATGTCGAGGCGGGTGATCGCATTGCCGTCGTCGGGCCCAACGGCATCGGCAAGACCACGCTGATGCGATGTCTCGCCGGCGAGCTGCGTCCGGACAGCGGCCGCATAGTCTGGGTCGAGAATGCGCAGCCCGGCTACATGCCGCAGGATCCGCAGGCGGAGTTCGAAGACAAGCTGGATTTATTCGCCTGGATGTCTCAATACACCGGCAAGGCGGATGACGATCAGATCGTGCGCGCCACCTTGGGCCGATTGCTGTTTTCCGGCGAGGAAACCAAAAAATCGGTCAAAGTGCTTTCCGGCGGCGAGAAGGGCCGCATGATCTACGGCAAGCTGATTCTGACGAAGCCCAATGTGCTGATTCTCGATGAACCCACCAACCATATGGACATGGAAACCATCGAGTCCCTGCAAATCGGGCTGGAACACTACGCCGGCACGATGATCTTCGTTTCACACGATCGGGAATTCGTGGGCGGCCTGGCGACGCGCATCATCGAAATGCGCCCTGACGGGAAGATCGTCGATTTCCGCGGTACCTACGACGAATATCTGAAATCGCAGGGCGTCGAAATCTAGCGCCGGCGCGTGCCGACTGGCAGTATCGGCTGCATGGATCTGACCGCCGACCGCCTTCACAAGAAATTCGGCGCGATCACCGCGGTAGCGGACGTCTCGTTCACGGCGACGCGGGGCAAGATTCTCGGCCTTCTCGGCCCAAACGGAGCGGGAAAGTCCACCACTATCGGCATGATCGCCGGCCTGACGACGCCTGACTCGGGCTCGGTGAAGATCGACGGAGCGGTCTTGAAAACGGGCGCCCATCCAGGCAAACGCCATATAGGTTTGGTGACCCAGGAGATTGCGCTGGTCGAGGAGCTTCCCGCCCGGTTGAATCTCGAATTCTTCGGCGGCCTTTATGGGCTCTCCGGCAAGGCATTGGCAGCCCGGATTTCCGCAGTTCTCGAATTGACCAGCCTTACCGACCGCGCCCGCGACCCGCCCTCGGAATTCAGCGGCGGAATGCGCCGCCGGCTGAATATCGCCTGCGCGCTACTGCACGAGCCTGAGATCCTGATGCTGGACGAGCCCACCGTGGGCGTGGACCCGCAAAGCCGCAACGCCATCTTCGAGACCATCGAAGCCTTGGCCGGGCACGGCCGGACCGTGATCTATACGACGCACTACATGGAGGAGGTTGAGCGGCTGTGCGATCGCATCGTGATTGTGGATCACGGCCGGGTGCTCGCCGACGACACGCTCGCCGGACTTTTGGCGAGCGCTCCGGTGGCGAACAGATTGACCCTGCGATATGACTCGGCTCCGCATGCTGAAGCGCTTACGGAGATCAAATCGCTGGCCGGCGTGCTGCAGGTCGAGGTTAACGGCACCGAACTATCGGTGTCGGCGACCGACTTGGGTGCCGCCGCGCCGCGTGTGCTTGAAAGGCTCGCCGCGCGCGGCTTCAGCTGCCAGGAATTGACGAGCCGGCGCGCGAATCTCGAGGACGTATTCCTGGCATTGACCGGACGGACGCTGCGCGACACATGAGTTCAACCTTAACCGCGTTTCGGGCATTGGTTCGCAAAGACATTGCGATATTCCTGCGCGACCGCCGCGCGCTCGTCATCAGCGTGCTCACACCTATCGTCGTGGCGGGCTTCTTTGGATTCTTGTTCGGCGGCGTGGGATCGGGCAGCAATCCCATTTCGCGCATGAAAGTGGGCGTCGCGGATCTGGACAACAGCGCGCTTACGAAGGCTGTCATCGAGAGTCTGAGCAATGATGCGTCGCTGGAGATGCAAAGCCTCTCGGAGGACGAGGCGCGGCGGCTCGTGAAAAGCGGCAAGCTGCGGGCGGCGATCGTCTTCCCGGCAGGCTTTGAACCGGCGGCGACGGGCGCGCTTCTGGGCGTCGGGCAGATGCCGGACGTCAAGCTGTACTACGACCCCTCCCAGTCCATGGTCAGGCCGATGGTCGCCGGACTTCTGTCCCAGCATGTGATGCAACGGCTGTCGCGCCCCAACTTCATCGGCAACAGCAAGCCGATTCCGTTCAACGTCGACAATGTCGCAGTCACCACCGGCCCTCGATACAACTCTTACGCACACTCCTTTGCCGGCATGAGCATCCAGTTCATTCTGTTCATGGGCATCGATGCGGGGATTGCGTTGCTATTGATGCGCCAAGAGGGCATGTGGCGCCGCTTGCGCGCGGCTCCCCTGTCGCGCGCGGTTCTGCTCGGCAGCCGCGTAGCGGGTACGACGTTGATTGCGATCATGATTTTAGCCGTCGTTTATCTGGTTGCGAGGCTGGTGTTCGACGTGCGGATCGCAGGCAGCGTGCCCGGCTTCATCATGGTTGCCGGCGCCTTCGCGCTGCTCGCGGCCACGACAGGCCTCATGATCGCCTCGCTTGGCCGCTCCGTGGGCGCTACTCGCGGCGTGGCAATGTTCTCGGTTCTCATTCTGGTCATGTTGGGGGGCGCCTGGGTTCCATCATTCCTATTCCCCGAGTGGCTGCAGCGCGTTACGGAATTCACGCCGACCCGGTGGGCGGTGGACGGCCTGGATGGGGCTACCTGGCGCGGATTGCCTTTGCAGTCGGCTTTCGAGCCTACTGCGATACTGATCGGCTGGTCCGCGTTGTTCGCGCTGATCGCGGTGTGGCGTTTCGATTGGGAAGACGGCTGACGGGGACTTTCTGCCTGAACGGTAGATTGCTAGGATTCGGCGCGGGTTTTCATGAGGGGGAGCGAGCGGTGTTGAAAAAGCTGAGTGTCTCGGGCGCGGTTATCTTGTTGAGCGCATCATCCATGGCCGCAGTGACGCCGCCAAAGCCATCGTTTCCTTCGGAAACCACTGCCATCAACCGAATAGCCGACGAGGGCTTCAATCACAGCCAGGTGGTCGATACCGCGGCGTACCTCGCGGACGAAATCGGCGGCCGCATGACGAACTCTCCCGCCATGCGCAAGGCAGAGCATTGGACACAAGAGAAGTTCAAGAGCTGGGGCCTCAAAGAGGTCAGAACGGAGCCCTTCGATTTCGGCCGTGGCTGGTGGATCGAGTCCTCGCACACGCGCATGGTCTCGCCGCGGCCGATCGAGCTGAAGGCGATTCCGCTTGCTTGGACGCCCGCCACCAACGGCGCTTTGGTTGCGCCCATCATCGTGGCGCCCATGGCCAATGAACGCGACTTCGCCGATTGGAAAGGAAAATTGGCGGGAAAAATCGTGCTCGTCACCTGGCCCGCCCCTCCCAAGGACGACGGCGATGCACCCTTTCAACGCTTCAACGACGCCGAAATCGCCAAGCTCGACCGCTACGAACAACCGACGTTCGACCCTGAGCAGCGCGCGGTGCGGCTCGAGCGCTTTCGATTCCGGCCAAATCTAGACGCCTTTTTGGCGCAAGAAGGCGCCGTGGCGCTGGTGCAAATGTCGCGCAGCGAGGGCCGGCTGGTGCACGGCGAAGGCTACGGTTATCGGGTGGGCAAGACACCGAAGCTCCCGGGCATCGAGCTCGCCGCGGAGGATTATCGAAGGCTGACGCGCCTGGCGAAGCGCGGCGAAGTGCGGTTGGAAATCGACAGCAAAGTCCACTTCGAGGATGCCGATCACAACGCCTACAACATTTTTGCCGAAATTCCCGGCGCGGATCCGCGCGCAGGCTATGTCATGGCCGGCGCGCACCTCGATAGCTGGGTAGCGGGCGACGGCGCCGCCGACAACGGCGCGGGGAGCGCTGTTATCATGGAGGCGGCACGCATTCTCGCCAGCGTCGGCGCGCATCCGAAGCGTACGGTTCGATTCGCGCTATGGGCGGGCGAGGAGGAAGGCCTGCTGGGATCGGCAGCTTACGTCGAGAAGCATCTTGCGCATCGGCCTCCGCCGACCGACCCCAGTGAAATGGATCTGCCGCCGTACTTTTTCGGCGACAACTATCCGGTTCAAACCCTGCCGGGGTTTGCTGATCTGGCGGGATATTTCAACATCGACAACGGCTCCGGAAGGATCCGCGGGATCCACACGGAAGGCAACTTTGCCGTCGTGCCGATTTTCCGCGAGTGGCTCTCGCCCTTCAACAGCCTGGGCGCTAGCGCGGTCGTGTCCGAGCCTACGGGCGGCACGGACCATGTGTTTTTGAGCCGCTTGGGACTTCCCGCATTTCAGTTCATCCAAGATCCGTTGGATTACGGGTCTCGCGTGCATCACACCGATCTGGACGTGTTCGATCACTTGCGGCCGATGGATTTACGGCAGGCTTCGGTGGTGCTGGCGACTGTGCTGATGGCTGCCGCCAACAGCGAAAAGCCGCTGCCGCGCAAAGCCTTGCCGACGCAACCGGCGGTGACCGATCCGTTTGCGTACCCGGACCCGGCGAAGAAGTACTAGGCTCAAGCCCGCTTCAATCGGCCTCGTCGGAAGTCGGCGACGATTTCCCGTGCCGCGTTGTGGCCGGGAGCGCCCGTCACGCCGCCGCCCGGATGCGTCCCGGAGCCGCACATGTACAGTCCCGGCAAAGGCCCCCGGTAGTCGCCGTGGCCCAGCATGGGCCTCGCCGAGAACAGCTGATCCAAACTCAAGGCGCCGTGGAAAATATCGCCGCCCACCAGGCCGAAAGTGCGTTCAAGATCCAACGGACTCATGATCTGCCGTCCCAGGACGGAGGCTTTGAAGTTGGGTGCGTGACTGGTGACCAGGTCGATCATCACGTCGGCGACTTCGTCGCGATGGCTGTCCCAGGAGGCATCGTTCGGCAACACCGGCGACACGTGTTGGCAGAATAAACTGGCGACATGTTGGCCCGGAGGCGCCAGGCTGTCATCGAGCGTCGAAGGAATCAGCATTTCAACGATCGGCCGTTTCGACCACCCGCCTGCTTTTGCATCGAGATAAGCCTGATCCATGTAAGCGAGGCTGGGCGCCATGATGATGCCGGCGGTGTGATGATCCGCAGGCGAGCATCCCGGCAGCGCTTTGAAGTCCGGCAACTCGGACAGGGCGACATTCATGCGAAAGGTGCCGGAGCCGCATCGCCAGTGACCGATGCGCTCCCGAAAATCCTGCGGCAACACGCCCGGATCGATCAACGATCCGTACAGCAGTTTCGGGTTGAGGTTCGAGACGATGCTGCGCGCGCGAATGGCTTCGCCGTTTTCCGTGACCACTCCCACCGCTCGGCCGCGCTCGACCAATATCTCTCGGACCGGGCTTGCCACGCGAATTTCGACGCCGCGCTCGGCCGCGGCCCGCGACATCGCTTGGGTGATGGCTCCCATCCCACCGATGGCATGGCCCCAAGCTCCCTTCTTGCCGTTGACCTCACCGAACACGTGATGCAAGAGGACGTAGGCGGAGCCGGCCGCGTAAGGGCTCGCGAAATTGCCGACCACGCCGTCAAAACCGTATGCCGCTTTGATCGGCGCACTCTCGAACCAAGCATCGAGATAATCTCCCGCGGACTTCACGAACAAGTCCAGCAGTTCGCGCCGCATCGGCAGATCCAGCTTTGCGATCCGCCTGGCCTGGCGGGCGCCGCGCAACAGTTCGGGCAATGCGTCGAGCCAACCGGCCGCGGTGACGTTGGGCGGCGTCTGCAGCACGAGGTCGCGCAACACATCCGCGATCACATCGAGCCGCTCGCCATAGGCGGTCAGGCGTTCAGCGTCGCGGCGCGAGAACTTGGCCACTTCGGCGGCGGTGACACCGGTGCCGATCTTGAGGTACCGGCTGTCGTCCAGCGGCAGGAAGTTCGCCAGCTTGCGCTCGACGATCCGCAGTCCGTGCCGCGCCAGGTCCAGATCGCGAATGACTTTTGGATTGAGCAGCGACACCGTGTAGGAAGCCACGGAATTTCGAAAGCCAGGATGGAATTCCTCGGTTACCGCCGCGCCGCCGACCACACCCCGCCGCTCGAGAACCGTAACCTTGAGCCCCGCCGCCGCAAGATAGGCGGCGCAGACCAATCCATTGTGGCCTCCGCCGACGATGATGGCGTCGCGCACGGACTCAGGCACAGCTTTTGACGCCGGCCATCGATGCGCCGGCGGTACGCCAGCCGGCCGCGGGCGGGCGTTCGAGCCGGCTCTCCGGGATGACTTCACGCATGCGGCGGGCAAAACTCCGCAATCCGACCTCGTTGTGTCCCAGCGGACCCGGCGAATAGCTGCGTGAACCCATCCCGGCTTGCACGCGTTCGATCAGCGCTTTGTCTTCCAGGCTCACGCGGCGGTTGATGCGCCAATTCAGATAACGCGCGGCCCGCATTTCGCGGCGCTCGTCAGGAAGCGCGTACGCAATCTCGCGCACCAGCGTTTCCGTCGGCGACACCGGAATCATCTGCATGAAATCGACCTGGTCCGGATAGATGTCGAACGCCACGTTCGGCCACAACTTGAAATAGGTCCAGAGCTTCTGCCGGTCTTCCGGCAGATGCGCGACTCTCGGCAGCAACGATTGATACATGCGTTCCGAGAGTTGCGGCGACGGAACGTCGCGCAGGTAGCCGGACATCTTGTCCACCCATGGCTCGCTCTCGATGCCGTAGGTCTGGCCGAACAAGCGTGTGAGACCCGGATGCGCGACCGTGATGTGCATCGCGTCCGAGTAGTTGTCGGTGACGTTTTTCCAATTCACGTGGCGCACGCGCATCGTCACGCGCCCGAGCGGCTGCAGCTCCTCGAGACGGTACCAAGCCAGTTCATGTTCGTAGGGGGCAAGCATCTCGGCCACGCTCGGCAGGCCGGATTGCAGGCGGACGAAAACAAAGCCCTTGTAGATCTCCGTCTCGAGCGGCTTGAGCCCGTAGCGGTCGAGTGAAAAATCCGAAAATTCCTTGCGGTGCGGGACAGCTGTCAGCGCACCCTCGAGATCATAGGTCCACGCATGATAAGGGCAGACTATCCGCCCAGGACAATGCCCGGCGCCTTCATCGAGGAGCTTCGCAGCGCGATGTCTGCATACGTTGAAGAACGCGCGGACGGCCGAATCGCGTCCGCGCACTGCGACGATGGGCTCTCCCATGAAATCCAGGGTGTGATAGTCGCCCGGCTTCGGAACATCGTTGACGTGACAAATCACTTGCCACGAAGAAGGAAAGATCTGCTGCTTCTCCGCCTGCAGAAAATCCGGGTCGCGGTATATCCAGCCCGGCAGGCTGAAATCATCGTCTATCGCGCGGCGCCGTACATCCATGAGGGCCTCACTCCATTAGCTTATTGAACGGTAGTATAACAAGCTGGGATGTTAAGATACGTGAAGTTACCTCCGCAATATTCGCGGAAAAGCACCCGCGCAGAGCGCATTGACCCAGTCTTCGCAAATGCCGATTGCCTCTCGCGGCTTGAACGTCTCGGAGCTGAGACTCAGTTCTACCCATAGGCCGTCGAGAAGCGCGCTGAGGGCAATGGCCGCGGAACGCAATTTCAGTTTGGGGGCTGCGCCGGACTTCACCAGTTCGCCGAGCAAGGACTCGAGGATGGATCGATACTTGCCGTAGGTGCGATCGTGCACTTCGCGTATCTCGGGCGAATGCGCGACCATGCTCCAGAAAACCACCCAGACATTGAACAATTGCGGATCGAGCAGTTCCGGCGCGAAGGACGCGCGAAAGAAATCGCTGAGCCGTTCGCGGGGCGAAGCTGTGCGGTTTTGCGCGCGGGCGCGCAGCTCGTCCTGCAAAGACAGCGCGAGCACCTCATAAGTCTCGGCAACCAATCCCGACTTGCTGGGAAAATGATGGTTGATGAGCCCGATCGACACGCCGGCCTCGGCGCTGATGCGCCGCACCGAAACCCCATCGTGTCCATGCTTTTTCAGGCAGCGCAAGGTGGCGTCGATCAGGGCTTCGCGGCGCACTTCAGGAGCCGCACGGCGAAACTTCGGCACATGCGGCCGTTTTTTCTTCATGTAATTCCCTTTATCCTCATTTGCAGCGAATCCATTTCCTTCGGATTCGCCCGCGAAAAATTCCTACGCTGCGCGGTAAGCTCGGTAATCCAAGCCTAGCGCACTTGCCACTGCTTCGTGCGTCAATTGACCCGCGTGCACATTCAGACCCTGAGCGAGCCCGGGATCTTTCGAGAGCGCCGTTCGCCAACCATGATCGGCCAGGGCCTTGACGTAGGGCAAGGTGGCATTGGTAAGAGCGAACGTGGACGTGCGCGGCACGGCACCCGGCATGTTGGTAACCGCGTAATGAATCACACCGTCGAGCACATACGTCGGCTCGGCATGCGTCGTCGGCCGGCTGGTCTCGAAGCAACCACCCTGATCGATTGCAATGTCGACCAGCACTGCTCCGGCCTTCATGGTTTTTACCATGGCGCGCGTCACGAGTTTCGGCGCAGCAGCGCCTGCGATGAGCACGGCGCCGATCACAAGGTCCGCATCGCGCACCAGCTCTTCGATGGCATGAGCGGTGGAGTAGACCGTCTTGAGCTGACTGCCGAAAATCGCCGACAACTCCCGCAGCCGTTTGACTGAACGGTCGACTACCGTGACGTCGGCACGCAGACCGACCGCCATTTCCACCGCGTGCGTGCCGGACACGCCGCCGCCCAGCACCACGACTTTCGCGGGAGCTACGCCGGGCACCCCGCCCAGCAGCACGCCGAATCCGCCATTGGCCTTTTGCAGGCAGTTGGCTCCGACTTGTACGGACATGCGGCCCGCAACCTCGCTCATCGGAGTCAACAGCGGCAGCGATCCGTCTGGCGCAGTCACAGTTTCGTATGCGATAGCCGTCGCGCCGGAAGCGAGCAGCGCCAGAGTCTGCTCGCGATCAGCTGCCAAATGCAGATATGTAAAGAGGGTCTGATTACTGCGCAACATCTTGCACTCGTCCAGCTGCGGCTCTTTGACCTTTACGACGAGATCCGACGATCCAAAAATATCTTCCACCTTCCTCGAAATCGCCGCGCCGGCTGCTTGGTAGTGAGAATCGTCGAAACCGATCCCCGCGCCGGCACCGCTCTGCACGACAACTTGATGTCCCGAATCGACGAGTTCACGGACGCCTGCGGGCACCAGCCCTACCCGATATTCGTGAATTTTGATCTCTTTAGGTACGCCGATTTTCATAAACTCGCTCCGCTCAAGTATGCCGGGATGGCAAGGTTACTCACCCGGACGCCGAGAAACAATCGCAGCGCATCGCTTGAGACTTAAGATATATCTATATCGCGCAATTCCTGCGTGAGCAGGCGCTGCCAAAGCCATTCCTGCTTATTTTTGGGGGCCGATAGCGACATGCGCTCCAAATAAGGTTTGACTTCCGCCGGGATGCCGCGAAGAGCCGCCGCTCCCGCGAGGGCTTTGATGCGCGGCCAGGGCGCGGACGTTCTCGCCTTCAACCGCTTGAGAGCCTTTGCCAGCACGATCTCTTCGCGGGTGAGATCGGTGCCGAACGGAAACTCCGAAAACAATCCGCGGGCGCGCGGCAAAATAAAACGCTCTTCCAGCGCGCGCGGCGTGTTGTTCCGATGCAAATCCGGAATCCGGTAGTCCGCGCGCAATTTGCCCGCAGCCTGCGCTTCCCGCTTCAAATCATCCTGAAAACGGGAATCTGCGACATTCAGCATCGCCGCAATTGCATCTTGATCGCTGAGGCCGCGCAAATCCGCGACGCCATATTCCGTGACCACGATGTCCCGCAGGTGACGGGGAATGGTCGTATTGCCGTAACTCCACAAAATGTTCGAGGTAACTTTCGCATTTTTCTCGCGCGTGCTGCGCAGGGTGAGAATCGAGCGCGCATCGGACAGTGCATGAGCCATGGCGACGAAGTTGTATTGGCCGCCGACGCCGCTCACGACGCGGCCGTCCCCCAGGCCGTCCGAAACCGCCGCGCCCAGCAGCGTCATCATCATGGCCGAGTTGAGGAATCTGCCGTGCCTGCGCTGCGCGATTTTCAGGTCCTGTTCCGGGCCTTGCAGCTGATTGACGAAAGAGACGCCGCACATCGAAAACTGCCGGCGTTCGGTCTCAGGCAAATCGCGCAAGGCCGCGTAAAATCCTCGCGGGCCCAAAAAAAACGCGCCATGCAGCAAGGTGCCCCCGATCAGCTGGCGGCCGGTGCACAGATCCAAAAGTCGGCGCCGCGTCTCGCGCGTCGCAAAACTGGCGGCGGCGCTTTGCCGTTCGGCGTTCTCGATGCGGCCGCCGGCATAGCGGCAGTCGCTGCGAAACACCCCCAACCGCTGCAGCAGCTCGAATTCCGCTTCGCCGAGCGGATCGGTGAAATTCTCCCCCGCCAGCGCCTCGAGGAAGCGCTCATCGATGCGTTCATTGACGGCACCGTCGTTCAGGAGCCTTTGGATGCGAGCATCGCCATACACTCGCCGCCGCAATATGCCGCTGCGGTACAAATCCAAAAAGCCATCCACGAACATCTCGGTACAGCCATACAAGCCGGCTTCGAACGGCGAGTCGCCTCCGGCCGCGTCCAGGACCGGCCCGAAGCGATCCTGCGCCTTCAGGCGATTTAAAATCTCGCGAAATTCCGCGTTTTGCTGTTGTCTTAGTTGCAGGCCGTAAACCACGGCGTCGCCGATCTCACCGATGCCGATTTGCAGGGTGCCGCCGTCGCGCACCAGTCGAGCCCCGTATAGGCCGATCGCGTAATCGGCCGTGCTCAAAGGCTGATTGGGCGGCGCGAACAGATCGTACTCGTAGCGCGAATGCTCCAATAACAAGTCGAATGTATCGGCGCCGATCACGGCGGGTCCCAGCATGAAAGGCATCTGGCGGTTGACCTCTCCGATCACGACGACTTCTCTGCCTGCGCGCCTCTGCGGCGCCAGAAGCTCGAGAAGGTCGAGCGTGACATCGGGGTTCGAGCCGAAACTGAATTCGGCACGCCCGTCGACATTGCGCTTTGCCACCAACTGCGCGACGACATTCACGCCTTGGGCGGCGACATCGCGCGCCACGTGCGTGTAATTGGTGCTCACATAATGCTGCTGGGAGTGCGTCACCGACAGCAGGGCGCCGGGATCCAGGAAAAATTCCACAATTTGCACGTTGGCAGGCACCCCATCGCCGTGCAAATCCGTCACGTAATCGAGCGGTACGCATCCGCCGAACAACCGCGTTACCAGCGGCTCGAGAAAGCGCCGTTCCAGGTCGCCTTTCCATGGCGGCGGCCGCAAGCTCAGGGCGGTGAAAATCTTGAGCGAAATGGACGGGTCGCGCCGCGCGCGGCGATAGAATTCGTTGACCAGCGGGTTGGGCTTGCCAATGCCGAGCGGCAGCGCCAGGACGATGCGCGGACCAACGCGGCTTAAGGTGTTCTCAACGCATTCTGCAGCATCGTCAAAGATGCGAGGCATTTCAGGACTTGGGCTTCAGCACCAGCGAGAAACTTATCTTGACCGCATCGCCGATCGTCTCAGTGCTTTTCCAGTCGCCTTGCCCGACACCAAAGTCCAGCCGGTTCAGCCTTGCGGTTCCGGTGAGCTTCGCTCCGGGCGCGGCCGGCACGAACTGAAATTCGATCGGGACGTCTTTGGTGACGCCGCGCAAGGTCAAGGAGCCGACGGCCGCATATCCGGAGGCAGTCTTGGTGATCGATTTCGTCACGTAGTGCGCCGTCGGATTGTGAGCGACATCGAATATGTCCTTCCCGCGTATGGTGTTGTCCCGGTCCTTGTCCAGGGAATCCACCGAAGTCATGTCGATTTGCACGTCGATCTTGGAGCCGGCAAGCGTGTCCGGTGCAAAGTCCACCGCCGCCGTGAACTTATGGAACACGCCTTTGAATTCGGCGCCGGCCTGGACTCCCACGAACTCCAGCTTGCTCTGCGGATCCGACGTGTAGCCGGCAACCGCGGCAGCAGCCGCGCCCGCGAAGGCAACACTAAACAGGAAGCCGACAAAAATCTTTTTCATGATCGCTTCTCCGACTTTGTGAATGGCAGCATGCGTTTCAGCACGTCGTCCTTGTTCCAGAAATGATGCTTGAGGGCGGCGAGGATATGCAGTATTGCGACCGCGAACAGCAGCCAGCTTAGAGTATCGTGGACCGTTCTCAGCAGATTGAATGCGCTCTCGCTCGGCGAGATGAGATTCGGCCATGTGAACTGATCGAACCAGCTCACCGAATAGTTCTTCGCGGAAGACATCATCCATCCCGTCAACGGCATGACAAAAAGCAGCACGTAGAAGAGCACGTGGGTGGCCTTGGCAAGCATCTTTTCGATGCCCGTCATGCCCTGGGGCAGCTCCGGCGGGCGGTTGAAAAGCCGCCAAAGAAGCCGCAGCACCGCGAGAATCAGAATGGTCATGCCGAAGCTCTTGTGCCGCGCCAGGAGAACCAGTTTGCGCGCTCCGAGAGGCAGATCGTCCGCCGACCACGCAAGCGCGAATTGGGTGACGATGAGCGCCGCGATGAGCCAATGAAATCCTTGGGCGACCGCGCTATAGCGGCTTGGGGGGTTTTGATTTGGCATCGCGCGGCTCCGGCTGCAAACTGCCGCATAGTCTAGCAAGTCACGAGGGCGCAAGAGATGTACAACAGGATCATCGCCATGGCCGCGGTACTGGCCCTGGCGGCATGCGCCGCGCCACGCCCGCCGCCTGCGACCGCTCCGCGCGCCGCCCCGGCGGGATCATCGCTGCAAGCGCTGCCGGCCCCGGGGAACTACGAAATCGACTCCGGCGGTTCCGAGCTGCGGCTGCTGGTCTATCGCGCCGGGCCGCTCTCGCGTCTCGGTCATAACCACGTCATGGTCAATCACGCAGTCAGCGGACACGTGCAAATAGGCGATGCCATTTCCTCGTCATCATTTTCGTTGAGCATCCCGGCGAGCGCTTTCATCGTCGACGATACGCAATCTCGAAGCGAAGAGGGCGGCGACTTTCCCGGCGAGATTC
>JGI12627J18819_10000154_pt1 | contig 22937 bp, 21 predicted proteins | sample TexAe_OM1H0_M2_FD_18819 | JGI IMG/M metagenome (IMG submission 18819)
CTCAGGGTTTTCCGCGATGCCGCCCAATCCCTGCACGGGCGTAACCACAGCCGTCAGCGGCTTGAGCACTGCATCGTCCTTGATCAGCTCGATGACCGAAGCATGGTCCGGAATGCCCCAGAGGGCCGGATCTCCCGAGCCAAAATCGAAAAATCCTTTGTGGTAGACGGTCAGATGTCCGCCGCGCTGCACGGTTGCAGTCTGCAGTATGTAAACNTCATAGAGCGCATAGGCGGCGAACACGAGCAGCGCCGCCGTGCCGATCGCAATGGTAAGCATGGTCGTGAGGGAGCGCCGCGCATTGCGGAAGATGCTGCGAAACGCAATCTTAAACATGGCGAGTCGCTCCCCCATCGTTCGTGAGCAGGCCATCGCGCATGGCAACGAGCTGATCCGCTTGGGACATCAGATGCGGATCGTGGGTGGCAAAGATAAATGTGGTTTTCGACCGGGTCTGCATTTGCCGCATGAGCGCGACGATGCTGGCGCCGGTTTCGCTGTCGAGATTGGCGGTCGGCTCGTCGGCAAGCACGATCTCCGGCTCCTTCACGAGAGCGCGCGCGATGGCGACCCGCTGCTTTTGTCCGCCGCTCAATTCGTTCGGGCGCCGGTGCCGCTGCTCGGACAGCCCGACCGCCTCGAGCATCGCCTCGGTCGCGCGGCGGCGCGCCGCTGCCGGAACCCGCATGAGTCTCAAGGGGTACTCGACGTTTTCATAGGCGGACAGCACCGGTACGAGGCTGAACCCTTGAAAAATGAATCCGATCTTCTGCGCCCGAAAGTCGGAAAGCGCCCGATCGCTCAACCGCGCCACGGTTTCGCCGGCAACCGTCACCACTCCGGAGGTCGGGCTGTCGATGCAGCCGATGAGGTTGAGCAAGGTCGACTTGCCGCTTCCCGAGGGCGCCACCAGCATGGTGAACGCCCTGGCTGGAATGCTTAAGGTAACGCCGCGGAGCGCCCGGACTTCGGACCTCCCGATCCGGTAGCTCTTGGTGACGTTGTTGAGTTCAACGACCGGTGTTGGCTGTTCGACCATGTGTGTCCCTCGATTGCCGATTCGGGACGCACTTGATCAGGCCGGCGGGGGTCTTGGCTCGCCGATTTCTTGAAAGGTTTCCCCATTTTTAGAAAATGGGATGGTTATGCCGATTCCGGTGCGATTTTCTTTGCGATCGGCGGGATTTTAGCCTCCTCCATCGCCCGGTAGACCGACGGGGTCATGTCCAATACTTCCCGAAAGCCGCGATTGAAGGTATTGATCGATTGGTATCCAGTCGACAAGGCGATGGTCAGGATCGGCATGCGACGCAGAGCCGGATCGCGCAGCTGCTGGCAGGCTTCGCGGATGCGGTAGTTATGCAGGAATACGTTGAAATTGGCGTAGCCCAGTTGCTCGTGGATGATTTTCCGCAGCCGGTATTCGGGAATCTGCACCAGGTCCGCCAGCTCTTTCACCGACAGGGTCGGCCTGCGGTAGACGCGCTCGATTTCCATGAGTGCGCTCAATCGCGAGAGAACTCCCGCGATCTCGGAAGAAACCGGCCGCGGAGCGGGGTCCAGCGCCGCAGGCTGTGTCTCGGCATCGAGCGGCCCGCGCAGATCCTCATCGCTCAAGAACACCAAGACGAACATCACGATCGGCAGCGTGCTCAGCGTCAAGGCCAGGTGGGCGTAGTAGTTCTCGATGCCGTTCTGGGGAATCAAAACGCGCAGGAACAAGGTCGAGCCTATGATGTTGAGCCCAATGATGATGATTGCCAAAGTGCGAGCCCGCCGGCGGCTCTCGATGAGGTCCGCGCGCCAGCTCGCGACGGTCCAATACAGCGCGAAGCCGACAAATACCGCCTGCAGGATGGCCGGTACGATGCGCGTGACCATGTCGGCGACGGCGCCGTCACTCACGAGCCAGCGCATGGGCACCTCGAGAAACATCTCGACGAAGAACAAGGCAAAAAGCCAGCGCGGAAAACGCGCCCGGTCGGCGAACAATGAAAAGCATAGGATCATGAACAGCCCGGGGGTGAGATTGCGGGCGAAGTTCAAAAAGGTTGCCAATCCCCCGACCTCGAACCGGTACGGCTCGGGCACCCAGTACCGGTACTCGTAGCGGGACAGCACGACATAACAGATCGTGTTGAACGAGATCAGGGCGATCAACTGCGCGCTCAAGAGCCGCGGGCGCCTCGCCAGCACCCGCGCCCCAAAAAGGGCGTTGCAGACGATGAGCGCAATATCGACCGATAGAAAAAACAGCGGCGCGTTCACGCGCCAAGTCTAATTCAGAAGTTGTGCGTGTAGGCAACCCTGGCGTTGCGCGGTACGCCGAGATTCCAATAGGTGTAATTGCTGCCATCGGCGTCGCGGGTTGCCCTGCCCAGGCTGGTCGCATAGGTCCGGTCGAACAGATTCTGGACCGACACGTCGATCCGATTCCGGCGGCCGGAGTCGAGAAACACCCGCCCCGCGATGTTCACGATCGTGTCGTTGCCGTAGGCCTCCGTTCCGTCCCAGAGGCCCGTGGCATACGTCCGGCCGAAATGATTGATGGACAGCGTCCCGCCCCAGGGCTGATCAGCGGGATGATAATCGAGACCGAACTTGACCAGGCTCATCGGCACATTGGCGACTTGCACCTGCGTGCCGGGGTCGATCGAATGGTTGTAGGTATAGTTGAACGTCCCCGACAAGGAATCCCTGAGAGCACTCTCGATTGCGAGTTCGGCGCCGCGCACGCCCACCGTGCCCTGCACATTCCCGAACACCGCCTGACCGGTGTTGTCGTCAAAGCTCGTGAAGTCGATGAGGTTCTTGACGTTGCGGTAGAAGCCGATCAACTCGACCTTGTTATGCGCTGTGCCAAGATCGAACCGCGCTCCGACGGACAGGTTGGCATTCGTGCTGGTTTCCGGCTTGAGGTTCGGATTGCCGCGCTCATCTTCCGGGTCATTCGCGAACAGCTCTTCAGCAGTCGGCAGCCGGAACGCCGTGCCAACCTGCCCTTTTACGAAAAGATTGGGATTGATGTCGTACAGGCCGCTCAAGTTCCAGACGGTGTCCGATTCGCCGACGCTGGGATCGCTGTAACGCGCGCCCGCGGCGAGCTTCAAGTTGCTGAATAGCTCGCTGGTGGTGCGGATCTGCGCGAACAACGCCTGTGTGCGTTCGGTGTGGTCCGTGATGACGAGCACGGCGTCGCTGCCGCCGTAGTTCTGGACGTCGTAGCCCACGAAGTATTCGAAGGCCTGACCGAACCTGAGCTTCGCCAGGAAGTTGGCGCCATAGTCGTGGAAGCCCCAGGGGCCGTCGTTCTCGACAATGGACAAGCTGTCGCTCGGCGGGACGGTGTTGTCGAATTCGGTGTAGTGCGAGCGCCAATTGTGGAAGTAGCCCTTGACGAAAAACTGCACCGCATCGTTCAACGTCAGATCGAGCTTCGCGGTCACCAAATCCTCGTTGCGGTCGTTGTAGGCGGTATTGACCAGCTCGGGCAACGCGAAGTCCAGGCGCCCGTCGGTGTGCTGCCCATCGATGCTCAAGCGGATCTGCTCGGAGAAGTTGTACGCGTACTTCACACCCACGGTCAGGACTTCGTAGGCGCGCCGCCGGTCGGTCGTGCTTGGCTGGTAATCCTGGGTTCGAAAGGGCTGAAATCCCGTGGACTTGTCCGCCGACCCGTACACGACGAATTGATTGCCGCCGATGGTGTCGCGCGCGTAGCCGTCGAAGTGGCGATCGTGGATCGTGTCCGCCGCGACCGTGACCGCGCCATCTGGAGTATCCGAAAACGCCTTGGTGACGATATTGATGGCGCCTGCGACGGCCGAGGTGCCGTAAAACAGNGCCTGACCGCCTTCGATGATTTCGATGCGCTCCACCATCGAGGCCGGCAAGGTGTCGAGCGGCGTCGTGGTGTTATAGAGACGATTGTTGACTCTCACTCCGTCGACCAGCCAAAGGATGTCGCCGGTGGTCGAGCCCTGAAAGGATGCGTGAACGTAGTCGAACGGCCCGTTTTTGGGTGCGATGAAGACACCGGGCGCCAAGGTCTCGAGCGCCTGCGCAACGTCGACAAAGCCGCCGCTCTTGATTTGCTCGGCAGTGATCACATCCACGCGCGTGCCGTACTTGGCGAGTTCCTGAGGAATCTCTTCTTCCAGACGATTTGCCGTAACGGTGACTTGCTCCAGGTCCGTTTCGGCGGCAACCGCCGTATCGAGCAGGAACGACCCGAAGCCGTAGAGCATCCATGCACACGCGCAGCCACATAGCGCAATTCTCACTTGGCGAGTTCTCTCTTTGGGTAAAACGGATATCGCGCCACGCCGTCGGAGGGTTCGGCCGGCCGATACTTGGCGTGGCAGCCGGAACAAACCTCTTGCAGGTGATCGGCGGCGGCGGCCAATCTGGCGGCATCTTTGCTCTTGGCGGTGGCCCGCAGATCAACCGCGGTCTTCTGCATGTCGCGGGTCCATGCCTGCCAATCGGCGTTGGACACCCATTTCATATCGTTCTTGCCGGTGCCGCCGCGCGCGACCAGAGAACTCGCGCCGGTCAGCTGGATGGCATCCTGCTCCACCAACAACCAGTCATCATCGGTCAGCTTGTCGGCGCCCTGGGCCGCCCAAAGGCCGTCGGCTGGAATCTCGATGGCGGCGCGCATGACCTCGAGGATGCTCAACGGCGGCCCTCCCAGGGGTGGAGGCGAGTGCACGCGGGCCGGGTCGGCAGCGGTTGCCACGGCCGATGCGATCGCGAATGTCGGTAACGAGGCAATTAACGCCCTTCGGATGTGCTTGAAACTCATGACCTAAGCTCCCCCTTTCCTCGCCCGAGAGATTAATTCAGGTGGCGATGCGAAGGTGGGCCGCTTCTCAGGTAAATTACTGTTCCGCTTAAAGTTACCAAACGTTAACCGGGCGATTTCGAGCCCGAACGGGATCTTGGCGCATGATCGCTTCTCATCCGGAGCAAAATGTCGCGAGCGAAAGCGCTTTGCTGAAGCAAACAGCGGAGCGGGTTCAGCTCGCCGGGACGCTTGGTGAGTCCCGGGTCAGGCGGCTGTTCGACTATTTATTGGCAACTTCCCTGGCAGGGCAGTCTCCCAAGGAGATCGCCATCGCCATGGACGTGTTCGGCAAGGGAGCGGATTTCGACGTCGGCAACGACGCGTTGGTCCGCGTCTATATCCACAAACTGCGTAAAGCATTGGATGAATTCTATTCATCGACAGGCGCGAAAGATGAGCTGACAATTCACATTCCGCGCGGCGAGTACCGTCTCAGGCTCAACCCGAAACCGGCACCGCCCGCGGAAGCTGTCGAGGCTCCTGACGAGGCCAGGAGGACGCCGGCTAGGAAGGCGCCAATGGTCGCGGCCGCGGTAGCAGGGCTGCTCGCCGCAACGCTTGCCCTCGTTTGGTCGACCCGGCCGCACTCGGATCTCGATCGAGTACGCGCCAACCCCATCTGGTCGGCCATTCTAAAAGACGATCGTCCGATCATGATCATCATCGGCGACTACTACCTGATCGGTGAGCTCGATTCATCGATGGAGATCAAGCGCCTGGTCCGCGAGTATTCGGTGAACTCCAAAAGCGATTTGGACAGCTACATCGCGGAGCATCCGGAAGCCGCCGACAAGTACATGGACGTCGGCATCAGATACCTGCCCATCTCGGCAGCGGCCGCGCTGCGCGACGTGATGGTGATTCTGGCGCCGGAGAATCGCCGCATCACCGTGCGTAAGATGTCGGATTTGGATCCGGCGAGCCTGAAGTCCGCCGACATCGTCTACATCGGTTACCTGAGCGGCATGGGCATGTTTCAGGACCTTACCTTTGCGGGTTCCCGATTCGCGGTGGGCGAGTCTTACGACGAGATCATCGACAAATCCACCAAGCGTTCCTATGTGAGCGATGTGGGGAGTCAGATCATGGATCCGCCCAAACGAACCGGCAAGGAAGAGCGCTACCATGACTATGGCATGTTCACCAAATTCCGCGGGCCCGGAGGCAATCCCGTCATCGTCATTTCCGGCACCCGCGACGAAGGCGTCAGTCAAACCGCCGATGCCTTCACCAACGCGCAAAAGCTCGAGGAAATCTCGAGGCAGGTGGATGCTGCCTTGCCGATTGAAGTGCTGCTCGATGTCAGTGCCTTCGACGGCGTCAGTTTGACGGGCAAGCCTTTGGTGGCGACAACCCGCAAGGATCCGCTATTTCGGTGACGGCTGTTTTGCGCATTTCTCGCAGATACAGGCCAGATCGCGGGCCTCCTCAGGCACCTGCCCGATCACGGCCTCGGCAATGATGGCCGTGAAACACCAACATTTTCCCTGCCCCTCGAGCATGCCGCACTCGTTCTCGTTGCCGCATAGCGGGCAGCGCTTGGGGTCGACGCTGTCGCAAGGTTGATTCATTGGAGATTCGCGAAGCAGAAGCGCTGCCTGCCGAACTCCGGCGGCGCGATGTATTCGGAGCGGCCTTTGAGCGCGAACTCCACGGGCCGTTCGAACAAAGGACCATCATAGACGAATGTATGGAATTCGCCGTTTTCGCCGCAGGCATCCACGCCCGCCGGTAGATCCCGGATAAATGACTCGTCGAACAGACGGCCGCAGAACTCATCCGCGAGAAAACGCGAATCGACGCAGACCACGATGGCCTTGAAGCCCAAAGCGATCGACTCGCGCGCAAGTTCCAGCCGATTCCGATGCCACAGGGGCAGGCAGTGCTCGAGGCCGGCCTGCTCGCACACGCGCGCTTCCCACTCGCGATGCGGCTCGAGATCGATATCGCCAAAAATCACCGTCTCATGGCCGCGGCTTTTGAGCTCGCTCAAACTTTGCACGAATACCTTTTCATAGTCCTTCCATCCCGCGGAAGGTCCTACCAAGTCGAGGCCCAATGCCTGCGCTTGGGCTTCGACAAGAGCCCTCGGAACGCCGTGCGAACGGCTGCGCTCGCCGGTTTCGTCGAACATCGTCAGCAACGTCGCTGGACGCAGGCCCTGGGTCCGCGCATACCAAAGGGCCAGCATCGAATCCTTGCCGCCGCTGGAAGAACACACCGCTCTTTGAGCCGTCATGCCGTCAGTTGCCGATGAAATCAACGTAGCCGCCCTCGCCTGAACCCACGATGCGCGCTTCGACATCGAAGACGCGGCGGATCATTCCGGTGGTCATCGTGCTCGCAACGGGTCCGTCGCTTTCGATCCTGCCCGCACGCATGGCCACTACGCGCGTGGTGTAGCGGGCGGCCAGCGTCAGGTCGTGAAGCGCCGCTATCACCAGCTTGCCTTCATTGGCGAACGATTTCAGGCGTCGCATGGCATCGAGCGCGTGCCTTGGATCGAGGCCGGCAATCGGCTCATCGACGATCAGTGCCTCAGGATCGCCGACGTAAGCGCGGGCCAGCATGGCGCGGGCCAACTCGCCGCCGGAAAGCGAGGTCGCCTCTTGGTGGCGATGATCCGCCAAATCGCCTGTCTCGATGGCGCGCGCAATTCGCGCATCGTCGGCGGCCGAGAAACCGCCGAAGGTCGGCAGCGTCGGGGTCAAGCCCAGCGCAACCAGGCGCTCCACCGAGATCGGCCACTCGCAGCGCGGATTCTGCGGCAAGTACGCGCGCAGGCGCGCCAGGGCTGAGCCTTCAAATTGAGAAAGCGGCCGGTCCTTGAACACAATGCGCCCCGAGTCGGGCTGCAGCAGCCCCGCCAGAATGCTGAGCAGGGTCGATTTCCCCGCGCCGTTCGCGCCGACGATGGCGATGAACTCTCCGGCGCCTGCCTCAAGCGACACCGCATCCAGAATCGCCCGGGCGCCGCGCCGCACGCAGATGTTTTCAGCGAGCAACATCATGGCGAGGTCCTGCGCAGGCGCACCACCAGCCAAAAGAAGAACGGCGTCCCCACCAGGCTCGTGATGACGCCCAGCTTGATTTCCGGACCGATTCGAATCAGCCGCGTGGCGATGTCGGCCAGCAGCAGTAGCAGCGCGCCCAGTGCCGCCGCCGGCACCAATATTTTTCGCGGATGCGCACCCACGAGAGGGCGTATCAAATGCGGGGCGACGAGCCCGACGAACCCGATTGCGCCGGTCACCGACGTACTGGCGCCCACCGATAAGGCGGTGCCGAGCACGACCAGTACCCTCAGCCTTTTAAGGTCTATGCCGAGGCTTTGCGCCTGCACTTCTCCCAGCGACAAGGCATCCAAACCCTTGGCGGTATAGAGAAGCATGGTGCAGCCGACGATCACGAACGGCAGAATCAACCATACGTGGTTCCAGCTGCGGTCCGACAAAGAGCCCAAGAGCCAGGTCATGATTTCGTAAGCAGCGTAAGGGTTGGGGGCCAGATTGAGCGCCACCGAAATGAGCGCGGCCGCCAATCCCGAAACGGCGGCGCCCGCCAGGATCAATGCCAATGTGCCGCCATTTCGTCCCAGGGCGAATGTGAGCGCGCTGGCGCCCAAGGCGCCTGCCAATCCCATGATCGGCGCCGTGAATTCGAACAGCGAGGCCATTCCAAAATAGATTGCGATCACGGCGCCCAGCGAAGCGCCGGCGGAAACCCCGAGGAGCCCCGGCTCCGCCAGGGGATTGCGTGTGAATCCCTGCAGCACGGCACCCGACAAGCCCAGCGTCGCGCCGACCAGGCATGCCAGCAATGTGCGCGGCAGCCGAAGCTCGGTCACGATCAATCCGGCAACTTGCGGCGCCGGCGAGAAAGCCTCGTGGACTATCGCTCGCGGATCCAGCCACACGCGGCCGATCAGCAACGATATTGCGATCAGCAGCGCGAGCAGGGCCAGAAGAACCGGCGTGATCCAACCCGAGCGCGTCACGGCTGATCGTGCCCGTTCATAGCGGCGAGGAGCTTGGCTCGAAATTCCGCCGCTGCATCGGCGATTTCCGGAACGCCGCAGCTGTACAGCACCTCCGGATATTCGACACGGCGGTTTTTATAGATCTTCAAGATGAGGGGATGTTGGTCGGCATCGGTGCGCCGCGCCGGCTTCCCATTGCTGTCAGCACCGTAAGCGAGAACATCGGGACGCGCCATGAGTAACTCTTCGATATCGAACGAACCACTGCGCGAATCCGGCAGGGAGGAAGCGATGTTAACACCGCCCGCAGCCGTCAAAATCGCATCGAACAAGGTGCCCTTGCCCGGAATCGAACCTCCCCCGTTCCACCCGGACACGCGAATCACGCTGCCGGGCCGCTCTGCCGATAGCCGGCTCAAGGTCGCGTCCATCCTGCCGATCAACGATTCCGCCTTGTCCTCTTCGCCCAAGGCCCGGCCGACACGGCGAGTCACTGCGCGAATGTCTTCGAAGCTGTTCGCCGGTGGCACTTCCAGGACGGCGACTCCGAGCCGCTTGAGCATCGCGCGGGTTGCGGTGGTCGTATAGGTCCCCGCCAACACGAGATCGGGCTTCTCGACCAGCGCCTCCTCTGCGGTGCCGTAATTGATCGGCACGCGGGCGGCTTCGGAAGATCGGAAGGAATTGCTCGGCGAGCGCGACAGGTAGGTAACTGATGCTATCCGCCCGGCCGGCAAAAGATCCAGAATCAACCCGTCGGTGCACAGATTCAAAGACATGACGTGCATGGGCTTGGAATCAGCCGCAGCGGCGCCCGTTGCGAGCACCGCCGCTACCGAAAACAACCATGCACTTGCCTTCAGAACTTCGCCTTGATCCCTGCGTAGGCACCGATCGTGGGCTGCAGAAATCCTATAGGATCTTGGTACTTGCGATCGAAGAGATTGTTGATCCGGCCATAGACCGACAAGTGTTCATTCAAGTCGAAATTCGCGGCCAGATTCACCGTGGTGAAGCTCGCCGCATTCAGCGGCTCGAGATTGGTGAAGTCGCGATTGCCATCGACCCATGAACCGACATACAGAACCGTGGCATCGAGCGACAATCTCGTGGTCGCCTGCCAGCTATTGCGCAAGCTGGCCTTGTGTTTTGGACGCCGCAGCAAGACGGTGTCGTCGGTCTGGTCGAATGCCTCGGTAAAGGTGTAGTCCAACCGCGCGCTGTAGGAGCTCGCGGGTTGGTACGAGATGAAGCTCTCTACCCCATCTGTGCGCGCGCGGCCTACATTGGCGTAGGAGGTAAAGTCCGCGTTCGAATCGATGAGATTCTTGATGTTGTTGCGAAAATACGTTGCGCCGAAACGAACGGTTTCCTCGAACAGCGATTGTTCAACGCCAAAGTCGTAACCGAGGCTGGTTTCCGGCCGCAGGTTGGGATTGGCGAAAAAGAACGGCGGAAAATTCTGGAACAACTGAGACAGCGTCGGAGCCTTGAATCCGGTGCCGACACTGGCTTTCAGCTTCGTGCCGGAATCGTTGATCAAATAGACCGGGGCGAAACGATACGTGACCTTGCTGCCGAAGCGGTCATTGTCATCGAAGCGCACGCTCACGGTATCGAAAAGGCTATCTCCGAATGCGGACTGCAATTCCCCGTATCCGGAATTGATGTTCGTGCCGGCCGAAATAGGCTCGCTGATCGCCTCGCGTTCGTGCTCGGCTCCCACGATCAAATGCTCGCTGCCGGTGAATCTGATGTTGCCCTGCCAGTCGAACTTGAGACGATTGCCGGCATTCTCGCTCGAGCCATTGTCGGGACTGAAGCTCGAGGTCTTGATGTTGCCGTAGGCCAATCCCAGGGTGTGATCGAGCACGCCGTCGAACGCTGTGTTGTGCACCGTGAGGCGCGTGTAGTACTGCGTGGTCGTGCTGGTGCTCTGTTCCGAATCGGGGAAGGTGTCCGGAAAATTGAACGTGTTATCGCTGGTGGTGCGCAAGTGCGTGTTGGTGTAGCGCGCGACCAATCCCAAGTCCAACGCATTGGTGATGTCGTAGCCGAGCTTCGTGGATGCGGTCACATTGTCGTAATAATCGTCGATGCGGCGTTCACCCGGCAGCAGCGCCTCCAGCGGCGTGACCGGCGTCTCGCCGGAGTGCAGATGCTGAATATTGGCCGAGTAGTGAAACTGATCGGAGGAACCGCTCACGCCGGCGTTTTGATTGAAGGTATCGAACGAGCCGCCTTCGATGCCGGCGGTGAACTGCGGAGGGCCCGACCCAGCCTTGGTGGTCACGTTGACCACGCCGCCGATCGCATCCGAACCATAGAGGCCGCTCTGAGGCCCGCGAAGCACTTCGACCCGCTGAATGTCCTGCGTCAAGAGCTGGCCGAGGTCGAATGCGCCGGTGGAATTGCTCGGGTCGCCGACATCGATGCCATCGACAAAGATCTTCACATGATTGGAATTGGTGCCGCGCATGAAGAGGGATGTTTGGCCACCCACGCCGCCGACTTGGACGACGTTCAGGCCCGGCACGATTTTGAGCACGTCCGGCAAGGTTTGCGTCTGCATGGACGCGATGTCGTCGGCGGAAACGACAGTGATGCTGCTCGCAACCTGGGACTCCGGTGTTGGAATCCGTGTCGCCGTTACGACGACGGTATCGACGCTGCTGGGCTCAGCGGCGGCTCCGTGGGCCAAAGCCGCGAGGACAGCCGAAAAAGTCCAAATGAAAAGTGATCTGCGCACGACAATCTCCTGGTTTGAATCCAGGAGCCGGCACGCGAACCCGCAAGGCATGCAATCGAATTTTCAACCTAGGGCTCCGCGATGACGACTCCGACACTGTCGCCGCGACGGTTTTACCCCGCTGCCACCAGCGCACCCCGGCTGGGAACAAGACGACGGCGCGAGGCAGGTCTCCTGGCTTCCGGGTCGTCGCTTGCGTCCTCCTTCCCAAGACCTTCAAGGTCTCAGTGGATCAGCGGACGTTCGCTCTCCGGTTACAGTTGCGGGGGCAGCCACGGTTTTAGACCGTGTTCCAATTAAATCCCTTGTGGGAACCTTGCGCGTGCGCGGGATGATACGCGATACGCCGCGTCGGTCAATGTGCCCGTTTAGGGCACGTATTTCGGAAGAATCCGCCTCATGCGGACCGTTCAGGCAGCAGCGCTTGCTCCATGCTCTTGGCGCGGCGCGGCGCTCCCGGCGAGGCGCCGGGCAAAGAAAGCCACGATCAGTCCGAACACCAGCATCGCCGCCATGTTGGCCGCGAATTTGAAAGCGGTGAAATGAGGCACCGACTTCCAAGCGGACAGAGGCAGCACGACGTAGTTCATGACCAAGAAAATGACAACGCCGTAGCCGAGCCCGCTCATCACCCAGCGGCGCGTCAATACAGGCAGCGAGGCCTTCATCAGCACAACGTACACGGCTGCGATGAGAATGCCCATGAGCTCCTGCAGCACGAATCCCAGCAGCATGGTGCCCGCGCCGCCCTCGAAGGTCGCCTTGGCCAGCAAGCCCCCCGCGATGACCTGCATGATGTAGCCGAGACTGCGGCCTGAAATCAAAGATGCGGCCCCAATGTCGATCGCGCCGGCTATCAGCCCGCCTAGGAGGATTGCGCTCAAGGTACTGCGGCTGGTGGTTTGCATGGCTGGCTCCGATTTAAGGTAGCTCACGAGAATAGAAGCTACGGGCGGCTCGCTCAACTACCGTCTCGATATTCTTTCCGGGTACCACTTTTCGTGCTTAGGTGCGAGGAAGCTTCGCCAATGCCTGATCCGCTTGCCGTACCCAGTCGTCCCGATCGCTCGACGGCGGGAGGGCCTGTGCCAGCTCCCGCGCGTGTAAGTAGTTTTCCCGCGCACCCGATGCGTCGCCGGTTTTTGCCAGGGCTTCTGCCAGGGCCAGAACATTCGCGGGATACGCCGGCCGCAACGCCACCGCGCGCCGCGCCGAAGCCAAGCCGGCATCCGGGTCGCCGGGTCCCAACGGCCACGCGGGAGCTTTGACCAGCACCAGGGCCTTCACCCGCGCGGGACCTGCTTGATCGAACTCGGGATCCGCAGCTTCCGCGCGCGACAAGGAGTCGATCATGGTTTTCAGGGAGTCGGCGGCATGCAAGGGGTGTGCGCGGGCATCGAGGCCCAGTGCGATCGCGTGATAATAGAGACACGCGGCCGCCTGCGGGGCCTGGTCAAGACAAGCCTGCGCGTCTCGATTCGCATCGGCGGCGAGCTGATCGCGAACCTTTGAATCGGTTTCGGTTTCGCTGCGGCGCGAATCTTCCTTAACCGCTGCGGCCAGTTCATCAATCGTCTTGGAGGTTGATCCGGGCGCCGGGCGCGTCGCAGTCATCTTGCATCCCGCCAGGAGCAGCGCCACGGCAGCGACGCCGATGCAGCGCCTCACGGCTTAGGCGCGTTGCCCGGAAGATTGGGCAACACGAATCCCTTCAGCCGCAGCGAAGCCAACATATCCGCGCCACCCGCTGCCGCGTTCATCTTCACCAGCGCCGATTGAAAGGCCTTGGCCCTAGGCACAGTCACCCGCGAATCGACCACGGTGATCAGCGCCACCGGCAGCGGCCCGGATTGCACCAGTGTTTTTAACTGCGACGCGAATGGCAGCGACGCGAGCGCGGCGGCCTGAGTCTGATCGAGCAGCGCAACCACCGATTCACCCGACGCCACCCGCCGAAGCGCGCTCAAGATCTGTCCTGTCGTTTCGATTTTGACATCCGGGGGCAGTGTCCATGCGGAGAGGGCCGAATGCTTGACGAACTCCGGCGCATAACCCGCTGCGCTCAAAATCGTGTAACCCGCGAGGGATGCGGCACCCGTCACCGGTCCGCCCGCCTTGCCCACCAAGGTCCACCGTTCTTCAGTACCGACGCCGGCCACATCGGCTTGGGCCAGAGGTGCAAGATGCAGAGCCGCGGAATGCTGTACGAAGAATGCATACGGCACGAACGCCAATACCGAATCCTTGTCGCCCAGCTTCGCGACGCCGCCGGGTTCAGTCGGATCGTAAATGGCCGCGAGCGACCCGGGAGTCCAGCCCGCGGATGTCGCGGCGGTCTTGGCAAATTGATCCACGAAGGGTTGGGCGTCCCCCGCGGCGCCGGGATAGCCCGGTGCGCAAAAAACCAGGGTTGCCATCGCAGCCAGCATCAGAGCGCTCATGCCGACAGGCTATCATTACGGCATGTCGAGTGACCACCGCATGACCGTCTCGCCTTGGCTACACAGGGTGTTCTTGCATGTCCTACATGCGCACTACGTCATTGTCACGGTATTTGCCGTATTGACGGCAGCCGGCATTTACGGGACGACCCGCATCCCGACCGACTCCTCCATCGATCGGCTGATCGTCTCCGGCGATCCGGTTGCAAAGGCGACCGCCGAATTCGAAAAGGTGTTTCCGGAGGGCGAGCAGGTGCTCATCATGCTGGAATCGGGCGATCCCCTGAGCGCGGCGGCCTTGCAAAGCGTCGATCAATTGGAGCGCGCGCTCAACAAAATACCGAACGTGCAAGCCCACAGTCTTCTGACGGTGTTCTTTCGGGCCAACCCTCCCGAACGAATCAGCGACGCGGATGCGGCCAAACTGCGCACCTTTGCCAACGGCACATCCCTGTTTCGGCGCTCGGGACTGATGGGCAACAACTATCTCGGCATCGGCCTGGACTTGCGCGTGAATACTCCCGCCGAGCGGGATCGCGCGCTCGACGCCATCGATGCCATCGTGCTGCCCGTCGACGTTTCCGGGCATCCCGTGACCGCCGTGCGCCGGGTCGGTTCGCCCTGGCTCGATGCGTGGCTCGAGAAGCAAACCGGCGCCTCGACGGCCAAGTTCATGCCGCTGTTCGGCGTGTTTCTGGTGACGCTGGTGTTCGTGGTGTTCCGTTCCTGGCGTACCCTCGCTGCCATCATGCTGACCTTGGGCGCATCGGTGGCCGTCGCTGTCGGCATGGGAGATATCTTCGGCTATTCCAACAGCGTGGTGTCGACGCTCGTGCCGCTTACCGTCATGGTCACCACCACCGCGACTCTGGTTTACCTGCACTCGCGCTTCATGGAACCGGACGACACGGTCAGTCCGCTCGATCATCATGCGCGGGCGCTCGCCAACAAATTTCTGCCGAGCACCGCGTCGATGTTCGCAACCGCGGTCGGATTCGCCGCCTTGGCAGTTTCCGACATTCGTCCGGTCCGGGAAATGGGCCTTTGGACCGCAAGCGGCTTGATCGCCGCCTGGGTGGCGTGCTTCACCCTGTTTCCCGCCCTGCAGTCGCTACTGCGTACGCCGCAACGTTCCCACAGCGCGATCGAAGGCAAATGGTTTGCGCGCGTCGTTGATGTGCTGGTGCCTGCGACGCTCCGGTACCGCTGGTACTTCGTGTTTGCCGCCGTGCTCATCATGGTCTGCGGCGCAGCGTCGCTCTTCGGCATTCCGGGCAAGCTCAAGCCGCTGCAGCTGGAGACCGACGCCTTGACCTATGTCAATCCGCGCGAGCCTGTGGCGCAGGACACGCGCCGCTTCGAGGAAACCAACGGTCTCGATGTCGATGATCTGTGGCTGCAGACCAAACCCGGCCATGCGTTGGATCCCGATTTCTTGCGCAGCGTCGATCAGCTGGCGAGGCGCCTCGAACAGCAGCCCGGCATCAATGCGGTCGATGGGCCGACCACGGTGCTGCGCTGGGCGCGATACATCCAGTCAGGCACTGATCAGCTGCCGACAGCCGCCTCAGACTGGCCCAAGATCGCTGCGGACCTCGAGCAGATCCTGTTGAGCGAGCCGAGCGCGCGCAACTATGTCGACGTGACGAACCTTGCCAGTGTGCGATTGACCATTCGCGGCCGCGGCGAGGTTTTCGGGCCCTCGGGCGCCATGCGCAAGTTCATTCAACAGACCTGGAACGATGTGCAGTCTAAGGACCCCGCCTTTCGCGAGGTGCGCGGCGTCTTGGCCGGCAAGGGCGTTTTGTCCGGCAACATCACCGAGCGCCTGCTGCCGACGCTGACACAGAGCTTCGGCATCACCGCGAGCGTCATTTTTTGCGCCTTCCTCGTTGTGTTCCGCAGTCCCTCGGCACGGCTCATGACCATGATCCCGTCGTTTTTCGCCATCCTGTCCGTGTTCATCGTCATGCGGGTCGCCGGCATACCGCTCAACATCGCGACGATTCTCATCGGCTCGACCGTTCTCGGCGCGACCGAGAACGATCAGGTGCATTTTTTCTATCACCTTCAAGAAGGCCGCTCGAACGGTTCGACGGGCGATGCGCTCAGGCACGCAATGCTCACCGCCGGCCGCCCAATCCTCTTTGCCACGCTCATCAACACCAGCGGCTTTCTCGCGCTCGCACTGTCCGACCTGCCGCCCATGCGCCAGTTCGGCGTGGTATCGGCTTCCGCGTTCGTCTTGGCCTTGATAGCGGATTTCACCGCACTGCCCGGGGCGCTTTGGATCTTGAGCGGACTTACCGAGAGGCGCCGCGCCGTCGTCCGGCCTTGAAGCCGACAACCTTGGAGAAGCCGATAACCTTGGAGACATCGATGCCCCGCCACATTATCCTCTCGCCGAAAGCGCCCAAGCCGCCTGCGGTCTATAGCCAAGCCGTCAAAGCCGCCGGATTGGTGTTTGTATCAGGAACGGCGCCCGTGGATCCGGCAACGGGAGCGTTCGCAGGCACAACCATCCAAGAGCAGACCCGGCAGTGCCTGAAGAACATCAGCGCCATACTCACCGAGGCCGGCAGTTCAATGGACAAAGTCGCCTGCGTTACCGTCGTGCTTGCGGATGAAGATGATTTTGCCGGCATGAACGAGGAGTACGCCCGGTGGTTCTCATCGGATCCGCCGGCCCGGCAGGGCGCCAAGATGCCCGCCCGGATACCGGGTCAGAAGATCTCGATTGCGGTCATCGCGGAATCCTAATCCACGCTAGACGTGCGCCTGCCGGGTGTGCGCTGCCTTGCGCGCGGCCGCAGACCGCTGCCGCGAGCTCTTGGACTTCGCGACCGCGTGTGCGTGCCGCGATAGCGCCTGCGGCGAGGCCGCGGCCTTGCTCTCGCGCTTCAGTGCGTCTTCCGAAGCCCTCGAGCGTTTCGCGGACGAGCTGCTGCGGGCCGGCGCCCCGTGGCCGCGCGCATAGTCGCGGGCGGCGCGCTTGCGGGTTTGCTCCGAGCTCTTCCCCGGCGCGGGGGGAGCAAGCTCGACTCCGGCGCGGCGGGCTTTCGACAAGCCGATCGCGATCGCTTGCTTGGCGGAACGCGCCCCATGTTTGCCCTGACGGATGTGATCCATTTCTTCCCGAATGAATTCTCCCGCTTGAGTTGAAGGCGCTTTTCCGGCCTTGCGGTCGGAGCGGACCCGCTCCAGAGTTTTGGCTTCCGGCATTGCTGCTCTCCTTTATATGGATTCCACCTGGACCCCTATTGCGGACCCCTATTGCGAATTTGGCTGCGGCGATCCGGGCGGAACACTTGGATTGGTGCTGGGCGTGTTGTGCGGCAGCGGACTGTCGCTGGGCTTGGTCGGCATTTCCGGCGCCGGCGGCAATGAGGGCGAAGTGGGCGGGGGCGGAGTGTGCTGGCCGCAACCCGCAGTGATCGCGCTCAATGCAATTGCGGCAAATATGAGCTTTTGCGCGTGCATGGTGACCCTCCTTATTCAGGCCACCAAGCTGCATCCTTGCGAGAAGGTTTTCTATCGCCGAACGTTCCTGCCATCCGTAGGACGGCGACGGACAGTACGTCAGCGCGCCAAGGCCCAGCGATGGAATGACATGCGGTTGCCATCGTTTCGTGCTGAATCCGTCCCGGCCGCGCCCTGGCCCGACTCCGCCAGAGGAGGCCAGAAGCGGTCCTTGAAAATCGTCAACAGGATGGCACAGGCTATTGTCAGGAGCCGCGCGCCGTTGGCGAGCCAGCCGCCGAGCGCCGTGTCGTCAACCGCGAAGACCTCCCACCACAGATTCATTCCAACATGCAGGCCGACTATCACCCACAAGTTGTATCGCCAGCGCATGAACAACCAACAGCTGATGATGCTGCCAATTCCCGTCACAGCGAGGATGCCCGCCAATTCCATCGGGTTGCTCGATTGGTAGACATGGCCGAGTGCGAACAGCACGGAAGGAATCAGCGCCGAAAGCCAGAATCCCAGCCTCGCGCGTTGATATAGCTGCTTGAACAGATAGGCGCGAAAGATGACTTCTTCGGCGAACGGCGCGATAAAGCATCCCACGGCGACGCTCAGGAAAGTCATCTTCGGATTCAAGTGAAACCCGAGTGCGAACGCGATCAGCATGGGCGAAGTCACGATCACCGCGAATGCGATGGCCCTCCCGGCAGGAGCTGTCATGCCCAGCTCGCGCAACGCGTTCTTCAGGCCGCTGCCATGCGCCAGCATGACGCCGATGATCGACGAGCAGACCTCGAGAGAGTTCCGGATGGCGAGGACCAGCAACCATGGCATGAAGCGCCGCAGATTGAATTGATGCAACAGGTCGCCCAAATGATCGATGGCGACGAAAACCAAGATCGAAATTACGGCATACCAGGTTCGTGAGCGAGGCTTCATTGACACTCCCAATAAACAGCAGTTCTTTTGCCCGGGTTTTACACCCATCCTCCGAACGCTTCAACGATTGCCGTGCGCTGAGGTCCGGCTGACGGATGCGGCTTCAGACCTGGATGACGCCGGGCGAACCGGTAAAGGCAGGGATAAATGCAGGTCGTTCAGTTTGTCGCCGAGCGACGCCTTGAATGGCAGAACCCGGGAAAATTCCAGAGCCTCTGAGAACAGGAATCCCTGCAGGCTGACACTCGAGCTGTGCGTAAACCACGCAAATTGCTCGGTACGCTCGATGCCTTCGGCGGTCACATCAAGGCCCAAACCGGCGCAAAGATCGATGATGGCGCGCGCGATGGCGGTCGCCCGCGGACTCGAGCCGATGCCCGCCACCAATTTGGCGTCGAGTTTCACGCGCGACAACGGCAATTGCTCCAGCGAAGTCAGCGAAGAATATCCGGTCCCGAAATCATCCAGTGCGATTCCGAAGCCGTGCGATCGCAAGGCGCGCAGCGCCGCTATGGTGCCGGGCCCCGTCTGCAGCACGGACTCCGTCAATTCCAGTTCGATGCATCTTGCCGGCAGCCGCCATTTGTTCAGGAGCCGAAGTATGGATTCGACAAACAACCGATCGACCAGCTGGCGCGCGGATATGTTGATCGCGACGCGCGTATCGGCCCAGCCGCCGTGATGCCAAGAGGAGGCGTCTCTGAACGCGGTTTCCAATACCCAGGCATTTATCTCGGGCATGAGCCCCGATTGCTCCGCGATCGCGAGGAATTCGCCCGGTCTCGCCAATCGTCCATCGGGCTGCCGCCAGCGGAGCAGCGCTTCGACCGAGCCGACCTCGCCGCTGGCAAGATGGATCTCGGGCTGATAGGCCAGCTCGAGTTCCTCGCGTTTGAGCGCCAGCCGCAGTCCCTGCTCAATCGTAAAACGGGTCTCCGCACTGGCGATGAGTTCCGGCGTAAATACCGCCAGCTGATTGCGGCCCAGCTCTTTGGCGCGGAATAACGCGGAATCCGCGGCGCGCAGCAACGCCTCGGGTTCAATCTCGTGTTCGGGAAACAAACTGACGCCGACACTGACGCTGATGCTGAGCTCCCGGTCATCGACCGAAACCAATTTATCGAACGCCGCCGTCAGTGAGTGACCAAAGTCATGCAGCTCATGGGCGGACTGCGCGCTTTCATACACCAGTGTGAATTCATCGCCGCCCCATCGAGCGACGAATCCGATGCCATCGGCGGCTTCTTCCAAGCGATTGGCGACGCTCATCAGCACCCGGTCGCCGAACACATGGCCGAGGCTGTCGTTGATATTCTTGAAGTTGTCGATATCGAGAAAGAACACTCCGACCTGCCGGCTGGAAGCATGCGCTCGACTCAGCGCCGCGCTCAGCAGCGAAAATAAATGCCGCCGGTTGGGAAGCGATGTCAACGGGTCTTGGTATGCGAGGCGCTGGAGCCTGTAGGTGCGCTCGACTACCTGATGCTCGAGGCTCTCCTGCTGTTTCCGGAAGTCGCCTCTTACCGTCTCCAATTGCCCGGACATCTCATCGAAGGCTTGCGCGACCAGGTCGAGTTCCTTGATCCCGCCGCGCCCTACTCTGACATTACTGCGGCCGTCTGCCAGCTGACGTGCCGCCTGCACCAGACGCCGCACCGGAACAACGATGCTCCGCACTGTAAACACAGAGATCGCGACAATCACCAACATGACGAGCGCGGTAACGATCGCCATGATTCTGGCGGCTCCTGGGTCATCGCGTTGCAGAGTTTCTACAACCACGTCCTCTGAGCCCGATGCCGCAGGCAAAGCCGCAGCAGCAGGCGGCGGCTTGGCTGCCTCGCCATGAGACAGCGCGGCGCTATCCAGTGCGCTGCCGAGCTCCTGAAATTCGCGGCGCGCCTGCGCGAAGCGCGTATTCGATCCCTGCAGGAATTCACGCGACTTCCCCAACGCCGCGAGATCCGCGGCGAGCGCCTCGAACCAAGCATCGCCTTCGGATTTGCGAAGACTGGCCTCATAGTTGTGCAAGCTCTCGGCAAAGGCGGCTTCGGTCGCCGTCAGCAGCGCCGACTCCTGCCGATCGAGCGTCTCGCCTGCAATTAGCGTCTGCGAATTTGCCCTTATTGCGTCGAGCTCGTCCCGGAGCTGCAACAGCGACTTGCGCGCGATGACTCGTCCAAACAGAGTCCAGGCGCCGTCCAACGATTGTCCGATCCGATCGGCCGCGCTCTGCATATGCGAGCCGTAGCCGCTGCGCGCCCGGCGACGCTCATCCGCCAACCGAATGAAAGCCTTGGCGTTCTCCAAGTAGGCAGCCGTTCGCTGCGCCGCATCGGCCCGGCGTTCTGTGGCCAACTGCAACGCGCGTCCAGCTTCGGTGTAGTCGGAAGAGTTCGCCGCGTCGTTGCCGTCAACCCGGCGGCGCACCGCTTCATCGAACCGCCGTATTGCATCGAGCAGCAGGCTCGGCTTGGTCTCGATTTTGGCCCGCGAACTGATGGGATTTGGCGGAGAAACGGTTTGAGGTTTCGGTGTATGCGTGACGGTACGGATGATGTGAACGCTCTCGCGCGCAATCATGTTTGCCGTGGCCGCCAAAAGAGCGACCGCGGCAAAGGAAATGACCATTCGAGTCGTGATCCCCAGCCGCGGCACGACTGACGCGAGGTCACTCAGCCGCGACAGCCAACGCCGTTTGATCCGGCGAACCGCCGGCAAGCTCATGATTTTCGGTGATGTCGAGGCACCGCAGCATTTTGCCCACTGCGCGGGCGTCGCGGGCTTTGGCTTACAAAGAAGTGTGGGACCGTTCTCGAAACGTTCGGTTGGACATATTCAGGAGCCGCCTAGCCGCCGCCCCCGGCAACCGCGCACCCCGGATCCAGGAGAAACTGCGCAGTGGGTCCGGTTCCCGTCAAGATCACGAACCCGGCGCCGTCCTGATACTGCATGCCGGCAACCAGCAGCGTGTACGATTCCATATGGTGGCGCGCATCCGTGCTGAGCTTTGCCAGCAGCTCGAAAGGGTTTGTCGCGTCGAGACTGGGGTCCGCCACCCGCATCGCCTGATAGGTCGAGCCGACGACGGTGAACGGCGACCACTGATTCTTGATGTTGGCAGCGCCGGCCCGCAGCGCCTCGGCGACATCGGGGCGCAAACATTCGATGTGCAGGTGAAATTGATTTTGGTCGCGCTCCCGTGCCGTGTTGAGCACAAGACCGACGGCGGTGCGCGGCACCGCATGGCCTACATACTTGCTCAACATATCGCGCGCGTTCCAGGCCTCCGCGAAGAAATTCGGCAGGTCGGGGTCGAGCAATTCAGAGCTCTCGGTGCCCGACATCGTCTGCAACGGAACCAATAAATAATGTGCGCCGCTCTCGCGATCCTCGACCACGGCATAGCCGGAACTGTCCGGTTGCGCGCCGGCGAGCACGATGCGTTCGCACGGCGCCGGATCCTGATGCGCGCGCCAATTCACGAGGCATTGATTCTGAACCATGGCCCGGAGCGCATCCCGGCCCATGCCCGGCGGCAATTCAGGCCCCTCTTTGGTAGGCGCATGCAATCCTCCGCGCGCGCCGGCCGCTGCCGCGGCCAGAGACACAGCGGCGGCCAGAATGACTATTTTGAATTTGATGTTCATCGCCGGGTGAAGTTTAGCGCATCGTCCGATCGATCGACACGATCCCGGTGCGGGCCTGCGCGCGCTCGAGAATGGCCTCTCGGCCATCGGGCGAGATATCGAAATCCCGTACATCGAAGTCCGGAGGCATGTGCGTGAGCTGCTGTGTGACGCCCGTTTCGAGATCGACGGTCCATAGATTCTTGTGCTGTATCTCCCCTTGCAAAAAAACCAGCTTTCTCCCGCCGGGCAGCAATGCGAGATGCCGCGCGCCGCGCGTCAGGGTGAGCGGCGGAATCGGGACTGCCGCGCCATCGCGGCCCGCGGCGCCGACCGCAAACTGAGTGCCGACATCGGGACCGGAGTAAATCACAAAGCGGCCGTCGGGAGACCACGTCGGATCGGTCGAGTAATCGTGCACCAGCGAAGCAGGCGAGCTTCCGTCGATCGGGATACGGTACAAATGCGGAACACCGCGATCATCTACGGCTGTGCTCACGGAACTTCCGTCGGGAGCCCACGCGGGCGATCCACGCAGCGCCAGCGTATCGGACAACATACGCGTGTGCGAGCCGTCCGAAGCCATCGTGTACAGAAGCGATTGACCGCGCTGCTTCACCGAAAAGGCAATGGACCGTCCGTCTGCGGATATCGCGGGGCTGCCGATGATGCGGGCATCGCCGGCATTCCATAGCTGAGTTGCAGACGATCCTGAAATCTTCCAGATGCTCTCGCCGGTTCCCGCGGCCGCGACATACAACAGATAGTCCGGACCCACGCGCGCACCGAATCCCGCGCCTGTCGCGAGCGAAATCCGCGTCGGCGGCGCTTCGCTATCCGAGGCTGCGGCAATTGCCGCACGCCACAGCGTTCGCTCCGGCGC